>Ga0075121_1000398_pt1 | contig 29990 bp, 22 predicted proteins | sample AntAceMetag02UKG_FD_69793 | JGI IMG/M metagenome (GOLD analysis project Ga0075121, IMG submission 69793) | Saline lake microbial communities from Ace Lake, Antarctica - Antarctic Ace Lake Metagenome 02UKG | ecosystem: Environmental > Aquatic > Non-marine Saline and Alkaline > Saline | place... | reverse complement strand
ATTCATGGCCCGTCTGGCCGCTGAAAACAAAATAGCGGAAATGAACCGGTTGCTGAATACGACCCTGCGGTATATAGCCCTGGTGATTCCGTTTTCAGTTCTGTTGATTGTGCTGCGCCATGAAGTGGTGTTACTGATTTTCCAGCGCGGGCAATTTGACGCGGCTGCCACCGGTCTGACCTCCCGCGTACTGGGTTATCTGATGATCGGTGCGTTTGGTTTTGCCGCCCAGACAGTTGTGGTACGGGGATTTTATGCGCTTCAGAATACGCTGCTGCCGGCAGTTTTAGGAACGTTTGCAGTCGGGTTGAGTATCCCCATGTATATCTATGGGATGAAGATGATGGGGGTCGCCGGCGTGGCTCTGGCTATTTCGCTGTCGGCTGTTTTACAGGTGATTCTGCTATATGGTATCTGGAACTACCGCAGCCGCAATCCCCAAAGCCGTGAAGTGGTTTTGTTTTATATTAAAATGGCTTTGTTCGGTGTGTTGTTGTGGCTTCTCCTCAAAGGGGTCAGGCATATGCTTTTAATTGGGATTGATGCCGATACATTCATGGGATGTCTTGCAATATCAACGATTACCGCTGCGGTGTTTGCGGGACTGTTTCTGGCATTTGGATATGGATTGCCCATCAAGGAAATTCCCGAGTTTGTAAACCGGCTGCTGCGTCGACAATCAAAGGGGTAAAATTTTGAGAGTCGGGCTTAGAGATAAAATTCCTTAACCCAGCACCCAGCACCCAACACCCAACACCCAACACTTACTTCACCCCCGTGTCGTTTACAGGCGGTTCCGGTTTTTGGGGCGGCAGTCTGTATCTTTGACTGTGGCGGGACCATGCATATAGCACCGCCTGTACCAGTGTGGCCAGGGGAATGGCAAAAAATACGCCCCAGAAACCCCAGAACCCTCCGAAAAAAAGTATGGCGGTGATGACGGCCACAGGATGCAGGTTGACGACCTCCGAAAGCAGCAGGGGCGCCAGCAGGTTGCCGTCCAGCAGTTGAATAACGACATAGCCGATGACGATGGACATAAACTCAGAGCTCCAGCCGAATTGGGAAAATCCCATTAATATCACCGGAAGCAAGACCACTGTGGCGCCGATATAAGGCACCAGCACGGAAAGTCCTACGGTCAGACTCAGGAGTATGGCAAAATTCATGTCCAGCAGATAAAACGTCACAAAACTGACGGCCCAGACGATGAGGATTTCCCAGAATTTGCCCCGGACATAGTTGCCGATCTGCAGGTTCATTTCTTTCCATACCTGGCTGCTCAGCCCACGGTTTGCAGGTAAAAATCCGATAAACCACAGGGTGATTTTTTTTTTGTCTTTGAGAAAGAAAAAAACCATCAGCGGCATCAATACCAGATATACCAGGGCCGTGATCAAGCTCCGAAACGAGGCAACCGAAAAGGCCAGCAGACGCTGACCCCAGCGCCCCAGTTCGGTCTGAAGCGTGTTGATAAGGTCGATAATAAGGGCCTGAGAGATAAGATCCGGGTATCGTTCGGGTAAAAGCATCAGTTGTTTCTGCCACCGGGTGATCATGGACGGTAACTGCCCGACGAACTGGGCAAGCTGCCCCGAAAGTAGCGGCAGGAGCCAGAATAGCAGGAATATCAGAAAGCTTAGAAATGTAATAAAGACAATTAGGGCGGCTGCCAGGCGAGGGATATGACACCTTTCCAGTAAATTCACCAGGCCTTCCAGCAGATATGCAATCACTATACTGGCGATTACCGGTGCCAGAACATTTCCCATGGTCAGGATCGTAATAATGCCTGCGATGAGAAAAAAAAGCAGGATTATAACCTGCGGGTCTGAAAAATAACGCTTATACCATTCTTGGATAATATGCATGATCTGTAATTACCTTTGGCCTAGTACACATACCTATTGGACGTTAGACTTTTTTGGATTCATAATTAGCCGTAAGAATGCCTGAGATAATGAGTAACACGCTATAAAAACGTATTATGCTGATATTCTCTTTTAAGAAAATGTATGCCAAAAGTCCGCTAAAAAGGGGCAATGTATAGTAAATCATCCCCGCTTTCGAGGGGCCAACCGCCATGATTGCCTTATTCCATAAAACAAAAGCCGAAAGCGAAGCAAAAATACCTACGTAGAGAATTGAAGAAACGATCTTTGTATCAAATTCCCCGGGAGGAGTTGTTACATATTCCCAAATAAAGAATGGAAAGAGAAAAAAGAGCCCCAAAATGAATGTGCTTAATTGGAATGCCCAGATACTTAACATTTTGGGTTTATGTTTTAACAAAATACTGTAAATGGCAAAAATTAGAGCAGCTGCAAGCATCCAAACATCCCCTATGGCAAAAGATATATTTAAGAGCCTGGAGATGTTTCCTTTGGTAATTAGAAGGACAACGCCTGTTGCGACCAGAATGATGCCGATTCCTTTGTTTAGAGTTATCGGTTCACGGAAAAAAATTCGAGATAGAATGACAATGAATACGGGAAATGTAATCGATATTAATGAAAGATTGATGGCGGTTGTTGTATGACCGGCAAAATAGATCAGAGTGTTGAATATTGTAATTCCCAGTAATGCAGTAATAGACAGGTAAAGAATGTTTTTTTTGAGAATACCCCATTCGACAATAAGCGGTCTCAATGCAAAGGGCAGAAACACAATTACGGCAACAACCCATCTCCAAAAGGCAAGGCTGATTGGTGGGATACCGTCACTGAGGCCGCGTGCTATGATAAAATTGCCTGACCAGATCGCCGTTGCACCAATGGCGAAAAAGTATCCTGAAATTAGTTGTTGATTTTGCAGTCGGTTTATCAATTTGGGAATTTCCAATTTTTTTATCTTTTATATTCATCCGGATAAACCGGAAATTACAAATTCCAAGCACCAAAAGACAAACAAATTCCAATATCTAAATCTCAAACAAGAGCCAAAGCAAATTATTTGCTCACACATAGCCTATAGTTGTTTTGATTTCTTCTTGTTTTTAAATTTGGAATTTTAATCATTGTGATTTGTTTGTCATTTGTTTTTTGATTATTGGGATTTATTTTTTGACATAAAAACACGAATTTTAGAATTTAGATACTAAAAACCGATCCATTGTGTTATTCCGTCGACAGGTTCTCTTGCGGCCTCCAGGCGGTTGGCTGGAAAATCAGGATCAGGATACCCAATTGCAATTGCAATTATGATCCGCCTGTTTTCAGTAATTTCTGCAAATTCCCTCAAAACTTCAGGGAACATAACTCCCTGATCCACAATGCAGGTTCCAAGCCCGTGATCAAGAGCGGCAAGACAAATACTCTGCATCACAGCACCAATATCAATAAGAGGAGTTGATTCAGCAAGAATGCTGTCTGTTGTAATAATGATGGTAGCAGGTGCGTCAAAAAAACGGAAGCCTCTTTCAAGCCACCACGCCCTTTTTTCCTTGTCTTCCCGTTTAATATCCATAATGCGGAAGATTTGTTTTGCAAGCCCCACCTGGCGCTGTCTAAAGATACTGTCCTGTGGCCATCCTACGCCAAGATGATCCGGTTTTGCCGGTGCACCGCTGTTTAGTTTTTCGACAATGGCCGATCTTATTTTGTTGAGAATATTGCCGCCGATAACAGTAAATTCCCATGGCTGGATATTCATTGCCGATGGTGCCCGGCCTGCGGTCTCCAGTATTTCCCGTAACGTTTTTTTTGGAACAGGATCGGATTTAAACCCTCTTATACTTATACGTTTTTTTATGGCTTCCGTGATGGTCATAAAAATGCTCCTTTATGAAGGTACGATAGTTACGGTGGAAATTTTGGCAGCCTGATATCTTTCCGGCCGGTCCTCCATTTGTCGTTTGCAAAATGGAACGGTATGACCCGTTACATTCTCAGGTCGATCAGCCCATTTTTTTTAGTATCTCCTTACGGATTTTACCGGTTTTTGTCATCGGCATCTCCTTCAAAAACATAATTTTTCGTGGCCAGGCATGTGCCTCCAGTTTTGTCTTTACATAGTTTTGGATTTGATCTTTCAAGACATCGTTGGGCGCAACGCCTTTTGCGGGTACGATAAATGCTTTTACAATCTCCCCTCGAACCTTGTCCGGGACACCGACGACACACACAAGGGCTATATCTTTATGGGACATGAGACAGTCTTCGATCTCCCCGGGCCCGATTCGAAATCCACCGCTTTCGATAAGATCATCCCTTCTGCCTGAAAACCAGAAATGCCCCCGATCATCTTTTTGGGCGTAATCGCCGGTTTTAAGCCAATCACCGGCAAATTTTTTTCGTGTGGCCTCCGGATTGTTCCAATATTTCAAAAACATTACCGGGTCCGGCCTCTTTACGGCAATTTCACCCAACTCTCCCGGTGGAAGAATTTGACCATTTTCATCGATTATATCCACAACATGCCCGGGCACAGGTTTACCAACGGCGCCCTGTACAACGGGCATCACTTCGGAACAAAATCCCACGGTCAAATCACATTCGGTCTGTCCGTACTGTTCATTGAGCTGGACGTTCAGTGCGGTTTGGCTCCAATCATAAAGATCCCCGCCCAATGTTTCACCGCCGGCCGTTACCGACCGGAGGCAAAGTTTATAGCGCTCTTGCGGATTTTTCACAGTCTGCATCATCATGCGCAATACCGTGGGAACCGCCATGAAATTACGAACACCATATTTCTCCATGATGTAAAATACACGCTCCGGGTCAAATTTTGGCGGGCGACAGGCAACAACCGGAATACCATGATGTAAAGCAGGAAACAAGGAATCATAAGACCCGCCGATATACGCCCAGTCCAGGGGGGTATATAAAAGATCTCCCGCTTTGGGAAACAGATTGTGAAAATATTCAAAACCAGGCAGGATACCCGGCAATAGCCGGTGAGCATGCAGGGTGCCTTTGGGTTGTCCCGTAGTTCCGGATGTGTAAATGATCAATGCCGGATCATCCGGCGATGTATTCACCGGCACAAAGCGGTCGCTTCCTTTTTTGATGATCTCCCAGAAATCCAATGCTTCCTGTTTCGGTACAGGGTCGGTTACCATCACCATCTCCAGCGTGTGAAGGCGGTCCTTTATCTCCGATATTTTGGGTAGATTTTCCCTGTCGGTGATCAGCCCTTTTGCTTGCGAATCGTTCAAACGGTATTCAATGGCCATGGGGCCGAACAACGTCACCAGGGGCAGGGCAATCGCGCCCAGCTTATACAAGGCGATATGGGTGAGGAGAGTTTCCGGTTTTTGGGACAAAAGAATCCCGACCCTATCTCCCCGCTCTATCCCGTGGGCACGAAGTGTGTTTGCCAGGCGGTTTGACAACCGCTTGAGTTCATTAAACGTGTAGCGCCTTTCCACTCCATCCTCTGTAAGGTGTATGAGGGCCAGGCGGTGCGGGTTCCGGGACCATTTGTCACACACATCCACGCCGATGTTGTAACTCGCCGGTATTTTCCAGGCAAAGTTGCGGTGGAGTTCCCGGTATGTTTTACCTTTCAGCATAGGGCACCTAACTTTTTGGGATGCAGACTCCCGAGGCTTCCCGCTGTGTTGAATGGGTAAAAACAATCCGATCAAACATCGCTCGAAACAGCAAAGAACCCTTAAAATTTCCTCGAATTAACATTTTAATCCCAAGATTCATGTTTTTAATATCAGAAAAAAATCACAATAATCAAATAACAAATCACAATGATCAAAATCCCAAATTTCAAAACAGGGAGAAATCAAAATGTACAACAATTCAAGACTATATGGGGTTAATCAAATGGCTTTTGACCTTGTTTAAGATTTGGAATTTCCGGTTTTTACGGGCGGGTTATTGTTTCTTCATTTGTTTTAATTTCCGATCGATAAATTTTTCCTGCTCTTTGGAACTGACGCACATCAACAGGTGCGCGGCTTCCATTTCCAGGGTTTGTTCAAAACCCGCATGCAGACCTTGATCGATGGCGATTCGGGATAGCTTGAGGGCCAATGGCGACCGCTCATTGATTTTACGGCACATTTCCATGGCCGCATTCAGATGTTCTCCAGCCTGGACGACCTTATTGACCAGTCCTATTTCCAAAGCTTCTTTTGCATCGATAAAAGCACCTGTAAGTATGAGTTCCTTGGCCTTTCCAAGGCCGACGATCTGGGTGATCAATTTGGTTCCTGCCGTGGTGACCGTTAAGCCCACGCTTGTTTCGGGAAACCCGAAATGTGCATCGCGGGCTGCAATTCGCATATCGCAGCTTAAAGCAAATTCAAGGCCTCCACCAACGGCATAGCCGCAAATAGCCGCTACCAATGGTTTCCCGAGCCTCATTATCACCCGCTGCACATCCTGCAAGCCGTCTACTTCGTCAACCCACTGCGTCATTGATTTGCCCTGGGAGGTTTCTTTAAGATCTTCACCCGCACAAAAGGCCCTTCCGGCGCCGGTCAGAATAACAGACGCCACATCCGGATCCGCTTTGGCGGTTTGAAGATGTTTTATCAAGCCATGAAGCAGGTCGGCCGTAATGGCATTCAATCGTTCCGGGCGGTTTAAGGTGATGATGGCAATGGACTCCTCTTTTCGAAAAAGCACCGTTTCTTTTTCCAATGATTCCCTCCTTTTTGATTCCAGGTTAAGGGCTCGCGCAGGTAAGCGTAGTGCCGTATTCTTTTATCCATCCGTCTCAATGTTGTTTTCGATACAATCTGCCGCTGTTTGTTTTCAGGATTTTTTAATGGATGTTTAATGATGGTGAATTTGTAAAAAACCGATATTGGGCCGGATTCCACTATACTGTCAAGCGGCAAGCTTTTCAACCCATTCCATCCAGGCTTTGCCCCCATAGGCTCAATGAATCCGTAAATTTTCTAAAATCATGAATATGGCTATTCCCCAAATCTGCAACACAGCCCAATTCACAGAGTCTGCAAAAGGGGGATACCTGCGGTCTCTTTTTTCTCCCCATTGGTTTCAATAGCCTTCTTTCCCGAGTCGACTAAATTGTTGAAATATTTATACACTTTATCCCCAGTTAAGTATAGGTTTATCGGCATTTTTAAATTATTTTTGCCATAAACATCCGGGCGATTGCCAAATAGAGAATGAATAAAAATGACATAAACCGGGAGAACAAAACGCACCACAATATTTTTTTAAAGCTATTTTATGTAAACAAAAAATTCCGGCAATTCAAGAGCCGGAATATCAGTAGTTTCAGCATATCCCGGGAATCTTGTTTGACATTTAGCTGGTATATTGTGTAAATGGTAATATGGTGAGTGTGCAGATTTCTGCAGGTGCCGGCCGTGCCGTGCCAGGCACTCTCAAGTTTGAGCATTACATGCGCAGCAGGAGCTCTTTGCAGCTGGGACCGACAAGAGGAAAATCATCGATTTTATGATTTCCGAGGATGCGGCTGCAGAGAAAGACCCTCGGTCCATAGATTTTTGACCGAAGAATCTGTTTATACCCTTTAACTATTGTCCATCCAGAAATGAGGATTTTCGAAGTCTGCGCTTATCTGTTCAAGGCCAAGGCAGGCGAAAAAAACAACCACAGGCATATATTTGATATTCCGAGGGTTATTTTTTTCGCGTAACGATGAGATTGGGCAGGTAAGCGAGCCTGCGAGACTCCGAAAAGACCATTTCTGGACGGACACTAACTATAGGTGTCTGAAATCTTTTCAGTTCGTTTTTAACTTTTTTATGCAACTACGAGGTAGCCCGGGCTGATGAATATTCTTTTCTACTGCCAGCATGTTCTTGGAGTGGGGCATTATTTCAGGAGTCTTGAGATATGTGCTGCTCTGGATAAGCACTCTGTAACGCTTGTTTTAGGCGGGCCAACTGATCATTTGCCGCAGCCGGAAAATATAAAAACGGTTCACTTGCCCTGTCTTATGATGGACCGCGAATTTTCAGCACTTTCCGTCTGTGAACGGGGCAGTGAAATTGAAACCATTAAAAGTGAACGAAAAAAACTGCTGATCTCACTGGTCAACAGCCTTGACCCTGACATTTTCATTATTGAACTCTATCCCTTTGGCCGGAAAGCATTCAGCTTTGAACTGGAACCTGCCATTAAGGCCGCAAGATCACTTTCATCCTGTACGGTTGTCTGCAGCCTCCGCGATATTTTAGTCGAAAAAAATAAACAGATAGCCTATGAAGAACGAGTGATCAAAATTTTGAATGCATCTTTTGATGCCCTGCTGGTTCACTCCGACCCGTCATTTCTGCCCCTGACCAAGACCTTTACCGCTGTCGATAAAATTAACATACCCATTATATACACAGGCTTTGTTGCCCGCAAAGAACAACCAGTGGGTGAAAGCTCCGTCAGTCGCCAATTCGGGCTCGATAACAAGGGTCGTCTGCTTGTAGCCAGTGCCGGCAGCGGAGCGGTAGGCCACAATTTGCTTGAAGCTGTAATTAACGCCCTTCCTCACCTAAAAACCCGGAATATACAGCTCATCATTTTTGCAGGTCCCTACATGGAAGAATCAGAGTATCGCGGGTTGCATGATTGTGCATCCGGCAAGGAAAATATCCGGATTCATCGTTTCACAAATGATTTTTTATCCTATCTTGACGCGGCCGATCTTTCTATCAGCATGGCCGGCTACAATACCTGTATGAATATTATGGTTACAAACACGCCGGCATTAATGTGGCCGTTTTCCCAAAATAGAGAGCAGCGCATGCGGGCTGAACTTCTTGGAGGGCCGATTACCGTTCTTGAAGATCATGACCTGCGTCCACATAAGTTAGCCGATGCAATCGACCAAAAATTGACCGTTTTGCACGAGAAATCCTACAGTGTAGATCTTAATGGCGCAGAAAATTCAGCGCGTTGGCTTGAGCAGAATGGAGGACGGTAATGCAGTACCCAGTATCTTCATTATGGAAAGATGTCCCGCCGGTTGATATAGCCCTGCAAGTTAGAGACATTTTTTCCTCATACCGGGGCACCATTTTTTTCAGAGCGGATGATATTGGCGTGGTCGGGGAAAATTTTACCAAACTGGTCCAAATTTTTTCCAAACACAATGTTCCGCTCTGCCTTGCCGTTGTGCCTGTATGGCTCACCCGGGCACGGTGGACGCAAATTCAAAATTTTTGCAGTAAATCTCACTCTCTGTGGTGCTGGCACCAGCATGGCTGGACACATACCAATCATGAAACATCGGGCAAAAAATGCGAATTCGGTGTCAGCCGCAGCCGGGCCGAACTTATCCACGATATTTTACGAGGAAAGTCACGGCTTGAAAATATCATGGGGTCTGATTTTATACCTGCATTTACCCCGCCCTGGAACAGATGCTCGGACCTGGCTCTTACTGTTATCAAAGAGCTCGGTTTTTCAGCGGTTTCCCGCAGTAACGGCGCAAAACCGCCTGCCCCTTCAGGCCTGCCGGACTTTACCGTAAATATTGACTTGCATACCCGAAAAGAATCTTCTCCTGTTGAGAGTTGGGCCAATTTGATGAAGGAATTGCGGTCCGGTGTCTCTTCTGGTACCTGCGGGGTGATGATTCACCACCAGCGCATGAATGCCAACGCATTTGCTTTTTTGGAGATTTTATTGAAAAATATTGTCCAATCAGGATGTTCGACAACCAATTTTTCGAAAATGTTGATGAATGTCCCGTTCGCTTGCGGCGAGGTAGTTCATTCGGGGGCTCTTGTATGACCGTCGAACCAAAAACCGGCAGATACGTTCAGGTCGACAGGATTGTTGCGCTTCCCTTTAAGAAGTCTGTTGAAATTGCTTTTAAAAGCATTAAAGTTCGTTTCTTTCGCTCTCTTATCACAACGTTAAGCCTGGTTCTGGCTGTTTCTTTTTTGAGTTACGTTCAGGTAAACAATAATATTGCCAACGGATTACTCAGCCTTAACCGCCCTCAAATCAGAACAGCAATGGAAAAAGCCGGGTACGATATCCCCGGGCAGGGCGATATCGGCAGCAGCCCCAAGCAGCGCTGGATTGTCATCCTTTCCCTCCTGGTCTGTGTTTTTGGAATTGTTAATGCCCAGCTTATGGCAGTCACCGAACGATTTCGGGAGATTGGCACCATGAAGTGCCTGGGTGCCTTAGACAGATTCATTGTCAGACTGTTTTTGCTGGAGGCTGCCATGCAAGGGGTGGCAGGCTCTGCTGTGGGCAGTTTAATTGGAGCCTTGTTTGCAATTTGTGGGGGACTTTTGCGATTTGGCCCACAGTCGTTTGGCGCTCTTGCCTGGGGTGATGTGGCTGCATCGCTGTCCATGGCAGTTGCGACAGGATGCGTCTTGAGCCTGGTCGGGGTGACCTATCCGGCAATTATGGCAGCCAGAATGCAGCCTGTTGAGGCAATGCGCAGCGAAAAATAGGGATGGGTGATGAGCCATAAAACGATAATTTTGATTTTTGTCCGGCCATTAAATAGTATTTTTCGAGGTTTTTTATGAATCAATCCACGATTGTCCGTGTTTCAAACGTGGTCAAAAATTTCAAACTGGGGAAGGTCGAGGTCAACGTTTTAAAAGGTATCAGCCTGGATATTGAGTCTGGAAAATATCTTTCAATTATGGGTCCTTCCGGCTCCGGCAAAAGCACTTTGTTTAACATGATTGGCGGGTTGGACAAACCTACTTCCGGTAAGGTGTTTATTGACGAAATAGATATCGCCCAACTCGATGCCTATGAGCTTGCATGGCTGCGCTGTCGGAAAATTGGTTATATATTTCAGACATTTAACCTGATACCTGTCATGACGGCCCTTGAAAACGTGACTTTGCCAATGATATTTGCAGGCGTGAGCAATAACGCGGCAATGGGCAAAGGTATGGAACTTCTGGAGATAGTTGGTCTGGCTGAACGGCATGGCCATAAACCATTTGAGCTTTCCGGGGGACAGCAGCAACGCGTTGCTGCCGCACGTGCCATTGCCAATGATCCGGCAATTATCCTTGCCGACGAGCCTACCGGAAATCTTGACCTTAAAACCGGTGAAGAAATTATTGCCCTTCTTAAGCGCTTGAGCTCTGAAAAAGGCGTTACTGTTATTTCCGCGACCCATGACCTTAAGATGCTGAATGTCTCGGACCAGGTAGTCTGGATACGAGACGGCGCTGTGGAGAAAATAGAAAATCGGGATGAGTTATCAATTTCCGTGGGAGAGATCGGTTAAAATTTATGTCCCGGACATTTTTCCATTTATATAGGCTGGCAGCCCTTTTCGCCTTCATTCTTTCTGTTGTTACACCCTCTCCTTCGACAGGTGCCGCAACTGCGCCTTCTTCGAAGGAATTTGCTCGGCTCATCCAGGAATTTTCTTCTTTTGACACGCGCAAGACAGGAACCGCCGGCTGTAAGAAGGCCGCCGACTTCATTGAAAATTATTTCTCGGATCGTGGCGGGGAGGTTGGAAGATACCCGTATACTCTGCCTGTTATTGACCATAAAGGCAGCAGGCTTATGCTCCCGGACGACCAGGCTGAAATTCCTCTGCACCCTTTGCATTATAACGCTATCACACCCCAGTCGACACCTCCCGAGGGACTTGGCGGACCGTTGATTTATGCCGGGGCCGGCGCTTTTGGTGATTTTAATGGAAAACACGTTGAAGGGGCCATTGTCCTTCTCGATATAAACTCGGGTAAAAACTGGCTGAACGCGGCATCTCTTGGAGCAAAAGCCGTTGTATTTATTGATGACGGATCAGCCTGTCGACGCCTGTTTGAGGAAAAGCAGGAGTTGTCTCCTATCCGGTTTCCCTGTTTTTGGCTTCCCCAAAAGGATGCCGAGGCCTTTTTCGGCACTCTGAGCGAAATAAAGCCTGGAACCATGGCAGTAATCCACTCTTCAAGGAACTGGAAGTCTGTTTCGGCCGACAATATTTATGCCCTTTTCCCCGGCAGCGACCCCAACTCAGCGAATGAACTGCTCATTGTCGAGGCTTTTTATGACAGCACCTCTCTTGTCGATGGGCTCTCACCCGGCGCCGATGAATCAACCGGTATAACAACACTGTTATTGCTTGCCAACACCTTGCAAATGTCTGCGCCTGCCCGCTCTGTATTACTCGTTGCCACGTCGGGGCACAGCCAGACATTGGCGGGGTTCCGTGATCTGGTCTGGAGTTTTTCAACAAAATCAAAAGAGTTTATAAAATTTAAAAAAAAATTGCAGGATGAACGCGACAAAAACGAAGATACGATCAAACTGCTGGAAGGAATTTCAAAAGATACAATCGGCTCGGTAGATGGCAAGGCGCTCCATTTTGCCATTGAAAGCAGGTTGAAAATTATTGTTGATGATTTGTCTCAACAGCTTATGCTGCTTCGTCTGGCAAGCCGGGACGGCAATAGTGCCGATACCATTAATTCACTGGCGAAACAGCGCTTTATGCTCCGTCGGCTGAGCTGGCGTACGGATTTCTCAAATGTATCTCCTGAAGAGAAAAAATCGCTCTTTGAAATACTTTTTTTAGCTGCTGAAAACTATAAAAAGTTTGTCAAAAATGCCGAAAGACAGCTCAAACAATTGAAAAAGGCGAAAATTTTTCATGATCTTGTTAAAGACCACTCCCTTAAGGCTGTTGTTTCTCTGCACCTTTCCAGCCACGGTGATGGTTTTGGCGCCTTTAACGATGGCTGGCTCTATTCGTTAAAACCGCAAGTCAACCGGATTTCACAGTACAGTCGTATTGACGGAATTTTACGGAAATTTTCCGAAAGTAAATTTGGTCGGGGAAATCTGTTCGTGGACAGCCTGCGTCCCAGCCGGGTACGGCCCTGGGAAACCTATCTGCCCGACAAGCCCGCACTTGGCGGTGAGGTATCAGCCCTGGCCGGCAGACTGGGACTGACTCTGGCAACGGTTAATGATGCCCGTTCTCACTGGGGGACCCCCTATGACCTTCCCCGCCGGATCGATTATGATTTTGCCCTGCGCCAGAGCAAACAGGTATCCGGACTTATTCAACACCTTGCTCAAGCTCCGAAACTGGAAGGATCCGGAACGATCAAAAATGGTTTTGCCACTGTGACCGGCAACACCAGGCTCCTTTTGCATGGCGATCTCTTTCCAAGCCATCCGGCCCCCGAAACAGTCATTATGGCCTACCAGGGAAACGGCATTTATTACGTAATTTCCGACATAAGCGGCCGGTTTGTACTTAAGGGGGTTGCAGACAAAAAACATGTTTTGGATAAGGTCATTTTTGAGGGATACAAGTTTAATGATACAACCGGAGCCGTTAAGTGGGCCATTGACAAAAAACAGAGCGGCAAAGCAGCCTATCGCCTTAAAATCAGAAGGAAAAAAATCAAAACAGACCTGGTCATGTTTGGGGCGCGTCAAACTACACTTTTTAATCTGTTGGAGCCCAGATCGCTCCGCTATATGTCTAAAGTTCAATTAATAGACGGCCGGCGTGAGGCCCAGCCTCAGCGCTACTGGTTCAGCCGTATCGACACCAGGTCTTCTATTATCTCCTCTATCTTTCTTGAACCGGGCACCTACCTGAAAATGATTTTGTCCGACACTGTCTTAAATAAAAAAATGATTTTAACCAATGGCAGCCAAAAGACACCGGAAGGAACCGGCTACCTGGTTGACGACTGGCCGGCGATACACAATACACCATACCGGATAGCCCGCGATATGTGGAACCTGCTCATCCCCCGGATTGTCAATCTCGAAGAGAAAGGTATTTTTAACGAACGTATAAATGCCATTCGCAAACAGGGGGTTGACGCCTTGCAAAAAGCCAAAGCCGCCCTGAAAGACAGAAAATACGCTATTTTCAGCGAGCAGGCTGCAAAATCCTGGGCACTGGCAACCCGTGTCTATGATGATGTTGAAAAAACGCAAAAAGACGTTTTACTGGGTGTTTTGTTTTATATCGCCCTTTTTGTGCCTTTTGCCTTTTGTATGGAGCGTCTGCTCTTTTGCTATGCAAATATCTATAAACGAATCATCGCTTTTTGTGGAATTCTCTGCGTACTCATTGCCGTAATCTATAACGTCCACCCCGCCTTTCAACTTGCCTACAGTCCAATGGTAGTTGTGCTGGCCTTTTTCATCATCGGCCTGTCGCTAATGGTATCATTAATTATTTTTTTTCGATTCGAAGAAGAAATGGCTTTGCTGCAGCGTAAGGCCCGCCACATGAAGGCCGAAGAAATCAGTCGCTGGAAGGCCTTTGTTTCAGCTTTTTTTTTAGGTGTAAGCAACTTACGTCGACACAGACTGCGCACTGCCTTAACCTGCGCAACACTGATTATTCTTACCTTTACCATCATGAGTTTTACTTCGGTAAAATCCATGCGGCATCACAGCAAACTTCTTTTCAGCGAAAACGCTCCCTACCAGGGGCTTTTGCTGAAAAAGGTGAACTGGGGTAATTTCCCTCCCCAAGCATTAACTGTCTTTGAAAATTCTTTCCAGGGTATCGGGTTGATAGCGCCACGCATCTGGCTGGAAAATGATGACCGGACAAAATCAACCGTTATTCCGCTTGCAACAGCAAACGCGAAATCATCTGCCAGAGGTCTTATCGGCTTGTCTGCCGATGAGCCTGCCGTCACCGGAATGGATAGCGTGCTTATTGCCGGGGCCTGGTTCTCCAGGACGGATGAAAAGGCCGTTTTACTGCCTGACCGGATCGCAGAGCACTTGGGGATTGACCTGGATGCACCGGACAAACAGATCGTTTTAATCTGGGGCGAACCCTATACGGTAAAAGGTGTGTTTTCTTCGGATAAACTCCGGAAGCACACCGATCTCGATGGTGAGTTTCTATCCCCTGTAATCTTTCCCAGTGAAGCATTAATGGAAGTTACCGAGGTTGAAATGGAGGCAATGGAGTCCGGAGAGGATATCCGTTTTTTTCAAAGCCGCTACCAGCATGTTCCTGCGGAACTCACTCTGATTATCCCTGCCGGGACATTGCTTTCCCGGGGTGGAAATTTAAAAAGCGTTGCTGTTAAACCGGCACAATCAGCACTTGTCGGTGATATTGCCCAAAACTTTGGTGACCGCTTCAGCATCACAACCTTTGCCGGTGAAAGGGGCGGCACCTATCTCTATAATGCCAGTGATGCGATAAGTTACAGCGGCGTTCCAAACATTATGATCCCTCTTTTGATCTCTATTTTCATAGTGTTAAATACCATGATCGGCAGTGTGTACGAAAGGAAACGTGAAATTGGTATCTACACCTCTGTTGGGCTTGCCCCTTCCCATGTTTCGTTTCTTTTCATTGCGGAAGCCCTTGCCTTTGCGGTGATTAGTGTTGTGCTTGGCTATTTGCTTGCGCAGACCAGTGCTAAACTTTTTGCCGATACAGCTCTCTGGTCAGGCATTACGGTTAACTATTCGTCAATGTCAGGTGTGGCAGCAATGCTGCTGGTTATTATTGTTGTTCTTGTCTCTGTAATTTATCCTTCCCGTGTTGCGGCCGAGATTGCAATTCCCGATGTTAACCGATCCTGGTCGCTGCCAAAGACTGATAACCAGATGACAATTACGTTGCCTTTTTTGATGAAATATGCTGATCATGACAGTATTGGTGGTTTTATCTACTCGTATTTTCAGGGGCATCAGGACTATTCCCATGGCATCTTTTCTACCGGCAAAATAGATATTATTACCATGGGTGCCGTGCCCCCCGGAATATCGCCAAATAAATTTATCTACTCCCCCGAGACCCGCGGGCAGACTTGTCTGCATCTTAAAATGAAAATTTGGCTGGCGCCGTTTGATTTTGGCATTATGCAGTGGGTTGATGTGCAGTTTTGTCCTGCCTTCGAAGAGCGGGACTTTTTAGAAATAAAAATGCGGATTGTGCGTGAGTCTGGTGAGGCCAATGCCTGGCGGCGGGTGAACATGACTTTTCTACGAGCCCTGCGTAAACAGTTGCTGGTATGGCGGTCACTGGACCGGGATTCCCATGAACGTTATGCCAAACTTCTACGGGAAAACCAAAGCCAAATCCGGAGTGAACCTGTGTAAAGATGAAAATATAATGGAGCAAAAAAGCGTCCCGCAAATCTTGAATCCGGTTTTTACCTATGACACGATACGGCTCCGTGCCGTCTTGCTAGGGCTGGTGTTAACGGTTGTCATTTGCGCAATTACCCCGTTCAACAATGTCTATCTCAAGGCGACACCCATAGGTGGCGGACATTTTCCACTGGCGCCATTTTTTATTCTCATGGTACTGATCGGTCTCATGACATTTTTAAGCTCCGTCCTTAAACGCAAAAACCTGTTTACCGGCAAAGAGCTGCTGCTGACCTGGATCCTCATGGTAATCGGTTCCGGCATTGCTTATACCGGGCTGGCTAGAACCTTTTTTGTCAACCTTACCGTTCCTTTTCATTTTGCCAGTGTGGAAAATCGTTGGGGTGAGATTTTAACCCCCCTGCTGCCCTCGTCGTGGTTTCCACAAAACCAGGATGCTATCGAGGCTTTGTACGACGGGATTGCCGGCGGCCGTGACCTTACCTGGCCGGAACTTGTCCCGTTGATCCCCTGGGACGCCTGGCTCACGCCGTTATTGATCTGGGGCTCTTTTATCATGCTGTGTTATTTTGTGATGATGTGCCTGATCAATGTGTTCAGCAGATACTGGATTCATAATGAACGCATGAACTTTCCTCTTTTGCAGGTTCCGCAAATACTGACAGAGGCCCTTGACGATCACGGTATGGGCAAAATGGTGACCAATAAATTTCTCCTTATCGGAATCATGTTGCCGGTATTGCTCCATTGCCTCAATGGCCTCCACTTTTATTTTCCGTCAGCTCCCCAGATACCCACCCTTATTCTGGCAGGCCCGTATTTTCCCGAATACGGCTTGTTTTCCGGCTTTCACAAGCTGAAGATTTATATCTATCCGGCATTTATCGGGTTTGCCTTTCTTACTTCAAAACAAATCTCCCTGTCGTTTTGGCTTTTTTTCATCATGGGCGGGTTGTTTATCGGCCTCTTAAACCTTTTCGGATATAATATTCCCGCCTCTTCGCTGGGAATAACATTCGGCCCGACCCTGGCAAGGCCCGAAGAAACGCAGATGATCGGCGCCTATGGTGTTTTCTTTCTTTTTCTTGTATGGCTTGCCCGCAAGCATCTTATGCAGGTTATCAGGCAGGCCCTTGGCCTGGAAGAGGTCCAGCCAATTCACACGGAATGGTTTGACCCTCGCGTTTCAGCCTGGGGTGTTGTGCTGGGCATGCTGGCGATCATAATCTGGTGCAGTTATTTCGGCATGCCGTTTCTGGTTGCCGTACTCCTGGTCGGTGCCTTTTTTATGGTGATGATTGTGGCCAGCAGGGTTATCTGCCAGGGAGGTTTGGCCTATTTCACTCTTACTGCGGCTCCAATCGATGGAATGATTGCCTTTTGGGGGCCTCAATTTTTTACCAGCGCCGGTATTGTCCTGGCCGGAGTAGTCCAGAAAGTATTGTTTGTTGATCTGCGCGAGTCCCTTATGCCGTCTCTTCTTCATGCCAGCCAGGTGAACCACACCATGAAAAATAAAAATCGAATTCTGGCCGGGATTATTATTACTCTTGCAGCAGGCATTGCCGTATCTTTTGCTTCCATGCTGTTGCTTTGTTACAAATACGGCATTCGGGAGCTTCAGATGGACTGGGCCACCAGGACAACTGTCGCCATGTATGAAAACATCTATAATCTCATTGAAGCGCCTGTCGAAACAGGCAATTGGATCCTTATTTTTTCTTTTGTCGGAGCAGTAATCATGCTGGCGCTGGTGGTATGTTATCGCCGTTTTTACTGGTGGCCTATCCATCCGATCGGCTATCTTACGGCCTATAGCTCATCCATGCGAATTTTGTGGGCCAGCTTTTTTATCGGCTGGCTGTGCAATACCCTGTGTCTGCGGTACGGAGGCGTCATTTTATTTAAAAAACTCAGGTTCGTTTTCATTGGCCTGATCATCGGCGATTTTTTTATGGGGGGAATCTTTGCAATAATAGGCCTGTTTGGAGATTCAAGCTATCAGGTGCTGCCGAATTGAGAAAAGGAACAACTTCAATATGCTAACAATTCCAGCCCTGAATGGAGAGAATATTTTTCGGGGTTTTCGTTCAGGCATGAATTCAGTGATTAAAACTTAAAACTTAAAACTTAAAATTTGTAAATGTATGACGACAAAGAATTAAAAGAATACAGGGACCTGCTCAAGATCCCGGACCATTTCGAAGAGGGCTTTGACTGGAAGACCATTATCGGGGCGATCTTTATCGGCTTTTTAATGATGCCCGGATCCATGTACCTGCAGTTGGTGATTGGCACTGGAATCGGTCCTGCGGCCCGGTGGGTGACAATTATTCTTTTTGCTGAAATCGCAAAAAGGAGCCAGCAGGAGCTTAAACAGCAGGAAATTTTTTTGTTATATTATATGGCCGGTGCAGCGTTGGCCTCGCCATTTCAGGGCCTGCTCTGGAACCAGTATCTGGTACAGTCGGACGCGGCTAAAATGCTGGGCCTGGCAGAGTTTATTCCCACATGGGTTGCGCCGGCCGCAGACTCAATGTCACTTGTTGAGCGGACATTTTTTCACAGGGACTGGATGATCCCTATTCTCTTGCTGATAGGTTCGCAGGTCATTCAGCGGATTGATCATTTCGGCCTGGGTTACGCCCTGTACAGAATCACCTCCGACGTTGAAAAACTCCCTTTCCCCATGGCTCCTGTAGGTGCACTGGGCACCATGGCCCTGGCTGAATCGACTGAAGAAAAACAGAAAAGCTGGAAGTGGAGGATATTTTCAATCGGCGGTGTCATTGGCCTGGCTTTTGGTAGTGTCTATGTCCTGCTGCCAATTGTTTCAGGCCTTATTTTCACCGAACCGATCCGCCTGATTCCCATACCCTGGATTGAACTGACCCGGCATACCGAAGAAATTCTCCCTGCTGTCGCTACGGGCATCCAACTGGATATCGGTCTGATTTTTATTGGTATGGTTCTGCCTTTCTGGGCCGTCATCGGAGGCTTTATCGGGCTGGTGATCACCATGGTGGCCAACCCGATCCTATACAAGAATGGTATCCTCCAGCGCTGGCATTACGGCATGGGGACGGTTGACACTGTTTTTGCCAATAATTTTGATTTTTATATGAGTTTCGGCATTGGTCTGGGTCTTGCCATCGGTTGTGTCGGCATCTGGGCTGTTGTACGCTCCTTCGGCAAAAACAATCCCGGTCGCGGCAGTTTTAAGGACCTTTTTAAGCCTAACCCGGCACGCGGGGACATCAATTTCTGGACCTCCATTGCAATTTATGTTTGTTCAACTTTAGCCTATGTCGGCCTGTGCTTGTGGCTGGTGCCAAATTTTCCATGGGTGTTTTTTCTTGGCTATGGTTTTATTTATACGCCGATAATTTCCTATATTACCGCCAGGATGGAGGGTATTGCCGGGCAGTTTGTCAGCCTTCCACTGGTCAGGGAAGCAAGTTTTATTGCCGGGGCCCGATTTTTCGGCTACCAGGGCATAGAAATATGGTATGCGCCCATTCCAATCCATAACTACGGTGAAGCCACGGTGCATTTCAGGCAGATCGAACTCACCGGGACCAGCCTGCGAGGAATTATCAAGGCAGAGCTGGTTGTTTTTCCTGTTGTAATGATCGCAAGCCTCTTGTTCTCTCAATTTATCTGGCGCTTGGCCCCTATTCCCTCTTCCAGTTACCCGTATGCCCAGGAACTCTGGCACCTTCAGGCTTTAAATACCTTGCTGATGCAAACATCAACACTCGAAGGCAACTCCCTTTTCTATCAGGCGCTCAATGGCATGTATGTCATGTCAGGTCTGACTTTCGGCGTGATCATGTATATGCTTTTAAATTTTTTCGGACTACCTGTTCTGCTTATTTATGGTGTGGTCAGGGGCCTGGGCCAAAGCACCCCTCATGGTCTTATTCTGGAAATTATCGGTGCGTTTCTAGGGCGCTATTATTTTCTGAAACGGTATGGTACGATGTGGAGGCAATATGCGCCCGTACTTCTGGCCGGCTTTTCATGCGGTATGGGCTTAACGGGTATGTTTGCCATGGGCTTTGCCCTGATTTTAAAGTCGTTAAGCAGGCTGGCTTATTGAGACAAAGAGACTCCGGGGCAAGGTGAAGGGTGGAAAAGAAAGTGTCAAAAATGCAAATTACAAAACGCCCGCTATTTTACTGGATACTGACCCGTTACCGTCTTTTGCAGGCTTTTTTGCTATTGGTGATCATTGTCGGTATTTTCTTCAAGGTCTTTCCTCTGGAGATGCAGAAACGTGTCATCAACACAGCCATCCGCTTAAAAGACCAGGAAGCCCTGTTCCTATATTGCGGCTTATATATCGGTGCAGTACTCATAGCCTCTCTGATGAAATTTTCAATAAATGTGATGCAGCGCTACCTGGGGCAGAAGATTCTCGTTGAAATCCGCCGGGAGCTCTATAATCATATTTTACAACTGCCATTACAGTTTTTCAGAACAACCCAACCAGGGACTGTCATCAATGCTATGACGGCTGAGCTCAATGCCGTTGGCGCCTTTATAGGCGGAGCGCTTACAGTGCCCATCACAAGTGTTCTTACTTTTTTGGCTTTTGCCGTTTACATGGTTTTCCTGGACCTGAAGCTTGGCTTGATCAGTCTTGGCATCTATCCAATTGAGATCTTCCTGATCCCGATTCTGCAAAAACGGTATAATAAACTCAATAAGACCCGCGTCAGGGTGCTTCGCTCCATGAGCAATGTGGTCAACGAAGCCGTATCAGGTATCCATGAAGTGCACGGGAATGCAAGCTATCGGCTTGAAGAGGAGAAAATCGGCGGTTTCTTTAATCGGATATTCCGGATTATGTCCAAGCTATTTGTTTATAAATTCGGCATTAAGTTTATTAACAGCCTTGTACAGAGCATAGGGCCCTTTATCCTTTTTTTGTATGGTGGTTATCTTGCCATTAATGGGCAATTCACCCTTGGTGCGCTTGTGGCATTTCTTTCGGCCTATGAAAAAGTGTATGATCCCTGGAAGGAATTAATCGAATACTATCAGGAATATCAGGACGCAAAGGTGCGTTATGCGCAGGTCATGGATTCTTTTGATATTAAACCCGGCCCGGCTTTGCTGCCCGAAGGGAGAAGGCCATACACCTTTTCCGGAGATATCGACACCCAGGGCCTCAATTATGTTATCAGTGGCGGGGTTAAACTTCTGGACAATATCTCGTTGCAAATCAAGGCGCACGAACATGTCGCGCTTGTAGGCTTTTCCGGTAGCGGGAAAAGTACCCTGGCCCTGATTATCGGTCAGATTTACGCGTATACCGATGGTCATGCCCTGATTGATGGTCATGAATTAAAGGATCTTTACAAGGCCGATATCAGCGGCAGCATTGGTTTTGTGGCCCAGCATCCGTTCATTTTCACCGGAACCATTCGTGAAAATCTTCAGTATAGCTGTAAATCTGATTTTTTGAATAAAGACAGAAAAGAAAGCATGCTGCCATGCGAGACCACAATGCTTGAAATGGTGGATAACGTTGGGTTCTCCGAGGACGTTATCCGATTTGGCCTGAATTTTGTAATCCCGCCTGAGCGATGCAAACCGCTGGTGCCGGTATTTTTAAAAATGCGGCAGGCCATCGGCCCGGAAAAAGCCGATGAACTTACAAACGTCATAGAGTCTTATGATATTAACCGTTTTTTACGTCATACCACGATTTGTAACAATATTATTTTTGGTGAATTCAACTCAGATGCCTTCCGTCTGCAGAACTTGCCCACTAATAAGATATTTCTCGATTTTTTAAAATCAGAAGACCTTTACGACCCAATGATTACCCTGGGTAAAAATTTGACCATTCAAACAGTGACGCTGCTGAAAGATTTTGTAGACGATCCCTTTTTCCTTCTGGCGGGTCCCATAACCACTGATCAGTTTACCGTTTATGCCGATCTGGCAGATAGACTGAAAACTGACCGGGATACCTTCGATCAGACAGATGCTGAAAAATTACTGGCATTGGCGCTGCGCTATATTCCGGCCAGGCATAAAATGGTTGCCATCCCGACTGACCTGGAAGAAAAAATATTGCAGACCCGGTACCGGTTTATGGAGGAAATCGGCAAGGTTAGTTTGGCTGAATGCGCGGTAACCGCCCAGTCCGTGGTTGATGGCGACGATATTCCCATGATATCCTCAGATAATAATGAATTCATTCCCTATTGTCCCACACAGTACCGCTTCCAGAATACGTTGCTGGACAACATCGTCTATGGCAATATCAAGACCACTCTCGCTGGAGACACCTCCAATATCGTTGATATTGTATCAAAGTTGTTGCGGGAAGAAAACCTGCTGGAGGAGATCATGGAAATCGGCCTTGATTTTCATGTGGGCAGCAAGGGTGATCGGCTTTCCGGCGGCCAGAAACAAAAACTGGCTCTGGCCCGTGTGCTGCTCAAAGACCCGAAGATCCTGATCATGGACGAGGCCACGGCTGGTCTTGATAATGCTTCGCAATCAAGGGTGCAGGAGATGATTCGGACAAAACACCGTGGTAAAACAACGGTCATCGCCGTTATTCACCGACTTGACATCGCCCCTGATTTTGATAAAATAATTGTCCTCAGGGCCGGCCGGATCGTTGAAACAGGCAGTTACCCTGAATTGATGGCGAAAAAAGGAGTATTCTATGAGCTTACCAGCGGGATTTGAAGCCTCAACCGGTTGCGATGGGGACAATAGTTCCTGTGAGCTATCAGACAATCTCGATATATTGCGCCGTTCGCCGGTATTTTCCGGGGCGCCGATGGAAGTCCTTAAACTTTTTGCCTTATTTGCCGGGCGAATGACCTTTGGCAAAGGCGATTTTATTATTCGCCAGGGCGAACCGGCGGATCGTGCTTTTTTAATTTTGCGTGGAGAAGTAGCGGTTTTTGAGGAGTATAAAAACAAACAATTCAATCTTCAGGCGCTTGGTGAAATGGCTTTTTTCGGGGAGCTGACCCTCCTTGCCCGCTTTAACTGGTTTTTCAGCGTCCAGGCCAGAAGTGATGTCGAATTGATTTCTTTAAACAGGAAAAGTTTCCAGAAGGTCATCACGAAATTCCCCGATCATCAGTATATGTTGACGGAACGAATCGTGCAACTTCGTATTAAACGTCTGGAGAATCAGATGCATTTTTTGCTTGATAACATCAGGGATGATGTGCTTCAAGGCAATGCTTCGACGTCACCGCAGACAATGATTGCCTGATTCGGCGAGACGGGGGTACTAATGGCGGTCACGCAAAAAAATTAAGAAAAGCAATGGGCAGGGAGGAATTCCTATGAAAAAAATTGTTTTTTTACTTTGCATATGTTTTTTAAATACCAATATGGCCCTGGCTGGAAATGTCCCTAAATCCATTGCAGGATTTACCCTTGGAGATTCTCTCAGCAAGTACAAGGGTACAATTGCCACGGACAGCACCATGTGCATTCGCTACCAAAATTACCTTAATGAAGTCGAGGTTATCAACCTGCCGGGGTATAAGGTCGGGCTGATCTGTGTAGGCAACTGCGCAGACCCGGGTAAAATTATTCGCATTAAACTGAAGTACAGAAATTCTTCCAAAAAATTTTATGAAAGGTTGTTAAAAGGGTACAGGATAAAATTTAGAGAACCCCATGAGTGGAAGGGGGATGCTTTTGGTGTCATTTATGCCTGGAAGTGGTCGTTTGCAGATGATCAAGGCAATAAAATCAGCCTGACCCTTCAGCACAACAGTCAAGATCATGAAATGAAAATGGGCAATTCCGTTAAACTGACAATGACGTCTGCCATCGAAAAAGAAAAAGCCTGTTATGAATCTAAAAAACAGGGCGAATTGAAGGGGGGGCTTGAGCCATCCCAAAAGAACATGCAAGACACCCCGGACTGGGACATGTTGATCCCGCAATAGAGACGGGAGGCCATGGAGACAAGGGGATGGAGAGACAAGGTGCAGGAAGACTCAAGGGGGATCAAAGAATTGCCTGGAATGGCGTGAGCTTTACGACCCCTTTGGACTGGATACCGGTTATAATAGAAAAAACGTATCTCCTCTTTCAAAAAAACCGACACCCGGTAATGGAGATCAAGTGGTTCAGGGGGGCAAAACTTTCTGTGAAAGCATCTCTTGGACAGCTTACCGCCGGTTTTTCAACGGTATCAAGCCCGCCTGCCAAGATACAAACTCCCGTTGAATGGGAACCTTATCTCGGTGCTTTTGAGAGCCATGCGTTTTCATGGAATGATGGCACAAGGCAGGCACTGGGCCTTGTGCTGCGTTGCAAACATTGTCAGACAACGACATTGATTCAATTTTTTACACATGTCGCATCGTCCCCACTTTATGTCGGGAAACAGATTCTTGCTTCATTTCAAGACCATGCTTGTGACAACAGATGGTCATTATTTGATTTTGAAGCTCAATTGCCGAAGTCCTATGTCCTGGAGTCATTTTCCTTCCAGGCCGGACGCTTTGAACTGAACTACGCGTCGCCAGACAATAAGATTTCACTGTACCGGTTTGCCATGGCGCACGAAATCCTCAAAAACAAAACCCTTGAACAGATTGCTCACGAGCTATCTCCTGTTAATACGTCTTCTTTAATTTTTGCAGATAATGCTATAAGGGTCTGCCGGTGGTATTCCAAAAAGCAAGGTTTTTGTTCAAAGCTTACCGCACGGCTAACTCGTAGACCTTTGTCTACGTGGGGCAGACTCCGGCATGATAGTACCAATGACAAACTGCTTGCAGTGCATGCATCTGGAAACATCCTTGATCCGCATGAACTCACAGGTATCAGTGTTAAATTTTGTATAACCTGATTTTTTAGCCCTGAATTTATTGCATTTTGTGATAAAATTTAGAGCGATCATAGCAACGTATTGAAGTTGTTCTTTTTTCAATTCAACATTCAAAATTGTGTCTGAACGGACTTTCCATTCAGACAATAGGTAGGATTAAGCAAAAAAATAACTACCATGTTTAAAAAGAAACAACCACAGCTTACCAAGGCGGAAGCCCTGGCCCATATCCCGGCTAAAAACCCGGAGGTACAGGAATCCAGGCAGGGCGACTGTGTTCTGCTTAGTTATCCGCTGCCCGTCAGTCCTCTTGTGCGCGGAGTGGTTATATTTTTTTCAAGCAGGCCACCGGCTGCCTGCCCGAAAAAACTTGAGCTTGATGCTATGGGGACCCATGTATGGGATTCTATTAACGGAAACCGGACGGTAGCTCAGCTTACGGAGGATTTTGCTGAAAAATTTGATATAACACACTCTGAGGCAGAGGTCTCGGTGGCGGCATTTTTACGGGATCTGGGCCGGCGAAGTCTGATTGCCATGCGATAGCCTCATTGCTCACAGGGCCGGACATCCGCAGATCAGGGGGGGTGACGATATATGAATATGTCAACTCCCGGACGGAAAAGGGAAGAAACAAGGGGGAGAAATGACTTTTGATCGCGCAACATTAAGTAAGGCACAACTTGATGAAGCATTAGCCCAGGCACGGCGGCGTCCCCATGGCGATATCCACAAGGGACAGCTGATTATCTCTCCTGAAGCCTTTGAAACACAGGGAAGAGAAACCAATGTTTGTATTAGTCCCTTTTCCATCATTGATTGCACTGCATCAATCCATGTCGGCCCATGGTGCCTGATAGGGGCGCGCAGTCGAATCTATACCCATGAGCATATACACACAGGCAGACAGCCTATGCTGGAAGTCCAGGAGCAGCACGGCATCCTCTGGCAGGACAAATATATCGGCTCTGATGTATGGATTAATGACGGTGCCGTTGTCCTGTATCAGGTGACCCATATTCCCGATGGTGTTTTTTTAGGGGCCGGTGCCGTACTTACCAAAAACCCGGGCCCGTACGAAATATGGGCCGGAATTCCGGCACAAAAGATCGGCTCCCGCGAAGAGGCCACCGACAAAGATATTCTTGAGCTTTTGAGTAAAAAACGGTATACTCTGCCCGAGTTTGATTCAAACTATTTTCGATATTAAACGTGGAACAGACCCTTAGATGGAAAAAAAGGCAACCTATAATATTTTGATGTATTCCCATGACACTTATGGGTTGGGACATATCCGTCGAACCATGGCAATTGCCTCCCATTTATGCCGGGACAACGTTAATGTTCTGATCTTAACCGGTTCACCAATTGCCGGCCGTTTCTCCTTTCCTGAACGGGTCGATTTTGTCAGAATTCCGGGAATGATAAAAAAAACCAACCAGGAGTACCAGTCGCTTTCCGTTAAAATCCATCCTGACCACGCCTTAAATATCCGGAAAAGCATCATAGCCGCCACAGTCAAAACCTTTAAACCGGATTTGTTTATTGTTGATAAAGAGCCACTTGGTCTTCGTAAAGAGGTGCTTCCCACACTGAAGTGGCTCAAAAAATACCTGCCCGGCACCCGATCAATTCTTGGCTTGCGAGATGTTATGGATGATGCCGAGACAGTGAAAAAAGATTGGCGCAACAAAGGCGTATATGGATACCTGGCTATCTTGTATGATGAAATTTGGATCTACGGCCGCCGGGCGCTGTATGATCCTGTCGTTGAGTACGATATCCCTGACAACGTAACAAAAAAAATAAAGTTTGTCGGCTACATTCCGCGTAAAATTCCAAATCTAAAGGTCGTTCAAAAGGTACGCCGTTATCACAAAGTTGTTGATAAACTGGTGGTTGTAACCACCGGCGGCGGCGGGGACGGATGCGAAGTCATGGATACGTTTCTTTCAATGCTGGAAGCACGGTCAGGCCTGCCGCCCTTCAAGTCGGTGCTCGTCACCGGGCCGTTCATGCCAAAGACCATGCGGCGCCAAATTGCCAACCGGGCAAAACCTTTTGGCATACGGACCATGCCATTTTATCCCAGGATGGAAGAGCTTCTTGCTGCAGCCGACCTTGTTGTCAGTATGGGGGGGTATAACACCATGTGCGAACTTCTTACCCAGCAGACCCCGTCCATCATTGTTCCGAGGGATACTCCACGAAAAGAACAGTTGATTCGCGCAGTCGCCTTTCAGAAAAAGGGACTTGTCGAGTATGTTTCATGGAAGGATCTGACCCCGGAGAACCTGCATACAAAAATGCTGCATATGTTACAAAACCCCGAGCCGTATAAACAGGCCATGAAGGAATTTCGGCTCACGGGGCTCGAATTTATGCTAAAACGGATCGAGGAATTCAAAAATGCATAGTTCCACCGCCTCTAAACCTGTTCTGGGGATGGTCCTGAAAGGGTATCCCCGGATTTCCGAAACTTTTATTTCTAATGAAATCCTGCTTCTGGAAAGGATGGGTATCGGCGTCCGGCTCTTTCCCATGCGCCACCCGCGTGAGGATTTTTGTCATGCCAGTGTCAAGGAGATTCAGGCACGGGTCGACTATCTGCCAACCTATCTCTTATCGGACCTGCACATCCTTCTTTATCACAACATATTGCTGGCCTTGAAAAAACCATCTGCCTATGCCAAGGCCCTGGCCCTGACCGCAAAAAGGGTATTGCGAAAACGAAAAATAGCGACCCTGAAACATCTGCTGCAGGCCGGTTACATGGTTAACCGTTTTCTTTTAAACAGTCCGGAAATAAAACATATCCATTCACATTTTGCCCACTCTCCAACTTCTGTTGCGATGTTTGCTGCCAGTCTCAGCGGCTTGCCCTTTAGCTTTACCGCCCATGCCAAAGATATTTACACCTCTGATCCTGCCCAGATTAGAGAAAAGATTGATCTGGCAAGTTTTGTGGTTACCTGCACGCACTACAATAAGCAATACTTAACCCAAATAAGCCAGGGGTCAAAAACCGCTATCCATTGTGTATATCACGGCATTGATGTTAAGCTGTTCTCAGAAACCCATAGGGGAAACAGGGCAGCCAAAGAGCCTTATTCATTAATGACTGTGGCACGGATGACTGAAAAAAAAGGCCTCCCCACTGTTTATGCAGCCTTGAAAATTCTTCAGGATAAAGGGCTGGCATTTAACCACACCCTGGTGGGAGATGGTGATGACCGGGATGACATCCTGCAACTTATACAGCATCTCGGGTTGCAGAATAACTGCCGCTGGGCTGGAACGCAGACCCACAACGAAGTTTTGGAGCGTTTCAGAAAGTCGGATCTATTTATTCTTGGCTGCGAAATTGCCAAAAACGGTGACCGGGACGGTATACCGAATGTACTTGTTGAAAGTCTGGCTATGGAGGTTCCGGCGGTGGCAACAACCGTTTCCGGTGTTCCTGAAATACTTGAAAATAACACCACAGGACTCACAGTGCCACCGTCTGACCCGGAGCGCATGGCGGACGCCATTTTTACCTTGCTGACCAACGAGTCGCTCCGGGTGCGAGTCAAAAAGCGCGGCCGGCAAAAAGTTATTGATGAGTTTGACAATAAAAAACACATTGAGAAACTGGCTGAATTGTATCGGAAAGCCCTTGCTTAGAGGAAAAAGAGCGGGGGCAAAGCGATGGGATGAAGGTGTGAAACGGTGAGGGGAAGGCTGATGCCATTTGACGGTAAACCAAAAACCAAAAATTTTAGAACTTAAATGCGAATTGCTTTATACGCACCGTTTAAGCCTTTAGACCATCCCAACCCTTCCGGTGATCTCATTATCGCAAACGGTATTAAGGATTTCCTCGAAAAACGTCACCACGAAGTTATCATCCCCAGCCGTCATAGAACCAGATGGATTTATTGGAAACCGCTCCGCTTCATGTCGACTTTTTCAGAGGTACACAAGGCCGGAAAAACCCTTAAGAACTTTGCTCCCGGCCTATGGCTCACCTATCATACCTATTACAAATCACCGGATCTTATCGGCCCCTATCTTTGTCGAAAATTTAACCTGCCCTATGTGATATTTCAAGGTATTTATTCCACTAAAAGGCAACGCAGCATTAAAACATGGCCGGGCTTCATGTTAAATAAACATGCCTTGCTTTCAGCAAAGCATATTTTTACCAATAAGCTGGAAGATTTAAAAAATCTCAAACGAATTATTCCCGAAGAGCAATTAACCTATGTTGCGCCGGGAATTTATCCCGATCAATTCCGTTATGACGAAAATGCTAAGAAATCCTTTCGACAAAAATGGTCCTGTGGCGACAAACCCGTCCTTCTTTCTGCTGCTATGTTCAGGCCTGATGTTAAAACCAGGGGACTGTTATGGCTTTTGGAAACCCTGGCTGAACTTGCTGACATTGATTTCATGCTTGTTATTGCCGGAGACGGCAGCGAGCGAAATCTTCTGGAAAAAAAAGCCGCCCGGCTGCTGCCCGGCAGGGTCAAGTTTGCAGGCAAAATTCCACGTGAGAAAATGAGCGGTTTTTATAGTGCCGGCGATCTTTTTGTTTTTCCCGGAATTCGTGAATCTCTCGGCATGGTCTATCTTGAAGCCCAGTCATGCGGCATTCCGGTGATTGCCTTTGACAATGGCGGCATTCCAGAAGTAGTCAAACATGGCAAAACCGGTCTGTTATCATCTGTATATGATAGAACGGCGTTTGCCAAAAACATCAGAGAATTGTTGTTAGATGACGCTTTGCGGAATAAATTCAGTGCCAATGCGGCAAATTCTATTCGAAAAGATCACAATCTTGATATAAATTATCAGTATATGGAGCGTGTTTTACTATCTATTGGTCAAGGTACACCATGGCATAAGAAAGGCAGCGCAGGTGGAAACAGTGTCTAATAGGGGTTATAACCACAGATATGGCAATTGGAGATTTTATTGTCTGAAATTATTAATTCTCTCTTCCCACTCAAAAGTGATACACCATGGGCCGTTAACATGGATGCTATGTAAGCGCTCTATTAACCCCATCTTCTCAAGTAGGCCGAGTCGTGTCATAAGTAAGCCAACTTTCACATTACAAGGAGGCTTACTCAATCATGGCAGATCAGCTACAGAAAATGGGACGG
>Ga0075121_1000390_pt1 | contig 30450 bp, 20 predicted proteins | sample AntAceMetag02UKG_FD_69793 | JGI IMG/M metagenome (GOLD analysis project Ga0075121, IMG submission 69793) | Saline lake microbial communities from Ace Lake, Antarctica - Antarctic Ace Lake Metagenome 02UKG | ecosystem: Environmental > Aquatic > Non-marine Saline and Alkaline > Saline | place... | reverse complement strand
GACTGGTTTTTCCGCTGTTCGGGTTCCCGGCCAGCAAAACGACCGTCTCGCATCCGTTGGCTTTTGGCGGGGGGCTCATCGCAGCTGCATCCTAGACCAGACCCGGGCGCCACTTCACACGAATGTTGCAGGCTTCCTTCTTGCGCATCGACAACCGGTAGCCCCGCACCTGCACGGCAATCGGATCGCCCAGCGGGGCCACGCGCTCCACCGCGATCAGCACACCGGGCGTGATTCCCATTTCCACAAATCGTTTTCGAAGAGCTCCGTCCACATCGACCGACATCACGACGCCCTGCACGCCTTTGGGCAGTTCATCCAGGCCGGATTCCACACCCGGCGGGCCCTCCCCTTTGGCGGTCTTGCGAATGGCTTCCCACTCTTCTTTCAAATCGGGATGGTCTCGTAGAAATTGGCCCAGCAGCGCCATGCGGTCGAGCACCAGCGGCGTTGCATCGTGTTCCATCCCGCAGGCAGCGTGCTCGGCTTCCTGCTGGGGCAGTCCCAGCGTATCGGTAAAAAAACGGCGCAGTGAAACATGACGGCCGGATACATCTTCGGCCACGGTCCGGCCCTTGGGCGTCAATCCAACCACTCCATACGGCGCATAGTCCGCCAGCCCCTGCTCTTTCAGAGATTTCAAAGCGGACGAAACCGTGGAGGGTTGTACTTCCAGAGCATCGGCAATATCGCCGGTCCGGGCTCCGCGGGGCGTTTCCGACAACCGCAGAATGGTCTCCAGATAATCTTCGGCCTTAGCGCTGAGTCGTTCTATTTTCATACGATTCTTTGTGGTCTCTCCAAATGTTTGATGACTCCAACATTATCATATCCAGTAACGCCCGCAAGCTGTAAGAGGAAGTTTCCATCCCCCATTTTCAGTCGGTTCGTTGACAGGCGCATCCAGCGAGGGTACGGTTTTCCCTTCATGAAAACCATTTTTCCACCCGATTATCACACCCACACGGCCCTCTGCCGCCATGCCGGCGGCATTCCCATCGAATACGCCCGTGCGGCCGCCGAACGCGGCATCACCGAAATGGCCTGCACGGACCATATCCCCTTCCCGAATGACACCTGCCCCGCCATCCGGATGACTCACGATGATTTTGAACTCTATCTGCATCAGGTGAAGGAAGCCCAGAATGCCGGTCTATGCACCGTGCTGCTCGGCGTCGAAGCCGACTATCAGCGAGATCTGGTTCCTGGCCATATCCAGTCGGTGCTGGACCGGGCCGATTTTGACATCGTGCTGGGTTCTCTGCACACCGGCCCCTTCTGGGACCTGACGCCGGACGACCCCGCCGCAACGCCAGAATTTGTCGAGCAGATGTGGCGGACCTACTTTCTGCGCATGGCCGAACTGGCCCGGACCGGGCTCTATGATGTGTGCTCCCATTTCGATATCGTGAAGCGCACGGGAGTTCGCTCCACGGAAGCCCTGATGCGGGAGGTGGCTGGACCGGCTCTGGATGCCGTCGCGGAAGCTGGTATGGCCATCGAGATCAACACCAGCGGGAAGACGCATGGCGCGCAGGAATGCTATCCGGCGCTCTACATTCTGGAAGGGATGAAGGAACGCGGCATTCCGGTCACCTTTGGCTCGGATGCCCACTCCCCCGATCAGGTCGGCCAATTTTTTGAAGAGGCGGTCGCCCTGGCCAAATCCGCGGGCCACACGCACCGCGCCTCTTTCCGGAAGCGCAAGCAAACGCTCGTTCCGATTGACTAGACGCAGGACTCGTTTGCTATAAAAAAACCGGAACCCATAGGGGCTCCGGCTACTGAATCCTGAGTTGCCACTTTGTTCGTTTCGCTCACGCGTTCGCCCCGCGATGCGGGGCGCTATAGACTTCGCGTTCGTTCTGCACCTTCGGCTTGAACTCGGCACTCAGCTATTCTGGATTCTGACTTCTCTCTTCTCTAGTCCGTCCGCTGGGTCACTTCCACAAGATGGAAACCGAACTGCGTCTTGACGGGGCCCTGCACTTCGCCGACGGGCGCACTGAAAACCACTTCATCAAATTCTTTGACCATCTGACCGGGGCCGAAGACACCCAGAGCGCCGCCTTCGCGGCTGGAGGGACAGGAGGAATGTGCTTTTGCCAATTCGGCAAAATCCGCACCGTCGATAATCTGCTGTTTGAGGTCCTTGCACTGTTCTTCGGTGCTGACGAGGATGTGTCGTGCTGCTGCCTGGGCCATTTGAATCTCCTTTGGGTTGTTGAAAAGTCCTATCCTGCCGATTTGGGAGCAAAAAGCAAGGATTCAGAATATCGTGTATTCCTATCGCAATACCCCCAGTTAAAAGGTTCGCTTTCTCCGAATCCCCTTCTGAATCCTGAATTCTGAATTCTTCCCCAATAAAAAAGCCCCCGCGTGAAATCACGCGGAGGCGTTTGTCAACCGGCGTTTACCAGTTGGGGAGAAGCTTCTGCATCAATGGAGTCCAGTTCACAAGAACCGGAGCGATGACCAGGGAAACCACGCTCATCAGCTTCATGAGAATGTTCAGGGAAGGTCCCGCGGTGTCCTTGAAGGGATCACCAACGGTATCACCGACCACGGCCGCCTTGTGGGCATTCGAGCCTTTGCCACCATGCGAGCCCCCTTCGATGTGCTTCTTGGCATTGTCCCAGCAGCCGCCGGCATTGCTCATGAAGAGCGCCATCAGCACGCCGGATGCGGTCACACCGGCGAGCAGGCCGCCGAGCATTTCGATGCCGAAGACAAAGCCGGTCACGACCGGGGTCAGAATACCCAGCAGCGCGGGCACGGTCATTTTCTTGATGGCCGCGGCGGTGGAGATGTCCACGCAGCGCGCATAATCCGCCTTGGCTTCCGGCTTGCCTTCTAAGAGACCGGGAATGTCCCGGAACTGACGGCGGACTTCTTCGACCATCGCAAAGGCGGCTTCGCCAACAGCCTTCATCGCGAAAGCCGAGAAGAGGAAGGGCATCATGGAACCGACGAGCAGGCCAGCCATGACCTTCGGCACCGTGATATCGAGGGTGTCCAGTTGCACGGTCTCGCGGAAAGCCGCGAACAGGGCCAGGGCGGTTAGAGCGGCAGAACCGATGGCAAAACCTTTGCCGATGGCGGCGGTGGTGTTGCCCACGGCGTCAAGCTTGTCGGTGCGCTGGCGCACTTCCTTCTCCAGGCCGGCCATTTCCGCCAAACCGCCGGCGTTGTCCGCAATCGGACCATACGCATCGACGGCCAGCTGGATACCGGTGGTGGCGAGCATGCCGAGACCACCGAGTGCAATGCCGTACAGGCCCGCGAAGTAGTAACAGGCAACCACGGCCACAGCCAGCACCAGGACTGGAGCCGCTGTGGAGACCATGCCTACACCCAGACCGGCGATGATGTTCGTCGCCGCACCGGTTTCAGAAGCATCGGCCACGCTGTTGGAGGGGCCTTTGTTCTCCGCCGTGTAATACTCGGCCAGCAGGCCGATGATGGCGCCGGCCGCCAACCCCACAACCGTGGCAATAAACACGCCTGTGTTGGTCATCGCCTCGCCGCCGATCATGTAATCGGCGGGCAGCATATGCTTGCAGATGAAATAGGTCGCTATCGCCATGATGAAACAAGCACCAAAGGTCCCCTGATTCAGGGCCTTTTGCGGGTTGCCGCCTTCCTTCGTGCGAACGAAGAACGTACCCACGATGGACAGGAGGATGCCGGTTCCAGCAATGGCCAGAGGCAGCAGCACGAAGCGAATGTCCCAGACACCCGCCACCTTAATGGTGGCACCGAGCACCATGGCCGCCACAATGGCACCCACATAAGATTCAAAGAGATCTGCACCCATTCCGGCCACATCGCCGACATTGTCACCGACATTGTCCGCAATCACAGCGGGGTTGCGGGGATCATCTTCCGGAATTCCGGCTTCGACCTTCCCCACCAGGTCCGCACCGACATCGGCGGCCTTGGTGTAGATGCCGCCGCCCACGCGGGCAAACAGCGCAATGGAGCTTGCGCCCATGGAGAAACCGGCCATGATTGGAAGAACCGTATGCTGAATGGACTCCAGCTGCAGCACACCATCCACCTCAACACCATACCTCTTGATCAGCACCAACAGGGTAATCGTCAGACCCATAATCGCCAGGCCGACCACGCTCATCCCCATGACCGCGCCGCCGGAGAAGGCGACCTGCAGGGCGGCCGGGAGGCTCTTGCGCGCCGCATGGGTCGTGCGCATGTTCGCCGCCGTAGCCACGCGCATGCCGAAGAACCCGGACAAGGCGGAGCAGAACGCGCCGAATACAAAGGCGGCCGCCACCAGGCGGACCGGGCCCTTGTTCATGGCGGCCAGAATAATGGCCACGAGGACCACCACGATGCTCAGAACCCGGTATTCACGACGAAGGAACGCCATCGCGCCGTCGCGGACAGCCGCACCGATTTCCTGCATTTTTTCTGTACCGGGATCCTGCCGGTTAATCCACTGTGTCTTCCACCAGGCAAAGATCAGGGCAATCACCCCGGTTCCAAGCGCGGCATATAATAGGTTGGTCGTGTTCATATCGAAACGGTTCTCCTGTTTGTTTTTAAATCGACTTTGGGAGGGTATGGATTCCCTCCCCTCCTGTCAAATCCGAAGCAACCCTAAATTAAGTTGTCGATTTTGCCGCCGAAGAGAACTTCAATCCCGATTCGGAGGGACGGGCGCGGTTCATAGCCGTCTTCTTTTGGAAAATCAATCTGGGGCGTGATGCTGTAATAGATCCATTTCCGGTATAAAGCGTCCCGCCAGCTCAAATTCACCATGGTATCGTCCCAGATCCAGGTGGAAGACTTGAACTGCGGGAAAAAGCTGGCCTGAGCCAGCCAGCCCCGCCCTGTGCCAGAGCGAAGCCACACATAGCGAAACGTCTGTTCACACTCCAGACCATCGGTTTGTTCCGTCGACCGTTCGGCCGTCCGGATCTGAAAATATTGCTTTTCATAGGTCTGTCGCGTCCAGGTCATGCTGATGGTCTGGCCCAATCCATCGTCGCTGAACCAGAATCCGCGTGGATCAAGGCTGAAACGCCCCCCCAGGAAATCTTTTTGCCATCGCCAGTCCAGTTCCAGATAGAGCACCGGTGCCGAACTGCGCCAGCGGAGCCCGCTCCCCAGGCTTAACTCACTGTTCCGGACCGAGCGCCATGCGGTCTTGACCCCAATGCTCGCCTGGGACTTCTGTTCCAGCGGATCCTCACCCGGCAGGGCATCCCGGGCCACATTGTTCAGAACCAGATGCAGTTTATCCTCCAGCCCGGGTAAGGCGATATCCCCGCTCACTCTCAGCTTGAAGTCATATTCGTTATCATTGCTGCGCCCCCCCACCCGGGCCAAGGCCCGGATATAGAAGGTGGAAAGCTCATAGTTGTAGGGCTCCCCATCTTCTCTCAGCCACTTCGTATCCACGAGCCGAACGGCATTATCCAATCGGCAATACCACATCTGATGAAATCCATCCAGCCAGTGAGTGAAGGAGTTATCTTTCTGAATCACGGCCTGATCATATTCCTGCTGGTCCTGAAGAGCCGCCATCTGCATCTGATGGACTTTATTCGAATCAACCTGCAAAGGAGGAGGCTCGTTCTTTCTCTTTTCGTCCTCGAGCTGCTTTTTCTTCAGGCGGGCCAGTTCCTTCTCTGCATCCGCTTTTTTCTTCGCGGCAACCGCCTCTTTCCTGGCCTGGGCCGCAGCCGCATCCCGGGCAGTTTTCAACGTCTCGGAATCTCCGTCCCATACCTCCAGCAGCATCGGGTCGATGGTGCTGCCCGTGCTGTGTTCCCTGCAACCGGATCCGGCGATCAACCAGACTCCCGTAAGCAGGATAATCCCGCCCCATCTCAACCAGGATGACCGGAGCCGCCTCACACACTCACCTCTCGTGCCCGACAGTCATAGCGCGTGGTCCGCGTAATCTTCACCGGCACCCAATCCCCGGGATTCAGACCGGTACCGGCCCCCTCCAGCACCGTCTCGCCATCCACTTCGGGCGCCTGCCAGACGGTGCGGCCATGCCACCCCTTTTCTGTCCAGACCTCCAGCAACATCGTAGTCTCAGCCCCCTTCCGCTCCCGCAGACGTGCGGCCGATACGGCCGCCTGCGCCTGCATCAGGCGGTCGCAGCGTTCCTGTGCCACCGCCGGCTCCACCCATCCCTTCAGCTTCACCGACGTCGTCCCCGGTTCCGGCGACCAGACAAATACCCCCATATGATCAAAATGGCCGGCCTCCACAAAAGCCAGCAGCTCTTCAAACTCTTTATCCCCTTCCCCGGGATGTCCCACAATAAACGTGGTTCGCAAGGCGGCTCCCGGAAGAAACCGCGCCAGCAGCTCGAGCGACTGCTCCACCCGACCAGCCCCATAGCCGCGCCGCATGGCCTTCAGCATCTTGTCATTCACATGCTGCAGGGGCAGGTCCAGATAGGGGCAGACACGCGGATCCGAAGCCATGATTCGCAGGATGTCACTCCTCAGATGGCGCGGATGCGCATAGAGGATACGGAACCACAGGTCATCCGGCATCTGCAGCAGTTTCTGTAGTAAAGGGGCCAGTTGCGCCTTCCCGGTCCGGTCCACGCCATAGGCTGTCGTGTCCTGGGCAATCAGATTCAATTCTTTTGCTCCGGAATCAACCAACTGTCGAGCCTCCCTCAGAATAGAGTCCATGGACCGGCTGGCCCGCTGCCCGCGGATCAGCGGAATGGAGCAGTAGGCGCAATTGTTCGAACAGCCCTCACCGATTTTGAGATAGGCCGACTCCACGCCCCCGATCCGCATCCGGGGACGGTCGAGCCAGTTGATATAAGACCGGGGCAGATCCCGTCCGGCATAACCGCGGGTTCGTTTGGCGACGGCATGCCCGGCCAGCAGTTCCGCACAGATTTCCGGCAGCCGCGGATAATCGGCGAATCCGACCCGGGCATCCGCATCGGCCAAAAAACCAGTGAGTTCTTTCGCCCCTCCCACGCGCTCCACCAGACAGCCTGTTGCCACCAGCAGTGGAACGCCCCGTTCTTTCCGCAGCACGGCCAGTTCGGCCAGCACCTCGGCTGCCTCACGCCGCGAGGCATCCAGAAACCCGCAGGTATTCACAATGCAGAAATCCGCTTCGGCAGGGTCTTCTGCAAACCCGAACCCGGCCAGGGCCAGACTGCCCAGAATTCCCTCGGAGTCCACCGTGTTCTTGGGACAGCCCAGATTCACCAAGCTGAACAGTGCCGGCCGCTCAGGCATGCTAGCCCATCACCTTCTGCAGTTGCATCAGCTTGAACAGCCAGGCAATCTGCTCGCCCAGGTTCTGCATGTTGTTCAGGCCCTCTTCGTCCTCCAGCACATCGCCGGGGGCTTTGCCCATCCCAAAATTCCAATAGGTCGATCCCGGCACAATCATTTCGGTCATCAGGAACAGGTGGTTGATAGAATCCATGACATGGATCGCCCCACCGCGACGCTCCGCGGCCACTGCGGCGCCAATCTTCCGGCGCAGCAGCCCCCCGTTGGCCAGCCCCACATAGCCGGCACGATCGATCACTGCCTTGGTTTCGGCCGTCAGATTGCCGAAATAGCTCGGGGATCCGATCAGAATGGCGTCGGCCGACACGATTTTTTCGAAGACTATGTTGAAGATGTCCTCCTCCATGACGCAGCGCCGGTTCTGGATGCGCCCGCACGCCCCGCAGGCCGTGCACCCGCGGATCCGTGTCCCGCCGACCTGGATATAGTCGGTTTCATGGCCTGCGGATTCAATCGTTTGCAGGACCTTCCGTAACAGAATTTCAGTATTGCCGCCTTTTCGCGGACTTCCATTTATGGCTAATGCCTTCATTCAAATCACTTTCTTCACAGGTTCAAGTCGTTTATACCGGGCTTTAGAATCGGATAAAACAGGGGTCCGATTCAACCCATTAATGATTCAGTTTGAAATTTGGGCGGCCGGTGCTGCGGGGTGTGCTTCCGCCAGCCAGCACGCGGCAGACTGATTTTCGCCAATCCGGCGCATCTGCGGCATCTGTTCCCGGCATCGGTCTTCCGCCAGCGGACAGCGCGGGGCAAACCGGCAACCCGGTGGCGGATTTGTCAGGGACGGCAGCTGTCCCGGGATATCCGGGAGGCGTTGGGTCCGGCCGTGCAGCCGCGGCATCGCCGCCAACAAGCCTTGGGTATAGGGATGGGCCGGATGGTCAAACAGCGTCTGTTTGGTGCCCATCTCGGCCAGACGCGCGGCATACATCACATGCACGCGGTCACACACATCCCAGACCACGCCCATATCATGGGTAATCAGCAGAATGGCGGTGTCGCCGCCGCGCACCTCCAGCAGCAGCTCGAAAATTTGCGCCTGAATCGTCACATCCAGAGCGGTCGTCGGCTCATCCGCAATCACCAGCTCCGGCTCCGGCAGCAGGGTCATCGCCAGCATCACGCGCTGGCGCATCCCGCCGGAGAGCTGGTGCGGATAATCCTTTATCCGCTGCTCCGCATCCGGCAGGCCCACCCGCTGCAGCCAGTCCATTCCCAGTGCCCGGGCCTCTTTCACTGGCATCTCCCGATGCAGCAGCGCCGCTTCCGCCAGCTGATCCCCAATCCGGTGCAGTGGCGACAGCGCGGTCATCGGCTCCTGGAAGATCATGCCGATCTTCCCGCCGCGGATTTCCCGGAGATCTTCAATCGGGAGGGTGAGCAGATCCTGCCCATGAAACCACACCTGTCCGCCTTCAATCACGGCCGGCGGAGAGGAGAGCAGACGCAGCAGGCTCAACGCCGTCACCGTCTTGCCGCAGCCCGATTCCCCGACCAACCCTAGGACCTCGCCCCGGCGGATTTCAAAGGAGACTCCGTCCACCGCGCGCAAAAATCCCGCGGCGGTTTCAAAACCCACGCGCAGATCCTTCACCTTCAAGATTGCCTCTTCGCTCATGCCGCCCACTATCCCGTGCCCCCCGCCGGCTGGCAAGCGTTTTGGGATTGGCGCAGGGGGTTTTGGCGCGGTAGGATGCCCGCATGAAGGTGAATCAGCTCAATCAGCTCTCCGAGATGGAATGCGTTCTTCCGGCCCCTGAGGGGACGGAGGTTTCGGCTGCATTCACCTCGGATCTGCTCAGCGATGTGATGGCCCATGCCGAGGAAGGCTCCGTGCTTATCACAGTTCAAGCCCATCAAACCACCGTGGCGGTTGCCACCCTTGTCGGAATTCGTGCCATTCTGGCCTGCTCGGATCGAACAATTCCCGATGACATGCTGGAAGCCGCCCGCAAGCGGAGCATCGCCCTCTTCCGAACCTCTCTCAATCAATTCGAGGCCTCCATTGCCGTTCATAGACTGCTGGCCTCCTCCAAGGACCCCTCATGAGACCCTATTACTACAACAACACAACCAATCCTCCCCCCCAGCCCCAGGGCCCGCAGGGACTGTTTGCCAATCTGCCACCCGTCACCGCATGGCTTCTCAAAATCAATATCGGTGTCTTTTTACTCTTTTGGCTGCTGGGTAAAGGCCCGCTCTACAGCCTGCTCTCCCTGTCGCTCGACGGCATCCGGCACGGGTTCATCTGGCAGCCCTTCACCTACATGTTCCTGCATGCCGGGTTCACCCACATCCTGTTCAACATGTTCACGCTCTTCTTCCTCGGGCCTGAAACCGAGCGCGCGATGGGTTCCCGCCACTTTCTGGCCATGTATATGCTGAGCGGAATCGTCGGCGGTCTGGGTTGGCTCTGGCTGTCGGCGGCCCCCATGGATGCCTGCGTCGGTGCGTCCGGCGCCATCTTCGGCATGCTGGCGGCCTTTGCAACGCTCTTTCCAAAGCGGCAGCTCACCCTGCTCATTTTCTTCATCTTCCCCGTCACCATGAAAGCCTGGCAGATGGTTGCCGGACTGGGGCTCATCCAGTACCTCCTGGTCACAGGCGGCAGCTCCTCCAATATCGCCTACACAGCGCATCTGGCCGGCGGCTTTGCCGGATTCCTCTATATTGATCAGCTCTACGAAAGCACCCTGCTCCGCCGCGCATGGAAATTCCTTCAAAGCAAGGTATTCAATCGCCCCTATAACCCCCACCCCGCTTCTCCACCACCCGACCCCGCCGAGGTGGACCGCATTCTCGACAAGATCACCCATAAGGGAATCGGGGCGCTCACCAAACACGAGCGTAAAATTCTGCACCAGGCTTCCCGGACATTCTAAAAGGAGGGCGACATGAACCTGATGGATTGGCTTCGAAAACTGGGTATTCTCCGCTTCGGTGCGGAAAAGGCCGTGTACCACAATGCCAAAGAGCGGCCGCTCAGCCTTCAGCAGGATGGCGTTTTTAACTCAAAGAAGGATGTGTTCGACCTCAATAAAAAGCCGCCGTCACCTCCCGATGCCCCCTCCCATCCCGCGGCGCGATTGGATACGGACCCATGAGTGACAAAAAAGAACCCGAACTGGAATTCCCCGTCGACTGCCACTTCAAAGTGATCGCCGAAGATCTGGAGAACATGCATTTTGTGATTGAGACCGTCCTGATGGGGCTGGGCGTCGAGAGCCCTCTGACCGCCGGCAATACCTCCAAGGGCGGCAAATATCTTACCTTCAACGTCAGCGTCCGCGTGGACTCCCGCGAGCAGATGAATCAAATCGATACCGAACTGCGGAACATCCAGGGCGTTAAGATGGTCTTGTAGCCTGCCGACCTAAGAATCGGTTGCTATCGTGTAAACACGGTAGTTTCCCCACCATCGGTTATCGTCATCGTGTCGCCTGAAACACTGTATGTCATCGTCGCCGGCACATCCCCATTCGGAGTAAAGGTAATCTGATTGCCGGAGGTGGTCCAGGTCCCTGTCTGCACAGGAGTACCGGTGGCGGTGCTGACCGAGTAAGTGCCGTTGCCATTCAGCGTCGTGACAAATCCGCTTTGGATGTCCGCCCAGGCACTGGCAATCCCCGGATTATTGATAACATCCACGTTCTCGCCAGTACTTCCGTAATATTCCTCATGCTTATCTGTAGGATCTTCACACCCCGTCAGAAATACACAGCCCAACGCCAAATAGATTGCACTTCCAGCCAGCCACTTCGATGTTTTCATACTTCTGATCCTTTAGATTTGAGGATGAATGACTTATGATGAACTGGCATCAGTTTATCGGACATCGATCTCCTCAACAATTCCTAAAACACACAAAATTCAGCTGTTTCGAAAGAGCTGAAAGTCCGGGACGGCAAATCCCATCTTCATTTTGGATTCTGAGTTGCCACTCCGGTCACGCGGCTCCCTCGTTCGCCCCGCAGAAGCGAGGCGCTATAGACTTCGCGTTCATTCTTCGTCCCGCTTTTGCGGGATTTGAATTCGGCACTCAGCTATTCTGAATTCTCTCCTCACAACCCTCTTCTTGCACTTCCTCCTAACCTGATGCATATTCATCAAAACGTTTGACCCCAACCGGAGATCCCTATGAGTTTGACCCTCGAAAAAATCGCCTCCTACCCCGGCCCCAAAGGCCCCGTCCTCCTCGTCATCATGGATGGCGTCGGCATTGGCAAATATGACGACGGCGATTTCGTCAAATCCGCGAACAAACCAACGCTGGACTGGCTCAAGGAAAACGCCCTCTACACGACGCTCAAGGCGCACGGCACGGCCGTGGGGATGCCGTCGGATGCCGACATGGGCAACTCCGAGATTGGCCACAATGCCATCGGGTGCGGCCGCGTGTTCGATCAGGGAGCCTCCCTTGTCGCCAAGGCGATTGACTCCGGGGCGCTCTATCAGGGAGCCACCTGGAAAAAGATGATTGAGAATGTGCTCGATCACAAATCGACGCTCCATTTCATCGGCCTGTTCTCTGACGGCAACGTACACTCCCATCTCGACCACCTGAAAGCCATGCTGTCGCAGGCCAAGAAGGAAGGCGTGGCCAAAGCCCGGATCCACCCTCTGCTGGACGGCCGAGATGTGCCACCAACCTCCGCCCTCGACTATATCCTTCCCTTTGAGGAATTCCTTTCCGAACTCAATGCCGATGGCAGCGTGGATTATGCCATCGCCTCAGGCGGCGGCCGCATGCAGGTTACCATGGACCGCTATCAGGCCGACTGGCGCATCGTCGAGCGCGGATGGAAGACCCACGTCCTCGGCGAAGGCACCCTCTACCCTTCCGCGCAGACCGCCATTGAAGCCCTTCGCGCCGCCAAACCCGGCGTCCTCGACCAGGACCTCCCGTCCTTCGTCATCGGACGAGACGGCAAGCCCATCGGCCCCATCGTCGACCACGACAGCGTTATTCTCTTCAACTTCCGCGGTGACCGCGCCATCGAGCTCACCCACGCCTTTGAACAGGACGAGTTCACCCCGTTTGATCGCGGCTCGCGCCCCGACGTCGAATTCGCCGGCATGATGCAATATGACGGCGACGCATGCATCCCCAAACAATACCTCGTCACGCCCCCCCGCATCACCCGCACCCTCGGCGAATACCTCGCCGACTCCGGCGCGCATCAGCTGGCCATAAGCGAGACCCAGAAGTTCGGTCACGTCACCTACTTCTTCAACGGCAACCGCGCCGAGAAGTTCAGCGAGGTTCTCGAGGACTACGTTGAGATTCCTTCCGACCGAGTGCCCTTCGAGGAACGCCCCTGGATGAAGTCCGCTGAAATTACGGATGCCCTCCTCGAGGCCATCAGCTCCGGCAAATACAACTTCATCCGCGTCAACTATCCCAACGGTGACATGGTCGGCCACACCGGCATCTTCCCCGCCGTAAAAATCGCCGTCGAAGCCGTCGACCTCGCCCTCGGCCGCCTGATTCCCGCCATTAAACAGGCGGGCGGCATCCTCGTCATCAGCGCCGACCACGGCAACTCCGACGACATGTACGAGCACGCCAAGGACGGTTCCGTCAATTTTGACAAGGCCACCAGCCTGCCCAAGGCCAAAACCTCGCACTCCCTCAACCCCGTTCCAGCCATCATCTACGACCCAACCAACGCCGCGAAAGCCACACTGGCCGACACGACCGGCCTCGGCATCTCATCGCTCGCCGCGACCTGCCTCAACCTGCTGGGTTATCAGGCGCCGGAAGGCTACGACCCGTCGCTGCTGAAAATCGGAGACTGAGTTCCCCATGCGTTCTGACGCGGCCAATCGGTTTTTCCATAGTGTGGAAACATTTTTTCCATACCATGGAAAAATCGCGAAAATAGTTTCCATACCATGGAAACTTTTCGGGAGCCGACAGTGAGCTGGCTGACCGACTCTCCCGAAGGAGCGGTGCTGACGCTACGGATTATTCCGCGCGCGGCAAAGGACGCCATACAGGGCGAACATGGCGATGCATTGAAAATCCGTCTATGTGCCCCGCCCATCGAAGGCGCAGCCAACACGGCGCTGATCAAGTTTCTCTCGAAAGCCGCCGATATTCCCCGCTCCCGGATTCAGATTCTCTCGGGCGCCACCGGCCGGAACAAGCGTGTCCTGCTATCCGGCTGTTCTTCCAATTCAATCCGCTCCCTTCTGACTCCTGAATCCTGACTCCTGAATTCTTCTTCATGAAACATCTCACCGAATACAGCGACCCCTCCTCCATTCGAGCGCTGGTGGATGAAATACAAAAAATCTCCACGAAGCCCACGCGCATCATGGAAGTCTGCGGTGGGCAGACTCACGCCATCCTGCGGCATGCGCTGGACACCCTGCTGCCGAATCATATCCGGCTGCTGCACGGGCCCGGCTGCCCGGTCTGCGTGACGCCTTCGGCCTATCTGGATCATGCGATTTCGATTGCCGCGCAACCCGACACCATTTTATGCACGTTCGGCGATCTGCTGCGCGTGCCCTCCAATGCGTCGGGCGATCTTTATGCAGCGAAAGCGCGCGGGGCGGATATCCGGATGATCGGTTCGCCGCTGCAGGCGCTGGAGTTTGCCCGCGACAACCCGGACAAGCAGGTCGTCCATCTGGCCATCGGATTCGAGACCACGGTCCCGGCCAATGCGATGGCCGCCTTTCTCGCAAAAGAGCGCGGACTCAAGAATTTTTCGCTGCTCGTCTCGCAGTTTACGGTGCCGCCCATTCTGCGAGCCATCTGCGGGGATGCTGAAACCGCGCCCGACGCCTTCCTGGCGGCTGGTCATGTCTGCGCCGTGGTGGGTTCCGACCCCTATATTCCGCTGGCGAAAGAACTTCAAAAACCGATTGCCATCACCGGGTTTGAACCCGCTGATATCCTGCTGGGTGTGCTGGATGTCCTGCGCATGCGGGAAGCTGGCACAGCGGAGATGGTGAATTCCTATCCGCGCGTGGTGCATCCAAAAGGGAATCCCGAAGCCCTCCGCATCATCGATACCGTGTTTGAACTATGCGACCGCGAGTGGCGCGGGCTGGGTGTGGTGCCCATGAGTGGACTGGCCCTGCGTCCTGCCTATGCCAACTGGGATGCCGCCCTGAAATTTCCACCCCCTTCCGCAATTGTTTATAAACAATTGCAGACGGAGATGGAATGTCCTGCGGCAGATGTGCTGCTAGGCAAAATGGAACCGCCGGATTGTCCGCATTTCGGCACCGGCTGCACCCCGGACCATCCGCTCGGGGCTCCGATGGTGTCCCCCGAAGGCCCCTGCGCGGCCTTTTATCTGCACCGGCGGGTACCTTGACTTTTAGGCCACACACGGGCACCTTGCCTGCATGAATTTTACGTCCCACCTCTGCCTTTTCATCGCGTCCCTCTGCCTGCTCCCCATCCATCCGGCCTTCGCCTCGCAAACGCCCGAAGAGGAAACTCGGGTCTACTTCTCCGCGGCTCCGGCCCAGCCCGAGCGGGTGCGCGTCGGCCGGGATCAGGTGCTGTGGCGGCTCGAGAACGAATTTTTTGAGGAAGGCCCCTGCCTGGAGGGCGTCGAGGGGCCCATCCTGGTCGGCACGCCGACCGCGATTGAAAACGTCAACCGCATGCTTTCGTCCCCGGTCCAGACCTTCGGTACCGTACGCGGCTACCAGGAGCTGTTTCCTGAAGCCTGCGCGCCCTTGCCCGACCCATCGGCTTCCGCCATCAACATCACCAACGGCTATCACGACGAAGCCGCCGTCGCCGCTCTGCTGACCCAGTTCGAAACGAATTTTCCATCGCTGGCCCAACGGATCCAGATCGGATTCACCCACTGGGGGCGGCCAATCTGGGCGCTAAAAATCTCTGACAACGTTGAAATGGAGGAACCCGAACCGCGCGTGGTGATCGATGCCAACATCCATGCCAACGAATATCCCGGCACGGAAGTCGCGCTGGACATCATCTGGCAGCTACTGTACGGCTACACGAACAACACCACCTTTGCCTCGTGGGTCGATGGCATGGAAATCTATGTCATCCCCTGTCTCAATCCAGATGGACGCTATTATTGCGACACGGTCAATGAGTCTTGGCGCAAGAACGGGCGCGACAACAACCACAGCGGCACCATGACCTATGGAACCGATGGCGTGGATCTCAACCGCAACTCTTCCTTTGATTGGGGCTATGACAACGTGGGCTCCAGCCCCGATGTCTATGACTATGACTATCGCGGACCCAGCCCCGCCTCCGAACCGGAAATCCAGGTCTACGACGCGTTGATCCAGCGTACGCGTCCGGCCTTCACCCTCAGCATCCACACCTTTTGGGGCCTGTTCTACGGCCCCTATGGCAACTATGACATCGCCATGCCCGCGCCCGACCCCTTTCGCGCCATCGGAGATTTCATCGCGGAGGTCTGCACCAACGAGGACAACTCAGCCTACACCTTTGTGAGCGGCCCGGAATTCGGATACCCGGTCAACGGCGACCGTGCGGATTCCAACTACGGCCTGTACGGCATCCAGGCCTTTGGCGTTGAAGTGGGGGTCAATAAACACCAGCCTGATTATTCCACCGTGACCCTTCCCAAGCTTGTCCCCGGCGTCCGCCTGGGCTGGCAGCGCTTCCTTGCCGCCGCCCATACGAATTGGCCCAAGGTGCTGGGGTGGTCCCTGGATACCGCCACCGGCCAACCCGCGCCCGTTCGCATCCACTCACTCAACCTGACCAACCGACCCAACGATGAACACTGGACCAGTCGAGACGACGGGTATTTCGAATGCCCGCTTCCAACGGCGGGCACCTATCGCGTGGTATTCGCACCCATCGGCCAGGAATCCCTGAGCACAACGCAAGCCCTCGTGGTAAGCAGCACCGCTCTGACCGCTGATCAGACTTTCGACGTAGCACCGGAACTAGGAATGCCCGGTGCGGGCAGAATCCAAAGCTGGACGAATCAACAGGAGGACGGGCTGGTGTTGCTGGAAGCGGCAGACAGCCCGACCGGTCCCTGGCTCCCCTTTCTGGCGCAATCCTGTACAGGCCGAACCGGACAGGCTGAGATTCCAGATGGATTCACCTCCCGGGTGGTCCGGGTACGGACCTCACCCCAATATTTTCCGGCCAATACCAACATGGCGTTTATTCCCTCCGGCGCATTTCTCATGGGCAGCGATGGCGCCATCGATCTATCTGAGGCCCCCGCTGAGGCTATTCATCTGGAGGGCTTCGCCATCGACTGCACAGAAGTGACCTTTGCTGAGTGGACACGTGTCCGCCTCTGGGCAATCGCAAACGGGTATTTCTTTGCACCGGGCCAGCCAGGAGTCGGCGGCGCCAGCACGACCAACCACCCTGTACTTGTGGTAACCTGGTACGATGCGATTAAATGGTGCAATGCCCGTTCGCAAAGCGAAGGATTGCTGCCCGCCTATTACTCAACCGCAGCGCAAACCAACATCTACAAGACCGGAATAACTAATCTCTCCGAGGCCTGTGTGAACTGGCAGGCCAACGGCTACCGTCTACCGACGGAGGCCGAATGGGAGAAGGCTGCCCGCGGCGGTTCCACCGGCATCGACTATCCCTGGGGTGATACCCTCGCCATGAGCAACGCGAACTACGCCGCCACAGGGACCACCCTCACCGGCGCCTATCCCGCCAACGGCTATGGCCTGCACGATGCCGCCGGCAATGCCGCCGAGTGGTGCTGGGACTGGTCGGGGTCCTATACGAACCGGGCAAACGAAAATCCGACCGGTCCGGCCACCGGAACGGCCCGGATTGTCCGCGGCGGGTCCTGGAGCGATGCCGGCAGCGGCCTGCGCTGCGCGGCCCGGTCGTACCTCGCCCCGGCCTCCAGCAACACCGTCGTCGGACTGCGCTGCGTCCGGAAATAGCCGGAAGGCCCCCACCCAAAACAAACACGCCGCAGCCCTTTCGGGTCGCAGCGCGGGCGTGGAACGACCTATTCGACCGCGATACGGTAGAACCGCTTCACATCCACTGCCATATTGGTGTCTGACAAAGTGATGTCGCTCCCAGTGCCGTATACGTCATTGGTCACCAGGAACCAGTCCACGGGGACGACCGTGAGGTTTGTGCTGTAGTCCATCCGGTACTTCTGCCCCAGGATGGAGTAGAAGGTGGCAGAAGCAGGGACGCCGTTGGAGACCACAAGCGCTCCCACCTGCGGCAGCGGATAGACAAAGACCCCCACGGCCTCGCCGTCGCTCCCGTCTTTGTCGGCGGCGTAGAACACCACGCTGTATTCGCCCGTCGGCGTGGCGGGCGACCAGACGAATGTCCCCAACTCATTGGTCGGATAGAACACCGCACCTGGCGGCATGTTGCTGACGGTCAACGTCACGGGGTCGCTCTCCGTCGGGGTGGCCGACACGTGGAACTGCAGGGGATGGCCCAAGAAGACCTCCTGGCCGCCGATCACGCCTAGCACCGGCGGCGTTCCCACTTCTTCGACTAAGCCGTATTCCACCTGGAAGTTGTCAATCAGCAGGCGCTCGCCGCCCGCAATCTTATGGATTTCCAACCAAAGGGTACGATCGTCCACGGGTTGAAGATCAATGGGGCCGGAGTCGTACTCCTGATAGACCTTATCCGCCGCAAACCAATCCCCGTTGGTGGTGTACAGAGTAGTATAGTTGGTGCCGAAGTCCGTGCTGTACCTAATTTCAAAGTCCATGACCGGACTGTTATCCCAGCGGGCCAACTGGACCGTCAGTCGCGTGATGTTGGTTCTCACGCCGTATCGCAGATAGGTTTCTTCAACATTTTGCAGGCGCCAGGCATTGCTGGTGACGGAATACACGGTATCTCGCACGGCAAGATTGGAAGCAAAGGCATCGGCCACTGGATTGGTGGAGTCGTTATCAAAAGTTTTGGCATTATAGCTGGTGCCAGTTCCCCCGCCCCACATGGAGGTGTCGTCAAAGGTCTCCAGATAAACCAGCGAAGGCGCATTGCTCACGCCAACGACAATATCGATGGTGTCCTCATCCGAGCCGTCCAGGTCCGAAGCGATAAAGGTCACGCTGTAAGTCCCGGTCGGCGATGCATTCGTCCAGAGAAATGTGCCCAGTTCGTTCGTCGGATAAAAGGCCGCCCCTTCAGGCAGGTTGGTTACCGTCAGTGTGACGGTATCGCCATCGGTCGACGTGGCCACCACCTCAAACTGAAGGGTGTTGCTGACGATGACCATGCGGTCACCGACCGGATTCAGGACGGGGGGGCTCGGCAGCGGCGGGCCGGAACAGTCACTCGTGTGTGTGCCCAGTCCATCAAATGTGTTCTGTGAAAAGCCGCTCCATTCCAGAGCCGGATCATAGGCGTCCGAAGGGTCGAGATCGCCCTCCTCCACAGTCGACATCCGGCGCAGGGTGTGTTCAGCGGTAGAGACAATTCCGGTGCCCCATTCGGTCCCGGGATTGTAGCCGACCTGACCGATGGAATCCAGCACGGTGCCGCTGGCACCACCGCTTCGCAGCACAAAAGCATCATTGCCATCGTAGGTCATGCTGCCACTGGTCATGTCGGACACCGCCAGAACAGAAGCATCCGCCGAACCGTTCGCCAGCACAAAGACGGCCTGGGCGGGAATGGCACCGGTCAGACTTATGGTGTGGGTCGGTGAATTGGTCCCGTTGGAATAGATCTGCACCACGTACTGCCCGGCATCCAGATCCAGGGGCGCCAGGGATGGATTATAGATCTCCAGCGCCTTGTTATTCCCGGTGCCTTCCACGTACTCCGAAATCAGCACCGCGCAATTGGTATTTTCGTAGGGGGGTGTTTCCACGCGAATGGTGATGGAGGTGCTGGCGGTGCCGTCCTTGTCCTCCGCATAAAAGCTGACCGAATATATGCCGGTCGGGGTGGCGCTCTCCCAGATGAAGGTACCCAGGCCGTTGGTGGCCGGGAAGGTCGAACCGGAGGGCAGATTGCTCACCGTGAGCGTAATGGGATCACCATCGCTCGGGTCCGTGGCCGTGACCGCAAAACTCAGGAGATTGCTCTCCAGGACGTCCTGATGATTCAGTGCATCGAACAGCGGCGGCTGATCGCCCTGACAGCATTCGACATCCACCGCCGTCACCGAAAGGGACCAGCCCGACAGGATGATCCCTGCATATCCCGCCTCGACATCCTGCGCATAGAGGCTCCAGGTGCCGTTGGGTGTACCGCCATTGAAGTCCGACATCGCCGCGCCATAGGGAGGAGCCGGGGCCGGGGCATTCATTTCTTCGGCGGTGCCGGAAGGTTGGAAGGTGCCGGAAGTCAGCGCCGCACCGACTGGCAAGGCTGCGTCATCATCAAATGTCATCGTCAGGTTGGTTACCGGAGTATCTCCCCCATCCGCTCCGATCAGCGAGACGGCATCGCCATCCGGACTGACGAGAATCACGTCGATGTCTTCAGGGTAGTCATGGGCAAACCCATGCAGGGTGGCCGTCACGTTGCGGATGCTTCCCGGCAGGTTGGAAATAGCGATGCTGGAAGGGAACGGATCCGCCGAAGCCCCATCAGTCAGGGTAATCACGACGCTGTTGGTGAGCGTCAATGCGGTTTCCATTTCGGCCCCCAGCGTGAAGACAAACGGCACCGTCCCCAGTGCCAGACCATTGTCATCCAGAGAGAGTGTAGCCGTCAGTTGGCCCCCGCATTGGCCTGTTGCGGCAAAAGAAAAAGAATTGGTGACGGGAGCTCCCCCCGCCAGAAGAGCGCCATAGCTCATCGGCCCGTCCGGCCCGGTCACTCCGCCGGTCGGCTCCAGCGTAGCGATGACATTGGTCGTATCCGCCGTACCGATATTCTGCAGTACAAAATCCACTGTTACAGTTTCATTGGGGTCGATCGCCCCGTTCCCGACCGCACCACAGCTTTCTGCCGTGACAACGGCCTCAACAGCATCAATGTATGCGGTTTGGGCAAGCGTTTCCGGCAAACTGCCACCCAGCAGAATAGTAACCAAACCCCAGAATTGAAGTTTCTTAATCACTTCGTAACATTCTAATCGACCCTCCCCCATAAATCAAGTGATAGAGACCTAATTCATCAGTTTTAGATGGTTTGGTTATGCGGGGCAGGCAGGAGCAGGCCTTTATTCGATTAAAAGAGTGGATTATTTTCGTTTCCATACAGGCTTGATGTGACCTAGATACAAGCCATCTGACTTTTTCAGTGATTTACGCCCAAACGTATGTTGATTTGTGCCGATGTTGACACCCCCCGTTCTCCTTCATTACCCTCCCCACCCAGTACACCACCACAATCCGTAGCATGTTGGCCAATGAAACGGGCCGCCTGAAAATGACATGTCCAGCAGGATTCAAACTCACCCGGGAGAGTGAATGATGACCATAGATAAGAGCCTATTGAAGTATCATCCGGACGTGCTGGATGCGTTGAAACATCACCGTCCGATTGTCGCATTAGAGAGCACATTGATTACACATGGACTGCCCTACCCTGTGAATCTGGAAGTGGCGAGCGGCATGGAGCAGGCGGTTCGGGACGCCGGGGCGGTCCCGGCCACCATTGCGGTGCTGAAGGGACAGATTACCGTAGGGCTAACCGCTGATGAGTTGGCTTATCTGGCTCAAGCCCAGGATGTTCGAAAATGCAGCCGGCGTGACTTTCCGATTGTGATGGCCCAAAAAGGCGATGGCGCCACCACCGTCGCGGGAACGATGATTGTCGCCCACATGGCCGGGATCAAAGTGTTTGCCACAGGCGGAATTGGCGGCGTGCATCGGGGCCACCCCTTTGATGTCAGCGCAGATTTGATGGAATTGTCTCAAACCCCGGTGACCGTGGTTTGTGCCGGAGCCAAAGCCATTTTGGATCTACCCTTGACGATGGAGGTGCTGGAGACGCATGGCGTGCCCGTCATCGGACATGGCTGTTCAAATTTACCCGCCTTCTACACCCGGGACTCAGGCCTGCCGCTGGATATCCGCTGTGACACGACGGATGAAATAGCCGATATCATCCGCGCACGCGAAGCACTCGGGTTGCAAACCGGCACGCTGGTTGCCACCCCGATCCCGGAGAAAGATGAACTTCCCGCTGCAGTGGCGGAAAAAGCCATTGCACAAGCGCTGAAAGAAGCCGAAGAGCAAGGGGTGCGAGGCAAAAAAGTCACGCCTTTCCTGTTAGCCCGCGTCAGTGAATTGACCCACAAAGAAAGCCGAACCGCCAACGTGGTGCTGCTGGAAAACAACGCGCGAGTGGCCGCCGGCATTGCCTGTGCCCTGGCGGCTTCGTAATCACACGGATAACCGAAGACCGGGACGGGGTCGTCCTGGCTCCATTCCGGTCGTTTTGGAGTCCCCAGACAACCTCATCGGGGGGGGATTCAGGCCAGTGCCCTACGGTGCGTAGGCCGGGATCTTGATTCGGTAATTCCGAACGGTGGGCCACGCATTCGTGTCAACCCATGTCATGGGATTATTGGTAGCGACGATGGGCTCCAATGATTTCCATATGTTTGTGCTCATAAGAGACCCATCAAGACCCTCGATGGTGTAGTCCCGGCCCACGATGGCCTTGAAGGTCAGGCGAAGGGTATTGCTGGATACCACGAACTGGTTTTCCCACCCGATATAGCTGCCGGAGGAGTTGGGATCCGTACTGGCCACCCATTCGTTGAAGTTCGGGAAGCCGTCGCCGTCCCAATCGCCATCGGGGGCGTTGGTGGTCGTGCCAATCTTAAGCAGTTCCCAATCGTCGGGCATCCCGTCGCCGTCTGCATCCCACGGCACGGTGATGGTGACGGCGGCATTGGTCGTGTCGGTGCCGTCGTCAGCGGTGAAGACCGTATTGGTATAAACCTGATCGTTCGTGCGCCCACCTTGACTGATCGCGGTCACGTGCCACGAGAATATGCCCGTGTTGACGTCGAACGCAGCCAGTCTGGATCCGCCGACCGGCAGGTTGGTGACGGACAGCGTCGTGGAGGGGCTGTCGTAGTCGATGGCCGCGACCGTGAAGATGGAAGTTGCCCCCACCGGCATAAGGTACGGGCCTTCGGGATTGAACTCCAACGCGGGTGGCTCATTGGCCGCCAGGACGGACGACGCCAGTTCGATGGTAAATGCCAAACTGTCGGTGCCGACCACCTCTACTTGGCGGGTCTGGGCCTGATTGCGCATGTTGACCGTGTTCCAGGTATTAGACATATCCGTAGCCGCTGTATTGATACTGCCGGTCGCCACTACCAGCTGAAGCGTACTGGCCAGACTTTCTGCCGGACGAATGGTGGAAAGTGTCAGCGTTGAAGTCCCTCCCGTCTCTTCCGAGAGGTTTCGCTGGCCGGTACGCAGCAATGCGTCCAGATCGGGCGAAAGGCCGTTACGGACATAGAGTGTCTTGCCGGGCATGGCATAGGAAACCGCGAAAACGTTGGTGGAAGCGCTCGCCAGCGAGATGGTCTTGCCCACACCCGCATTGGAGAACGTGACGGCATTGGCCGTAGAGGAGAAGGCATAGAGATCATTCACGCGGTTGGTTGAACCGTCCCACCAATCCTTGAGAGCCGAGGTGCGGGTGGCCCCCACCCCTTCACCGCTCACGTTGGCGGTGCCTTCGTCTTCGGTGCCGGCGTCAGGCATGGAGACGAAATTACCGATCATCTGAACGACGTTGGTGCCCGTCTTGAGCCACGCGCCGACCATGCGGCCGCCGCTGCGTTCAAACAGCGCCATCACCGCATTGTTGCGCAGGATGGTTTCGTTCTCGCCGTCGAGATCCACATCGGCGCTCACGACCTCGGTGGAGGAAAGCGTGCGCCCGGCCCAATCGTCCACGGCAGCATAGAGGGCGGCCATGCGGGTCTGGCCCTGCGCTTTCCAAGCGAAACCCTGCAAGCCCTGCCAGCCAGCCGCCGGAGACACGTAGTCGCCGAAGCTCCAGCGCGTCAAACTGTTGTTGGTTTCGTTGTGGAACGCGGTCTCAAAAGTCGAGGCAAACAAGGTCTGCTGCGCCAGGCGTTTGACGTCGGCGTTTACAATGCCCTGAACGGCTTTCCACGCATTGGAGAGAATACCGTTGGTCATGGAGCCATAGACGGTGCCCGACGGCAGGTTGCTACCGATGCGCACCTCGAAGAGTTTCGGCGCGAGGCCCTCATGGCGGGCAGAACCGTAGTACCAGTTGTCGTAATTCGTGTTGCAGGCGTGGTGCACCCAGTCCTGGGACTGCATGCCATCTGCCGCGGTCAAATCACGGCTGACAGTATCTCCATCGAGGACTTCGTCGAGGGCAATGACCTGGATCCAGGGATGGTTGGCCATCCATCGCAGGTTGGCGTCGTAGGCATCGGCATTGGCATTCGCGTTCAGATCCTCCCACATGTAGAAAATGGTGGAAATCTGGTCGCCCCCAGAGCGCGCGCGGCGATTGAAGAGCTGGCGCAAATCGGTCGGCAAGCCCCCGTCGGTATTCACATATCGGTAGTTGTTGGCGGCGGTGGCGATGATGAACGCATCGATGGATGGCCAGTCGCCGCTGGGCATTTCTAAATAGAACCGGTTGATCTTATAGGAATTGTCGCCCAGCGCCTCTTCGCGTCCGTACCACTCCAGCAGGTGGGGCGTCTGGTCGAGAATGGTGGCCCTATAGCCCAGGTTGGTCTTGACCTGCTTGAGCGTTTCCACATCCGCCGCGCGCTCGGGAATCCAAAACACGTTGGTGGAAACCACGCCGCTCGTGACCGAGCCGCCATAGATTTCATTCAAGGCTTCCGTCGCCAACTCCACGTTGGCGAGGTTATAAGCCGCATCAAAATACGGGAGGATGTGGTCGGAGAAGGTACTGCCCAGCAAACGGAATGTGCCCGCGGCGACACCGGCGCGAATTTGATCGTTGAGCCCCGGCCCGGAATACCACGTATTCGACGTGCCCACCTTCGCCCACTCCAGTGCCATGGCCAGCGTAGGCGTGATATGCAAATTCAGCGCGGCATTCGTATAAATATTGTGAATTTTAACCGGCCGCTGATAGCCCGCGCCGGAACCATTGTCCACGATGTTCTGGATGGTCACCCCCGGCTCAACAGCCTGATTGCCATGCGCCAGCATCGCCACCTTGGCGTTCTGGCCCCTGTTGTTCCACACATTGCCGCCAGCCGTGCGCCCAACGCAGGTCGAATAGTAGCCGTTGGCCGCAATATAGTCGTAGTCCTGATAGTAGTCAGAGCACAGCCAGTCGTCGCCAATGGTATCGGTGAAATCGTTCAGGCCGCCCTTATCGCCAGAACCGCCATCGTCGGCCGTGAAATCGCTCGTCGTGTACACCTGGAACTTCAGGTCTTCCGGATCCCCGCCCCACCCCGCGGCCACCAAGGCTGCGCGGTCAATGCTCCAGGCTACGGCATCCAGTTCGGAATTGAAATAGGCGCCATAAAAACCGCCCTCAACCGCCACCACGCCAGCCGCCGCCAAATCCCCGCCGATGTCCGTCGTGTTGTTGCCGCTATCTTGGTCGACATAGACCACACCATTGGCACTGTCGTAAACGCCGATGCAGGCGTTCCACTGCATATCGCTTCCGGCATTGACCTGGTCGGGCAGATTGACTTCGCCGCCCTCCCCATAGGTACCAAAGTTGATGGCGACGTAAACGTTCAGGGCGCTTTCCTCGGCGTTGGCCGCGAGATCATCGAAGTCCACCCGGAAGTAGAGCTTGCCGTCGATTGCACCGCCGTCGTGGAAGTAGAACGCCACCATGTCGCGAGAGCTGTCGAACCCGTCGCCCCGACGATAGATATCAGAGGAGTTGCCGCCCTGGTTGTAGTTGTCCAGTGCGATCAGGTCATCCAGAGTCCAATCCATGAACTCGCGGTAATAAGTCGTGTCGTTGACCACACCTATAACCGGGCCCTGGCCAATAGTAATCGCGCCCTCGCCGCCCGGATCCACAATGGAATCCACCTCGATCGGATTGGTTCCATTCTGGTATTCCAGCAGGTTGACGTAGGGTTGCTCGACGAGAAATTCGTCCAGATAGGTGTCGTTGTCGGGGTTACCATCGGCGCCATTGTTCGGATCCCCTGCCAGGCCGGTCCGCATGCTGGTGATGCCATCGTCGAGCGGATCCAGGCCATAGCGTACTTCCCATCCGTCAGGAAGGCCGTCGCCGTCGGTGTCCGAATTCAGCGGATCGGTTTCCGTCCACGTTTCACCGGTATCCCAAACCCGGTTGGTGTTGAGGTCGCCCGCGATGCGACCATCGAAGTTCTTGTCCTCGCCGTAGCCGTCGCTGAGGCCGTCGTCATCGCTGTCGGAAATACCCGGAGAGGTCTCCAGCCACGTTTCGCCACTGTTGATAATACCGTCGGGCCAGTTGCGCTCAAGCCAGGGATCGTAAGATGTGGGCAGAAGTTCGCCATCGCCATCGACCCACCCGTTGCGATTGGCATCCTCGATGCCGTCGGGCAGACCGTCATAGTCGCTGTCGGACTTCGACGGGTCGGTGACGGTGCCCTGCACAAGCTTGGTGCGGCTCGCGCCGGTTCCGGCGCCATCAATGCCCTTGACGCCATCGCTGCCCACCAAGGTGTTGTAAAACGGCGGATCGAGATCGGGGAGAAAGTTTTTAAAGCCGTCGCCATCCGTATCGGTATCGGTATCGGTCCCGGCCGCAGGCAGGCGATAGCCCAGTTCCAGCCCGTCCGGCAGGCCGTCGCCATCGGTGTCGGGGCTGTTCTCCATAGATTTGCCGCGCGAGAAGTAGTTGAACACCTCGGTTTGCGACCAGTATTCCTTCGCGCTTCCCGGCAGGGGGCACGCCGATATCTCGTTGGTATTCAGGATACCGTCGTCATCCCAGTCTGCATCGGTCGCGTTGGTCGTGGAAACCAGTTCCCGGAATTGGACCGTGGCGTTGCGAGTGGCGGAATTGGAACCCGAGCTCAGTTCGGTGCCGTTGGTATTGGCCCAAACCGTGGCCGTGAAGCGGTAGGCACCGGCATTGGTGACGGTCCATGTATAGTTCCATGTCAGGCTGTCGCCATTGGTGACCACGCTGCCCAGAACCACCGCGCCGACATAATCCGTCGGACTATTGAACTGGACGGCCAGATTCGTAGCATTCGCATCGGTCAGCACCACAATAGGCGTTTCCCGCAAAGCCGCGTTGGTTGCCAGCACGGAAGCCGGCACATCCTCCATCCGGATGATATATTTGGCGCCGTCGCTGTCCGTCTCTGGCGGCGTAGTAATGATGAGGGTCGGCAGCAGCGGTCCGCGATGCTGGACCAGCCGCACGGCAGCCTTGTTGAAATCGCCATAGCCATTGCTGTTAGTGAATTCGACCCGCACACCATACAACCAGCCGTCCTGGCCGTTGTAGACGTTCGGCATCGCAAATTCCAAGGTGTTGAGATCACCATCCCAGGAGTGAGAGAAAGCCAAATCGTCGGCGCTGATCAAATCCCCGCGGTTGGTCGAACCGTTCGCAGTAGAATTCACGTACACCCGGGTCTGCTCATAGATTTGGTCGGCCGAAAGGCCTTCCGCCATGCTGGCGGTGTAATGGACCCGGAATCTCCAGCCGGCCTCGACCATTGTGCCGTCGGCCTCGGGCCAATCGAAAAAGAACTCCTCTGCCGGCCCCCGGGTGTTCAAAGTGCGTTCCAGTTCGGTGTAGTGACCAACGGCGGCGTTGTCATTCGTCGGGTTGACCGTGGACCAGTTATTGCTGGCGGTGCTCGACCATTCACGCAAGCGGACGCGAATAGTAGCGGAATTGCTCGCAGGGATACGCGCGTAGTTGAAACGCCAGATCTGGGGATAGGCCGTGTCTTCCGCCATATCCTCTGTCCATGCGCCCACCGTCGAAGCCTGCGCCCAAACCACCTGGCCCGATACCATGCCATTGCCCGCGCCGTCGTTGTCGGGATTGATATCCGTAATGTGATACCATACCTCGCGTGCAGTCGGATCGGTGCGGACAATAAACCCGTACTCGCTGCCGTAATAGGTCTCGCCGTCCGCCGCCGGATATTGGATATAGCCCTGTGGGGTTTCCGTATCCAGATAGAACGTCTGGCGGAATGTATTGAAGACCGGCGCACCGCCGGGGCGTTCCAGGAACGCCTTGGCTGTCAGCAGGTGGAACCCGTCCGCCAATCCGTTGGTGGTCCAGCTATTATAGTCGTTATGCTTGTGGTACGACTTCGTCTTCAGATTCTGGGCATCTGTGTTCCACTCGCCCATCAGGATGCTCTTCATATAGATGGCCGCGCTGTTGCTGGGCCAAACCACCTGCCACCCATTGCCGTCATAGCCTTGCTGGCGGGCGGATCCGATCTTGTAGCGGAAGACTGTGCCAGCGGACAGGGCCGGAACCTTAATTTCCCACCAATCGTTGCTGTCGGCCGTTTGTCCCGACCACGCAGCCTCCACCACCCGCGTCGATTGATTCCCGCCCGCGCCGCCCGCGCCCTCGGGCCAGGCCGTGCCGTTCGTGGTGTAGTAGATGTGGACCCGGTTCCCGCTCACCTTGGGCGTCTTGACATTAATATAGAGCGTCTCGTCGGCTGCGTTGGTCAGCATCGGCCAGAACTGCGCGCATCCCACGCAGTTCGTTCGGTCCTGAGCACCGTTCGGATCGTGCCAGATCCACGACACCGTGTCTGCCAAGTCCCAGTCGTTGCTGGCCGTGGACAGGTTGGTTGAAAACCCGGCGGTTCCGATCACCGCCTCATAGGTCTCCGCTCCCGCCGAACCGATTTGATTGCGGACGGAATCCGCCGCCGCGAACTTCTCCGGCCAGATGCGCTGGATGAAATTAACGCCTTCATAGCCGAGATACATGTCGTCGGTCAGGGCCGGGGGGTTGTCGCGGGGATCACCACCGGAATGGTTCACGCCGTTGAGGTCCATGCCGCCATCCAGCCGCATCAGTACGTTGTCGGCGGAGCCGTCCACACGCGCATCAAACACGACATTGGTGCCCTGGGTGATGCGAGGAATAGCGATGGAATAGGTGTAATCCGAGGTATTGGTGTCGGCAAGGTTGTACGGGTTGAAGGCTGCGTCGCCGTCGGGCCCGTCTTCTCGGTTTACCAGGATGGTGTCCGCCAGTTGCCCGTTGTCATAAATCGAGATCACATCCCCGGACCACAGGCTGCTCGAATCGGGATTCTTGTACCCCCAGACCGAATAACTGTTGGGAGGTTGGTTCACGTTGTACAGGTCGCTGGCATAAACGTAGTCGGCCGCCGGGCCGCTGTCCGTGAAATAGCACTGGTAAGAGCGAACGTAGTTATACAGGTAAGCATCGTCTGAAAAGGTGCCCTGGGTCGGAAGGGTGCACCAGTCTTCCCACTTCGAATTCAGGATCACAAGCGCGGTATTCCACGGGGAAGAGCCCCCGCGTTCCCACGCAATGACCGATCCATCCCAATGGGTCCCCATTCCGACGTGATCGTAGCGCGCCATATTTTCGTGGATCTTCAGTAGTTCGGGAATTTGGGTCTGTCCCCACTGACCCAGGAAAGCGGTGTTTGCCCAGCGCGGGAAAGCGCCGCCGCTGCCGGAGAGCGTTTCCGCATGGCTGTTCCCGTCGGTATAAAGCAGGCCCAGTCCCTGCCGCAGGAGATAATAGGCGTGCTGCAGCTCTTTGCGGTCCACGTAGTCGTTGTCGTGGCTCTGCGCGTGCATGACGCCCACTCCGGAAGAAAATCCGCCGGCACCCGCAGCGTCATAGCCCCACAAATCGCCCGCGCTGAACCGCCAGTTGAGCTCGGTCCGCAGATCGTTGTCCACCAGACGCATCCCCGCCGCAACATAGCCGTCATATCCGGGTGGCTCTCCCAGATGTTCCCCAAACAGAATCGCATCATCCCGCGGAATCTCGGTGTTGAAATTGCTGTCGCGGAGGTTGTTGGTGTCGCTGTAGCCGTGCGTTTTGTCGAACTGCCACTGGATTTGCCCCAGGTAGCCGGCATCGCTGTCATCGTCGTTGTAGGCCCCGAAGAAATAGTCCGGCACGTGCTTGACGGCATCCAGACGGAACCCATCGGCATGGGTGGTGTCCATCATCCAGCGCGCATTCCGGCACAGGTAGGCCCCCACGTCTTCCTTATAGAAGTCCGGATTGGCTGTAATCACCGCCTCGGTAATCGACGTGCTGTTGAACCCCTTGTGTCCCAGCGTGGGATGCCAATCGTAGAATTCAGGGTTATTGGGATGCCGCACGATGGAAGGCTTGTCGTGCCAGTCGCCCTCCGAGTCTCCGAAATTCTGATTCGGCGTCTCGTGGGCGATGTCCAGCAAGTCCGACAGCCCCAGATGCATCACCTGCCAGGCATCGTTCCAATCGCGGGTGTTATCCCACTTACGGCAGAATCCGTCGGAGGTGGTGCGCAGGTGGAAATCTTCCGCCACCATGCCGGGGAAGACATCCGTCGGGGTGGTTTCGTCATACAGCGGGACATCGTAGGCGCGGTGGTTCATGATGTTATCAAAATAGACCCGAATACCGAAGCGGTGGCACAGTTCCACCAAGTTGTGTAAATCCGCCTTGGTTCCATAGCGCGTGGAAATCGTCCCGCGCTGGTCGATATTCCCTAAGTCGAATGGATCGAACAAGTCATAACCGACCGAATATCCCCCATTGGCTTTCGCCGGCGGCGGCAGCCAGAGTGAGGAATACCCTGCCTCGGCCAGCTCCGGCACCTTGTCGGCGATCTCATTCCAGCTTGCGTTGAAATACTGCAGCATGGCCTCGCCGAGGGCTGCTGCGGGAAACAGGCCCAGAAGGCAGACACCCAACAATCCCCGCTTTGCCCACTGCCGAGAAAAATAAACCAATTTCATCCCTATACTCCTCACCTTGACCTCTCCCCTGATTGGAACGCCAACCCAAGCTGGAGAAGTACGGCTGATTGCTATTCTGTTCCAAATATACGCCCTCGCGCCCGAGACCTCAATGCAAAAACGCTTCACTTGAGATATTTCTCTGGTTTCCTCCTGCTTCGATGTTCTGAACTGGCGTGTTGCCTCAAATAAGCATGACACCGAAGGGGCGGTGAACGGGGGGCCGATTGCCTGCGTTCATGTCGCTTCATACGGTAGCCAAAACGGGTGCTGATGTCGAGTT
>Ga0075121_1000389_pt1 | contig 30504 bp, 31 predicted proteins | sample AntAceMetag02UKG_FD_69793 | JGI IMG/M metagenome (GOLD analysis project Ga0075121, IMG submission 69793) | Saline lake microbial communities from Ace Lake, Antarctica - Antarctic Ace Lake Metagenome 02UKG | ecosystem: Environmental > Aquatic > Non-marine Saline and Alkaline > Saline | place... | reverse complement strand
CGGAAAGGCCATCACCCACGCATAGGCCGGCGGGTAATCGGGATTAGCTACCCGCCCGTGCTCCAGAACGTTCATCAAAAACCCTAAATGACTGTAGGCATCCGACTGACCCAACGCCCACGTCTGCAGCGGATGAATCGACCGGACCCCCCAGGCCAACAGCAAGATGATCGCCAACCAGCCATCCCACCTTAGTCGTATGGTGTTTCGGGATTTCCAACGCGCCAGCAAACCCGTTCCAATCCAGACCGCCAGCCACACCCCCAACACCCAGCTCACATCCATTCCCCTGCCATTGCAGATCCGCCCCAGGCATGCGATCGAAACCACTCCGGCCACAGCAGCAGCAAAGAGCCATTCGGCCGCATTGCGCCAGCGGCCCGTCGACAAAGCCCATGCCGGAATCAACACAAACAGGAGAATCTGGGAACCCGTCACCAACAGCCATGGCCAGAGCAGACTCACCGCCAACCCCTTTTCCAACCATCAATCGTTCCGGCAGCCGTCGCCCAGCGGCCGCGCAGAATTTCTGCGCACAAGCGATATCCCGTAATAAGGAAAGCCACCCAAAAGGGAAACCGGGCATGGGTACGCAAAAGCCGCACGTATCCCGCTCGATAATAAGCCGCCCGCAAGCGGCTCATCCCGCCAATGGTTGCCGAACCCAGATGGCGAATCGGCGCTCCTTCCACAACACCCAGCACCCACCCTTTCTTTCGCGCGCGCAGGCTCCAGTCCGCATCCTCAAAGAAGAAGAAATAGCCTTCGTCTAGCATCCCGATCTCTTCCATCGCCTCCTGCCGGATCAACAGGCTTGCGCCACAGATATAATCAATCTCCATGGAGGACTTCGGTTCGCGTGGAATATACAGGGGAGCGCGAAGTTTCTTTCCCGCGTGGACCCGATGCGAATGCCCCTCATCTCCCTCTACCATGCTGCACCCCACGGCAGCCATCCGGGGATTGCCTACCGCCACAACCAACATGCGCTGCAACGCATCCGGCTCGCAAACCGTATCATTGTTCAACAACCAGAAAAAATCAAAAGGCCCCTGCTCCTTCGCCGCCCCGATGCCGACATTGACTCCACCAGCAAATCCGCGGTTCTCCTCCAGCCGGACTACGACGGCCTGCGGGCAAAGCCGTTGTACATCCTCCGCCGTATTTGCCGTAGACCCGTTGTCCACCACCCACACGCTCAGATTTCGATACGACTGAGCAACCAGGGAGCGGCAGCATGCCGCCGTTTCTTCCGGCCGATTCCAGTTCAGGACGATGACCGCCACTTTTGGAGTCGGATTCACGGCAATGCCTTGCCCTTCAGAAAACGCCAGATTCCCACCGCAGCAGATAACGGCCACGCCACGGATACCGGGAAATACCGGTTCAACAACTTCACATAATCCCGCTCAATCGCTAGGTCCCGTTTCCGGGAACTGACCCCCGCTTCATCATTGTAATCAGAGATAACCAGCGGAACATGCTCAAAACGGAACTGAGGGTCCTTCCAGCACGCCATGTTCAGCACCCAATCGGCCTGAATGGGATAGTCCGGATCAAACGAATAGTTACTGAACACATCCCTCGGATAAAAGAGAGCCTGTTGGCAAATGTTTTTCAGCGCGAGCGTGTATCGGTTGAATTGCCCAGCATAGCGTACTTTTTTCCCCGTCATCCAGACATCACCATAATACAGGGTTCCGCGATCACTCAATCGCGTGGTCATTTCTCGCAGAACGCCCTGTCTCAATCGATCGTCCGCCCCCAGAAAGATTACCCAATCGCCTTCCGCCCGTTTCACCGCCTTGTTCATCGCGTCGTAAATACCCGAATCCGGTTCGCTGATCCAGCGTACTTTCGCTCCGGCGTGCTCGCGAAGGAGATCCACCGTTCGGTCGCTGGAATTTCCATCCACCACCCAGTGTTCATAATCGGCCCCGTCCTGTTCCACCACACTCGCCAAACAATCAACGATATGGGCTTCGGCGTTTCGCACCACGGTGATGACCGAAATCAGAGGTGACTTTTGTTTCGTGAGTTTCGGCATTTCAGCCTCTGTTTCCCTGCGCGCGCCAAATCCCGATCGCTTCCTCGTACACAGCCCTCATGCCCGACACATGGTGGGCGACCCCATGCCGCTCCTCCACCAGCCGCCTTCCGTTGTCCGCCATCCGCGCACGGGCCACCGGGTCATTTACCAACGCCTCAATCCCTTTGCGTAGATCGTCGGCATCGCCAGATCGCACCAGATAGCCTGTCTCGCCATGTCGGATCAATTCGGAAACACCTCCAACATCGGTAGCAACAGAGGGGCATCCACAAGCCATGGCCTCAAGCAACACTCGAGGCTGGTTGTCGGCGCAGGTCGGATAAACAAACAAGTCCGCCGCCGCAAAAAATTGAGCAATCGTTTTCTCGTCTTCATGATATCCCAAAGGAATCACTTGAATCCCCCCTATTGACTCCCCAAGGCCCTCGCCTTTTCCTAAAACAGCCAACACCAAATGGTCCGCCGACAAACCCTTCAATGCAGCCAGCAACAAGCGAAAATCCTTGAAAGGATTATCCAACGACTCCGCCGCAAAAAGAAGGATCGTTGCATCGATCGGCCAACCCAGTTTCCGGCGCACTGTCGCTTTGTCTCGGGGCCGATATATATCCGTATCGATGGCGTTGGGCACCTTACGAACGGGCCTCTGTCCCAAAATGCTTTCCTCGGCCAGATCTGTCAGCCATTGGCTGGGTGCGGTCACCAGCATCTTTGAGCGCCTATAGACGTTTTGTTTCAGCTTCCATTCCCAATGGGTGGCATCCCGGCGGATCGGCGGATCAATTTCAGGATGTGGACATTGGCCGCACCCAGTGCGCCACCGAGTGCACTCAAAACTATGCGCGCAGTGACCTGTCAGCCCCCACATATCGTGTAAAGTCCAGACCGAAGGCTTTAGACGTGTCAGCCCAGGCAAAGCCAGATAATTGAAATATCCCCCATGCAGATTGTTGTAGTGCACGACATCCGCTTCACGGAAAAAGGGATGCTCCGCCATCCGGCCTGTGTTAGGAATTCCCGCATAGTTCAATCCTGCCAAATTCAAGCCGTGATAGGTCAGCATTCCCCACCAGGGCATGGGCTTCATAACCTCAACACCCTCTTGCGGAGGCATTCTGCGGCCTACCAGCACACGCGATCCGCATCCATCCGCCTGCAACGACCGATGCAGCAGGAGCAAACTTTTCGCCGCGCCCCCACGGGTGATGGTGGTTGTGACGTGCAAAATGTTCATGCCGTGGCTTCCAATTTTCCAGGAAGAACCCCTGTTATTCTGAAGATTTTGATCATCCGCACCCCCAGAATCCAAACCGAAAATTCCCGTATGGTCCTCTTGCGGTCCTTCCGACCCCAATTGTCACACAAGACTAGATGGTGGATTAATTCCAATAAACGGTTGGTCATCACCTCCACATCTCCGAAGGGCACCAGTAAATGAGCATCCACATGTTCCTCAACCAGCACACGGCATAATCGATGCGTAGCCACCGATGGCCCACCGCTAGCGGCATATAAATTGACGAGTAACGCCTTCATCTTAATCCTCCCATCAAACGGGCTTTGATCGATGCGATCCGAACCGTCCCTCGACGTTTCCACGCCTGCTTCCCATAGGAAGCTAAGGGACTTGAAGAGTACAACTTCCAAGTCGCCCCCTTTAGCGTTCGGACCGTACTCATCGTCATCCGAAACCAGACATAGTGGAGGATATCTTCCAATGCCTCATCTGAATAGATGTGGCATTGCTTGTTTGCCGCAGCCAGTTTTATCAGCCAGGCTTCTGTCTGAGCAAAGGAATCCGGAGAGGCAGACAGTGTTCCCATGGATGCGCCACGATGAATTCTCAGTTCCTCTTCCGAGGGCTCCATCCCCATTTGAATAAGCAGGGCTTGCTGGACTCGACAGGTCTGTGCATCCATGTCTGACCACTCCCCGCCCGTCATGCTGTTGTCATGAATACGGTAATCAATCAGCACCTGAGAAAGATTATCACAGGGGAATTTTTGAAGCACACGCGACCAGAGCTCATAATCCTCGGTTGGATAGAAGGAACCATCATAGCGTAAGCTTTCACGAACAAACCATTTCCGCCGAAACAACACCGTGGGATGCGCAAATGGCGTATAGAATATTGAAAAGGCCTTCAATTCATCTGCTCCCGACGGAAATTGAAGAATTTTTTCCGGGGCCGAACCGAATGACCGCACCCAGCTGCCGCAACAGGCAACAGCAGGATGGTCATCCATAAATTTCACCTGAGAGGCTAATCGGTCCGGGTGCATCCGGTCGTCTGCATCCATTCGCGCGATATACTCCCCACGCGCCTCATCCAGTCCCCGGTTCAACGCATCGGATAACTTGAGACGGGTCTCATTCCTGAGTACGCGCAAACGAGAATCCTGACAGGCCGCCAATAGTTCTGGTGTGCGGTCCGTCGAACCATCATCCACAGCCAACAGCTCGAAGTCGGTCATCGTCTGCTTCCAGATACTGTTCAGCGTTTCTTTCAAAAATACTTCTGCATTCAGGACCGGCATCAAAACGGTCACCTTCGGGGCACTCATAATGCCACCCCTTTAGCCAAAGAGGTAAAGATGCGGGCATGGGCCTCAACCCAGTCCTGTGAAGAAAAGAGTCGAATCGCTCTCGCCCTGGCCTGGCGCGCCAGCGTGTCCCGATTTTCCAGCGCGCTTAGAATTCCGGCGGCCACCTCATCGGAGGAAGGAATATGCATCTGATCAAAGCTTTCCTCTCCAGGAATGCCCACGCCGCCTTCATCGCCAACCAGTTCAGGCACGCCGCCAGTTAAGGAATAGATGACCGGGACGCCGCAGGCCATTGCCTCCACTGCCAGACGGGGACAGGGGTCCTGAACCTTTAGATGCACCAGCAAATCAGCCTGCTGTATGATCAAAGGAGCTTCTGTTTGAGAATAGGGGCCTGAGAACTCAACCACCTCTGCCAGCCCCAACTCGCGGACCCATCCGCGCGCTTCCGCTTCAGCATCCGGCCCCCACACCAAACGGCCGGCGACAATCAAGCAAGCATCCGATTCCTCACTGCGGATCGCCGCCAAGGCTTCAATGACCCGTTTCACGCGGTAGGCATCGTGATGACTTCCTGCCGCCAGCAGCACCGGGGCACGTGTGGATTGATCAAATCCTTCACGGGGCAAAAAGTTCTCCGTATTCACCGGATTATACAGCACCTCCCCAGGACCGTTCCGGGGTCCTAGAAACTGTTCTGCACACCGCCTGCAAAATTCACTCTGATACACCACATGGTCAGCCATGGCATAGACCCGGGCATTCGGAGCATTGATAGCTTTCCATCCTTTACCCGCCCACGCCGGGTAGGCCACCCCATTCTGATTCAGCACAAATCGTCCGCGCGCACGATGAACCGCACGTGCCAGTAATCCGCGCCGATCAGGCAGGGCACTGCTGACCATATACAGGATGTTGGCTTTTTCAATGGCATTTGGAAATTGTTCCGCAAGATCCAGGAATTTCACAATCCCACCGGAGATCAAATCCTCTCGGGATGGCAGATAATCCATCCCGTAATAGACACAAATATCTTCAGCCGAACGTAATGCACCCCAACGGCGTCTTTCGCGCATCTCGGCAACCAACCTGCGAATTCCTTTCTGTAGGATTCCCGTCATTCAAGCACTCCTTTAAAAAAGTCGGACCATAGACTCCCCTGTTGAGACCAGGAGTTTGCCTCTGCAGTTGCATGGCCGGCCTGAAGCAAAGCCGTTCGCATTTCCTGGCTTAATTCCAGAACCCGCTCAATAGAATGAACCAGGCCGTCAACATCCTCCACATCGACCATAAATCCATTATCGCCATCCCGGACCAAATCCATAGCCTGCCCCACCCGTGTTGTCACCAGAGGAATCCCACTGGCCATCGATTCCAGCACCGCCTTAGGCCCACCTTCCTGCCGTGAAGTCACGAGGCCCACATCTAATGCATGATAGTACACGGGGATATCTTCATAACTCTTTGCAAACGTATGATGGAAGGGAATACCGGCTTTCGTTAGTCCTCGCTTCACATAACCGCGGGCAGGGCCGCAAAGGAGAACAAACAACTCTGGAATTCGTCCTTTCAAGGCGCGTACGGTATCCAGCAGAATATCCGGCCCCTTGATGAACTTAGGCTCCAATCCCTCTCCCCAACCGCACCCATCTTTCTGAAAGGAACCAATTACAAAGGCATTGTCGGGAATCCCCAGGTGCCGACGCATCTGCAACCGACTTTCTGCCGTTGCCATGGAAAACAAGCCCCGGCGGATGCCGATTGGAATCGTGCGAACTTTCTCCGGCGCAATACCGCTCGACAGCACCACGTCGCGCATCTCCGAATGGCTCACCTGAATCCTCGCCCACTGGTCGTGGGTCCGGCGCAGATTCTCAAACACCTCGTCAAATTCAGCCAGCCCGCTCCCCGGCTTTCCATGGAAATAGGCAAAACAGTTCCGATGGCCCCGCTCGAACAGGGGATTAAGCAGAACAAATTGACTGGCATAAAACACGCATTGCCGACGTGAAACAGATTCCCATCCATCCCCAACCGTCCGCAATCCGATTCTTTGGCAGATCGATTCCAGATCGCGAATCTCCTCATCCAGAACCCAGCCTCCTTGATCCCCGGCGAGAATGAGGCGTGAATAGGCTCGCCATCCCCAAGTCAACGGGCTGGCGACCTGGTATGAAGCGTGACGCAACAGCCTGTGGATACTCTGGAGGTTCATCGAGCCCACTTGTCTGGCAATCTCAGGACCGCCAGGTAGCGGCTCGCCACTTCCTCAATCTTCGGAACATGGATTTTCTCCTGGAATTCGGCATGCTCCGCCGACATCCGATCCAGCAACCCGGGGATTTCTTCAGCAACTGAAAACCCCAATCCGGCCTCCCCCACGATTTCCGGATGCCCGCCGCTTTTCAGATAGATTGCCGGCAGGCCGCAGCTGAGCGCCTCGATCAGCGAGTTGGAGCAGGGGTCGCTCCGGCTCGCCGTCAGGTAGACATCCTGCTCGCGAAGCAGATCGGCCAGCCGGGTGGACGGCATCGGCGGCAACACTTGGATCCGGCTCATCGGCAAGGGCAGCCTCCCCACGAAGGTGTAGTCCACCCGCTCGAAATCCAGATTCCGGTCCAGCCACTCATAGATGTCTGCGCCTTTGTTCCGGTTGTCCGACCAACTGGCCGAGAGAACGCGCAGCTTCCGACCAGCCGGAGCCGGGGCGTGGTCCGGAGTATAAAAGATAGCAGGGTCGGCGGCATTGGGAATCACCACGGGCTCGCAAAAGCCAATTTCCATCTCTTCATGTGCTTGCAGACTGAACTGTGACTGCATGATCGTTCCGTCTGCAAAATCCTGATTCCAGTCGGCGATCATCCGGTCGGTTCCATCATCCATCCCCCGATACACCGCTAATGGACCATCTACGCGGTGAATCGTTCGGCATCCAGCACGACGAAGAAACCGGAAGCGTTCGGCATCGAAGTTAAAGGAATTCAACAGACAGGCCTGTGTTGTCTTGGAGAGGGTATTCACTTCCACACGAAAGCCCATTCGCTCCCACTCTCGTTTTAAGGCTCGCAAAAACTGATGGCCGCCACCGGCCGGGGGCGGGACAAACTCATGAAAAATCGAAATATCCCCCCGTCGGAAAGGCGCAGTGGTCCGCGCGAGGTGCCGGCTTGAAGCCCGACCCAACCGCTGCGCAATTCCTTTTCCAGGAAATGATCTCATGCCTTTGTCTCCAGCCAATCCACAATCCGTTTGGCGGCCTTTCCATCCCCGTAAGGATTTCCACCCGAAGCCATCCGCTGATAGGCCTTCTGATTCTGATCCAACCGCCGAACCGCCTGCACAATCTTCCGCCGGTCAGTGCCGACCAGCTTAGCCACACCCAGCCGGACCCCTTCGGGTCGTTCCGTGGTGTCCCGCATCACCAGACACGGCACCCCGAACGTCGGCGCCTCCTCCTGAATGCCACCGGAATCTGTTAATACCAGCCAGGCTCGCTTCAACAGGCCCACCATCACGGGATAGTCCACGGGCTCCACCAGATGAATGCGCGGATGCCCGCCCAACAGGCGTTTCACCGGCTTGCGTACATTCGGGTTCAAGTGGACCGGATAAACCAGCTCGCCATCCGGCATTAACTCCACGATGTCACGCAACGCGCAGCACATCTGTTCCATTCCCTGACCAAAGTTTTCCCGCCGATGACCGGTTACCAGAATCAAGCGGCGGCCTTTTTCCGGAGCCGGAATGTCGGCAGGCATTGTGTGCGGATGTGAACGGGTCAGCCTTACACTCATCTTCAGCGCATCCACCACGGTATTCCCGGATAGGCAAATCCGCTTTATGGGAACCCCCTCATTCCGCAGGTTTCGGACCGCCCGGGCAGTCGGGGCAAAATGGGCATCGGCCAACACACCCGTTAGCCGCCGGTTGATCTCTTCCGGGAACGGTGAATATTTGTTGTCGGTTCGCAGCCCGGCCTCGACGTGCGCTACAGGAATCTTTCGATAATAGGCCGCCAGTGATGCGGTCATCACCGTTGTGGTATCCCCCTGCACCACGACCCAGTCCGGCTTCACTTCTTCGAGAACCGGATCCAGCGCCGACAGCAGGCGCGCTGTCAATCCGCTCAACGACTGATTCTTCCGCATCACGTGAAGATCGATGTCAGGGCGTATTCCAAAAAACTGCAGCATGGGATCCAGTAACTCCCGGTGCTGACCGGTTACACAGACCACCGACCGAAATTGTTTCTTCTGGCGCGCAAGTTCTGTCAGTACCGGAGCAAGTTTTATGGCTTCCGGCCGGGTTCCCAGAATGGTCAGTATGGTTTTCACTCTTTTGACATCCTATCCAATCCGTTTTTCTACTTCCGTACAAATGTATTCAGCCACCATCTTTTTATCGTATGCCTGGGCGGCAAAGTTATAGCAGGCATCGCCCATCTCCATCAACCGACCTTTATCCGCTAGAAATGCACGCAACCACTCGGCTTTTTCCTTAAACTGGTCCATTGAGATTTTTTTCAGTACCCGGTACGACGAATGCTCGGTTAAAGGAATATCGGATTCAAATCCACCCAGGTCAGGGAATAGCTCAATGAATTGCTTTCCAGATTCAGGCATAAATGGAGGGGGGGTCTCAGTCAAAGGTGCCTGTTCAATCAACACCGGGCGTTGCAGGACAAAACTCTCCGATACTTTCCAGGGAAACAATGCATGTGGCAGTGTACAAACAGCTGTTATACGTCCTTTCGTAATATGCGAGGAAAAGGCGAGTCGGCTCAAATTGTCATGAACATTGATACCATCTACCAACTGGTTGTTTCCCCGACTAGTTAAACGGTAATAGCCTGGAATACCCGCATCACGTAATGCCTGCATGGTATGCCATCGAATCCAGAAGTGGTAGGAGGCGGGGGTTATCGGCTCATCCGGATAGACAAAAGGTGACCTTTTTCCTTCTCGAACCGGATTTTCATACACTCCCATGATATAGCAAATGTCATATGATGGCTTGTCTCTTCGCCAAAATCGACGGCGGCGTGCATCGCGTTGAAAAGAGGACAAACTTTCAGAAAAGAATAAAAAGGGTGAAAGCTTCTTCTCCTGATCTGACACTCCCTGTTCCCGCAAAATACGCCGTGCAATCCCTCGATGCAGATTGGCCTTAAAATAGACAGAGCACAATTTCAACGCTTCCAAATCAAATAACTGAACGTGATCACTCATGTCGAAAAACACCCATTCATCTCCCCATCGCACCCAGCAACTTTCATGCTCTCTGGGCTTCAACAGCCGAGGCAGGGGGCGTGGGCCCTCCGCACCACGAGCGCCCGCATACTCAACCAAGGCCGACAAGAAATGCTGGTAGAATCCATTCGATCCGCGATGGGTCAATAGCTCCGGCTCATGGATCCGGACAGGGATCATGTTTCACCCCTCTTCTCATCCTTCCGGACATCAAACTGTGGCTTGTCATTAAAAGAAGCTTTCAGTCGATCCCCTGCGGTATCCTTCGGAATATCAAATCCAAGAGGTACCACGCATTCCGAAAAACTTTGCGGTCTATTATCGCAAATAGATTTCAGGCGATCTTTATAGGATTTGATTTCATAGTAGATCAAATCTCCATGGGGGGGCGGAGTATAGTTTCCATATCGAACTCCCTTCCGAAACTTTGCTTTACAGCCAAACTCATCATTGATGATATCCGCTGCCAGCGGCACCTGCGGGGTTGCCAGTTGCAGGCATAGTTCCTTCTCCCGCACGCGATCGATCATATCATCCTCCGCTCCAAGGGAAGAATCGATCAATCTGGCTTTGGGCTTCGCAACCCGCCATGGGCCCAGCTCTTGCCAAATAGCTGTTCGCGTCAGAGAGGGAATCCCCGATCCCACTATGCCATCGCCAAACGAGCCATAGGTCCACAGACAAAAGCCCCCGGAGTTTGTAATCTTCCGCTGCCGACGCATCTTTCGCCAACCAAATCGAAACAACTCCGAACGGAAGCGTGAAAACCGATCCCAAAGTCCGGGCCGAAAGGCCCGATTAAGCGTACAAAGACGCTGTGCATCCAGGCCCACCCCGCCAATATCTGGATTTTCTTCCAGAATCTCAACCAAATCCTTCAGCCAGCCTCCACGGGTGATGAATTGCACATCCTCTGGCCAGATGAGAATGTATTGGCCTGTTGCCATCTCAACCAACTGATTCATCGCCTCGGCATGGGTCTGCCGTTGGTACACCTTGTGTTGAACCCAGTCGCACCCACGAATATAGTCCTTCAATCCCGGCTCAACCGAATCATCATCCACCACAATCCATTCCAGATTCGGATATTCGATACACTGATGCGCCGACTCCAATGTCGCCCGCAAATAGTGCATTCGTTCGCAGCTCACAAAACCCAGAGTCACTCTTGGAAAATTCAGCTCCCCACTCATGTTGCTTCTCCTTTTCCAATCCATAGCTCCAGGCACTCACTCAGATTCTTCACATACTGACTCCAACTCAGATGATCCATTACATGCTGTCGAGCTTTCATCCCCATCTCTTCACTCCGCTCTTGATGGACCAGCATGTCATCCAGCACATTCCGCATGCTCTTTTCAGATCCAGGCTCCAGCCAGCGCAGGTTCTCTCCATCCGAAAACCCATATCCTTCATGAATGGCGCCAACCCGGGAAACGGCTACAGGTTTTTCCATTGCCATGCATTGAAGAAGAGTGGTGGTCGCCCCACTATAGGAATTTTCTTTCACAGGCAGCACCACCATCCGGGCGGCTGCAATCCATGAGTATAATTTCTCAGGCGGGACCTGAAATTTCAGCTGAATGTTTTGGGGCAATGCGCGGACGGTGTCAGTCACGCCCCTCCCGGTCACGATACAAATCGATACCGCAGGATGCTGGCGGGCATATTCAATCAGCAAATCGTAATCACGCATGGGATCTGCACCAATGCTCAGAATATCCACCCCTTTATCCCCCCCCGTATGAGGACTCCACTTTTGCGTATCCACACCAAAGGGAATGAAGTGAACTTGCGCCGTCTCACCAAACCAGTGCCGGAGCCATTCTGCTTCTCCATAGCCATACGCCACAAACAAATCCACAGATGACAGCCACTTTCGGTAGCGTCTGGCTCGTGAAGGGCTTACGGCTTCCAGCGCCTGCAGGCGCTCTGGCAGCCCGATACTCACATAGACCAAGGGAGTCTTCAAATGGCCCCGCGCCTTCAGACGCATCGCCGGAAGCCCCACATTGTCCGTTGTTGCCACCACCACCTTCGCACGATTCATCTGCCACATGTGCGCCTTCACCGAACACACATCTCCCAGTCCAATCGAGGTTTTCAATATATACCGCCGGTCCCGCCATCCGTGAAGTGTCTGCCGCATACTGTTTGAACGGGGCAGACGTAGATTACAATCAACTGCCAGACCCGCTCGCCGAAAATCTTCGAATCCGAAGAGTTGCTCTCCGCCTAAGCCGCTTCCCCCGCCTTCAATCACCTGCTGAATCCTGCTGCGACGCTCGGGCATATCCCGGAATAGCATGAATATATCTGCGGCAGCTTCCTGCCGCAGAAAATATCGATTCGGCGCCAAGCTATATGCCAGCTGGTTTTTCAGCTCCGTATATCCCCCGCCGAGACCTGCCAGTTTTCCCAAATCGACAGCACGCTGCCCCCCCCCGGAAAAGGGTGAACGCCGACGAATGCATGCCGCCCGTTTTTGTGCGCGCGTAGTCGTCCGGCTCACTGGAGCTCTCCTTGATTTACCCGAATATCCATTCCATCATCATCTTTGGACATATTCATTCTCATCCAATGCAAGACCCTGCACATCGCCATGTTTTACTAGATACTAACCGCCAAAAGAGCGCCCTTGGGGTAGGCACCATCCATGACCCAATCCAAGTGTTGATTAATAGATGCGCAATCTTTATCCCGAAGTTGAAATTCTTCTAATTTCATATAAAGATGATGACAACGAGTTAACCATGCCAATCAAAGCGTTCGGCATAATGCTGACGAGCACCGGATTCAATATCCTGATAATCATTACCCCAATCTATATTTACCTGCTCCCATAAATCCAAGGCCTTTTTCAATTCCGAAAGATCTTCCGGCAAAATTGCGAATTTATTATCACGCCCGGGGAGTTGACGATCAATGGTGAAGTGTTTTTCCAGCGCGACCGGCTGATAAGCCAGAGAAAGGACCGTGCAGGTTATGCCTTGCGAGTGATCACTGTACCCAACTCGCGGATGGCGTTTTTTCAAGGTTTGAATCCGAGGCAAATTCGCCCTTTCCGGCGGACAGGGATATGAGGAGACACAGTGAAAAAGGGTTATCTTCTTGTCCGCATCGGGCAATCCGATAATGGCTTCGATGTCTTCCATCGTTGCGGTCCCGGTCGAAACCAGAACTGAGGAAAAATGAGTAATGCAGAAACCTATCATCTCTATATTTCGGCAATCAGGACTTGGTATTTTAACGCGCTTAACCCCCAGTTCAAGCAACAGTTTCGCATCCACCAATGAACAGGCCGAACTCAGAAAATTAATGTCCATGGTCTGACAAAACCGAATCAATTCAATATGCTTATCTTTTGACAACTCGGCTTTTTCGTAGATTTCACGCCGCCCATCCCGGTCCCATTCCCCAGGCGCCAAGCGCTGAACAGACCATGTTTGGAATTTGGCGGTATCGGCTCCATGTTTTTTTGCGGATTCAATCATCTGCTTGGCCAAATCCATATCACCCATGTGATTCCAGCCAATCTCAGCAATGAGTTCAGGCCGGGGTAAACCAATCATTTTTTTTGTCATATTACTCATTCCTCGCTACGATTATTGTATCGCAAAACGTCTTTATTCTTTGGAATCACCCATAAGCTGTTCCCACTCTGGATGCCTGTCATACACTTCTATGGCCCGTTCAATACTGAACAATGGATCTTCAGCCGCCAGTTCCTGATAGATGTTGCGTACCAATTGGAGATTTGTTCCGTGATTGACCGCAAATGTAAATTCCGGGCGATTGCAACCCTGCCAATTTCCTGAAGCGGGCAGATATTCGATATGAAATTCATCTGGATGATTGACAATGTACTTTGTGGCATGTTCCCGGTCCGCCGGATCATCCGCTTCGCGGACGGCACGGAAAAGACAGTCCGCAGACAGAACCTGCACTCGCACACCGATCACGAACAGAGGCATGTCTTTCGGACAGTTTGGCAATTCAGCGGTGGCCGTGGAAACAAAATTGCAACCGGATGACTGGTACAAAGAAACGGTGTCATCAATCAACTCCGACTGGACAAAAGGGTTGTCACCCAGCACTTCGACAATGATATCAGCTGGATAATTTCGTACAGCTTCAGCCAAACGCCCAAGCACATCCTCCGAATCGCCGCGATAACAAAATATATTTTGTTCCCGGGCCCACTCTGCGAGCGCATCATCTTCCCGCTGGTTTGTCGTGGCCAACACGATGCCATCCAGGCTCTTTGCCGCTTTGAGCCGGGTAAGCAATACCCCTAGGAGAGTCGTGTTACAGACAGGCATTAACGATTTTCCTGGCAACCGGGTCGATCCCATACGTGCAGCAACCAAGGCAATAGTTCTCATTTCAAAATTCCTTTCTCGGGCCGAATCGCTGGCACGCTTTCAGTCACATCTATTACTCGAGATGAAAAATGGCCACCCTCTGGACCACCATAGTCTTTTATATATTTCGCACGCGCCTCCCAATCAAAGCTAAAGTCATCCAAAGCAGTCCGCTCGAAATACTCCTCGACTTTTTCTACTGGCCAGCGCCAAACAACGCCTGGTATGTCATGCATGCCATTAAAATAGCTGAGGGTATTCATATGTAATTCGCTTGGAAATCTAGGAATAACTAAATTGAGTCCCGGCGAACCGGCATAAACGGCTTCTGCTATGCCCGTTGTATGAAATCCGATCATCAGATTGGCTATAGCGGAAATTTCCAATGCGGAATGCGGATAATAACAATCCTCGCAAACCACACGGTCGGCGAATCGAGAAAAAACGCTTTCATTGGCAGTTTGGTAATGACGAAGTTTAATAATCAATTTTGCGTTATGGCGATCGGCAAACGCCCGAATCACGCGCAGAAGACGCTCTTCGTTCCAGTATGGCTGCTTCCACGCCTTCAACCCGTAATCCCGGATGGCCTGATAACGGAAACACAATGAGTTCGGACGAGTAAATAAATGGTCCCAACTGCCGTGGCAACCGCGCCCCAAAGTGGGCGTTGACCACATGCCAATCACTGCTTGATCTGCTTGAATGCCCCACCGTTTCCGCACTTCCTGTGGATCAATGAGATTGATACCATCCAGAAATGGAAACCCTGTGATATGCGCCTTGGCACGAAATACATCGGTCATCACTGAGTCCCACTGGTTATTCAGCCGGGGAGACAAGAGAGATAGATAACGCTCGCCATCTCGCCCCAAAGCCTTTGCTTTTTCCATCAATGGTCTTGGATCACTTGCATGATCATTGATGCATGCATCTATTTCCCGTTCCGAGCGAATGCAAATTGCCTCTGTCGCCTCCAGCATCAAAGGGCTATGAAGCCGCCGCAGCGTGTCGGTTGTTGCAATGGTAATATACCGGAACGAGCGATTGGCCCAAGCCTGCTCTGTTAGCCATGAATCCAAGGGCAAATCAATACTGATGATCGCATCTGCATCGGACCCCAGTACTTTACTATCCAGCTCCGAAGACGAGTGATAGGCATCAAACGAAGGTTGGCCATGCCTGAACTTGGGAAGCAGGCTTTCATCAGGCCGGTTCGATGCAAATTGTTCAGCCTCATTGTGCAAGCACAGGACTTCATGGCCCCGGCGCAATGCTTCATCGATTACCGGGGCAACTGTTCGATACCAGTTGAACCGATAGATTGGAAAGAGCAGCTTCATTTTGCACCCTTTTTGTTCGCGGTAACCTTCTCGGCTTTTTCTTGCTCCATGACAGCTTTAATCAGCGGGATGTCCTCAGTATTTTTCAACTGCAGGCTGTAGCACCGCGGCATGACGACATGTCCAAGCTTCCCGCTGTACAAGTCATCACCGTCGATGTAATCCCTCCAAAGCGCATGAACGGCACCGTTGTCCACCAAAAGGGCTTCTCGCTCGAATCTCAATTCCTTCAGCGCCCCTGGGTTCAACGGCTCAATTCCATTGAGGCCATGCCGGAAATGAGGATCCTTGTCTTCATAGACGCTGATGACATGATCCACATGGTAAAGCAGAAGGGTGTCCACCGCTTCGCGGATATGCTCGGGACCGCGCAACGGCGAATGAATGCTCAGCAGGACAATGATGTCCGGATAGATATTATGAACTTGTTCCAACTGGTTCACAGCCGATTCCAACACTTCCGCAAGCTTGGCGCGCAGTGCCGAAAGTTTCATATCGCGCATTTCGCTCAACACGCCGTCAATTGGGCGGCAATGCTCCACCACAGCTTCATCATCTGTACTGACATATATTGTATCAAAAATACCCGAGTCTTTAGCCGCAGTCAGGGTCATATCAATCAACGGAATGTCCGCAAATGGTTCCAAGGCCATACCCGAAAGGGTTCCTCCCTTGTTGCGCACAGGTATGATCGCCACCACATTTGGATGAATTACACCTTTTTGGCGGGCGGCCTGCGACTGCTTGATTTTCTGGCGGGCGGCCAGCAGGCGGCCCTCATCCCGGCTCAGAGAATCCCCGTGTTGCCGGTAAAAGAACAATGGTGTTTCCACGTTGCCAACGGAGTATGACGTAATGATTTTCAACCACAATTCATGACCATCCTGGGAATCATGAACAGGATCATATCCGCCAACCGTCTTAATCACCCTGCGCCTGACCATAGTGCAGGCACCATGGGGAGGCAAATCAAGAACATTGACTTCCCTCCCCAAAACTCGGCGGCGTTCAATACCAAGAAAACCGCCATCTTCAGAAATATATGTCCAATTGGGAAAAACCAGTGCGCAGTCGGAATGCTGATCCAAATATTCAGCCAGCACGAGTAGCGCATTTTCATCCAGATAGTCATCTGCATCCAAGCGCATAATGTAACGCCCGCGCGCAAGCCGAATCACTTCATTAGCGCAGGCCCTCAACCCTTTGGACTGATCATTACGCAACACCCGTATGCGATTAGGCCATGCGTCCCGGTATCTTTGGGCAATCATCCATGACTCATCGACAGAACCATCATCTATAATAATCAGTTCCCAGCTGGCAAGACTTTGGCGCAATACACTATCCACCGCTTCAGACAGATAGCATGCGTAATTATGGCTTGTTATATAAACTGTAACAGACGGTCTTTGCATTCGGGTCATGTCATTCACTTCCCTGTTTCCAAAAAGTGAACCGCCAGTTCGACTGCCGCTCTCGCGGCTTTGGTCTGTGAATCAATTGTGGCTCCGGCGATATGCGGCGTCAAAAGAATACGCCCTTTCAAATACAGTTCATACAGGGAGGATTGCAGAGGATGGCCTTCGACTTCACCGCACACCACATCCGCAGCAAAAGAGATATCAGGGCGTTCTTTTAAAAAGTCGGTCAATGCCTGTTCATCGATGATTTCACCTCGGGAGGTGTTGATCAGGTGTGCCTGTTCAGGCAGCATATCTAGCAACGAACGGCCGATGAGCCCTCGTGTCTCGTCGTTCAAAGGCAGCGTCAGCACCACGATCTCTGATTCAGCAAACAGCTGCTCCAGCGAATCGACCCGTCCTGGCCGTGGCCTGGGACAAGGGTCGTAATAACTCACCCGGGCCTGCATGGCCTCAAGCCAATGCGCCATATTGCCGCCATTTCGTCCCAGTCCAACAATCCCAATGCGACGCCCTTCAATCTCGCGACCCCGCATTACTTCCTCTCTGTGACGCCACCGCCCCTCGTCCAGTTCGTGAAGCGCATTGCGCATTTTTCTCAACGAAGCCAGCAGCAAAAGCAGGGTAAACTCGGAGCTGGCGCGAATGGAATCCAAAGATGCCCGATCATCCAGCAGTGAAAAAACCGGTATGCCGCGCGTTTCAAATAACTGGCGATCCACATGATTACTGCCGGTCGAAGGAGTCACCACTGCCTTCAGATTTGGAAAACTTTCATTCACCTGCTGACCTGCAATAAAACGCTGCCCGGGATTTGGGATCCAGCAAATAACTGTTTGGTCTTTTTCTAAATCGGACTCATCATTGACTAGGTGAAACGCCATATGGAAGCGCCTGCTCCACTCATCTATTTGATCTGCGCTCAAAAAATCCACCGGCGCAGAAAAAAGAATCTTGTGAGGCATATCCCCTGGTCTATTTGTTTGGATTTTGCCCATATCAATCACCGATTATCCCTTCATTAAATACATTCGAAGCTTAAAAACTGCATCCTCACCTTTTCTCATATTCAGGCTCTATATATCAGAACGCATTGAGTCTATTCAGATAATATCACGAACGCAGTCTGCTCAACAATCTCTTTACAAGTTCCACGCGCCCGATACACCATCCACCCTTTAGGCATACTGATGATGCATCTCCAGAAACGCCTGCCTCTCTTGTTTGAAATAGGAGCCCTTCTGTTTCCATAATATTTCTTCCAAGCCCGCCCATCACACAGATGGGATGACTGCTTTTGTGTTTATTAACGCAGAATATTGTCGGCAATCCACAGCCTGGGTTCGGTGCCGGATTTCATGATTTTCTTCCCTCTATTGCACGAATGCGAACCTCATTTTGTTCCGCCCATTTCGCATAGACTTTGGGCATCACAATATAAAATATTTGCAACGCAAGTTCCTGGACCTGCCCGCGCGCAACCATTAGATACCAGCCCCCCCTGATTCGTTGACCGAACGACTGCGGCTCCTTCCTGGAGCGCTGCACCCGCCGGATTATGCTATTCCGGATATGATTAAAAAATGATTTCTTTTCCTCCAGATTGTAAAACCTTCCATGTTTTTTCATGAACTGTTTTGCCAATTTGCGCCGTTTGCTATTCGTAATTTGGCCACTTAAGGATTTTCCATGAACTCGATAGTGTACCAGCGGCTGATCCACCAGCCGGCATCGGGCGCCCTGTTTCAGAAAAGTCAGAAAATAATCAAAATCGACCCAGCGGGGTAACGTTGGATCAAAACGGATATTCCGGCTGGAGCTCGTCCGAACCATGATACAACTTGAGTCAATATAGTTTCGAAGTTTGAAGGCGGATAAATCATGTTCAGGGAACTGTGAACAGGTCCCTTCCAGCGAAGCCGTGCCGAAATATTCACGTTGGCAGTATACAAAATCCAATGGTGGATTTGAAGATAACTGCAGAGCATGAACCATCTCGGAAATAAAACCCGGTTTCATGAGATTATCGGCATCCAGATTACACCAGAACTCACCTTCAATGATTTCCAGGCCCGCATTCCGGGTTGCACTGAGTCCGCCATGCGGTAGCCGAACATACCGCGTGGAGTCCTTGTATTTCCGGGCAATGATTTCTGTATCATCCGTGGATCCATCATCCAGAATCAATACTTCAATCGAATGATAGTCTTGCGCCAAAACGCTTTCCACAGCTTCAGCAAGAAACTTCCCGTCATTGTAACAGGGAATCAGTACACTAACTAATGGGGTCATAAATATATCTCCCTTTCGGCATTTACTCCCGTTCGATCATTCACTTAGATTTTTCCGTCTCCAGCACCATTTCTCCTTCTGTGATTTTGATATGGATAGCCATCCTTAACACCGATCTTTATCAGAAAGCTATCCATGGTCTGCTGCAATACAAATCTGTTGTTATACTTGAACATCACCACTGACATTCTGCCTCTTGAATCCTTCATACGTCTTTGCTCACTTTGATCCGCTGGTAGATACGGTGAAGCATTCTAACCCACCCTTCATTGAGCTCCCGCCTCCAGCGATACCATGCCGGATAATGCATCCTGCGAATCCGCTTACGCTCCCGCTCAAGCTGTCTTCGATTTTGCATGCTGGCACTAATACCGTCGTTTGTGAAAACAGAGACACAGTGATTCCATGGAATACAGGTGGCCTTATGACGAATGACGGCACGGGTAAAAAACTCCCGATCTGCCGAAATTTGAAAAGAAAGGTCATAGGACCCCCAATCTGCAAACAGCATGCGCTTGATGAAGGTTGCAGCATGTGGAAAACAGCGCCAATACAACAGGTCTCCATTCAACGGATGATCCGTACTCCTTCGTAGTTGTTCGCGACCGTTGGAAAATCGGATGAGTATGTCACCGACCACGATATCAGCGCAAAATGCCTGTTCACGGAAAAGGCGAACTACATCTTTATTCTCCAGCCAATCCCCCGCATTCAAAAACAGTGTATATTCACCCTGTGCTGCTTGAATCCCTTTATTCATCGCGTCGTAGAGCCCCTGATCCGGTTCGGAAATCAGGTGCGAAAGGGGAGCCTTGCAGCGCCGAAGAATATCCAGCGTGCCATCCGTTGAGGCCCCATCCACCACAATCCACTCAAACGCCGAATCGGACTGTTGAAGAACGGAATCAATGGTTCTCTGAATCCGGGAGGCCTCATTCCGGCAGACCGTGATGATTGAAAGCAGGGGGGGGGTCATGTGATGTAATCGGTGTACTTTTGCCAGCGTTGGTTTGAATGGCTCCAGCGGATATTGCAAGCCGGTTGTGTGAAGCCCAAGGATGGCAAGATCTTCAAAGGCCAGCGGGCAGGCCATTCGGAACGCCGCAGCCAGGCATCAATGCCCCGGCTGTACCGGCCGCCCTCGCGAGTAAAAATACGTTTGGCTTCTTCACGATACGCCCGCTTTTGTTGCACAGAACGCTGGTTTCCATGCAAGCGGAAACCGCCCAACATGGATTGCACGCCCACCAATGTGGTTTGCTTGAAGAACCGGGCCCAGAGTTCAAAGTCGCCGGCCAGTTTATACGCTGTATCCAGCCGGCCACCGGCGGCTTCCCAAAGCGGCCGAGTCCAGAAGGTCGATTCCTGCTGGATGCAATGCCGATTGAAATACAGGCCATTGCAAAGATAATAACCGCGCAGAAAAAAGTGGCGCGAAAACCCGGGCTTGGCACTCACATAATAAGGGGAACCTACGGCATTCCAGAACGTCGGCAAGAGGCTCGTAATCCAGGAAACGTCCGGAAATTGGGAAAAAACATCGGCGACCGTCCGGAACGTCCAGGGGAAATACATGTCGTCGGCATTGATCCACGCCATGATCTGCCCGGAGGACCGGGCAAAGCCCTTGTTGATGGCGTCGTATTGCCCCCGATCCGGTTCGCTGCACCAATAGGAAAGCCTATCGGCATACTTGCGAATGATGTCCACCGAGCCGTCCGTGCTGCCGCCATCAATAACGATATATTCTAGATTTGGATAGTTCTGGTCCAGCACGGAGCGGATGGTTTGCTCCAGGAATGCAGCTTGGTTAAACGACGGCGTAACGAGGCTGATCCGCGGCGGCTTCGACGGGTGAACGGAAGGGATTGGAGAATCAGTCATCATGGGCTTGCAACGCGTCCTTATCTGGGGGGGGGGCTGGGCTTCATACTCTCAAAATCTGAAATTTATTTCACCATTTCTTGTACGATATTTTCATATTCTTTTCCGAACGTTTGAATCCGCCCTGACAAAGCTTCTTCCGCTGCTTGCATGGCCCGTTGATCTTGAGATGGATCATGGATAGCCAGTGCCTCCTCCATCAAGAACGCCAGTTGTTCGGCATTCCGGGGATCAAAAAACGCACTACGGGCCGGTGCCTGCTCGCGATGGACGGGCAGTGCCGAAAGCAGCATGCGTTTTCCAAGGCTTTTTGCTTCTTCCACCGTCGTGCTCCACCCTTCGAAAAGCGACGGATTGATCAAGGCCACCGAACTTCGCATTAACACACAGGCTTCCTTATAGTCCACCAATCCCAGAAACCGATAGCGCTCTCCCATGCCCGCGTTCTTCACCCGCCGGTACAGTTGCTTAAAGTAATCCGGATTGCGATGATCCTCCACTTGGCCCGTGCTCACAACCAGCGGGCAACATCCGCGTTTTTTGAGTAGGCAGAGGGCATTCAAAATAATCTCATGATTCTTGTGTGCCCATAACTGATTGGGAACATGAAGAAACGGTTCATCGATATTATATTTATTCAACACATGAGCTGCTGGAGGCATCTCCATCACTGAAGGCGGAATGGAAACGAAGTGCAATACCTTGGTTTTTTTCTCATGACCAGGGTGAAAGCGGTTGAAGTCTTGTCGCGCATCTTCGCTGCTGAGCAGTATTCCTTGGGCGACTTTGGCCAATCGGGCATGGCTTCGATTCCGCATCCCAATCTCTTGCGGAGAGAAGAATTGTGGCAAATGCCTTTGCTGAAAGTCGGGAATCCACGCCAAAAATGGGATATTTGTCGGGCTCGACGGTATTGCCCCGTGTGAAAAGAGTTGGATCCCATGGCGGCGCAAATACCGCTCATAGTCTTTGCCTCGCCCGAGCATTACCCCCTCCAATAGATTGCGAACATAGCGGAAATCTCGTAGCATTTCGGGTGGTTTCGAATACATGGGTATCGCGGGGGCTTGGCAAAGCGGACTCGGAAGACCCTCCGCAGAACCTAGAATCATGGGCTCCACGGTCCTGCCCGGCAGACTGTAAATGGCTTGGCAAAGATTGCGGAAATAGTTTAATCCGCCTGTCCAAGCGCTGACATTCGGTCTTTCCCAAAGCACCCGGATCATACGCCCCGCTCCGATTTGAACCAGCGGATATAATCGGCTAAGGCATTTCCTATGTCGGCTTCGGGCCGACAACCCCATGTATGCATAGATGACACGTCGGCGACATAGCAAGGGGGATCTCCGTGGCGAACCTTTCCAGAAAAGTTTGGCGTAAGAGCGGGCGTCCAAAGCCTGCCCAAGCAGCACAGCACGTCTTTGACGGTCAGCCCGGCCCCGGTTCCTCCATTAACGACAGGGCAGACGGGAGTTGCTTTCTCTGCGGCCAGGACAAGCAGGACCGCCGCGTCAGACACATGAATCCAATCTCTGACCTCATCACCAGAACCGGAAAAAGAGAAGTTGCCGGCTTGAGCCTTGATACAGGCATCCCACAACAACTGCTTCCGCAACCCCGGGCCGTACACGGAGAAAAGCCGGACAATAGCCAATGGCACCTTCCAGTTCATCGCGTACACTTGGCACAATTCCTCGGCCATGCGCTTGTGAACCCCGTAGGGCGATGCCGGAAGAAGTGGTGCATTTTCGGAAATAGGTCTGCCGTCCACCACCCCGTACACCGCCGCACTGGATGGATAAACAACGGTCAATCTTCCTTCCCGCCTCCGGGCAAATTCTAGTACATCTGCCGTTGTCACCACGGTTTGCTCAAAATCCCTCCGAGGATGCTCCAGCGAAATACCAACAGAACTACCTCCGGCGCAATGGATCAGAATTTCCGGCTCACCTTCAGCTTTGGTCATAGATTCCAAGACCTCTATGGAAATTTTTTGATTTCGCCATGCGTCCACCCCCCAGACTCTCCGTTCCTCCGCTGGCCAATCACCATATCCAATGCCAACCACCCGGTATCCCTGGCCATGTAATATTTGGCAGACATGCCGGCCAATAAATCCAGCAGCACCTGTCACAAGAGCAAGTCTATTCATAGTTTAACCCCAACAAAGGTATAAAGCCGGCCGGGTGTTTCCAACTGGCGGCTCCACCGGTGTACCATCCAGGTGGGGATAAGGCGGGGGAATGGGCATCGCAGTCGGCGGGCAACCATGCTCCGTACATCTTGGAATGCCTGAGGAAACAAATTGATATCCGACTCCCACGGAGAAAGCACGTGGCGGATTCGGAAGCCGGCCGTTTGCAAGGCTTCCTCGTAGCGAGCTAATGTGTGTGCATTCTCTCCTCCATAAAGAAAATGAAGCGGATGGGAATTCTGGAACGCCTCCAAATCTTCTTCACGGCTGATCACATGCTCTCGCGTCGCAACAAAAATACCGCCGGGCCTCAGCACACGACACACCTCCCCACACAAGCGTTCCAAATCTTTGGCATGATGCAACACCTGCCTTGCATGAACGATATCAAAGGTGGCATCGGCATACGGCAGTCGTTCCCCCCACTCCTGATCCACCTTGATTAGGACACCTGTATCCTCCATCAATTGCTGGATGGCTCCAGTGCCCACAATACAGCTCGGATCCGGTTCGAGGGCCGTCACATCCCAGCCATCCACTGCCAAGGCATAGGCAGCGATTCCGAGGCCCGCCCCCACGTCTAGGGCCTTCATTCCAGCCAGAGGGTGCGGCAGAAAAGCTCGCACCGCCTGCCACTCCGCGCCCGCATGAAAACGTCGCGCCGCAGCTGCTAGTGGATCGTCATAATAGCAGTCCCGGACTAGCGCCTGATGCTCAGACCTACTTTTGAGCCACAGCACCGCTGCTTCCCACGAAACGAGGGGCGCTGATCCGGGCGACGATGGATTCATGCCTTAACCTTCCGTTCGATGATGCGGATCACGCGGGCGGGATTGCCCGCCACCACCGTGAAGGGCGACACGCTCCGGGTCACGACCGAACCTGCCCCCACCACGGCGCCCGCCCCGATCACTACCCCCGGCAGGATTATGCTCTGGCATCCGATTAACACGTCGTCCTCGATTAGAACGGGTTGTTCATTCAGGTCTATCGAGTGTGGTTGCCCGGTGGTGACGATCTCCACGAATTGACGGTGCCGAGCCACCGGGTCATCGATCGGATGAGTGTCGTTGTCAAAGATGTTCACGTTGTGCGAAATCAGTACTCGGTTCCCAATCTGAATCCTGTCGGCCGACCAGATGCGACTTCCCTCTCCGACAAAGCACCATTCCCCAATCTGAATTTCGCCACCATGCCCAAACGTGAGCAGTTCACCTTTAACAAACGTGTGCGCCCCCACGCGAATACACTCCGGATCGCGGCGAGCGTTAGAGATTTGGGCGGTGGGCAACAGTCGGACTGTTTCCGCCATCCGGCAGCAGGGGGAATGCGAAGAGCAATGAGCTGCCCAAGCTGTTTGCTCGTGCAACCATTGCGCCCATCGTTGGAGAACGCCCGTCATTTCCGCAATTCCAGACAGGCCACGGCCCGTGAAAAAGCGCAGTGGTCAGGTGCCGCTGTTTGGTCTATATTGATGTCATAGCAGAGCGCTTCGCGGGCCGACATCCGGCTCGCCTTGCTCCAGCGGTCGTCCCCGTACATAAAGATAGTCTCCTGCACTTCCGCAGGTGCAAATTGGGCTGAAAGCCCGTCCAACATTGCCCCGTTAAACACCTGGAACCATCCGTGGTTTTTCGGGCGTCCGAAAGGAACCGAAAGGAACAGGCGTCCGCCCTTCTTCAAACGGGTGCGAAACATCTGGATCAAGGGCAGGTAAGCGCCTGCATCCGTCTCCTTTTTCCCAGAATCGCTTGTATAGAGGAAAGTGTTGTCCAGACCGACGTGCTCCAGCGTAGAGATGCACGCGATCCAGTCGAAAAAGTCTTCACGAAAGCAGGTTTGACGGAGATCCTCATATACGTAGGACACCCCGCGCTCGCAGAAGTTCCAGGCTTCGGGCGCTAAGGTTGAGATGAAAAGGCGCTTTTCGGCAAGCTTGGGATGGACGAGCAGGGATCGGTGGTTCAAGGCGGATCCGGCGTCCAGCAAAACGCCCGGCCCCTCCGGAAGCCGCGACAGAAGCCAGGGAAGCTCCACCACCCGCTCATCAATGCGATATCCGAACCTCGGAGTGCTGACCCTCTCGCCGAAATCCTTGGCGCAGATTGTCTCCTGGATTGCCTTCCACTTGTATTCGTTGTATCCGGGCGTCCACGGGATGCCACCCTTCTTCAGAAAATCGATGTGGCTCCCTGCGGAGGGAGACTTGATCCTACCCAGCCATTCACGTAACCACTTTCGACAATTAATCATGACAAACCGCCGAATCAAATCGATTGCTCAAATACGTCGATATTCTCTTCACAAAAGACATTCCATCATCCTTCTTGTATTAAAACAATGTTTTCATACTGTTAGCCTATACAGGCTATTAATTTCGACGCCAAACGGATGCTACAAGGGAAAATAGATTGTGGAACGTGAACGCATCAAAACCGGCTTGGCAACTCGTTTTACATGGGTTGCTTTAGAGCCAAATCCTGTGTTTCCTGTCAGATGTACCGATGACAACATACCAATCCCATCTTCCTGAAGATATGAACTCCGCTCATTTCACCTTTTTTTTGATAGTATGGGAAATAATCATTTCTATTTGTATCATCCTTACAGCCATCGTGTGATCCTTCAACACACGATTTTGTCCACATTTTGCAATGGCTTCCCGTTCCTTTCGGTGGCTCAAAAGATAATTGGCTTTTTCAACCGCTTCCTCCGGAGACCGATACGCCACGATTTCACGGTCTGGCTCGAAAAACTCGTCGATATTAGGCTTCCAATCTGTCAACAGACAGGCCCCCATGCCCGTGGCCTCGAACATCCGTAAATTCCCAGCAAAGTCCGCCGCAATATCGCCATGGGCGTTGAAACAAAGTTGTGTGTTGCCCAAAAGATAAAAATATCCCCGCCCAAATTTGGCCCTATGAAAGCGATCCGAATAAATTGCTTGCAAAGAAATTCGGTGGCGCAAACGAGCCGGAAGATTTTCTTTCATCCCCTTGGGGAATGCACGCACAATCGATTCCATCCATGGAGGGTCAGACTTACCGCCTAGTTTGCCTGTATACACTTCAAGAGATGTTCGCTCCAGCAATTTTTCAATCATCCGATAGCGCCGGGAATGCCAACCCTTCACCTGCCCCACCGTCCCGCAAAATACAAAGGGCATCAACCTCTCTGCTGAAAACGGGACACTCTCCAAGATATTTTCAAAAAAATACAAGGGAATCACTTCTGTCCGAATCCCGCTCTTCCGAAATATATCAGCAAAAGTACCCGCACCCGTGATCACCATATCCAAATCCCGCAATTCCTCCACATCAGAAGTTGGTGCAAATCTCCACCCGAGTAAGACCACTCGGGGCAAGGCTTCACGAATCAACCGGCGTACGTCTGCCGAAATGAGATAGATATCCAGAATCCAAATGACATCTGGCTTCCACTCTTTGACCTGAGCAAGCAATATTTGTTGTACCCAATTTTTTTCATCATAAGACACATTATGCTCAACGGCCCACGCCTTTTGCAGCTCCTTAAAGTTACATACGATCATTTCTGCCGCATGGCCATGCTCACGAAACCAGCGTACCCAATAATCTGACCCTCCCCACTGGGAATCGGTAAACGCCTTGTAAAGCCGATCATAGGTCCGTTCGCCATCGGGAATCCCCCCCACTAAGCCGTGGAGGAAACTTGAATAGCCACCCGTAAAATACATAATGCGATAGGACATCACTACCGGGCTCCTTTATCTTTCAAAGATCATCATATGCACATCGTTGCCTGATGCAAATAACACCATAATCATATCATATTTATGTTCATAGGTTCTCGCCTACTCGGTTTTGTCCACGCGCCAAGATTGTTCAAAGAATACACCTTTATGCGTTGATGGAGGAATACGGCCTGTCCCAAAAAAATTACCCGCCTCCACCATTAGAGAGGCCGCCCCTATAATCCAGTCCTGAATAACACCCCTTCGTTGTATGTTGATATTTAACATATATAGCCCCGGCGCAAATGCCAACTTATCAAGGTGGCAAATGAGAATACCACGAGATGGAATATGTGGAAAAGTAGATGATGCAATCTCATTGCACAACAACGTGAGAAATACACCGTTGCTTGTCGTAATATTTATTGAGACCGTGATATCTGTGAGTTCAGCACCCTCGGCTGCCGTATATTCGAATCGAAAATCCAACGGTTTTCCACAAATAGCAGACTCCAATTTGCAACCATCTTTATCCGTGATCGAAAAGTCAGTAATTAATATTTTTCCTTCTCCTTGACGATCCTTCCTGTCCGCCAAGCGACAATCAAGAAGTTGCTTGGCTTCTTGCATATACTGTTCAATTGCCGCATCTGTGCTGACAGGACCGAAGTCTAAACAGCCATCTTTCAACACGATTGACTTGGGACACAACCCCGATATGGCTCCCATGTTATGACTCACAAATAGAATGGTCCGCCCTTCATTGGCTACATCGGTCATTTTACCAAGACATTTTTTCTGGAAGGCCGTATCCCCCACCGCTAGCACTTCGTCGACCAACAGGATTTCAGGCTCCAAATGTGCCGCGACAGCAAATGCCAGCCGAACGTACATCCCGCTTGAATAGCGCTTCACCGGTGTGTCGATGAACTGCTCAATCTCAGCAAACGACACGATTTCATCAAATTTCGCGGCGATCTCTCGTTTTTTCATCCCGAGGATGGTCCCGTTCATGAAGACATTTTCACGGCCGGTCAACTCTGGGTGGAAGCCCGTTCCAACTTCCAACAATGAGCCAACCCGACCGTTGATAACCGCCCCTCCCCGGGTGGGCTCCGTGATGCGGGTCAGGATCTTTAGCAGTGTGGATTTTCCTGCGCCATTTCGTCCGATGATTCCCACAATCTCACCCTGCTGAACATCGAAGCTCACGTCCCGGAGCGCCCAGAATTCCGGATTACGGTCTTTCGGCTTTTCCCCGAGTTTGCCCATATGGCCGACGGGATCCCGACCACACAGTTTCAGCCACCCATAGTGGAGCTCATCCGTCAGCGTGCGACGATTGATTGTTCCAAGATGATACATCTTGGAAAGATTTCGAACTGAGATAACCGGTTCATTCATCATCATTCTCCGATTACACAATATCCACAAATGTCCGCTGAACCCGGTTAAAAGCAAATAGACCAAACACCAGTAGTACGAGGACAAATACACCGCCCATCAACACCTGTGTCATATCGAATGTTCCCTGTCCTGCGAGCATTTTCCGGGTCGCCTCCACAGCCCAGGACATCGGATTATACAGAACAACCCAGCGCCAGCGCTCCGGCACCACACTGGCCGGATAAATGATAGGCGAGGCATACATCCACAACATGGAGAAGAATGGCAGGAAAAATTTAATATCTCGATATTTAATGGTCATGGAGGACAACAACAGTCCCATCCCCATTCCCAGTGTGCCGACATAGAATAGAATCGGCAGAATGGCCAGCATATGCCAGGCAGGAGGCATGGTTGCATCTGTGAAGAAGCGATAATACGACCAAAACGACAGAAACATCAAAAAATTCAGGGCTAATGTCGCAGAATTGACTAGTATCTTGACTACTGGAATGCTCAGACGTGGAAAATATACCTTCCCGAACAGGCCGATATTAGACGTTAAGGTTGATGAGACGGAGTTCATCGTCATTGCAAAAAAGTTCCAGGTCAACATCCCGCTCATATAAAATAGAATTGGGGGTAAACCATCCGTCCCGATTTTTGCGATCTTTCCAAACACCACTGTGAATACCAAAGTCGTCATCAATGGTTGCAGCACAAACCAGAGCGGTCCCAGCACACTTTGCTTATAGGCCGAAGTCAAATCCCTACGAGTCATGATCCCAATCAGATCGCGATATTCCCACAGTTCACGCCAATCGATAATCCACCAGGGAGTATTCGCTCGAATGATGGTTTTCTGCATATTTCGCCCTATCCTAGTTTTGAAAAGAGTTTTACCAATGGATTATCCAACAGCTGTCCTGCACGCTGATTCAGCTTACGCATGCGAACCACACGGGATTCCAGAAATTCAACTGCAGAACCTGATTCCAACCCTTTTAACGCCTCTCCTGCCCGCCCCAAATCAGTTTCCAGCACTGCCATCTTCGCCCGCGCAAATGTTAAAATCCCATGCCGGAGAGCCGAACCAATGTCATCCGCGCTTCTGTAATAGCGTTTGCGATCCCTCACCTTGCGGACTCGCTGCACCAGGCCCATCCGCTCTAGTTGAGCCGCCCCGAGGCTTACAGCCGCTTTACTAAGATGGAGTTCTTTCTCCAATTCATCCAGAGACGACGCCCCTTCTGTTAAATAGAGGCAGGCCAACACTTCCCCCGCCACCCGGTTGAACCCGAATTCCTGAGCTAATCGTCCACCGGAGGCCACCATCTGCGTTTTAATCGCAGCGGTGTCTGTTTTATTTTTAGAGTGAGTAGCCATACTTAAACTTTTATAGTTTTATAAAAGTTACAGAATCATCTGTCCCCCGTCAACCCCATTTCGGTCATCATTCCCCTCCTATTCAACAGAAATGGCTACCCAAAAATATCTCTATGGCTCTTCCCATTCGATTTCGCGAATGGACGGAGCGGGCGAAATCCCCTCTCCATAGAAAAAGAGATAGATGGCCAGGCAATCTACCGGTCGATCCTCGACCGCGTCCAGATTCACCCATTCCAACCTATCCACGGTACCCATGACGCCGACCTGATCCCACGGAATATCCTCATAGAAGAGTTCCAGACTCATCAGCGGGAGGACTTCGGCAAAATCAATCGTCACCGACCAAGATGCCGCCTCGGGATCCCCGATCCACAGGGTCTCAGGATCGCCATCGAGCAGTTCCGGCGCAGCGACCCATTCTCCCCCATCGCTCCGGGCCCAAGCCGTCGACTTCGGAACCGCCCTGTTCTCGGTTTGGGAAACGGTTCGGGAACTCGATCGATTCCCGGCGGATGCCGCTACAGAGGGCGGCGCAACCACCAGCCAGACTTCGATCCCATTGATCTGCGCCGTGCCGGAAAGGGCTGTGCCGTCGATCTGCAGTCCGCCGCTGACCGTCACGTTCTCAAACGTCTCGGTATGGGCCCGGTTTTTCGCGCCGGCCTCCCGCACGA
>Ga0075121_1000378_pt1 | contig 31055 bp, 30 predicted proteins | sample AntAceMetag02UKG_FD_69793 | JGI IMG/M metagenome (GOLD analysis project Ga0075121, IMG submission 69793) | Saline lake microbial communities from Ace Lake, Antarctica - Antarctic Ace Lake Metagenome 02UKG | ecosystem: Environmental > Aquatic > Non-marine Saline and Alkaline > Saline | place... | reverse complement strand
CTGGCGGGCACATCCGACAGATAGCGCTTGCTGCCGGCAAAGGAAACCTGTCCCGCCGTCGCGGCGTGCAGGTCGGCCACGCCGGTCAGCACGGCAGAGGCATCCCCCTCCAACGTCGCGCCCAATTTCTCCGCCAATTCACCCGTTGTCATTGTAAACACCGCTGCACCTCCGACTAGTTCGCGACCAGAGTCTTCATCCGCGCGATCAGCTTGTCTGTCACATCGAATTCAGGTTTCGAATAGACCATCAGCGGCACGGCATTCATGGTCATGCCGGAACTGTCCAACACCAGGTCATAGCCTTCTTCTTGTGCAAAGGCGGCCACGGCAGCTGTCATCTCATCCACAATGCCCTGGCGGGATTTCATCACCTTTTCACGCATCTGTTTGAGCTTGGTCTCCTGGGTGCGGCGAACGCGCAGCTGAAAGGCCTGCAGCTCCGTCAGCTTCTCTTCCGCCTCATTGCTTTTGCTCATGCGGGCGGTCTCGGTCAACATCGGATTCTTCGCGGCTTTCCGCATTTCCGCCACCTGATCTTCCAGGCCCCGACCTTCCGCAACCATTTGCTCCATCTCGGATTGAATGGACGCTTCTGCCACCTTCAGATCCGCTTCTGCCGACTGGGTCTTCGGATGGGCCGTAAACACGGCATCCAGATCCACAGTCGCCACGCGCAGTTCGGCTGCGCCACAGGTTACCGCCATTAAAACAACGCCCGCCAAACTGATCAAACTGCTCTTCATACTCATTCTCCAATCCCTTTCCGTCCAATGTTCACTGTTGATATTCTTTGATTGCGACTCTTCATGGCGAACAGTCGTCATTTGATTTCCATTACCCAATACTCTTTTTGAGGGCATCCGTCAGCTGATCACACAACTGGGCGACCCTCTCCTCGGTTGGCCCTTCCACCATGACCCGGCATAGATTCTGTGTGCCCGAATACCGGATCAGCACACGGCCGTCTCTGCCCAGTTCCTTCTCTGCTGCCGCAATAGCGGACTGCAATTCAGGCAGGGTCTCCAACGGGGGGCGTCGCGCCACTTCCACATTCACAAGCTTCTGCGGCGACACCTCCAAAATCGAAGCCAGAACGGACATTTCCTTGCCCGTCCGACGCAGCACCGCGAGTAGCTGGAGGGCGGCCACGATGCCGTCGCCCGTAGTCTGTTGATCCAGGAAAATCATGTGGCCGGACGGCTCCGCACCGAGGTTGCCTCCCTTTTCTCGCATGGCTTCCAGCACGTATCGATCCCCGACGGCACTGCATACAAGCTCAATATGCAGTTTACGCATGGTGGCATGCAACCCGAAGTTGCTCATCACGGTGCCCACCGCCACATTGTTTTTCAAATGGCAGTGGATCTTCAGATCTTTCGCGCAGACGGCGAGGATATGGTCCCCCGTCAGTTCAACGCCGGTTTCATCCACCACGATGAGGCGATCGCCATCGCCATCGAAGGCCAGTCCGATGTCTGCGCGTTCCGCCAGCACCTGCTCTCGCAAAGCATCCGTATGTTGCGAGCCGCTGCGGGCATTGATATTTAATCCGTTGGGGGTGCAGTGCAGCGTGGTCACCGCGGCCCCCAGTTCCTTGAAGACCGCCGGCGCGGCCTTATAGGTGGCTCCGTTTCCGCAATCGAGCACAATGCGCATTCCCCTCAGATCCAGCTCTTTCGGAAAGGTCCGCTTGCAGAACGCGATATAGCGTTCCAGGGCATCCTCCACGCGGAAGGATTTGCCGATGCCCCCGCCCATCGGAAGCAGAGCCTTCAACTGGTCCCCGGTCATCAGTCGTTCAATTTCGGCCTCTTCCTCATCCGGCAGCTTGTGGCCATCGCAGGAGAACAGTTTGATACCGTTATCTTCAAATGGATTATGCGAAGCCGAAATCACGAATCCCGCATCCGCCTTTTGCTCGACCACCAGAACGGCAATCCCCGGCGTGGGCAGTGTTCCCACCAGAATGGCATCCGCACCCATCGAGCAGAGACCGGCCACCAGCGCGTTTTCAATCATATAGCCGCTCAGGCGGGTGTCTTTGCCAATCAGCACACGCGGGCGCTTGCCGCCCTTGCGCTCCTTCAGCACATGCCCGACCGCCCGGCCGAGATTCACAGCCATCTCCACCATCATCGGCTCGCGATTGGCAATGCCGCGCACGCCGTCTGTCCCAAACAACGATTTTCTGCTCATGTGTTCGTTCCTGCTTTCGTTCAAACCGACAGTTCCGCTGAGGCTACAATCTGCTGCAGCCAGGCTCGGCCGGCCGCCTTCGCCTCTTCGGGCAACGCCTGCACTCGGGCCACGTGCGACTCTTCAATCCGGTGGGCCCACGCCTCGAGAAAGGCGGTCTTCTCCGCACACTCCACATCGCCGACCGCAGTCAGCCGTTCCTGCACCGTCGGCCACTCCGCACACAGGGTTTCATGGGCCTGCACGAGTGCCTCACTCATGGCCGACCGGTCCTCAGCCGCAATTTTCTCCACCACGCCGGCCAGCCGTTTCACGCGTTCCTTGCGGGCACCGGCCAGCTGGGTCAATGCCCCCTCCAGACAAGCAGCGCCATGGGCCGTCCGCGAAAGAACGGAATGACGCACTTGGGCATACCACACCTCCAGAGCCGCCAGATTTCCGATATAGGTCGCGCCCTTGCGCATCAGGCGGGTTACCGAGCCGTACCCGGTTTCATAGGCCCGCCGCCCGGCACAGGGCGCCGGCGGCACCACCAGCTGACCGCCCTCGAGTACATCTTTGCGCAACACAGACCCGGCCGCCAGCACGGTCCCGTATTCCAGCTGCAAAGGGCCGGTCATGCCTCCCTGGCCACCCAGAAAGATCGGGTCCTGATCCAGCATGACCCCGCGGGGCACATCGCCAATCAGCGAGGCTGTCGCCTTGTCGCCATGCGGCGTAAAATTAAAATGGATGAACGAAGAGCCGATTTCACTGTGCTCCTTGCGGCTTCGCCCCCCGGCCATCAGCGCATCACAGAAATTGATCAGACTGCCGCCGACCACAAACGGAAAGAAAATAGATTGTTTCAGGCCCACCGTGTGCGCCATCTCTGCGCCCTCTTCGAGGATGGTTCCGGCGCGGACATGCGCGCCACTGCCCATGATGGCACCGTCCAGAAAAACCGCCCCGCTGCAGAATCCGCCCTTAAGCTGCACATCGGCTCCCAACTGACAGTCTTCCACCGTCACCGGGCCTTCGCGCCCCAGCACACAGCCCGGCCCGATGCTCGTTTGCGAACCGAATACCTTGCATCCGGCATGGATCACCACGCCCGGAGCAATGCGGCGCGGATCCACGGCATCGCCGATTTCAATGGATTCGGGGGCCGCGATCACCACCCCGCGGCGCAGAAGTTCATCCATATGGTTCATTTGCGCAACAAGGCTCCCGCCACCACACCGACACCCGCTGCGGCCAGAAGCGCATACGAGGTTTTCATCTTCATTTCCATGGATAACAGGTTCACCTCAACCCGGCCCTGTGTCATGATTAAAACCACCACAAACACCGCCAGAATCAGCAGACCCCAAATCATTCCTTTGCTCATATCCATTCGTCCTTATCTTTGGCGGCCCAGTTTCACACAATTCCTCCGCTATTTCACGCTTTTTTCACGCCATGGAACACTTTTCTCTTCGAATCACCGTCCCGCCAGCTCAAATGGAGCCAACCGGCTCATTTGGAGACTGGAAATGGAAGGAAATCATCATAAATAGCCCAAAACGGCCTGATTTCACAATGTTGAGGCATGGTTGAGCCCCAAAATCGTATTTTGGAGCCGTTTTGGCCGTTTGGTTGACTCCGCACACGGAGTCAGACCGATTGTGGATGATTTTCAGCGCTTAGAGACCGGTTTGAAACTTCACGGTCTGGCCGGGACCGACAACGATTCCCTCGCCCACCGGAAGCGCCTCCTCCATGCCGTCGACCAGCACATGCAGGTCATAGGTTCCCGGCGGCACGACAAACGGCCGCCAGAGGGGCTCTTCATTGTCCCACCGACGGGTAACGGACAGGATCGGCGCACTGCCGCCGGCAGGCAGCAGATTCCATCCCGTCACTTTGGTGCCCTCGGGCCGCACCAGCTGCAAACCGGAATCCAGCGTCAGCGGGGTCACGGTTTCCGCCGAAATCTCCACACCTGTCGCCACCGGGAGAGGCGCGGGACTCCGGCGATACTGGAAGGCCACGTCATAGGTCCCCGGCAACAGCGCTTTGGGTTTATACAGATAGTAGTCATTGCCCAGCGGTTCTACCCGCAGGACTTCGCTTCCGCCTCCGCTCTTGCTGATCACAATCGCTTCCACCGGGGCCTTGGTCAGCTCATCGGCGATGTTGAAAAGCAGTGAACCGAACTTGACTTGAGCCACCTCGCCCTTCACCACCGTGAAATCACCCACCGGCATTTCTGTCGGGGGCTTGTAGTTGGCATTGGCAAATAGAAGGACAAGCGAGTAATCGCCCGACATCAAGGGATGGGTGGAATCGTCGTCGGAGAATTCCGATTCTTTCAGGACTTTGCCGTCGCTTTTCCGGATGATTTTAAATCCGGCCAGGCTTTTCAATGCGCTTTCCGGGAACATGATCCGTACCTTGCCCAAGCCGGTCGCCTTCTGGACCAACTGGGTTTTGGCCTTTTCAACCTTCTCTTCCATTTCTTTGCAGACCGCCTGGAGGGCCGCCAACAGGGCCGCGGCATCCGATGCGCCAAAATACTGACCGCCGCCAGCCTGTGCAATGCAGGACAGCTGCGCCTTGTCCTCTTCGGTCACATCGAAGCCCACCACATGCAGGATGAATTTGACGCCGCTTGCCTTTAGGGCTCGGACCACTTCACAGGGATCCCCGCCACACGTCTCTTTCCCGTCACTCACAAGAATGATCGTGGTTTCCGCGTCCCGGCCATCCAGCACTTCCGCCACCTGCAGGATCGCCTCCGAGATCGGCGTCATCCCCTTGGGATCCATCGCTTCGATCACGGCAAGCATGGCCGCGCGGTCCTCACTGCCGGGCGGGATCAGAATCTCAATGTCACTGCAGTCATCCTTCCGGCGATGCCCGTAAGCCGCCAGCCCCATCTTCACCTCCGGCGCCACCGCCGGCACCACCTGGCGAAGCACTGACTTGGCCGCCGCCATTTTGGTTTCGGCACCCGCCGACCCCAGCATGCTGCCGGATGCATCGAGAATGAATACTGCTTCCGGATACGTCACCGCCCGGGCGCACAGGGGAATCCACAGAACCATCAACAAACCCACCCACTTTTTCATGCTGTTTCTCCTTCGTTTGCTTCGAGGCGGCCCCGGCTTGTATAAACGGGGTCTTTCGTCGACGACATCGTGACGGAGTCCACACCGGAAATCAACCGGAAATCATTTCCTTCCTGTCGAGGAGGCAACCCCATTTTTGCCGAAGAGCCGGATGGAGCGGGAATCGCCTCCCATCCGGGGCCCCTCCTTTGGTGGCATGCGTTCCTTTCCCCTGTCGACTTGACATATAGACATATGTATATATGTTTATCTGTATGAACACGACTCAAGCCAAAGCCAGAGCTCAGATATTGAAAGCCCTCGCCCACCCGACCCGGGTGTTGATCGTCGAGGCCCTGAGCCACGGCGACCGTTGCGTGAACGACCTCCGAAGTCTGGCAGCCGTCACCCAGCCCACGATCTCGCATCACCTGGAAAAACTGAAAAAGACCGGCATTGTTACGGAGCAACGACAAGGCAAGCAAGTAATCCATCACCTGGCCTGCCCCTGTATGCTTCAGGCCGTGGAGTGCACGCTTGGGGTCATTCAAACAGGGCAGAAGCGCCGGAAGGCAGCGGTGTAGGAGCCCCCCATGAATAAAGAAGTCAAAATCCTGCTGGGACTGCTGGTCGCCTTTCTCGGGATCTATTTCCTTCCGGTTGAGCATCTGCGTTTCCAGGGCGCTATTCTCGAAGCGCTCAAGCTGGCCAAATGGTACGCGCACGAGCATGTCCTGCTGTGTCTGGTCCCCGCCTTTTTCATCGCGGGGGCCATCGGTGTCTTTGTCAGCCAGAACACCGTGATGAAATACTTCGGCCCCAAGGCGCCGAAGTGGCTCTCCTACTCCGTGGCATCGGTGTCCGGCACCATTCTGGCGGTGTGCTCCTGCACCGTATTACCGCTCTTCGGCGGCATCTACATGCGGGGCGCGGGCCTCGGTCCCGCTGTAGCCTTCCTCTACTCGGGTCCGGCGATCAATGTGCTGGCCATCGTATTGACTGCCCGCATCCTGGGCTGGCAGCTCGGTGTGGCGCGCGCGGTCGGAGCGATCGTGTTCAGCGTGGTCATCGGCCTCCTGATGCATTGGATCTTCCGTAAGGAGGAACGCGCGAAGGCCGCGCAGGTGCAGGAGGTCTTCCTGGAAGAGGACGATCCCACCGGCCGCACACTGGGCCAGGTCGGGCTCTATTTCCTTTCCATGGTCGGCATTCTCATCTTCGCCAACTGGGCCCCTCCCCAGGAATCCACCGGAATCTGGGCGGCACTCTTCCAAGCCAAATGGATTCTCACGGCTTCCTTCGCGGGTCTGCTGGGCTTCTGCCTGTGGCGGTTCTTTCAGGTCCGGCTCGCCTGGGTTCTGTTGTCGGCCGTTCCGGCGGCGATCCTGGCCTTTGCCCTGCCGCAGTTCCCAGTGGCTGCCTTCGCGGCGGGCGCCGTCGGGCTGGCCGCCTTGACCTTCTTCGGCGGCGTGGAACTGAAAGACTGGCGCGATCAGTCCTGGGGTTTTGCCAAACAGATTCTTCCCCTGCTCTTCATGGGCGTGCTGGCCGCCGGCTTCTTCCTCGGCAGCCCGGACAGCGCGGATGCGGGCATTATCCCCAACGTCTGGATCCAGGCGCTGGTGGGCGACTCACCCGCCCCCCTCCTGGCCATTCTGGGCCGGCCGGATAGCACCATCCCTGTCTGGCTCGCCACGGTCTGGCCGCTGTGGACCACCTTCTTCGCCTCCATCACCGGCGCGCTGATGTATTTTGCCACGCTGACGGAAGTCCCCATCCTGCGCGGGCTCCTCGACAGCGGCATGGGTCAGGGCCCCGCCCTCTCCCTGTTGCTGGCCGGGCCGGCGCTCTCCCTCCCCAACATGCTGGTGATCAACACGATTCTCGGCCCGAAGAAAACGCTGACCTTTGTGGGGCTGGTCGTAGTCATGGCCACGCTCAGCGGCTGGCTGTACGGCATGCTGGTCGCAGGATAAATCATGGGATCTCTTTTCACAATCAGTGCGCTGGTCCTGCTGGTCGCCGTGCTCATGACGATGGTGGGCAAGGGCGGCGGCAATTTCTATGTGGTGATTCTGGCGCTGGCTGGCATTCCCATGCATGAAGCCGCGGCCACGGGCCAGTTTATTCTCTTCATGGGCTCGATGGCGGCACTGCTCCTCTTTCACAGGAACAACGTCATTTCCTGGAAGCTGGCCGCGCTGGCGGGAACCACCATGGGGGTGTCCGCGCTGGCGGGAGGCCTGGCCTCTCACCTGTTCAGTGAGACCGCCCTCAAGCTGATTTTCGCGGGCCTGCTTCTGGTTTCCGGCTTCGCGCTGCTGCTTCCCAAAGAACCCCGCCGCACGCAACCCAACCAACGAAAGCCGGGCAGCTTCCGGGTCACCTTCTGGGACGAGTCCTATACCCTTCGGCTGCAGATCGCGTTGCCGGTGATGATCGCGGCAGGATTCGGGGCTGGAATGGTCGGCGTCTCCGGCGGTTCCTTTCTGGTACCGCTTCTGGTGCTGGCCTGCGGCATCCCGATGCACATTGCCGTGGGCACCGCTTCGGCTGTCGTTGCCGTAACGGCACTGATGGGATTTATCGGCCATGCCGCACAGGGAGATTTCCATCTAGCATGGGCGGTGCCGCTGGCCAGCTGCACCATTCTGGGCGGACTGCTGGGCGGATTCTTTGCCTTGAAATCCAAACCCACCCGCCTGAAACTGCTCTTTGCTGCAACCAACGGCCTGGCCGCCCTCGCCATGATCTGGACTGCCGTACAATCCTAAGGAAAACCATGATCCAAAACCATTCCCTCTCACTCGCCCGCCAGACCCAGGGCCGCTGATGCCACCCCAACAAAAGGAAATCCCATGAAACAGATTCAGATTCTCGGAACCGGCTGCCCCAAATGCAAACTCCTGCTTGCCAACGCGGAGGCGGCGGTGCAGGCCGCCGGCATCGAAGCGGAAATCAGCAAAGTGGAAAAGATTGTCGACATCATGAAATTCGGCGTCATGACCACCCCCGCTCTCGTCGTGGACGGCGTCGTCAAAAGCGCGGGCAAAGTGCTCAGTCCCGAGGACATCCAGACCCATCTGGCGTAGATTCCCGATATCATGACCAACGCCCTGCATTCCATTCCACCGGTCTGCTGCCCGAGCGGAAGCGACCGGGATCTAATGGCGCTGTTTGTGATCCTGGGCGTATGGATTGCGTTACGGATCCTGTTCGGGATCCTCCGGAAAAAGAAAGGAACCGCTAGCATGAAACGATTCAAGAACCGAGTAATCCTAGCCTTCGTGATGCTGGCGGTCGTCGCCATCTTTGCCCTCCGGCAACACCGCCAGGCACCCCCGCCCCCACCACCAGCGCAGGAGGCGGCAACGGTTGCGGCCGTCCCCCAGGCTGAATCCCTTCCGCTGCTGCTGGAACTGGGTGCCGACAAATGCGTCCCCTGCAAAATGATGGCCCCCATCCTGGAAGACCTGAAAACCACCTATGCCGGCCAGCTGCGAGTCGACTTTATCGACGTATGGAAAAATCCGGATGCCGCCACCCCCTATGGCATCCGCATCATTCCGGTTCAGATTTTCTTCAATGAGTCCGGGCAGGAGCTGTTCCGTCACGAGGGGTTCTTCGCCAAAGAGGACATTCTCTCGAAATGGAAAGAGCTGGGATACGACTTCCCATGAGCCCTCTTCAAAAGCTGAAGATCCTGTTTCTCTGCACAGGCAATTCCTGCCGCAGTCAAATGGCCGAGGGATGGGCCCGGGCCTTGAAGGGCGACCAGATCGAGGTCTGGTCGGCCGGCATCGAAACCCACGGCCTCAACCCGCGGGCCGTGCAGGTCATGGCCGAAGCCGATGTGGACATCTCAACCCACTTTTCCAAGACTGTCGACGACTTGCCTGCACAGGAATTCGATGCGGTGGTGACCGTCTGCGATCACGCGCATGAGTCCTGCCCGCTCTTTCCCGGGAAGACAAAGGTCGTGCATGTTGGCTTTGATGATCCGCCGCGACTGGCCCAGAATGCGCAGACCGAGGAGGAAGCCCTCGGGCATTACCGCCGCGTCCGGGATGAGATCAAAGCCTATATCCAAACCCTCCCAAAAGCTCTTCCAAAAACGGCAGGCCCGGCATGATGGAATCCCTATTCAACACCTTGACGCATGCGGTCGAAGGCGGCCCGTTCCTCGCGTTATCTGCCGCTTTCGCCTGGGGGATTTTAAGCATCCTGCTCAGTCCATGTCACCTCGCCAGCATTCCGCTCATCGTCGGCTTCATCGACGAACAAGGAGAAATTTCCACCCGGCGGGCCTTCCAGATCTCTCTCCTGTTCGGATTGGGGATCCTCATCACCATAGGCCTCATTGGTGCGATCACCGCCGCCGCCGGCCGGATGATGGGCGATGTCGGCCAATATGGGAACTATTTCGTTGCCGTTATTTTCATATTGGTGGGGCTCCATCTCTTCGGTGTACTCCCGATGCCCTTCACAGGCCCCGGACAGGTCGCGATGAAACGGCGCGGGCGGCTGGCTGCATTTATTCTCGGACTGGTCTTCGGGATTGCGTTGGGACCCTGCACCTTCGCGTACATGGCCCCCATGCTGGCCGTCACGTTCCGCCTAGCCTCCACCCAACTGGCCTACGGCATCCTGCTTCTGTTGGCCTATGGTGTCGGGCACTGCTTCGTCATTGTTCTGGCGGGCACCTTTACCGGATGGGTCCAGCGTGTGCTGGACTGGAATGAGGCCTCCCGCGGCGCACGGATACTGAAAACCGGATGTGGAATTCTGGTCCTGCTGGCCGGATTTTGGATGCTCTATACCGCCTAACTCCGGTTGTCGGCAGCTAATTCCGAATCCGTCAGGTATTGCACCTTTACTCTTCCATAAGACCAAGGTCTAATACGCTTGTGAATACTGGAATGCTACATTCCAATGGTAAAGAAGGTGATAGCCGCAAACCACTCCATCCAAGGACTCAGAAACCCGGCACCCCCTGACAGCACAGAAAGAGCCCTTCCCATGAATACATCTCCCAGCCCCATTCACCCCGTGTATTCAATTGTGGTGCCGTTCTTCAATGAGTCCGCCGCCGCCGCACGACTGGTCGAAGAGATTCTGACCGCTATCACGCAGTTAGACGGGCCAGCGGAATGCCTGTGTATCAACGATGCCAGCCAGGATGACACAGAGACCGTTCTGAAGGTGTTTGCCGATCGTCCCAACTCGCCCGTCCGGGTCATCACCTTCCCGAAAAACCGGGGACAGGCAGCAGCCCTCCTTTGCGGATTTCGGGAAGCGAAAGGGAAAGTGGTCATTACCCTTGACGGCGACGGACAGAATGATCCCGCGGATATTCCCAAACTGATCCCCCACCTGCAAACCGCCGATCTGGTCTGCGGCATCCGCGCAAACCGCCACGATTCCACCTTGCGCAAATGGATGTCACGATTTGCGAATGCCGTGCGGGGGCGCCTGCTGGGAGATGGCATGCGAGACTCCGGGTGCGCACTGAAAGTCATGCGGAGAGAAGTCTGCTCGGCCATGATCCCCATCCGGACGCTCTACTCTTTCATTCCGGCGCTGGCTGTCGCCGGCGGATTCACCGTCACACAAGTGCCGGTTCACCACCGCGAGCGGGATGGCGGCACTTCCAGCTATGGCCTCTGGGTAATGCTGTGGCGGCCCTTCGTGGACATGATGGGTTTACTCTGGTTCCGGAAGCGGGACGTCCTCATCCCGGAAGATTGTGTTATTCCTGAAGCAAAGGACTGATCATGAAGAGGACTATTCTTTTCGTCATCCTCGTTCTCGCGGTTGCTTACCTGGCCTTTCTGGGCCGTGCCGGACTTCACGAGCCGGATGAGGCGCGCTATGCCGAAGTCTCCAGAGAAATGATGGAATCGGGGAATTTGCTGATCCCCACCCAGAACGGCATTCCCCATTTCCAGAAGCCGCCCGTCATCTACTGGGCAACCGCCGCCACCATGTTCCTCTTCGGACAGAACGAGATCGGTGCCCGAATGACCCCCATTCTTTCCGCATTGGGTGTTCTGCTTCTGACCTATTGGATCGGCCAACGCTGGTTTGACCGCAAAACCGGACGGACGGCGGTCTGGCTGCTGGCCGGTGGTCTAGAGTTTTATATTTTAGCACGTGGATTGTGCCCTGATATGCTCATGACCTTCTGGATCATGGCCGCCATTGCTGCCTTCGTCTGGGCCCGGACACATGCTTCTCCCCACAAACTCCGCTTCTTCCCATTTTTCATTTTCATGGGCATTGCCTTTTCCACCAAGGGGCCCATGGGCATATTGGTTCCGCTGTTCACCGCTATCGGTTGGCAGTGGGCCAGCCGGCGATCGGCTGACAAATCAGCCCGTATCCCCTGGATAACCGGTATCGCCGTTACTCTTCTGATTTCAGTGAGCTGGTTCATGGCCTGTTCGGCCCGACACCCTGAACTCCTCGAATATTTTGTGAAGTATGAGTTCATCGATCGCTTCTTCAGCAAAACGCATGGCCGCAGCGAACCCTTCTGGTTCTTCATTCCGGTCATCATCTTCGGCTGGGTGCCATGGACGCCACTCTTTCCACTGGCCTGGTCCAGACAGAAAGCCGCTCAGCTCACCCCGCCTGGCGCTCCACCATTCCCTGGGCCTTGTTTGGCTGGATGATCCCCCCCCTCATTCTTCTATCCCTCAGTGGCTCCAAGCTGATGACCTATGTTCTTCCGCTATTCCCAGGTATTGCAATCTGGCTGGCACACGGACTGCTTTCACGGGAAGGAAAACCTGTCCCCAAATCAGCCACATGGATCCAAATCGGATTTCTGGGCCTGTTTGGCTCCATTGTCTTCTTCGGAGTCGAATTTACCAAATGGCTTCCGGTTGAGATTACCGTAGACCGCTGGTTCCTCCCCCTCTGGGTGCTGGCCATCAGCGGCATCATCGTAGCCTTCTGGCGGCTACGGCAGGGGATCACGGAGCGCCGAATTGCCGTGGCCGCCATGGCCGCCGCGATCGTCTGGTCGGTCCTGGCCTCACAAACGATACATTTCGGCTCTCTCTTAGGGATGGGTGCCTCCGCGCGCCCGCTGGCAGAGCGGTTGCAGGAAGAACCTGACTGGGAGCGGGCCCAGATTATTGTGGCGGAAACGAATTGCCACGGAATCGGATTCTATCTGCAGCAACTGGTGGAAGGTACCCGCTATCATGCAGATATCGTTCTGGAACCCACCCCTGAGATGGAAGCGCGGATTCATGAAGGCGGCGCGGAGTTGCGCTTCCGCGATCCTGAGAATATCCCCTGCTATCTCATTACACGGGAACGTGAAGTGAAGTATTGGAAATATTGCGGGGAGAAATGGACGATGTTGCAGCAGGAAGGTCGATTTGTTCTGTTGCGCTATAATCCCTTGTAGATCCATCCGGCCCCACAGACGGTGAGCCTCAGCAAAAGGGGTTGGAGTCCTTTTGGATTCATGCCATCATTCGCCCCTTCAAAGCAAAGAACCCCTCGATTCTATGACACCGACCCTCCATAATCCAGAGCCCCCCCCCACTCCGGTCGAGCTGTCCGTGCTGTTGCCGGCGTATAATGAAGAAGACTGCGTCGAAGCGGTCGTGCGGGAGCTCACGGAGGTGCTCCGCGGCATGGGCTCCACCTTCGAAGTGCTGGTGGTGGACGACGGCTCGACCGATGCCACCCTCCCCCGGCTTCAGACCCTGCGGGAGGAAATCCCCGAACTCCGCATCTGCTGCCTGATGATCAACTCCGGACAGAGTGCAGCCCTCGGCGTCGCATTTCAGGCCGCCCGCGGCGGCCTGTTCATCACACTCGATGCGGATGGGCAGAACGATCCGGCCGATATTCCGGCGCTGGTGGCCCGGCTGGAGTCCTGTGATGTCTGCTGCGGCTATCGCGCCCGACGGAAGGACACCTGGTCCAAGCGCCTGGGCAGCCGGATGGCCAATGCCGTCCGCAACCGTGCCCTCCATGAGCAGATCCGCGACACCGGCTGCACCCTGAAGGTCTTTCGGGCGGACCTCGCCCGCGCCCTCCCTATGCAGTTCCGCGGCATGCACCGGTTTCTTCCCGCCCTGATGGCCATGGCCGGGGCGCACCTGGAAGAACTCCCTGTGAACCATCGGCCGCGAGCCGCCGGTCACAGCAAGTACACTAACTGGGGGCGTCTCAAGGAAACCATCGGCGACCTGCGGGCTGTCCGATGGATGCAGGCGCGATATCGCCCGATTCAGGCCGAGGAACACGAATGAACATTCTTAAACATTTTCTCGATATTCTGGCCCAGCCGATGGGCATGATCGGGCTGCTCGGACAACTCATGTTTTCTTCCCGCTTCCTTGTGCAATGGATCACCTCTGAGAAGAAGGGCAAATCCACCATTCCCCTCGCTTTCTGGTATCTGTCCATCGCGGGGGGACTCATGGTGTTAACCTACGCCATCTGGCGCGAAGATCCCGTCATCATCCTCGGGCAATCCGCGGGGTTAATTGTCTATGTCCGGAATTTAGTGCTGATTCATCGTCACAAACCCAAGACACCGGCCGCCTGAAAGCATGCCTCCCCCTTCGCACCCCTTCTCTCTAGATCGAAGCTTCCGCAAAAAAGACAGGGAGCAGGATTGACAAACCTATGACATCTTTCGGAGTATGAAAAATTGTCAACTGTGAGAAATCCGCATACGCCGCTGTCGGCTAACAGCTGTTGAATCACCAGCACCAGCAAGACATAGACATTCCAATATAAGGATGCCGCCATGAAAACAAATTTCAAATGGATTTTTGCAGGAGTCGGGTTCATGGTGGTTCTGGCCGCGCAGGCCGGAGACGCCCTCTCTATCCGGGGCTCCGACACCTTCGGCGAAGAGCTGGGTCCGCAACTCGTTACCGCCTTCCAGAAACAATATCCTTCCTGTGAAGTCGAACTGAATGGCCTAGGTTCCGCCTCCGGCATCACCGCGCTGCTGGATGGGAGTTGCGATATCGCCGCCTCTTCCCGCATGCTGACGGAGAACGAACAACGGAAATCCCGCGCCAAGGACATCGAACTCGCTTCTGCCGTGGCGGGGTACTACGGGGTGGGCCTTGTCGTAAACGCAAACAATCCTCTGAAGAATCTTTCGGATGAGGACATCGAAGACATCTTCACCGGAAAAATCAGCAATTGGAAGCAGGTGGGAGGACCGGACCAGCCCATTCATGTGCTGATTCGAGATAAAACCGGCGGCACCCATCTGGAATTCCGCGAACTGGCCATGGAAAATCATCCCTATGCCACCTCGGCTCAAGGATTCCCCAGCTATCCCGCTTTGACAAAGGCCCTTGCCGCGGATCCTGATGCCATCGGATATATTGGGATGAACCATCTGTCCTCTCCGGGACTGCACTCCCTGTCGATCAACGGCGTTTCACCGAATGATGCCACTGTTAAAGAGGGCCTGTATCCCTATATCCAGACGCTGTGGCTGTATAGCCGCGCCTCCACCGACAACTCCGAAGTCGACCGCTTTGTCCGCTTCGTCCGCTCTGAGGCCGGACAGGAAATCGTGGAAGCCACCGGATTCGTATCAGCCGATCTCTCCAACATCGACGGTAAAGATATTTTCTTTCTGATTTTTGCGGTCCTCGGCGGACTGGCCCTCTTTATCTACGGCATGAACATCATGAGCGACGGCCTCCGCGAAGCCGCCGGCCAGCGACTGCGCAGCATCCTTTCCGTGATGACCACCCGGAAAATGACCGGACTCGCGATGGGCACCGTCCTCGGAGGCCTGATCCACAGCAGTGCCGCCACGGTCATGCTCGTCGGCTTCATTCAGGCGGGGCTGATGAACCTGATCCAGGCCGTCCCCGTGATGCTCGGTGCCAATATCGGCACCACCCTGTCGATGCAGGCCATTTCCTTTAAGCTGAGCGACTACGCCCTCTTCGCGGTCGCCATCGGTTTCATCATCAGCATGCTTTCAAAGGGCATTAAGCGGAAGAAACTCGGTCTTTCACTTATGGGCTTTGGCCTGCTGTTCCTTGGCATGACCATTATGAGCGATGCCATCAAGCCGTATCGGGAAGTCCTCAAGCCGCTGATGGCCGGCATCAGCGCGGAAACCCCCAAAGGAATGTTCATAGGGATTCTGATGGCTACCCTGTTGACCTCCGTCATCCAGAGCAGCGGCGCCACGATCGGCATGTGCTTCGCGCTGGTTAAAGCGGGCGTACTCACCAGCATCGATCAGACCATGCCGATTATCCTGGGCGCCCATATCGGCACCTGCGCCACTGCGATGCTCGCCAGCATCGGTACCAGCATCAGCGCCAAGCGGCTGGCCTACTCCCATCTCATCTTCAACCTTGTCAATGTCACGGGTGCCGTTCTGCTGAAAGCCCCCCTCATCTGGGTCCTGACCAAAACCTCCAGTGATCTCATCCGCCAGTCCGCCAACCTGCATACCCTGGTCATGGTGGTGGCCGTCACGATCTTCCTGCCCTTCTCCACCGCCTATGCCAAGCTCATCCTGCGCATCTTCAAGAGCCGGAAACCCGAACCCCAGCCCAGTTTCCTCGATGACGAACTGCTGGACTATCCTGAACAGGCCATCTGTGCCAGCATCCACGAACTGCAGCGCGTCGCCACAACCTGTTCTGAAAGCCTTCACCTAATCGGACAAACCATCCTGTTTGTTGAAACCTCGCAGGATCTCCATGCCATTCAGCTGAATGAACAGGTTGTCAACGACATCAAGGTCGCGATGAAGGAATACCTGTCCAGCCTGACCCGACGCTATCTCTCCAAACGACAGGCGGTTCTCATCCAGCATGTGGATCGCTGTATCGTCGATCTCGAACGCGTCGGCGATCACATCGAAACCATCTGCGAGCTGTCCGTACGACGCCAGAAGGTGCCCGAAGCCGTCGTGGATCAGGCCTCTTTCGACGCCTTCTTCGCCCTCTATGAACGGACCCTCCATGTCTTTAAGCTCGTCATTGAATCCCTGGATCCAGATCTGGAAGATATTCAGGAAAGAGCCCAGCATATTCTGCAGGCGCGAGATGCATATATGGCCGCCAGTATGGAAACCCGTGCGATGTTCACCGATAAGGTCGCGCAGCGTTGCATCACCCCCATCGCGGGTATTTTCTTCAGTGAATACATCGCCGCCCTTGACCGCATCGTGAAACACTCCAAGAGCATTGCCCTCGCTGAAAAACAACCGCAGTTCTGGATCAAGCATACGAAGCTTGGGAAGCATGTAAACAAGGCCCCCACGGTCGCCCACCAGCAGCTGGTCGACCCCACCGAATATATCGCCCGTCTTCACGACGACGATTAGCAATCCGCCGCACGGCCTGCCTCCCCCTCTTGCAGGGAGCAAGGAATGCACCTGTCATTGACAAGGTGATATTCCTTAGCGGATAATCTAAAGTTTACACCGAGAGGAAAACTATGGATGCAAGCAGCCTGTTCTTTTTAATTTTTACGGTTCTTGGCGGCCTGGCTCTATTCATTTTCGGCATGAATATCATGTCGGACAGCCTTCGTGTTGTCGCCGGTTCGGGCCTCCGCTCGCTGCTATCCAAGGCCACCACCAACCGGTTTGCCGGCCTTGCCCTGGGTACGACCCTCGGGTTTCTGATCCACTCTTCTGCCGCCTCCGTCATGCTGGTCGGCTTTCTCAATGCCGGGCTCCTGAATCTGGCTCAAGCCATTGCCCCCATGCTGGGCACAAATCTGGGCACATCCCTCTCGATGCAGCTGGTTTCCTTCCACTTCACCGACTATTGCTTCGTCGGAATTGTTGTTGGGCTCATTGCCCAGATGGTGGGGCCAAATCCACGCATCAAATCTCTGGGACGCGTCCTCATCGGCTTCGGCCTGCTGTTCCTGGGTATGAAAGTCATGAGCGAAGCCATCGCCCCACACCGGGATCTACTGCGACAGTATCTGGTTGGAATCGATGGGCACACGATGTCCGGACGCCTTCTTGGAGCTGGTCTCGCCTTTGCCCTCACCGCCATTATCCAGAGCAGCGGCGCCACCATCGGGATGAGCTTTGCCCTCACCACAGCCGGAGTGTTCGACTCGCTCTGGCAGGTCTATCCTATCGTCATCGGCGCTCAGATCGGAACTTGTGCCACGGCACTTCTCGGCTCCATCGGAACCAGTATCACCCCCCGCCGCGCGGCTGTGGGCAATCTTCTGACAAATGTATTCAATGCGGTCCTCTCCCTTGTGCTGGCCCCGCTGTGGATTCCATTGTTCGCCCGCACCTCTCCTGACCTGGTCCGGCAGATTGCCAATACCCATACGCTACTGATGATTCAAAACTGCCTGGTCTTTATGCCCATCATCCCCTTCTATGCCCGCCTGCTCAAAAAAATCGTGCCCTCCAGAACTCCACCACCGGAACTCACCTATTTACTCCCTGAACATCTGGATTATCCCGAACAGGCCATCTGCGCCTGTATCCGCGAACTCCAGCGCGTCTCCCGGCTCTGCCGGAGCAGTCTGGTTCTGGATGGTCAAATCATGCTTTTTGCCCACACATCAAAAGACATTCAAACCATCCAGCTCAATGAGCAGGCCGTCAATGAAATCAAACTGGCTATGAAGGACTACCTATCCAAACTCAGTCGCCGCTACCTCTCCAAGCGGCAGGCCATCCTCATCCAGCATATCGGCCGGTGCATGATCGACCTCGAGCGTATCGGGGACCATATTGAAACGATTTGCGAACTCTCTCTGCGCCGCCAGAAGATTCCCGAAGCTATTGTGGACCCGGAATCCTTTGAAATGCTCTTCCGATTGTATGGAAAATCGCTGCAGGCCTTCACACTCGTGATCGAGTCGCTGGATCCGGAGCTGAAGGACTTTCAGGAGACGGCCCATCGGATCATGAAGGCCCGTGACGACTATATGCAGGCCAGCCTTGATACCCGATCGCACTTCACCGAGCAGGTGGCCCAGCGCTCCATGACATCGATTGCCGGCATCTTTTTCAGCGAATATATCGCTTCGCTCGACCGGATTGTCAGACATTCCAAAACTATTGCTCTCGCCGAAAAGCAGCCGCAGTTCTGGATCAAGCACAAGAAACTCGGCAAGCATGTGGAGTTGGCCCCTGAAACCGAAATTCAAAAGCTGGTGAATCCTCAGGATTTCCTGTCTAAACTTCAGGCTGAAAATTATCTGTAAGATGCCATACGCGCGCCTCTCCCCGGGAGACCCTTGCCTTTTCCCCGGCAGGAGAGGTAGAATAACTGGTTTGTCCCCGAGGTCCGTCCCTCACTGACGAGGAGTTGATGATGAGCCACTATGAAATTGTAATGCTGCTGTTCCAGGTTTTGGGAGGCCTCAGCCTCTTTATCTACGGCATGCACGTCATGACCGGCAGTCTCCGCACGGCCGCTGGCAGCTCCCTGCGGAACATTCTGGCCCGTGCCACCCAAAGCCGGGTCCACGGTGCACTGTTCGGAACCACAACCGGATTCCTGGCCCACTCCGGGGCCGCCGTCGCCATGCTGGCGGGTTTCGTCAATGCCGGCGTCATGACGCTCGGGCAATCCATTGCTCCCGTATTCGGCGCCAATATCGGCACGTCCCTCTCCATGCAGCTGATTTCTTTCCACATGGCCACCTACTGCTGGGCCGCCATCGGCATCGGGTTTCTCGTCAAGTCGCTCATCCCCTCCGACCGCTGGAGCAAGCTCGGCGACGCCTTCATCGGATTCGGACTCCTGTTCCTCGGCATGGACACCATTTCCAGCGGCATCGCCCCTCACAGGGAGGCTCTCCAGCCGCTCCTCGCCCACATCCGCGGCGACACCTGGACCTATCGTCTTCTGGGCGTGGGGATCTCCGCGGTGTTCACGGCGCTGATCACGTCCTCGGGGGCCATGATCGGCCTGTGTTTTGCCCTTATCACCGCCGGCGTCTTCACCCAGTTTGACCAAGTCGCGGTTGTCGTGCTCGGCGCGCACATCGGCACCTGCATCGTACCGATCATGGCCGCCCTGCCCATGCGGATCGGGGCCTGGCGGGTCGCCATCAGCCACCTGCTCTTCAATCTGCTTAACGTGACGCTGGTTCTGCTGGCCTGGCCTTTGATTGCCTGGGTCGTTGAATCTTCCGCCCCCGGCAATCTGATGCGACAGGCCGCCAATTTGCATACCTTCGTCATGATCGGAGCCACCCTCCTCTTTCTGCCGTTCATCGGCCTGTTCACCCGGCTGGTCCGGCTGGTCACCCCGTCTAAAGAACCCCTCCCCGACCCCTCCTTCCTCGACGACAAGCTGTTGGCCAAACCCGAACAGGCTCTGGCTGCCGTTATCCGCGAACTCCATCGCATGGCCGAAATCTGCGTCGACAGCATGATGCTCAACGGCGATCTCATTCTCGCCCCCACCCGCAAAAAACATCTGCAGCTCCACTCCAATGAAGACATCATCAACGAAGTCCGCCGCTCCATGGATGTCTATCTCAGCCGCCTCACCCAGAACTATCTGTCCCGCCGGCAGACGCTGTTCGTGCAGCATCTCGACCGCTGCATGAAGGACATCGAACGTATCGGCGACCATCTCGACCATATCGGCGATACCTCGGTTGAGCGGTTCAAGGTCGCCGAAGCCCTGCTTCCTGAAGAACTCTTTGCCACCTGGTTCACGCTGTTCTGCAGCGCCAAGCATGTCGTCAAACTGATGGCACAGTCGTTTGACCCCAACAACGCCTCCTTTCAAACCACTGCACTGGAAATCCTGCGTGCGCGTGATGTCTATATGATCCAGTCGATGGACGCCAAGGCCGAGTTCGCCGGGGCCTCCCGTGAAAAGAAAATCACGCCCGTGGGCGGCTATTATCTCGGCCGCTATATGGAAGACCTCGACCGCCTCGTCCGGCGGGCCAAATCCATTGCCCTCGCCGAACGCCAGCCGGACTTCTGGGTTAAACAGACCAAGCTGGAGAAAAAGGCCACCGATGCCACGGCCTTCACCCCCCACGAACGTGTCGAGCCGGCGGACTATGTCGAGCTGCTGCAGAAGGAATCGGTTTTCGGAGATGACGACGACCTGCCCGAGGACTCCTCGCAGGACATCCCTTCACAATCCCCCCATCAGATCCCCCCGGACGAGCCTCCGCACAGTTAAAAGTTTTCCATGGTATGGAAAAAAGTTTCACGATTTTTCCACAGTATGGAAAAAATGTTTCCATAGTGTGGAAAGGTTGGATGCCGCCGCTGGGTGTGAATCAGTCCATCGGCGGTCGGCTGGCGACTTCTGGGGTATGGCGGACGATGCGTCCTTCCACCAGATAGATCAGATCCTCGGCGATATTGGTGGCGTGATCCGCAATGCGCTCCAGATGGCGGGCGATGAGCATCTTCTCCATCAGGATGTCGAACCGGCTGACATCCTTCATCACGGCCGAGCGGACCAGTTTGAACGTATCTTTCTTGAGGGCGTTGATCTCGCCATCCATGGCACAGACCTTATAAGCCGATTTCGCATTCAGGCTCACAAAGGAATCCAGCGCCTTTTTCAGCATGGCCTGGACCTTTTCCCCCATCTCATCGAGTCGGAACGGAATGTCCAGCGGCGGCTGGGCGGATAGTCTCCGCCCGCGTTTCGCAATTTGCGCGGCCAGATCAGCGATCCGCTCCAGTTCGCGATCAATCTTCAGGGTGGCAATGATGTAGCGCAGGTCGCCGGCCACCGGCTGATGCAGGGCGAGGATTTTCAGGCAATCCTCCTCGACATCCACCTCCATCAAATCGGTCTGTGCTTCGCGCGCCACGACTTCTGCCGCGAGCTTGGCATCGCGCTCCATCAGGGCGCGGATGGCCTGCCGCACTTCCTCCTCCACTTCGGTGCTCAGCACCAGCAGGCGCCGTTTCAATTTCTCCACATCCCGCTGTAAATGTATGCGCATTTTCGTGTCTCCTTAACCAAACCGGCCGGTGATATAATCTTCTGTTTGCTTTTCTTTCGGCGCCGTGAACACGCCCTGGGTCGGGCCGAATTCGATTAGCAGGCCCTCGTACATGAATGCAGTCAGGTCCGACACCCGCGCGGCCTGCTGCATGTTATGGGTCACCACGATGATGGTGTAGCGGCCCCGCAGTTCATCGACGAGATCTTCAATCCGCAGGGTCGAGCGCGGATCGAGCGCCGAGGTCGGCTCGTCCATCAGCAGAATCTCCGGATCCACGGCCAGCGCCCGCGCGATGCACAGGCGCTGCTGCTGACCGCCGGAAAGGCCCATTGCATTTTCTTTCAACCGGTCTTTCACTTCATCCCACAGCGCGGCGTCGGTCAGGCTTCGCTCGACAATCTCTTCCAGCCGGGCGCGGCCGGGACTGCAGTGCAGTCGCGGGCCATAGGCGACGTTGTCGAAGACGGACTTCGGGAAGGGGTTCGGTTTCTGGAAGACCATCCCCACCCGCTGGCGCAAGGCCACTACATCCAGGTCGGGGCTGTACAGGTTCTGACCGCGGAACCGCAGTTCTCCGCTGGCATGGCAGCCCGGGACCAGGTCGTTCATGCGGTTGATCGCGCGCAGCAGCGTGCTTTTGCCGCAGCCCGACGGACCAATGATCGCGGTGACTTTCCCGGCCGGAATCTGGAGGCTGACGTTCCGGACCGCCTCCTTTTGACGATAGAAAACCGAAAAGTCCCGCGCCTCGACTGACTCGGGCGCACCAGAGGCGGACGAATCGGAAGACACCGCTTCGGGCCGGGCCCAATCTGTACGGGGGGTCATCAGTATTTCGGGCATATTCATGGGTTCTCGCTCCGTTCTAGGTTCTCAAGCGTTTCGCAATCCGCGCGCGCAGGACAATCGCCAGCAGGTTGAGCAGCAGCACGAGGCAGACCAGCACCAGCACCATGCCGTACTGGACATGCCGGACCTGATCCACGGCTTCATGCTCTGTGGCCAGATTGTAGATGTTCCAGGACAGGGCCGGGGTCGGCTGGGTCAGCGTCTGCCACAGTTTCAGCGGTTTGCCAACGCTGACCGCGGCCGTGAAGATAATCGGGGCCGTCTCGCCCGCCGCGCGTCCCATGCTGATGACGATGCCGGTCAGAATTCCCGGCAGAGCCGCCGGCAGGATGACATTCCACACGGTATGCCAGCGCCCCGCCCCCAGGCTGAGCGCCGCCTCTTTATAGGTCTTTGGCACGGCACGAATGGCCTCTTCGGAAGCCCGGATCACCGTGGGCAGAATCATCAGGGCCATCGTCATCGATCCGGCCAGAACACTTTTCGATGGCGAGACCTTCAGGGTATAAATGAAGAAGGTCAGGCCAAACAGGCCGAAGACGATGCTGGGCACCCCGGCCAATGTATTAATGCAGGTGCGCAGGAAGGAGAGAAACCAGGTTTCCTTCGCATATTCCGTCAGATAAATCGCTGCGATCACGCCCATGGGAACCGCCAGCAGCATGGTCCCGAGAGTGAGATAGATGGTGCCGAGAATCTCCGGCCAAATACCGCCGAAAAAGTGGGAGTCGAACGACTCATCGGTCAGAAACTGCCAATAGACGGTCCGGCGCGGCAGCAGCATCTCATCCAGGTGCTTCTCTACATACGGGAACAGCTTCGTCAGCGGGGTCCCCTGGAAATCATCGGCGCGCGGTTTCAGGACCTTCACCCCGCCCTGCGCTGGATTTGAGTAGTCCCATTCCTCCCGCAGCAGCACATGCTGCAGGGCGGGTCGGGCCTGATCCATACGGGTCTGGCCATACTGATCCCGCATCAGCAGGGGCCGCGTCTGACCCGGCTCGGGGCCCAGCAGTTCCGCCAGCCCTTTGCGCAGGTCTTTCAGCGGCTTTCGATATCGACGCCGCAACGCCGAATCCCCTTCGGCCAGGCTCTGTTCAAAATCCGTCAGCAGGCGATAGACCGGCTCGCGCGCGGTCTGTGCCGCCCGGATCTGTGCCTCGATCTCCGGCCGGTTTCCCCGCTCGAATTTCTCGAGCATGAACCGCCGGTGCTCCACCGTCGCTGTGAAAAAGATGGCCCGGGAACCCCGCGTAAACATCGGCACCAGCAGAATCAGCAGGGCCGCCGTCATGAGGACAATCGCCAGAATCCCCGTTCCGGAGAAGGCGCGATCCAGAATTTTCCGGGTCTGCAGATTCATAATCTCAGCCCCCGGTCTTTCGGCGCGTGCGGCGCTGCACCCATTCACTGCCGAGATTGCACAGGAAAGAGATAATCAGCAGGCAGAGAGCCATCGCAAACAACACATGGAAGCGGGAAGAACCGGTCACCTGGTCGGCTTCCCCCATGTCGCCGGCAATGGTGGCGGTGAGGGTGCGCACCGGCTGCAGCACATTGTACCAGGGGGTTGGAATCTGCGATGCGTTGCCGGAGGCCATCCAGACGACCATCGTCTCGCCGATGGCCCGCATGATGCCGAGAATCACCGCGGCCACAATGCCGCTCCGCGCGGCCGGGAGAACGGTCTTGACCAGCATCTCGGCCCGCGTTGCACCCAGGGCGTAGCTGCCTTCGCGCAGGTCACGGCCCACCGCCTGCAAGGCATCCTCCGAGACACTGACCACCGTGGGCAGGGCCATGATTCCCAGAATCAGGGACACATTCAGCGCATTGGTTCCGCTGGGGATCTCCAGCCCGGCCAGGGCCTGACCGGCGAACCACAGCCCGGTCAGCGCGACACCGCCCAGCAGACCGACCAACAGCCAGCGGGTGCGGATACGGATCCGCTCCGGGACCTTATCCGCAGCTAAATCGGAAAGAACCAGCACAAGCAGTCCGGCAATGGGTGCACCGATGATCCAGGCCGTCACCGCCAGCATCGCCCCCCCCTTCTGCTGCAGAAGCGGGGCCAGCACCACGAGCGCAAAAAATCCATAGGCGACAGACGGGATGGCCGCCAGCATTTCAATCACCGGCTTGACCACCTGGCGGGCTGAAAACGGAAGCACATCGCTGAGGCAGACCGCCGCCGCAATCCCGAGGGGCACCGCCACGACGGTTGCGCCGAGCGTCACCAGCCCGCTGCCCACAAAGATCGCCAGCGCCCCGAATTCCGGCTGCCCGGCCGAGGGATACCAGTGCGTACTGGTGAAAAATTCATGAAAGCCGTTTAGCCGGAAGAACGGAATGGCATCCCGGGCGATGAAAAAGAAAATGGCAAAAACCGCCAGGGCAGACAGCGACGTGACGGTCAGCAGAAACAGCTGCCCGACCGCGCCGGCGATGCGCTGCCGCTGCCGCGCGCCGCGGCTCAGGCAAAGGGATTGCCTCCCCGCCGGGCGCACCGGGTTCTTCATGGCTGCTTCTCTCATTTTCTGTTTTTTCTTGTGCAGGACAGGCGGAGGGAGATGCCCCGGCCGCCGGTCCTGCCCTCATTTCTGCTTTTACGGCAGCGGCACGAAGCCGACTTCCTCAATGATCTGCTTGCCCTCGGGCGCGACGGAAAGGGCCATGAAGCCCGCCAGCGAACTGCCGGCTTCCGGCTCCCCGTTCGTGTACATGTACAGCGGACGGGCAATCGGATATTCCTTGGTCACCACGGTTTCAGGAATGGCTTCCACGCCGTTCACCAGGACCGGCTTGACACCCTCTGTGAAGGCGAGACCGACATAGCCGATGGCACCGGGCGTGCTCATCACGCGCTGGCGGATGGCCCCGTTGCTTCCGACATACTCAACCGCCTCACCCATCTTCTCCTTGTGCATCACCAGTGACTCATAGGTCTCATAGGTGCCGCTGTTCGTATCGCGGCTGATGACCACGATCGGCTTATCCGGGCCGCCCAGTTCGCTCCACCGGATGGTCTTGCTGGTGTAGATGTCCCGGAGCTGATCGATGGTCAGGCCCGCAACGGGATTGCTCATGTGCACAACCACGGCAATGCCGTCCATCGCCACGATGTGCTCGACCGGCATCACGCCCGCATCCATTGCCGCCTGCTTCTCCGAGTCTTTCATCGGGCGGGACATGCTGGCCACATCGCAGGCCGAGTTGATCAGGCTTTTGGCGCCGTTGCCGCTGCCGGATTCACTGACCGTGATGTTCACCTCCGTATGCTTGCCCATATAGTATTCGGCAAAGGCCTTGGCGATCGGCCCGACCGTCGTCGAGCCATCCACCACGATCTTCCCGGCAGCCTGTGCCAGTACCGTCCCGGCAGCCAGGCTCAATGCCGCAATCCCTATCATCGCTGTTTTCCATGTGTTCATCTGTGGTTTCCTTTTGCTGTTTGCTGTTGTGATCCGATTCGAAACTAGAATTTGACGGACATATCCAGCTGCAGGCGGGAATAGTCGGTGCTCTTCGCGGAATCCGAAATTTTCTTCTCGTCCAGGAAGAAGGTTGCCGCAATCTGCAGGTTCTTTTGCACCTGGTATTTTCCGTAGATGCGATGGCCCTTGCCGTCGGTTCCCCCGCCCCAGCGGTCGGAATCCGTCAGGAAGCCCACCGTGGCATCCTTCTCCAGTTCCGCATAGCTGTAGCCCAGCTCCCAGGTCTTGGGATTCTTGGCCTTACCCACCGACGCACCGAACATATACCCCTGGTTCAGGTCATCCGCCTCGACATTGGTCAATTGCTGAGCAAACAGGCACAGTGGCTTGCCGGCCGCCTGCAGATCCAGCTTGGCGAAGGCCAGCACCGGGGCGTATTCCGTTTTCCATGCCTTGTTGGTCGTGTCGCCGTCGACGCTGCCATCAATCGTGCTGTTGCCGTAAGACTTGTTTCTCTCCTCCCAGTCCACCACGTCATAGCCTTCCATGTTCTGGAAAGCGTAGTAGGTCACGCCGACCGTGAGGCCAGCCTCCGGCAGGACCTGGAGTTTCACCGCCGCCTGGCCGGCATAGAGCATGAGATCATCTGTCGCGGACCGCTCCTCGATCCACAGGTAACCGGCATTGGCGTACAGCGTGGCGAATCCCTCGCCGATCTGCCCCTTCAACCCGAGTCCTTCGGGCGTGGCATCGCCGTCCCAGACCAAATCGTCTGTCAGAGTGATGAAGGGATTCTTCATCTTGCCCGCGACCACATGCAGTTCGTTCGGATTGTCCCCAAAGAAGCTGTAGTCGGCATAGGCCTGGCTCAGTCGGATTTCCTTCTTCACGAAGCCGTCTCCCAACGTCACGTTGCCCGACACCGGGTCGGCGCCGCCGGTCGAAAGCTCCATCCCGACCTTCAACTCGTCGGACACCTGCGCCTCCGCGCCGAGGCGCGCCCGGATGCGATTGCGATAGCGCGTATACTCCTCGCCGTTCTCATCCTTCTTCGCGGCATCGTCAATCGTCTCGAAGCGATAGCGCAGATCGCCCTTGAACTTCAGGGTATCCGTCCACGACTTCTGCACCGGGGCCGCCGAAGTTTTCGATTCCGCCATGCCGGTTCCGGCAAGACATGCAACCGTCAAGATCCCCATCACCGTCTTTTTCCATTGACTCATTGTTCGGTTCCTTTCTGCTTGTGAACACAGGACCTTGCTGGTCTGTGATGCGTACAGGAAACGACAGGCCGGTTTGCTCCACATGAGCGTATTGTGAGAAATATGTGAGGGTATAACGCTTAACCTATCAGAAAAAGTCCGGCCGGATCCGTGGAAAGACGAATTCTGCGATGAGAACGCCGTGGCCTAGCCAGCCGGAAACCGGATGGAGAAGGTGCTTCCCCGCCCCGGGGTGCTGTCCACCGAGACCGATCCGCCATGGGCCTGGGCGATGTGTTTCACGATGGCCAGCCCTAAACCGGTGCCGCCCAGCGCCCGGCTCCGCGCCTGATCCACACGGTAGAATCGTTCAAACAGCCGGGGCAGATGATGCTGTTCGATGCCAGGTCCCTCATCCTGAACTTGAATGAGAATCTGTCCGGCATCTGCCGAGGCCTTCACCGACACCCGGGTGTCTTCCCCGCTGTACTTGATCGCATTATCCACCAAATTTCCCACAGCCTGTTCCAGCAGGGCGGCATTGATCGGAGCCGTCAACTCCCCCGGACTCTCCGCCGCCAGTGAAATCCGCTTGTCTGCCGCCACCGTCGAGAAAGAGGAAACCGCCCGGCGCAAGACCACACCCACAGGCCCCGGCTCCAGCAGAATCCGGCCATTCTGACCGTCGTGCTCCAGTCGCGAGAGGCTCAGCAAATCGCCGACAATCGCCCACAGCCGATCCACCTGCCGTTCCATCATGGCGATGAACCGCCGGTCATCACCCGTGTCCTGCCGGTCGGGATCCGCCAGCGTGTCCACACACCCCCGCAGAGCGGTAATGGGCGTCTTCAGCTCATGGGAAACATTTGCCACAAAATCCTGGCGCATCTGTTCCAGTCGTTTCACACGCGTCGTATCGCTCAACACCACCAAGACCCCGATGTCCCCTCCCAAAGCATCTTTGAGAAGTGTTCCATGCAGATGCAGAAAGCGTTCCCCATCCAGCAGGATCTCCGCCTCGGCATCCGCCCCGGAGGCCAGCACACCCTGAATGAATTTCTGCAGATCCGGCTGGCGCACCGCTTCCTCCAGCAACCGCCCCCTCCCCTGTTCGGTTCGCATCCCCAGCCACTGTTCCGCCGCCGCATTCAGATTCAGCACCCGGCCGCCGGAATCCACCGCCAGCACGCCCTCGGACATACTGGAGAACACCGCCTTCAGCTCGTTGCTCTGCTGCGTGATGGTCTCCAGTCGCGCCCCCAGCAGTTCGGCCATCTGATTCAGGGCTCGGGCCAGCGAGCGCATTTCCGCCCCGCCGGTAGGCGGTTCCACCCGCGTATCCAGTTCCCCATTCGCCAGCCGTTCCGCCGCCTGCCGCATGTCATCCAGCGGCCGACTGATCCGGCGAACCAGAAAAGAAGCCACCACCGCAAACAGTACCGCTACAACCAGCACCCCGAGCGCCACCTCCTGATAGGCCGCAACCAGCGTCCGGTCGATATCGGCCAGCGGCATGGACGTCCGGACGGTGGCCACCACCTGTCCATCCCGCCGCACCGGCACTGCGAGATAGGACAGCGTGCGGCGCATCGTGTCGCTGAACCGTTCCGAGCGGCCGACTCTCCCCGCCAACGCCTCCATGATCTCCGGCCGGTTTCCGTGGTTCTCCATGGTCGCCGGATCCGAGTCTGAATCTCCCGTCACCTGTCCATCCGGCAGGATCACCGTCACGCGCATGCGGGTCAGGCGGCCCAGCTCCTTGCAACGGGCATCCACCCGCGCGGCCGACGGCAACCGAGAGTTCTCCAGCAGCTCACTGGCCAGCCAGTCCGCCTGGGTTCTCAGCTCAGTGGACACCTGTTCCCGATAGACCCGGCGCAGGGAACGGTTAGCGTGAAGACCTGCGGCCAGGAATGCCGCCATCGCAACGGTAAACAGCCAGAGATAGACCCGCCAGAACAGCCGCATGGCCGTTTACTCCTCGTCCCGGAAGCGATAGCCCACGCCGCGAACGGTTTCGATATAATCGGCCCGATCACCCAGTTTGCGGCGAATGCCGACAATCTGGAAATCCACCGACCGGTCGGTCACGGCATAATCCTCGCCCTTCACGGCATCCACGATCTGCTCCCGCGTCATCACCCAGCCGGGGCGGCCCGCCAGCAGATGCAGAATGCGCAGCTCGGAGACCGTCATGTCCACCGGATGCCCCCCCACCAGAACTTCATGCCGGCCCGGATTGATCTGGATGTCGCGCGCACGCACCGTCGATTCCGTGTCCGGGGGTGGTCCCCGGCGGCGGCGCAGCGCCGCCCGGACACGGGCAATCAGTTCCTTCATGCGGAACGGTTTAATGACATAGTCATCCGCGCCCAATTCAAGACCCGCCACCACATCGCTCTCCTCATCCTTCGCCGTCACCATCAAGATGGGAATATCCGTCGAGACGGGATTCTTTTTGAGCGTCTGGCAGACTTCGAGTCCATCCATCCCCGGCAGCATCAGATCCAGCAGAATCAAATCCGGCGTCTTGCGCAGAATCGCCTTGATGGCCTCCATGCCGTTCGTCGCTGTGGATACCGCATACCCCTCTTTCATCAGATGGTGCCGGATCAGATCCAGAATATCCTCTTCGTCCTCCACCACGAATATGTGTTTCTTAACCATTGATTTTTCTCCGGTTGCGGCACTGGGGCCGGACACGTTCTACCCTAGACTCCTCGTCCGATAATGAGAAGTTCCTAATCTGTAAACGGAGTGAATTGCGCCGGAAGCCTCCCGGTCAGGAGCCAGCTTTTGTGCCGACCGGCTTACGGGGCGACGACTTGCGGGCCGGCTTTTTCTTTCCCGTTTCAGATGCCTCCTTGGACGTGGAGACATCATTCGCTTTTTCGCTGCGCTTGGAAGAACCCGCCTTGGCCCCGATCTTTTCCAGCTTGACCCGGGCTTTCTGCCGGGCCTTCTTGGCCGAGTTCAGTTCTTGCTTGGCCTCTTGAAAAGCCTGCTTGGCCTTCAACAGTTCCAATTTCGACGCTTTAACCTTCTTTCGAGCGAGCTTGGCTAGCGACTTGGCTTTCACCGCCATTTCCTTCGCCGGAGCCATCGCCTTCTCGGCCGCTTCCAAGGTCGCGATCCACTTCGCCTGCGCCTGCTTCTCTTTATTTTTTTTCATGGTTCCTCCCAAATGGGCTGTTTTCAATCAAGGTCCTTCACCATCCAGTCTTCCTTATATCCCGCCAAAGCGGAAGCCCCTCTTTGTGAGAATATGGTGAGGAGCGCCGTGAAGAAACGTCCCTCTTGCCCCGCACATCAAGCACGCTTCTCACCGGGTGCTCATCCTCTGCTCACAGAGGCAGGGGACAGTGGGTCCCAATATGAAAGATATCTCAACAGCACCGGCAGATATGCCAATCCCGCAACCGGAAGACTCACAACCCGCTGCGGCACAGCGCTACCGCGCCATCTGGCTTTCCGACATCCATCTCGGGCAGCGGTCCTGCGCGGCGGAATCCCTGCTGGATTTTCTGAAACACCATGACGCGGAACAGTGGTATCTCGTTGGCGACATCCTCGACGGGAAAAGCCTGGACCAAACCCTGAACTGGCCGCAGCTGCACAATGATGTCGTGCAGAAAATGCTGCGCAAGGCCCGGAAGGGAGCCCGGGTGGTCTTCATCCCCGGGAATCATGACCGCTTTCTACTGGGATTTTCCCGGCACTCCTTCGGCGTCATTCTGGTCCTGCCTGAAACCATGCACGAAACCGCGGATCAGCGGCTGCTTTGGGTCGTCCATGGCGACCAGTTTGACAGCGTCGTACAATATGCGCCCTGGCTGTCGTTTTTCGGAAAGAAGCATCAGGACCGCCTGCTCCCGGCTGGACGCTTTCTGAACCGCATCCGCCGCAAACTCGGATTTGCGGAATGGTCACTCTCCGCCCATATCCAGAGCGACACCGAGACCCGCAACCCAACCAGCGCTCCTTTTGTGGAAGCCCTGCTGCACGCCGCCCGCCGCAAAGGAACAGATGGCGTCATCTGCGGCCATACGCACAAGGCCGAAATCCGGAAAGTCAACGGACAGCTCTACTGCAACACCGGCGACTGGGTCCATTCCTGCACCGCGCTGGTCGAACACTTCGATGGCCGCCTCGAACTGATCCACTGGAAAGGCGAATCCCGCGCAGGCTAAGTCCTCTGGGTTGCGGCATAAGGCCCGCACCTGAAGTTTTCCATGGTATGGAAAAAAGTTTTGCGATTTTTCCACACTATGGAAAAAATGTTTCCATAGTGTGGAAACTTTTGATGCCGCCGCTGGGCGGCGCTATCCCTGCAGCAGGCGCTTGAGGGCTTCGGCC
>Ga0075121_1000376_pt1 | contig 31193 bp, 29 predicted proteins | sample AntAceMetag02UKG_FD_69793 | JGI IMG/M metagenome (GOLD analysis project Ga0075121, IMG submission 69793) | Saline lake microbial communities from Ace Lake, Antarctica - Antarctic Ace Lake Metagenome 02UKG | ecosystem: Environmental > Aquatic > Non-marine Saline and Alkaline > Saline | place... | reverse complement strand
TTGTGGTGTCGCTGCCGGGATCGCCATCACCACCACCGCAGCCTGTGGTCCACAAACAAACCGCACTCAACAGTACCACGCTGATCCATCCCACCTTGCTCGTCGTTTTCATGTGCTTCTCCTTGATTGGGGCTTGCGAGGATTCAGATGCCTCACTCTGTCAGGTAGTACCCCCCTGCACTGAAAATTATTGTCGACCCTGAAGTAGATTGTTGGCAGGGCACAAAAAAGCCGGTCCGGAAGCTTGCCCGGACCGGCTGTCACACCGTCAGATGGTTCAACTGCGGTTCCGTTACGGGGGCGGCGGGCCGATTGCGTCCACAACTGTCACCGTGAACGTGGAACTCGGCGGGCCGCTGGCTCCGCTGGAGTCCTTCCCCCAGACCCTCCACTGATAGACATCGCCCGTGAGAGACTTGACCAAAGTCGTCGCCGACACCGACTGCTGCGCCCCGTTGAGTTCAACCACATAAGAAACAGCCCCGGGTACGGCAGTCCACTCAAAGCCCACATCCACAGGCACTCCACCCCATGAGTTATACGACTTGTTGTTATCCGGCGTCACCAGTTGCGGTGCCACCAAAGCCTGAGGTGTAACCGAATTGGTTACCACAACGGTATCGCCATCATCCCCGTCACTCCCGCAACCAGTCGTCCACATCAGACTCGACACCAACAACAGCACACCGCACCATCCGATCCATTTCATCGTCTTCATACGCTCATCTCCTTTTTCGATTCACCTCGGTCCAGACACACAAGCGATTGAAACAGACAACAGGCCGCTGTCATCCGCTTCCACATCGCAAGCCTGTGCCGAAAACCGACTGAATTCAAGGGAGGTCTCCGCCCTTAACTGGATTTTCATATATCGTCGACCCCGGAACCCCGCCGATATCTACTCTTCCCCACCGGCAGTCCCTGCGTTATCCTGCCTCCATGCTGACGCTGTTGAGAGTACAAAACCTGGCCCTGGTGGAAGAAGCCGCCGTCTCGTTTGAGCCGGGGCTGAACATCATCACCGGCGAAACCGGCGCAGGCAAATCCATCCTGATCGGTGCCCTGACTCTCCTGCTGGGTGAACGCGCCGACACCTCGGCCATCCGCGCCGGGGAAACCCAGTGTCTCGTCGAGGCCACTTTCCAGCTCACCGCCCCCAAGGCCGTCAATGATGTGCTCGATGAGGCCGGACTGGATCCCTGTGAAGACGGACTCCTCATTCTGCGACGCAAAGTCAAAGCCGGCGGCGGCGGGCAGGCCTTCGTCAACGATGTGACCGTCACCCTTCCGCTGCTGAAGCGCCTGGGCCGCATCCTGGTCGACCTGCACGGCCCCCACGACCACCAATCCCTCTTCCAGACCTCCAGTCAGCTCGACATCCTCGATATCTATGCCCGCACAGGCAAAGACCGCGTCCCCTACACCGAGGCCTATGGGCGCTGGCAGGATCTGCTCGCCCGCCGCGAGAAACTCTCCGAGAACGTCGACGACTTGGATGCCCAGATTGATTTGCTCTCCTACCGGGTCAAAGAAATCGAAGAAGCCTCCCCCGAAGAAGGCGAAGAAGAAGCCCTCCGCACCGAGCAGCAGACCGTCGGCAGCGCCCAACGTATTCTGGAACTCGGTCAGCTGGTCGTACAAGCCAGCACGGAAGATGAACACTCCGCCCTTTCGATTCTCGCTCCGGCCCATCAGGCGCTGGAGGAACTGTCCCGGCTCCTGCCCGCGGCCGCCGACTGGCCCGAAGAGTTCCGGCAGCACACCGATGCCCTCGCCTCCCTCTCCAGCACGATTGAGAGCGAAGTCTCCCGTATCGAAGGCGACCCCGCGCGCCTGGAGTGGCTCGACCAGCGTCTGGCCACCTACGCCGCCCTCAAGCGGAAGTACGGCCCCTCCATCGAAGAGATTCTCCAGACCCTCGAGCGCGATCAGGCCCGCCTGAAAGAACTGCAGACCCGGGATCAGCAGAAGGCGCAGATCGAAAATGAAATCGCAATCGTGGAAACCGAGCTCATGACCCTGGGCAAAGCCCTGAGCAAGAAGCGGGCCGCCGCCTCCAAGAAACTGGCGGTCGCCATCACCGATGAACTGCGGGCCCTCGGGTTTGAACACGGTGCCTTTGAAATCCAGCTCACTCCGGTCGAGACCCCTGCCTCCTCCGGCCTCGATGGCATCGAATTTGCCTTCGCCCCCAATGTCGGCGAACCGATGCATGCCCTCCGGGCCATCGCCTCTTCCGGCGAGATCTCCCGCGTCATGCTCGGTATCAAGGTCGTGCTGGCCGAGGCCGATCAGATCCCCCTGCTGGTGTTCGACGAGATCGACGCCAATGTTGGCGGCGAAACCGCCCATGCCGTCGGCCGGAAGCTTGCACAGGCCGCTCAGCGACGCCAGGTCATCGCCATCACGCATCTACCGCCCGTAGCCGCCTGCGGGACCCATCAGCACGCTGTTCGCAAGTCCGTGCAGGATGGCCGCACCCGCACCGAGGTGGTTCTGCTGGAAGAGCAGGCACGCATCGAGGAACTTGCCCGCATGCTCGGCGGTCGCGAGTCCACCAGCGTCGCCATGCGCCACGCCGAAGAACTGCTTAGCGCCGCGCAGAAGCCGTAGGCGCCTACATTCAGAAATTTTAACAATCCCGCACTTGGCACCCCCCCTTCCGTTGGCTACACTCACACTTGTCCCTGTGAAGTGCAGGGGTAAGGAGACGCTCCATGAAAAACGCCACGGCCCGATTGTTCCTCTTCTCACTGATTCTGCTCGTCTGCCTCGGAACGGCAAGCGCCCAAATCGACACCTTTGTCCGTTCCGGAGAAACTCTCACCGTCGGCACCGGAGAAAGCCTCTTGCGTACGGTTGTGTTTCCCAATGCCACTTTGATCCTGGATGGTGGCAGCATCACCCACTCCCCCATCTATGTGATGGATTCTATTGAAATCACAGCCGGAGGCCTATGCATCATGATGGACGGTGTCACGGACTATATTGAGAACAACGGCCGTCTGGAACTATATGGCGGCACAGCGGGAGCGGTCGACTCGTCGGTCAACCGAGGCTACATCAAAATGGCCGGGGGTGACATCGGATTTCAGATCATTCAGTTCGGCGGAGTGATCGATATCTTCTATCCCGCCGCCACCCGAACCAATCTGGAGGTGAACTGTGGCAACTCTACTCCCCCGGATGCCGTCCGGCTGTTCACGCTTACCAATTCTTTGGGATACGGCCAATTCGATGTGTCCCAACTTGGCCCCCCGGCCCGAGTCTATCCCGGGGGTGGCGAATATGAAGTGGACTGCACCTTCTGGAGCCCGGACGGGGACGTGGAGTCCACGATTGTATTGAATATCCCGACAAACTGGACCGGAAGCCTTCTCTGCGAACCGGTGACGGTTCCCGCCTCCACCTCGATCGTCTGTATGATCGACTCCGCCGTGGATCTGACCTGGGGCTCCCTTTCCAACCGCGGCTATCAAGTGCAAACCACCACAAACCTGCTCTCCGATGTTTGGGAGGATCTGGGGACACCGGTCTATAACACGCAGTTCGGGAACCTGTATTTCGATGAAGCGAACGAGGCCATCAAGGCCTACCGAGCCAAAGTGGTGCACTGAGTTTTCCATGGTATGGAAACTATTTTCGTAGTTTTTCCATGGTATGGAAAAAATGTTTCCACAGTGTGGAAACTTTTGGTCTTCGGCTCATGCCGCCGTTGGGCGGCTTGAGGGTCAGGACCAGCTACTGTCGAGCTGGAACATGCCGAGGGCGCCGGTGGGATTTCGTACGGCAAACGGCCACCAGTCTTCGCGGCGATGGAACTGTTCGGCGTGATCCCAGGAGTGGACGGCGAGCGACAGGAAATAGTTGCCGTGCATCAGGCGCACGGGACCCAGATCGAGTTTGATGGTCCCCTCGCCTTCGACAAAGGGAATGTCGTGTTTTTCGATCTGCGTGTTGCTGCCGTAGACATACATGCCATTGCCGGTCTTCAGGGAGAACCCAAAGACGGGCTTCTCGACGCGCTCGTGGGCCGTATAGGGGATTTCGACGGTCAGGGAGCCGCCGGTTTCAAAGTTGACGGTTTCTTCGCCGGCGGTATTCAGGAGTCGAACGTCGCCGAACTCGATTTTGCGGGTCCCGAATTCCTGCGTGAAGAGTCCCCCTCCCTCGCCCATGTAGGAGCGGATGAACTTCATGATGACATCACCGGGGTCGCCACGTTCGACGAGCTGGCCGTGATGAATCAGGAAGGCTTCGTGGCAGAATTCTTCAACGGTCTGCAGCGCATGACTAACAAACAGGAGGGTCTTTCCGCGTTTCTGGAAGTCGCGGATGCGGTCGAGGCACTTGAGCTGGAATCCAATATCGCCGACGGCGAGGACTTCGTCGATGAGCAGGATATCGGGCTCCACCTCGACGGCGACGGCAAAACCAAGGCGGACATACATGCCACTGGAGTAGTGCTTCACGGGCATATCGATGAATTCGCGCAGTTCGGCGAAGTCGACGATCTTGTCGAATTTCTTTTTCACATCCTCGCGGGGGATGCCCAGCAGGGCGGCATTCAGGAAGACGTTTTCGCGGCCGGTGAGGTCGGGATGGAATCCGGCACCGAGCTCCAGGAGCGAGCAGACACGGCCGGTGGTAGTGATCGTGCCTTCGGTGGGGGTGATGGTGCCGGCGGTCAGGCCGAGCAGCGAACTCTTGCCGGAGCCGTTGGGACCGATGACGCCGATGGTGCGGCCCTTCGGGATTTCGAAGGTCGCATTGCGCAGGCACCAGAAGGGTTCGTTCTTGCTGCGGAAGCTGCCAGTCAGCGCGCCAAACAGCGTGGGCGCGCCAAGCCCCTTGCGGGTGTAGCATTTTCCAAGATTGTGAGCTTCTATGGCATTCATATTACAGCAAGTCCGCAAAATTCTTTTGAAGGCGGCGATACATCCAGGTGCCGAAAATCAGGAAGAGAGGGACGATAGCGAACCCGACCCAGGCCGCGGGCGGGAATCCGGGATCGGCGCCGGGGAGAAGGGCGGCGCGATAGCCGTTGATAATGACGGCCATGGGGTTGGCGTAGAGCAGATGGACGGCCCAGGGCCATTTGGAGGCGAGGTTGCGGGCAAATTCCATGTTGTACATGACGGGACTCATAAAGAACCAGGCGCTGAGGCCCACCCCCACGAGATGCTGGGTGTCGCGGAAGTACACATTGGCCGCACCGGTGAACATCGCGAGGCCGAGGTTGAACATCGTTTGCCAGACCATCCAGAAGAGGAACATCGGCCAGGCGGAAGAAAAATGGGAGCCACTATGCCACAGCAGGAGCGCCAGTGCCGGGAACTGCACCAGTAGCGACAGCAAGTAGCCGATGCCGTTGGCGGCCACCTGGCTGATGGGCAGAATCTCACGGGGAAACGCCACCTTCTTGACGAGATTGGCACTGCCGGTGACACAGTTCATACCGCCCATGACGCATTGCGTGGTGAACTGCCAGGCGAATACACCAATCAGGATATCTTCCATCGGAACGCCCCGGGCGAGCAGGCGCAGGAAGACCACATAGATGGCAGCCATGAACAGCGGGGTCAGGATGCTCCATAGGAACCCGAGAGCGGATCCTTTATAGCGCTGCTTCAGCTCGCGCGAGGTGAGATTCCAGAGCAGCTCGCGTCGGTGCCAAATGGTTGAGAACAAATTCATCGAAGACAGCATATCCTTATGGCTGCTTCTTTTCCAGCGCTTCCAGCACACAGGTCATGGCGCCCTTCCCCGGCTCGGCGGAGGGATTGATTTCCAGTTCGCGCAACCGCCAGGCCGGCGGGTGGGCCGTGGCTTCGGACAGGAACATCGCAATTTCATCATACGAGGCTTCGCGGACTTCCACGGAGGCTTCCCGCAGCTGCCAGCCGTCGGCCGCCGTCACCGCAGGACGCGGAGAAAGCCGGGCCGTCCCGGCACCGAGGGTACGCGTGGCCAGATCGTCCAGATTCGCCGGTTTCCAGGCTTGCTGCGCATCGAGCCAGGCACGATAGGCATCTTCCCGGGCCCACCGGGACTGGGCCGTCTGAATCTGCTGGAGATCGGCTTCTTTCCGGATGACGATTTCCCGATGCCGGGGAGCGGACAGAACCGTATTCAAGGTCATGGCCACCGCCGCCACGGAGAGGCCGCCTGCCAACAGTTTCCACATGCGCTCAGCCTTCATGGTTGGCCGTTCCTTTTAGGATGAACTGCTGACGGCCTTCGGGCGACCGCCCGGGACTGTCCGTCTGCACCAGCCAATCCTTTGCGCGCAGGCGCTCGGCCAGGCCTTCGATCGCCTGGATACTCGTGGCGGACCCTTCTATGGAAATGGCCAGTGGAGAAACGACAAGCCGGGACAGTTGCACATCCAGTGCGGCGGCTTCATCCAGCACGCGGGCAAAGCGCCCTTCGAGGCCATCGGTGTCCAGGGCATTCCGGAAGGGTTGCGTTTCCTCATCACGGCGGGTAATGGCCCGTTCCACCAACAGGCTCTCCTGGCCAAGCGGAACCGGCTGGCCCGTAATTGACTGGGCCGCAGCCGACAAGTGCACCTGCAACGACGCCACCCGGTGCTGCCGGAGTGTGGAAATACCCATGTTGAGCACCAGAACCAGCAGCGCGGTGGCCGCGACAGAGACATAGGCGCGTGTGAGCGCCTTTTTCTGATTGCACAGAACGGCCGGATGCGTCCATTCGCCTGTTTTGAAATTGACTCCGGACCCCTCTATCGCCCGCCGGGCCAGGGCCCGCACCAAAAAGGAGGAGGGCTGGCGGTGAACTTCCTGACGAAGGGACAGTTCCGCAGGCAAGGCTTTCCGAAGCCGTGCGACCCGTGCCTCATCTTCGGCGCCGGGACCGGCCCACCATAGATCCATCTCACTGGAGCCAGTTTCGGCCAGATGCGCGGTCAGCACTTGGCGCATGCGAGCGGCCCACAGAGCATCAAACGTCTGCTGAGCCTCCGGCGTGCCGGTCAGGGGAGAGGCACGCAGCACATGGGCCGCCACAAAGGTCGTCCCGCGACCGCGGGCAATGGTGACATGGTCTTCGCCCAGCCACACAATGGCACGGGGCCATTCACTCCGGACCGATGGGGCTTCCACCCCCTGCTGACTCCAGAGAGCCAGAGCTTCGGCATCGCAGTGCGTGGACTCGAGGCCGACGGCGCGACTGGCCTCATCCCAGGTTTCCAGATCGTGGGTCCGGATGGCTGCGGCAACGGAAACGGTTCCTCCGCTTTCGACGCGGACATCGCTATAGCAGCAACTGGCGCTCTCGACCGGAAAGGGCAGATTCACATCCAGGAGGGAATTCCATACTTTGCCGGCCTTCCGGGCCGAGGCAAAGGGCGCGCGCAAGGAACGGATCACCGTTTGAGCCGCGGGCGCGCACAGCGCGAGGGCCGCCGTCCCCTTCTCCACTTCGCGGGAAATGGTTTCCAGCTGGCGGCGGGCCTCCTCTGAATCCAGATCCGCTACCAAAACCGGCTGCGGCACTCCGCGCCGGACCGTGCGAACGCAGACCATCCGGGAGGCCGAAACCTCCATGCCATATGAAATTTTGTACCCCTCGCCCATGGTCAGCCTTCCTGGTCGATCCATTGCAGGATCTGAATATCGCCGACTTCATCGCGCTCGACCCATGCGACGACAGAACTGTGCTGGTCATCCACCGAGGCGCGGGCTTTCACGCGGAAATAGGTGCTGGCGGTTCCCAGCGTGCCTTCCAGGGCTGCGGCGAGCTCCGGACTGGCCATGAACAGCGTGGTTAGGGATTCAAAGGGCTGCACTTCCCGCAAGGCAAGGACTGTCCGCACGGCGGAATCCTGCTGCAGACCGGTCACGGCCATCAGCACATCGCGGCTGGCCGTATTGATATTGATCGGAATCGGCGTCTCGATCTGCGCGGGGACCAGTGCGGTGGAAGCGGACAAATCGCCGCCGAACAAATCATCCAGATCCGCCTTGGGACGCGGGCGGAACAGCGCTGCCGAAAAATCGTGGACCCACAGCAGTTCGCCGGGTGCCCACAAGGCCCGGTTGGGCGGATCATACGGAACGTCTTCGGCCTGATAGAAGCCCGACTCATAGGAGCCTTCATCGTCCGGATCCAGAAAATCCTCGAGCGCCTCAACGCGGACCACAGGGGTGAGTTCCCCGCAAAAGGTCATCAGATCGAGAAGAATTTCCGCGGAGGTGCGGGTGGATCGGTTGGAGACCCCCAGGTTGTTCCAGTTGAAAAACCGGCCGGCATCCTCCACTTTCGCCCAGGTAGAGATGCCATTGTCGAGGGTTGTCTCACGGGGAATGGCCCAGTCCTCGCCCAGATGATCCACTTTGAGGTCTTCATCTGATGCCAGCGTCAGCAACATTTCCCGGGCGGCTTCGGCGGCGGCAAACCGGAGCTGTTCCTGTTTCAGAGCGACCCGCTCCGCTCGGGACAGTTCCACGGCTCTCGCCTGAAGATACAGCGCCAATCCCCCGGCCAGCACAATCGCCGCCAGCGTCAGAATCAACGCCATGCCCGAACGGGCTTCGGGGCGATGGAACATCAGCCGTCCTTCGCCATGCCTTCGGCTTGTCCGGCCGGGCTTTTGGCTTGTTCCTGACGATGGGCCACTTCCCGGTCCCGATGGCGGCGTTCCCGGTTCTCCTGAGAAATTTCCCGGCGGCGCATGTTTTCGGCGCGGGCCCATGCATAGAACAGCAGGGTCACCATGCCGCAGCCCACAAAGATGATCGCCAGCTTGTAGTAGGGTCCGCGCTCAGGTGGCAGCCGGAACCAGGACATCCCGACGATAAACAGACCCATCAACGGAAACATACCCGAGGCCACTGCCATGATATGACGCACTTTGGATCGCAGCTTGCTGCGGCTGTGCGGCCGGCTGGTATCGACTTTAAAGCGTTTTGTTTGAACGGGGAGATCACTCATCAGCTTTTCCTCGCGTATCCAAACGGATGGGACTGATGCCAGTTCCAGGCGTGTTGGACAATGGTTTTCAACTCCGGATATTGCGGCTTCCAGCCGAGGATGTCTTTCGCTTTTTCGGCACCTGCGACCAGGCAAGCGGGGTCTCCCGGACGGCGCGGAGACATCTCAACAGGGATTTCATGGCCCGTCACCTCGCGGCAGGTCTCGATGACCTGCTGCACGGAGAAGCCGGTACCGGTGCCCAGATTGAAGGGGCCGGTCACGTCTTTTTCCAGCGCTAGGATATGCGCACGGGCCAGATCGACAATGTGGATATAATCCCGGATGCAGGTGCCGTCGGGGGTGTCATAGTCATCGCCGAAGACCGGAACAACGGGAGCCTGCCCCAGCGCCACTTTCAGCACATTCGGGATGATGTGGGTCTCGGGCTCGTGGTCCTCGCCGTATTTCTCCGTGGCCCCGCAGGCATTGAAATAGCGGAGAAAGACCGGCTGGATGCCCCGGCGTTCCTGTTCCCAGCGCAGGGCGGTCTCGAACATCAGTTTGGATTCGCCATACGGATTGGTCGGCCGCTGAGGCAGCGCCTCGGTCATGGGCATCACTTCGGGCTGCCCATAGGTCGCACAGGTGGAGGAAAAAATGATCTTGGGCACATCCGCACGCAGCATGGCATCCAGCAGGTGGAGGCCGCCGCCGAGGTTGTTTTTGAAATACAGCATAGGGGTCTGCATCGATTCGCCCACCAGCGCATAAGCGGCGAAATGGACCACGGCATCGGGGGTCACGGCTTTCATGGCATCGCGGATGCCCCGTGGATCGCGCAAATCCCCCACAATCAGGCGCGCACGGGGATCCACCGCCTCGATATGGCCCCGTTCGAGGTTATCAAAGACAACCACTTCATGGCCATCGTTGCAGAGCAACTCCACTGTTACACTTCCAATATACCCAGACCCGCCTGTCACTAATATTTTCATAGGAAACGGTTCTAACAAACCCCTCGCCAGCGGGCAATCCTATTTGCGGCAGACTCGGGGCGGGTTTTCTTGCGCTGGCGAGGGGGAATCGCTAGGATGCGCTCATATTTATCAGCCCCAAAAGGGCATTACTTTTTTGAAAGGTTTTTCGATGTCCCGGAATGTGTATATCGCCGCAACGGAATCCAGCAGCGGAAAATCCGCCATTGCCCTTGGCGTCATGGAAATGATGATCAAAAAAGTGGGACATGTCGGCTTTTTCCGCCCCATTATTGCCGCCGAGCGGGATGGCCTGGAACCAGACAATGACATCGCCCTCATCACAAGTCATTTCCATCTCGACCTCCCGTACGAGCAGGCCTTTGCGTTTACGAGCCGGGAAGCGTCGGACCTGATCCGGGCCGGTAAAATCTCCAATCTGATCGATGGCATTCTGGCGCGCTATAACGAGGTGGCCGCCCGCTATGATTTTGTGGTCTGCGAAGGCTCGGACTTCGAAGGCGAAAACTCCGCCTTTGAATTCAACATCAATGCAACGATTGCCCGAAACATCGATGCCCCCGTATTGCTGGTGGTGGACGGACGCCGGATCGGCTCCAGCGGGGAACTGACCTGCCTGGATTTCGCGGTCCAAAGTTTTGTAGAGGGCGATTGCAATGTGCTGGCCGCCATTTTGAACCGCTGTCCGGATAACCGCCTCGATCAACTGCCGGATCTCCTGAAGGATTCCCGCCACAGTGACCTGCCCGTTTTTGCACTCCCTCAGGACACGGCCTTGGCCGCACCCATGATGAGCGAAGTCGCCCAGGCCCTTGCCTCCGAGACCTTCTACCGCTCCGATCTGCTCGACTCCCTGCAGGCCACCTCCTTCAGCGTAGCCGATGCCTCCCCCGAAATTTTCCTTTCCCAGCTTCAGGACGGCGCATTGCTGTTCATTTCCGGCGACCGATTCGGCAACCTGCTGGGCGTCATGCTGAAACTCAACTCAACCAAGCCGGTCAACATTGCAGGCATCGTGCTGACCAACGGCTTCAAGCCTGCCGGCGCCGTCGGGACCCTCCTGAAGGAAGTCAAGAACATGGTGCCGGTTCTCTGTGTGCCGGGAAACACCTATGAAGCCGTCAATACGGTTTCGCGCATTCACTCCCGCATCTATCCAGGCGCGTCGCGAAAGATCACCACGGCCCTGGCCCTATTTGAGTCCCGCGTCGACACCCAGAAGCTTGTAAGCCTGCTGGCGACCGCCCGGACCGGTGTCGTCACCCCCAAACGGTTTGAGTTCGGGCTGATTCAGCGCGCCCAGTCCCCCCGGCAGCGGATCGTGCTTCCCGAGGGGACGGAGGACCGCATTCTGTATGCCGCCGAGCAGGTCCTGATGCGCGGGATCGCCGATGTCACCCTTCTGGGCAGCAAACAAAGAATCATGGGCAAGATCTCTCACCTCGGGTTGAACCTGCCGGATGTGGAAATCATCAATCCGCGCAAGTCCAAGCAGTTCCGTGATTTTGTGAACACCTATTACGAGCTGCGGAAAGACAAGGGCATCACGCCGGACATGGCGGAAACCATTATGGCGGATGTGTCGTACTTCGGGACCATGATGGTCTACAAGGGACTCGCCGACGGGATGGTCTCCGGCTCGGTCAACACGACAGCCCACACCGTCCGCCCCTCCCTCCAGTTCATCCGCACCAAACCCGGCTTCTCGATTGTGTCCTCCGTCTTTCTGATGTGCCTGAAGGACCGAGTGCTCGTGTATGGCGATTGCGCCATCAACCCCAACCCGACCGCGCAGCAGCTCGCCGAGATTGCGATCTCCTCGGCGGAAACCGCCAGGACTTTCGGCGTGGAACCCCGTGTGGCGATGTTGTCCTACTCCACCGGGGGGTCCGGCGGCGGCGCCGATGTCGAACGGGTGCGCGAAGCCACAGCCCTCGCGCAAAAAATGGCCCCCGACCTTCCCATCGAAGGCCCGATCCAGTATGACGCCGCCATCGATGCGGGTGTGGCCCGGACCAAAATACCCCAGTCGGAGGTGGCGGGGCATGCCACCGTTTTCATCTTCCCCGACCTCAACACCGGGAACAACACCTACAAGGCCGTCCAGCGGTCCGCCGGGGCCGTGGCCATCGGCCCTGTCATTCAGGGATTGCGCAAACCCGTCAATGATCTCTCCCGCGGGTGTACGGTCGTCGATATCGTCAACACCGTGGCCATCACCGCCATTCAAGCCCAGGCCGATAAATGATCCCGCTTGCGATCAGCACCCGATGGAATGCAGGCCGTCACAGCGATGGCGAGGCCATGCTCGAAGAGGTTCTCGCCCTCGGCCTGGAACGGGCCGAACTGGGCTATGATCTGCGGGCCGAACTCATCCCGGGCGTGAAAACGATGATTGACTCGGGGGCCATCCGCGTTGACAGCGTCCATAATTTCTGTCCGGTCCCGGTGGGGGCCCCCCGCCCTCACCCCGAACTGTATACTCCGGCCTCCCCTGATCACCGGGAACGGGAGTATGCCGTCACACATATCGCCAAAACGCTTCGGTTCGCCGCGGAAGTCGGTGCCAAAGTCGCCGTCGTCCATTCCGGCAACGTAGATATGCCCCACTACACCATGGACCTGCTCCGGATGGCCTCGCACGGCGAGCAGTTCACCCAACCCTATGAGTCGATGAAACTGAAATGCCAGCTAGTCCGGGACAAGCGCGCTCCGAAACAGATCCAGTATCTGATCGACAGTCTCGAGAAACTGCTCCCCGTGATTGAGGAAACAGGGGTCCAGATCGCCCTCGAAAATCTGCCGACCTGGGAAGCCATCCCGTCCGAACTGGAAGGCGAGAAACTGATGAAACAGTTCCACGCCCGGGGAATTCGTCTCTGGTGGGACATGGGCCACGGGCAAATCCGGGAGAATCTCGGGTTTATCAACTCCACGCGCTGGCTCCGTCGACTCGTACCCTGGATCGCGGGCATGCACATCCACGATGTGGCGCCACCCGGCCAGGACCACATCATGCCCCCCCGTGGGACACTCGACTTTAAGGCATTGTCGGATTTGGCCGAAATGGATATGGTGCGGGTATTGGAACCGGCTCCGGGAACGGAGACCGCCCATATTGTGCGCGGAATCGAATATCTGCGCGAGGCATGGAATTTAGCTGAAGCTCAACCGAAAAGCGGAGACCAGACATGAAAAAAGCATTGATTACGGGTATTACGGGGCAGGATGGCTCCTATTTGGCAGAACTGCTCCTGTCCCAAGGCTATGAGGTGACGGGGATGGTCCGGCGCGCTAGCACCGAAACCTTCGATCGCATTGGTCATTTCAAAGACCAGATCGCTCTGCGCCAGGCCGACCTGCTGGACCAGTTTTCCCTCGTCAAGCTGATGGACGAAGTGCAACCGGATGAAGTCTATAACCTCGCGGCCATGTCCTTTGTTCCCACCTCCTGGAACCAGCCGGTGCTGACCGCTGAATTCACCGCGCTGGGCGTCACCAAAATGCTCGAAGCTCTGCGCATGGTCTGTCCGAAAGCCCGATTCTATCAGGCCTCCTCCTCCGAGATGTTCGGCAAGGTCCTGGAAACCCCGCAGACCGAAAACACCCCCTTCTATCCCCGCAGCCCCTACGGAGTGGCGAAGGCCTATGGTCACTTCATTACCGTCAACTACCGTGAATCCTACAACCTGTTTGCTGTGTCCGGCATCCTCTTCAACCACGAATCCCCCCGCCGCGGGAAAGAATTCGTGACCCGCAAGATCACCGATGCCGTCGCCCGCATCAAAGGCGGAACCCTCAAGGAACTCCGCATGGGGAACCTGGACGCCAAGCGCGACTGGGGCTTTGCCGGTGATTATGTCCGCGCCATGTGGAAGATGCTCCAGCAGGATGTCGCGGAGGATTTTGTGGTCGCCACCGGCGAAACCCACTCCGTCCGCGAATTTCTCCAGATTGCCTTCTCGCATGTCGGGCTCAACTTCGAGGACTATGTTGTCATCGATCCCGAGTTCATCCGCCCGGCCGAAGTCGAACTGCTACTGGGAGATCCCGCCAAGGCCAAGGCCAAGCTCGACTGGGAACCGGATGTCAGCTTCGAGAAGCTGGTCACCATGATGGTGGATGCCGATATGGACCGCCAAGCCGGCAAAATCGTCACGGCCTAATCTTCGACACGTTTGGCTGCCGCATGAAAGTACTCGTTACCGGTTGCAATGGTTTTGTTGGGCGGCATGCGATTGCCGCCTTGCGCCAAGCCGGACATGAGACGATTGGCAGCGATATTGCCTCTCCTCCCGGGTCGGGCAGCTCCTGCCTGACCTTGGATGTCTGCGACCTGAAGGCCCTGAAGCAAACGCTGGAAGCCGAACGGCCGGAGGCCATCCTCCACCTCGGAGGAATCGCATTTGTGCCGCTCGGATGGACGGAACCCCAGCTCCTGTTTTCAGTAAACACCATCGGCACACTGAACCTGCTGGACGCCGTGCGGCAGCAGACCCCCACCGCCCGTGTCCTTGTGGTGACCTCAGCGGAAGTCTACGGATCTCATCCAGGGCCCGGGCCCCTCACCGAGGAGGCCCCCTACCGGCCAGACAACATCTACGGTGTCGCCAAGGCCGCGGCCGATCATGCCGCCCTGCTCTATGCCAGCCACCATCATCTGGATGTCCAGATCGCCCGCCCCTCCAACCATATCGGCGCAGGCCAGTCGAAAGACTTTGTTTCCTCTTCCTTTGCCGCGCAACTGGCCGACATCGCCGCCGGAGCCCCCGCCTTGATGCGGGTCGGCAATCTGGATCAGTGCCGCGACTTCACCGATGTCCGCGATGTCGCCCGCGCCTATACCCTCCTGCTGGAGAAGGGCCAGGCCGGAAGCGCCTACAATATCGCCTCCGGACGCATGACGCCCATCCGCGACATTCTCGACACCCTGTGCGAGATCGCGCAGGTACATCCCAAAACAGAAGTGGATACGGCCCTGTTCCGTCCGGCCAGCAGCCGGCCGTCCTATGACACCGCCCGCATCTGCCGGGATATCCACTGGCAACCGGAGATTCCACTCCGCGAATCCCTCCAGACGGTCTACGACGACATCGTCTCCCGCCGGGCCTCCGGAGTCTGACCGATGGCTGCCCGCCGCTTCCGCTGGGCTCCGCTTCTGCGCCTGGCCATTGGCCTCGCGCTCATCGCCTTTCTGTCCCGCGCCATCGGCTGGGACACCTTGCAATCCAGTCTCATCCCGCTCCGCAACCACCCCGGCTGGATCATCGCCGGGATCGGGCTCACCTTTCTCGCCCTCCTGGTGGGGGTCATCCGATGGCATGTCCTGTTGCGCACCCTGGGTCTCCCGACGCCCTTCGGCCGGACCTTTCAGGGCTACTTTATCGGCCAATTCTTCAATGCCTTCCTATTTGGCGCCTGCGGAGGCGATCTGGTCCGCGCCCTGGTCGCCGCCCAGGATCATCCGGAACAGCGCCCCGAAGCCGTGACCTCTGTCTTTCTGGATCGGGCCATTGGCCTCGTGATCACACTCCTGTTCGGCTGCGGGATGCTCCTATCCCGGTTTCAGCGGTTCGCAGGCGATGCCGAAGCCCGGCCGGCCCTCTTCCTGATGGGGATTTTTCTGCTGGCGACAATCGCCCTCCTCGCCCTGTTCTTCAGCCGGAATCTCTTCGACCGCATCCCGTGGCTGAAACAGTGGGAACAACGCGGCAAAGCCGGAGCCCTGATTCGCCGCGTCTATGATGCCCTGTTTCTCTTCCGGCGCAATGCCCGCCACCTCCTCTTCCCTGCGGTCCTCTCCCTGGCCAATCTGCTGCTGCTGGCGGCAGCCACGGCTGCCCTCGCCCGCGCACTGGAGATCTCCATCCCATTTGTCGACCTGCTGACCATTTTCCCAGTCATCACGGTTCTGGCAGCGATTCCCCTCACCCCCGGAAGTCTGGGCATTCGCGAAGGCCTCTATATCCAGCTTCTGCATCCCCTCGGCATCACTGCAGCCCCGGCGCTTATGCTCTCACTGTTGACCTATCTGTCCGCAACAGTCTGGTCCCTCTTCGGCGCCCCCTTCTTCCTCTTTCAGCGCGCCCGGGTTCCCCCACAGCCCTGACAGCAGCACCCCTGTGAATGTTTTCCATAGCATGGAAAAAATGTTTCCACACGATGGAAAACTCAAGAATTTCCAGCCGGCGGCCGTTCACCGCATGGAAAGCCGCGGTCCCCGCGCTTGACCTGCACAGGCCGCTCCCGCCATAGTTCTCCCATGGCCCGTTCCTCTCGCGAAAGATTTGAAATCTATATTCTGGCGGTCGTCTCCGACCGCCTTCATGGCGTGGGGCCGAATCTCCTGCGCTTTACGCTCAAGAATCTGTCGCGCCTGTACAGCTTCATCATGAATATGCGCCTGGCGCTCTATGAGCACCGCCTCATGCGCCCGAAGACCTTCGGATGTCAGGTCATCAGTATTGGGAACCTCACTGTAGGCGGGACGGGCAAAACCCCTGTGGTGGAAGTCTTTGCCCGCGCGCTCCAGAAACACGGGCGGAAGGTCGCCATTCTGAGCCGGGGATATAAAAAGGCCGAAACCCCCTTCAGCGAAAAGTTCAAAAACTTCGTTACCTTCAATACACCCGAACAGCAGCCTCCCCGTATCGTCTCGGACGGCCAGCGCCTGTTGCTGGATTCAGAGATGGGCGGCGATGAGCCCTACATGCTGGCTTCCAACCTGCCCCATGCCTGCGTTCTGGTCGACAAGGACCGCGTGAAATCCAGCCGGTATGCCATCCAGAAGATGGGATGTGACACGATCATCCTGGATGACGGTTTCCAATACCTGCGCCTGCAGCATCGGGTGGATATTGTGCTGGTGGACCGAACCAACCCTTTTGATAACGGCTTTGTCCTGCCGCGCGGCCTGCTGCGAGAATCTGTCAAACATCTCAGTCGCGCGACCTTCATCTTCATCACCAAATCCCCCGGCGATGGGTCTGAGGAATTGCGAAAACAGATTCGTGCGCTGAACGACAAAGCGGAAATTGCGGAATGCCGGCACAGCCCCAAGCATCTGCAGAATGTTTTTACAGGAGAAATCCTCCCGCTGGACACCCTACAGGGGCTGAAGGTGGCGGCGCTCTCCGGGATTGCCGCCCCGCGCGGATTTGAAGAGATCCTGGAACGCCTCGGAGGCACGCTGGTCCATCGCAAGCGGTTTGCGGATCACCATCGATATACCCAACAGGAAATTCTGGATATGATCAATTCCAGCCATGGCCGGGGGGCCGATGCCATTGTGACCACGGAGAAGGATGCCGTCCGCTTCCCCAAAATCGAACGACGGGATATCCCCCTCTATTTTCTCCGCGTGGAAATCGAGCTGCTCAGCGGCGAAGAAGATTTCAATACGCTGATTTCGCGTATCTGTTTCAAGTAGCGGCGCGAACGGCTAGACGTTGGCGCGGATTTCCATCACGTCGCCATCCTGGACGACATAATTTTTGCCTTCCAGCCGCAGGAGACCAGCCTCGCGGCAGGCAGCCAGAGTCTGCTTCTCAATCAGCGTTTCAGAAGCCACCGTCTCCGCACGGATAAATCCGCGGGATAAATCGGTGTGGATTTTGCCAGCGGCAATGACCGCGGTATCGCCGCGGCGGATGGTCCAGGCACGGACTTCATCCGGCCCAACGGTAAAAAAACTGCTGAGATTCAACGTAACATAGGCAGATTGAATCAGACGGATCTTCGCGGGCTCCGTCAGACCGAAGTCACCGAGAAAGCTAGCCTGATCTTCTGCAGACAAGGCTGCAATTTCCGCTTCCAGGAGCGCACAGAAGGCCAGCAGATCCAGACCGCGTGCCTCGCAGGCCGCCCGCAGAGAGGTGCACTTCTCCCCCGTCGGATCATCATCACCGGTGTTCGCAATCACCAGCACCCGCTTTTGGGACAGAAAGCTAAAACTGCTGATCAGCTTATGCTCGTCGGCCGTCAGCTCCAAATCCCGGATCGGTTTGCCTTCATCGAGCTGCGCCTTGCATTTTTCCTGAACAACCAGTTCCGCCTGGCTCCCCTTCAGTCCCCGACGAAATTCAATCTGGATCTTCTGGATGCGGCGCTCCACCTTCTCCAGATCGGCCATCGTCAGATCCAGCAGCACAGAATCCAACTGCGCCTCGGAATCGAGAGGATTGCCCGCTCCATCCATTTCGCCAAAGGACTGCACCACCAGAGCAAAGGCATCGGCCTCGCCCAGAAAAGCATTCATGGGACCAAAACCGGTGCCGGTTTCATTCGGTGGCAGGGCCACATCCACAAAGGTCATTTCGGCGGGAATGTATTTCTTCGGCTGAAACAGGTCGCGTAGCGTGGCCAGCCGGGCATCCGGCACTTTGACCGTGCCGAGGTGATGGGCCCCCTTCGAGGCAAAACTGGGACCTTCCGGAGACTGAACCAGAGCGTCGAACACCGAGGTTTTGCCCGCCGACCGGGCACCGATAAGATAGAGAAGAAGTGCAGCCATAGGATCCTCGTTAAACGTTATAAACGCAGCATGTGTACGGAACTGCCCGTCTGCCGCAAACTGGAAGGAGTAAAGCAGATGCCCTCCCCCGATGCAACTGCATCTCCAATGCTCCAGCCGTAGCCGGGGCGGCCCGATCAGGCAGGATGGTATCGGAATTCGTGAGGAACCGAGTTGCCGCCTTCCCAGACAATGCGACGGAAGTCCTCTGGATCGGTATTGCCCTCGGTATTGATCAGCAGGATCTGGGAATCGGGGCCCAGTTTCATCCGCTCCTTCAGATCGGTCAGGCCCGGAGTATCCAGTATGAACATCAGCGCGCCGAGGGTCACGGCCCCGGACTCACCGGACACAATGAAGGGATCTCCGGCAACGGGCATGCCATATACCCGCATTCCCTTGGCCGCGACAAAGTCAGGGCAGGACAGGAAGAAGTCACTGGTCTTGTCCAGAATGTCCCATGCAAACGGACTCGGGTCCCCACAGGCCAGTCCAGCCATGATCGTGTCGAGGGTGCCGCCAACCGAATGCGGCAGGCCGTCGCCCTTTTCCGCCGAGGCATAGAGGCAGGCTGCCTTCTCCGGCTCTACCACCACCGTGACCGGGCGGTCCGTCCTGAACAAGCGCTGATAGTATCCAATGACCGATGCAGCCAGTGCCCCCACCCCCGCCTGCACAAACACATGGGTCGGCCGGAGAATCCCCTGAGCCGACAATTGCTCCTGCACTTCGCTCATCAGTGTGGTATAGCCCTGCATGACCCAACAGGGAATATCCTGATAGCCCTCCCAAGTGGTGTCCGAAATGATCTGCCACCCATTCTCTGCCGCATCCTGTGTGATCTTTCGAACGGCATCATCATACGTCCCGGCAATCACTTTCACTTCCGCGCCGTATTCCTCAATCGCCCGGACCCGCGATTTGGTAGTCCGTTCATGCACATAGACCACGCATTTGAACCCCAGCTCCATGGCCGCCCAGGCGACCCCTCGGCCGTGATTTCCATCGGTCGCAGTTGCAAAAATAAGTTCGCCCAACTCTGCCCGCACCTTGTCCGACTTCAGTTCCGAAACCGTCAGTTCACGGTCCCGGATCCCCAGGCGCTTACGTAAAAACTGGTACAGGGCGAACGAGCCGCCCAGCACCTTGAAGGAATTCAAACTCAGACGCTGGGACTCATCCTTCACCCAGATGCCCCCCACCCCAAGCATGGAAGCCAGACCGGACAGACCCTTCAGGGGACTCATCCGATATCCGTCCAGTTGGCGATGAAACTGCCTGGCCAGGCCCGTGATTCCCGGCGGGGACAGGCGCGAGAGTGATTCGCAGTCACAATCCTTTTGCACGCGCTTGTTTTCCAGCCATTCCATGACCTGATTCTGGGGTTCTTGAGACATAATCCGATTCCTTTGGTTGAGCCTTTTCCATGTTCAACCCGGCGGCAGATAATGCAAGGCCAAATACATCCCGGTCTTGAGAAGATCAAGCCGCAGGGAATCCCCAAAAGGGGGAATGGCGGAGGGAGTGGGATTTGAACCCACGGGACGCGATTAACGCCCGTCCGATTTCGAGTCGGGTGCCTTCGGCCACTCAGCCATCCCTCCGCCTGAGCCCGCAGAACGCGGGCCGGAAAACTCGCAAATGAATACTCCAGCCGGAGTGGAAATACAATTAATAATTAAGAGTTAAGAATGGGGGAAACCATAACCGGATTCGGTATCGAGCCGGAGGGATCCAACAGACAAACCTGCGTAGTCCTAAAAGTAAAAGCGCATGCCCAGCTGCATGCCCAGGTCCTTGTCGGTGGCATCCAGGTCATCGGCATAAATTTCTTCGGAGGCCAGTTCGCCGACCAGCGAAAAGGTGATGGCCGTCGAATCCGTCAGGAAAAACTTTACGCCAGCTTCTCCGCCCAGCACAGCGGCGCTTTCCTTTTCATCGAAGAGCTTCGCCTGGCGATAGTCCAGCGCGACCCCCACAAACGGCACCAAATCCGTGCCGATGATTGGACGGTATTTCGCGGGCAGGGTAAAGTTGTATTCCGCTGTCACACCGATTCCAAATGCATTCACGGCATCGTTGTTTGCCATTTGAGTGCGCAGCCCCAGCGAGGTCCGGTCCCAGAAAAAATAGCCATATTTGGCTTCCAGGTCAAAGGCGGTTCCCGCTTCGGTCGCAAAATCCAGCATGCCCGAAAGGGCCAGCTCGCGCGATCCTTTGGTTACCAGGGCCGAGCCCATCGCAGCGGGCACGGCCACACTGCACATCAATGCCAACACAAACCATTTGATACTCTTCATCATCTCTCTCCTTGTCGATCTCGTTCGGAGGACTGTCGCGTGTTTCAGCCACAAAATCAAGCCCATCCCCCCCGAATCAGGTCGGCAGACGGATCCCCCTCCGGATATAGGTGGGAATATCCAGATCCTCTCCCTTATAAGTGGTGGGCGCCATGTCCTGAAAGCGGCCGCGATTGTCATCTAGCTCCATGATGCCCTGCTTCCCGCGCTTGCCGGCCGCAGGTGTGGATTGGCCTGCGCCCTCAGGGTGGCCAAACAGGGCGCTGGACAGGGTCTGGCGCGCGGAGGAAGGCGCGGTCGAGGGCATCCAGTGCTCCGCTGCCAGCACCGTCAAGGCCACGCGGCCTTTCCAATCCTCCAGAACAGCCGCGCCAATGGCCGTATGTGCGCCGGGACGGGCCGCCTTGTGAAAGCGCTGCCGGATCATCTCCAGCTCCGCCAATGACAGATCCGGCCCGCCGGTGATACTGAGGATCATTGCCCCGGAATTGGCGATGATCTGCCCCTTCTCCAGCATCGGGCCCTCGAGCAGATCGTCCAGAGCCTGGGTCACCTTGTCGGGGCCGCTCCCCTCGCCATAGCCAAAGACACATTCATTGCCGCTGTTCGACACGAGACTCTGCAGGTCCGAGAAATCCAGGTTCAGCATGTTGTCACGAGCAAGAAGCGTCCAGAGGCCCCGGATGCCCGCAGTCATCATCCGATCCACAAAGGCAAAAGCCTCTACCAGGGGGGTACCGGGCGACAGCATCGAATACAACCGCTGATTGGGCAGGCAGATCACGGCATCCGCATTTTGCTTCAATTCAGCTAGGCCTTCCTGAGCCTGCTCCTGACGGCGCGATCCCTCGAAATCAAACGGCGTGGTCACATAGGCCAGCACCAGCAGGCCGGCTTCCCGGGCCAGGCCCGCCAGAATCGGGGCGGCACCCGTTGCGGTCCCACCGCCCAGGCTGGCCACCAGAATCAACAGATCATGATCCGACACCAGCATCCGCAGTGCATCCAGATCTTCATTGGCGGCCAGCCGCCCCAATTCAGCATCGCCCCCGGCTCCCAGCCCCTGGGCGATCGTGCGGCCGATGGGCACCTTGAGATCCACGCCCGATGCCGCCAGCGCGCCGGCATCGGTATTGACCGCGGCCACCGTGGGCGGGTTCGGCCAGTCCGCCAGGGCATGACTCAGCACACTACAGGCACCACCGCCGACCCCGACGACCAGAATCCGGCACCGTGCTTCCCGAATGACTTCCATTGAACTGCCCATATTTCCTGCCATTCTTCCGCTCCTCTGCTCAGTCGATTCCAAACCAACGGCCCACTGCTTTGATAAAACCCGGGGCCTGCGCCACCTTGTTCAACGCGCATTGATGCCCATAGAGGGCGCCCCCCACCCCGGTTGAATATTCGGGCACCGCCAGATTCGCCGAAAGGCCGCTCACGTTGCGCGGTCCCCCCACGGCACAAGGCAGGCCGAACACCTTCTCGGCCAGCTGGGTCACATTCTTCAGATAGGCGCCACCGCCCGTCAGCACCACGCCGCCGCGGATCTGATTCAACAGCCCCTTTTCCTGCAACTGGGCGCGAATCAGCCCGAAGGTTTCCTCCATCCGCAGATGCACAATAGTCTGGAGGTCATACAGCTTCACCGTGCGCGGCTCCTCACCGACGCCCGTCGGCACCGGCAGCTGACGGGTCCGCCCGGCCGCACTCACCATGGCATCGCCAAATTGCCGCTTCAGCTTTTCGGCCTCCGGCCCCAGAATGCGGAAGGCGCTGGCGATGTCATTGGTGACATGGTCGCCGCCGACGCCAATCACCCCGGCATCCGAAATTTTAGACTGCGCATACGCCACATAATCGGTGGTTCCGCCGCCCAGATCGATCAGCAGCACCCCCTGGATCTTCTGCTCCGTGGACAGAGCGGCTTTCACCGCACACAACCCGCTGAACAGGATCTCCAGCACCTCCAGCTTTTGTTCCTTCACGACCTTCACCACATTCACCATGCGCGAGGCGATGCCGTGAACAATGAGCATATCCGCCGAGAGGGTCTTTCCCGTCATCCCCACCGGGGACACGCCAAAACAGCCGTCTACGCCATATTGCCCCAGAATGCTGTGCAGAATCTCGCGGCCGGCCGGCAGCGTCACTTCCTTCGCCACGCTCCGCACCTGCTCCACATCCTCCTCTGTGATCTCGCCCTCGACCGCGATTTCCCCCCGGTTCGGAATGGCCTCAATCTGAGAGCCGGACATCAGCAGATACACTTCATTGATGCTGATCTGCGCGGCGGTCTCCGCCTGTCGCAACGCGGCCTCCGTACAAGAGCACACACTCTTGAAATCCACGACCTCCCCTTTGCGCATCCCGCTGCAGGCCGCATCCCCCACTGCCGTAATCACCAGCCCGCCATCCTCCCGGGCCTCCGCCACAAAGACGCGGACCCGGTTGGTGCCGATTTCAAGCGCAACGATTGGCTCCATGCTCATCTGTTCTCTATCCTTTCCACTTTGCGAAGGGTACCGACACGACCGTTGGCCCTACGGCACTGGACCGGGAGAGGAGTCCACCCAAGTCGAGGGCCGCCCCACATAATTCCGGTCCACCGTCATGTCATATTCTGCCAACTCCAGTCCCTTGTCGCGGGCCACCGCCCGCATCACCGGAAACTGGGGAAGCTTCTCTTTCAGCCCGTCCAGAGAGAACAGCACCTGCTCTCCCGACATCAGCCCCACATTCAGCCGTTCGTCATCGCTCAGATCGATGGTTGCCACGTCCATTTCCCGGCGCATCGCCGACTGGTTGCACAGGTCCAGAATCAACAGGGCCTGATCCATCATCGGATCGCTCACGACATCTCCGGGACGCAGACCCTTGTCGCGCACCCCCAGAATGACCGGCAAACTCGCCCGAACGGAGCTGGGACCCAGCACATGTTTGTCTGCGTCCACCGCCAGCGGGGTTCCCGCACCGGGGCGTCCCAGTCGTGCCACCGCCACCCGTTCGGCCACCTCAATCACCAGCGTATCCGGAAGCCGACGCCCCACCTGGGCATTGGCAATGACCGGCACCAGCAGCAAGGATTCCCTGATTTTCCGGGGTTGCACCGCAAACAGGTTCAGCCCCTTGCGCACCTTGGCATACTCCTGGATATGTCCCGCGCCCAGGGTGCCATCGGTCGTAATCTCGATCTCGCAAATCTGGAAAAAGTCATTCTCGACGAAGAGCGCGCGCCACGCCTCCATCCCACCCCAGATCAGGCCGCCGATCAAAACCGGAAGGGCCACCGCCCAGACCAGTCCCATTCCGATGCGCCGCCGGCCCGCCTGCCGACGCGATTTCGAGCGGGTCGCCGCTTGCAGAAGGCTTTCCTTCCGGCGGTTTCCACGACGCTGATTTTTCTTCCGAATGGCCACAGGTTCTCTTGGTTAAAACTACAAATTACACAAGTCCGCACTATGCCATACCCGCCCCCTCGGCAAAACCTTTTTTGTCCATCCCGGGCTGATTTCCCCGCCAATCTACTGATGGAGACAACAAAGCCCGCTCCGGAACGGAGCGGGCCTGGCGGCGGGAGAACAATCCTAGTAATCGGCGGCGGCGGCTTTCGCCGCCTCCATCGCTTTGTCTGTGCTGGCCTTCGCCTTCTCCCCTCCACTGCCCTGACCCGGAGCCCGGAGGAACATCACATCTTTGATGCCGATGAACCCCAACTGGGTCTTCAGCATGGGTGTCAGGGTATCATAGGCGGCCATATCGCCCTCGTACACACCTCCGCTGGCGTTACACACCACGACCTTCTTGTCCGGCACCAGGCCTTCGGGCCCTTTCGCGGTATAGCGGAAGGTCTTGCCGGCCACCAAGATCGTATCGATGAACGCCTTCAGCATCGGCGGCGCATTGAAATTCCACATGGGCGTCGCGATCACCACCAGATCGGCCGCCAGAAACTGAGCCAGGATCGCCTGCTGGCGTTCGCGCTTCCGCGCCGTCTCGGCATCCGCCGGCTCCGCCCCGAAGAAGGCGGGCAGCAGCTTTTCGTCCAGAAGGGGGACCTCATCACGATAGAGGTCAAGGGTCTCGATCGCGGCATCGGGATGCTTCTGCTTCAGCGCCTCGGTAAAGGCTTGTTCCACTTGAAGACTCGCCGACTTGTCGACGGGTTTCGGATTCGACAGGACTCTCAGTACGTTCATGGTGTTCTCCTCGGTTAACGGAGAACTATACTCTATTGAGGATCCGTTCGCAAAGTTCCGGGAAGGACCAGCCATGCTTTTGAGCCGCATCGGGCAGGAGACTCACCTCGGTGAATCCCGGGATGTTGTTCAATTCCAGCACAAAGAATTGGCCATCGGGGCGCAACCGGATATCCACCCGCCCCATCCCGGAGCACTCCAGCAGACGAAACACCTCCAGAGAGACCTCCTGGCAGGCCCGATAGGTTTCTTCCGGAATATCCTCCGGAATTCGATGCGTAACGGCCCCGGGAGTATACTTGTCGTAATAGTCAAAAAACTTCGTTGTGATCTCGAGAACTGGCAGCACGGTGTCGCCCACGACCCCGACGGTCAGCTCGCGTCCCGGAATGAATTCCTCCACCAGCGCGATCTCATCCAGGGCCAGCGAAGCCGCAAGCGCCGCATCCCAGTCCGACTCACTGTTCACGAGCGACACCCCCATGCTCGATCCCTGCCGGACGGGCTTCACCACCACCGGCAGAGGCAAGGTGCGCTCTTCCCCTTTTCGTAGAAACTCAAAAGTAGGCGTGGGAATCCCGGCCTCAGCCATGATCGGCTTACTTATGGATTTGTCAAAGGCCCGAGCACTCGCCTCCGGACTGGAACCCGTGTGCGGGATACCCCGCTCCCGCAATAGAGCCTGAATGGTGCCATCCTCACCAAACTGGCCATGCATCGCCACAAACGCCACTTCGGTGCCCGGCGGAATCTCGAACGAGCCATCCACCCCCACCAGCACCTCGTGGACCTCATAGCCGCAGGCGCGTAGTCCCTTGGCGACAGCGGCCCCCGACCGCAGCGATACCTCGCGCTCCGACGACGGCCCGCCCAGCATCACCGCTACTTTCTGAAATCTTTTCTTGCCTATCATTTCGTCCTCTTGTCTGGCACCCCCGTCACCTTGCGTGGCGGTTGAACCAGGTCTGCCGTTTGTGCCTCACCAATAATCGGCCTCATTCACCCGCGGCACAAGGCCGCAGGGGTCTAAAATCCAAGTTTTCCACACTGTGGAAACATTTCTTCCATACCATGGAAAAACTCCAAAAATGGTTTCCATACCATGGAAACTTCACCCTTACTCTACCCGCAACCCCGCCCGAGATTCAATGGTGATCCTTATATTCGCTTATGTGCATATGCACATATGCATATATATATTACACCCCGCACTGCGCTTGACGGGTGGAGGGGTTTAGGGGGAAACTGCGCGGTATGAATGTGGACGGAAAACACTATCGGACGATCTGGCTGGAAGAGCCGGATTGCGTACAGATTATCGACCAGGCCCTCCTGCCGCATGAATTTGCGGTCATGGAGTTGCGGTCTCCCAAAGAAATGTGTGAAGCGATATCGCGGATGCATCTGCGGGGCGCCGGGCTGATCGGGGCCGCTGCGGCCTGGGGCATCTACCTGGCGGTGCTGAAACATGCAACTCAAGCAGATTTTGCGGATCAGATGCAGGCCGAGGCATTGGCCTTGATTGCTACCCGCCCCACTGCGAGAAACCTGGAATGGGCTGTCGAACGGATGCAGAAGGCACTGACTTCCTGCAGCACGCCCGAAGACCGTGTAGCCTGCGCTCTGCGCGTCGCTCAGGAAATCACGGACGAGGATGCCGACTTCTGTCGTCGCATCGGACAGCACGGGCTGGAGCTGATTCGCGAGATCGCAAAAAAGAAGAATGGCGAACCGGTCAATATCCTGACCCATTGCAATGCGGGGTGGCTGGCGTTCGTGGATCATGGCACAGCCCTGGCCCCGGTCTATGCGGCCTTCAATGAAGGCATCCCCGTTCATGTATGGGTGGATGAAACCCGCCCGCGGAATCAGGGTGCCTCCCTGACCACCTGGGAGCTCGGGCATCACGGGGTCCCCCACACGCTGATCCCGGACAATGCCGGCGGGCATCTGATGCAGCACGGGCAGGTCGACATCGTTTTTGTCGGTTCTGACCGGACCACGGCGAATGGCGATGTGGCTAATAAAATCGGGACCTATCTGAAGGCACTGGCGGCACACGACAACGGGATCCCTTTCTACGCGGCCCTGCCGTCCTCGACCATCGATTGGGAAATCGGCGATGGCGTGAAGGAAATCGTCATCGAGGAGCGCGGCGCAGACGAGGTCTGCCGGATGACGGGCTGGGATGAAGCATCCGGGAAGGCCGTAACCATCCGAATCTGCCCTGAAGGCACTCGGGCAGCAAACTTCGGATTTGATGTCACCCCGGCGCGACTCGTGACGGGCATCATCACCGAGCAGGGCATTTCGCCAGCCTCCCGCGAGGGGCTGCATGCGCTTCACGAAAGACCTGATGCATCCAGATGAAGGATATATCAAGTTCTCCTACGCGCATGAGGAGGGCCCAGCCCCGACGCATCCGCGCCTCCATGAACTGATGCATATCCGCGATGACCTGCATGCGTGGGAACTCATCGGTGTCCTGCCGGAAGGAATCGGCTACGGGAATATCAGTACGCGAGTGGACAGAACAAATCGATTTGTCATTACCGGCAGTGGCACCGGCCTGCAGTTTCCGATTAAAGCCAGACACTTCTGCGAGGTGCTGGACTTCGACATCGACCAAAACCATGTGACCTGCAAGGGGCCCCTGCCCGCTTCCTCTGAAGCCATGAGCCATGGCGCCGTTTATGCTACCCGACCGGACACAAATGCCGTCATCCATATCCATGATTCCATCCTGTACCGAATGTTGATTCAGGAAGGCGCACCGCAGACACCGGCCGATGCCGCTTTCGGAACGCCAGAGATGGCACGCGGGTTAGGGAAACTGGCAGCCTCGCTCCCCTCGGTGGCCTGTCTGGTCATGGCCGGACATGAAGATGGAATCATTGCTTTTGCCCCCGATCCCTCTGCCGCGCGCGATGCGCTCTGGGACATCTACTGCCGCTCCCGACGAACCTAGACCGGCCTAGGACTCCAGCGCCCCTTCCAACTGCTGCTTCAATATGGGACCCAGGTTCTCTATATCGCCGGCACCAATCAGTAGAATCCAGTCGCCAGGTTCCCAGCGATCGGTCACGCGTGTTGCGGCATCGTTCAGATTCACAGCCAGTTCCGCAAGAGCCCCGGCATGCCGTTCGAAACCGTGAAGCAGATCCTGCGAAGTTCCACCCTCCATCGGCGATTCACTCGCAGCATAGACCGGTGTGAGGATGACACCGGCCACGCCATCAAAGGCCGGCGGATAATCCCTCCTCAGGGCCAGCGTCCGCGTATAGCGATGGGGCTGAAAGACTGCCCAAATCCGTTGGGCACCGGCTTGTTGCGCCGCATCAATCACGGCCCGGATTTCCGATGGATGATGCGCATAGTCCGCCAGCACCTGGATGCCGCGGGCGGCGGCTACCCGCTCAAAGCGGCGCCGGGGCAAAGCAAAGCTTTTCAGGGCGGCACAAGCGGCCTCGAGATCGACTCCTGCAGCCACGCAAGCCGCAATAGCCCCGAGGGCGTTGTGGACGTTGTGGCGGCCTGTTAAAGGCAAAAAGGCGCTGGCGGACTGCCCCTCGCGGGTCTGAACCGTAAAACGGGTCCCTTCGCGGCCTATTTCCAACGCATCTGCACAAAAGTCTGCGGCAGCGGAGAAGCCATAGGAAATCCCGTCCAGGGCTTCACCGATAATTTTTGCTTCTGCATCTTCCTCACAATAGACTACGGGTCCGCGGGTCTGCTGGGCAAAAGTTCGGAAGCAATCGATCATGGTTTCCGGAGAGGCATAGTGCTCCATGTGGTCGAATTCAATATTGGTAATGACCGCGATTTCCGGATGATAGTAAGCAAGGGTCGCATCGCTTTCATCCGCCTCGACCACCAGCCACTCTGAAGTGCCAATGCCGGCGGGCGAACCATCCGGCGCCAGTTCACCGCCGATGCACCAGGACGCATCTTCACCGCAGGCACGCATCAGGTGAGCGATCATGGAAGAGGTGCTTGTTTTCCCATGGGTTCCTGAAACCGCGATGGTTTTCCATTGCTCAGTCAGAACAGGCAGCACCTGACCGCGGCGGAACAACGGAATGCCCTGCGCTTCGGCGGCCAGCCGCTCGGGATGATCCGGCTGCAGGGCGGGGCTGAAAATGGCCCAATCCACCCCATCCAGATGCGCCGGGTCATGCCCCACGCCCACAGGAATGCCTGAAGCGACTAATCCATCCAGCAGGCGCGACGCCGTGCCATCGCATCCGGTGACCTGAAGACCTCGCGCCGCAAGTAAACGTGCGACACCGGCCATTCCAATGCCGCCAACCCCCATCAAATGAACTCGAGATGCCGGAGTGGAAACCCACCGCCGGATTTCGTCGCGCCACCCGTTGTCGCTGACGGCCGTCATGAGATGCGCGCGTTCGACTCCACGAGGGTCGCCAAGGCCACGGTTCCATCCTGCACCCCCTCGCGGGGCGCGGCCTCGCGCAGGCGGGCTAACCGTTCCGGCTTTCGCACCGTCTCGGCCAGATAGGCCTCGAGCCATTCCGGCGTCAGCGCCGATTCGGCGACCACATCGGCCGTGCCACGTTTTTCCAATGCATGCGCGTTCGCAGTCTGGTGATCCATCGCCGCACTGGGATAGGGAACAAACAATGCCGGCACACCGAAGAATGCCAATTCTGCACAGGTGGAGGCCCCCGCACGACAGATGGCGAGGTCGGCATCGTGATACAGAGGGGCCATGTATTTGGTGAACGCGATCACATCGGCTTGTACGTGGGCAGCGGCATAGGCCTCGCGAACGGTCTCTTCATCCTTGGTGCCGGTCAAATGAGTGACGGATAGTTTCAGATTTGTTTTCTGTAGGCGGGCTAGGGTCTCCACGACCACTTCATTCAAGCGATGCGCTCCCAGACTGCCGCCTACGACCAAGAGATGGAAAGGCGTGTGCACCACAGCCTCCCGGGGCGGGAGCCCGCTGGCCGCTTCGGTCAACTCGGCGCGCAACGGGATACCGACGACCTGGAGAGTGGCTTTGCGCAAATGGAACCGGGTTTCTTCAAAGCCCGCCCCAACCGCGGCAGCGGCGCTCGAGAACAGGCGCACGGCACGTCCGGGAATCACATTCGCTTCATGCAGCACAATGGGGACACCCAGCAGACGCGCCGCACTGCAAGGTCCGACGGAGGCATAGGAGCCCATGGCCAGCAGGACATCCGGACGATCCCGACGCATGGCCGTGCGACACCGCCACACCGCACGGGACAGCTTCCACGCCGTCTGAAACGACTTGAGGGAAATACCGGAAGGAAATCCCTGGGCCGGCACCTGAACCACGGGGCCGTCCCAATCCTTCAGCGCAGCCTGTTCGGTGTCACGACCGGTCATCCAGAGCGTCACTTCATGGCCCCGGCTCAACAGCTCCCGCGCCGTTGCCAGGCCGGGGAACACATGTCCACCAGTTCCACCACATGCCACGGCAACCTTCACAGAGACACCCCCTCCCCGTTCAGGAGGAGAAGCTTCCAGGCTGTACCCGAAGAAAATCCACCCAGCTTTCCGCCGGCAGCGATGACGCGATGACAAGGAACAAACAGCGGAATGGGATTGGCACCGCAAGCCCCCCCAACGGCCCGGGACGCCTTCGGAGACCCGGCCTGACGCGCCAGTTCAGCATAGGTCGCTGTTTTGCCTCTCGGGATCTTTCGCAGCGCGCTCCATGTCGCGCGTCGAAAAACCGTTGCGGAGGAATCCCAGGCAGCGTCCAGCGCAGGACACCTTCCGGGCTTGCAGCCCTCCAGCAAGGCACGAGCATAAGCGGCCGCTTTCTGAAGAACAGGAGTCGGATTGCGGGGAAGTCGCATGCGAAGAATCCGAAAAGAAGCCGTTTCCACCAGTGCGGGGGGCATTGTGCAAGACAGAACGCCCCGGCGACTGGCCTCGATGATAACAGGACCCCATGTGGTCTCCAGCACTGCACGCTGGAGGTCGGTACCCTTCACGCTCATGTCACCATCTTCAACAGAATGAATCCGAGGGTCAGGACCATCAAAATCATGAAGAACGTGCGCAGCCGCTGACTGCCCCGCTCCCGGCGCGCCTGCCGGACCCGCTTGAGTCCCGCAGTGCCGAAATAACTGCGGAAGCGCTCGTGCTCCGGTTCCGGCAAATGGGTCTGCGCATTCGGATTTCCGATACCCGGACGGAGCAAATCGGTCCGTTGAAGCCGCGGCATAACCACCCGTTTAGTATCCAGCCCCTC
>Ga0075121_1000373_pt1 | contig 31330 bp, 27 predicted proteins | sample AntAceMetag02UKG_FD_69793 | JGI IMG/M metagenome (GOLD analysis project Ga0075121, IMG submission 69793) | Saline lake microbial communities from Ace Lake, Antarctica - Antarctic Ace Lake Metagenome 02UKG | ecosystem: Environmental > Aquatic > Non-marine Saline and Alkaline > Saline | place... | reverse complement strand
ACCTCTTCAACATCATCGGTTCTGCTTCTTTTTTGTGTAAAAAGATCAACAGGATGTAAATCAAATGCACTTGATAACTTCTTTAATGCATCCTCATTCCAACGCCTTGTACCATTTTTAATATGAGTCAAATAACTTTCGGACATACCAGTTTTTTCTGCCAAAACTTTTGTAGTCCAACCCCGTTCTCTTAATAATTCTTTTACCCTGAGCTCTGTAGAAGATGACATACCAAGCTCCTCCTTTATTATAAAATTTTCAACTTGTAACATCCTATAACTTGGCATTATAATGCCAAGAATACAAAATATGTCAAATAGAAAACTTGGAAAAATACAAATAAGTTTTATACTTTATTCTTTAGTAACCAACAAAAACTTAAATAAAATTTAATTAAAAAAAATATAGAGTATTATGCAAAAACAAATGTTTGAGAAATCAGCTTGGCAAAAAAATTTATATTGTTGCGGGATAGACGAAGTAGGCAGAGGCTGCCTTGCGGGACCTCTGGTCACAGGTGCAGTTATCCTTCCAATAGGTGCTAAATATAAATATTTAAAAGATTCTAAGATATTAACAGAAAAAGAACGGGAGCTTGCTTATGACTGGATCGTAAAGAACGCTTTCTATACAACAGCCATAACTTGTCACCAAACAATAGATAATATAAACATTTATCAGGCCACACTAAAAACCATGCACAAAGTTTTTGTTAATCTCTATGAAAAAAAACAAATTAACTTTGAAAAACTAAAATATATACTTGTTGATGCTATGCCATTAAAAATTAACAATATATATATGCATAAAAATTTGGAATTACACTATTTTAATTATGGTGAAAGCTTTTCGACTTCCATTGCCGCTGCATCTATTGTTGCTAAAGTTACAAGAGATAATATCATGAAAAGAATAAGCCCCCTATTTCCTAATTATACATTAGATCAACATAAGGGTTACGCAGCACCAAAACACTGTAAAAGCATAATCGAGCACGGTGCCACAATAATTCATAGAAAAACATTTATAACCAAAATATCACAGGAAAAAAATGACGTCCCCAAACAGCAACAACTCTTCTGAAAACTATTTTGCTGAAATAATAGAAAGTAGCATCTCAAATTTTACTGCTCAAAGTTGGCAGTGGAACTTTTTTCCCAACTTTGGATCTCTAGTTCAAGTAGAGACTAAAAGACATATGACTCTAGGGATAGTCACACAGATTCAGACAGGTTCTATGGATCCGATGCGGTATCCGTTTGCATATCAAAAAACAGAAGAAGAACTAATGACTGAACAGCCACAAATATTTGAATTCTTAAAAACTACTTTCAAAGTACAAATTGTTGGATATTTAAAAGAAAAGAAAATATCTCATCTATTGCCCTCTCAACCATGCCAGATACACGCATTCGTACGTAACGCTCTAAAGGAAACTGAAAACGCTTTCTTTAAAAACGCCGACTTTATGAACTTATTATTTTCTTTTTCTAGCGATATAACTAACTTAGACGAATTATTGCTAGCCATTTTACAACAACTTAAAAATAAAAATATGCTAAACATAGAGAAATTGGATAATATTTGCAAAACTTTTTCTCTTTTAACTGGAAACGATTACAGAAGATTAAAATTATTTTTAAAAAGGGTATAATATCTTTTTAAAGAGCATAATAATAACTTTTAAACAAGCAGGTCTAAAATGTTCGGTTTTATAAAAAACAAAATCAAAAAAGTATACGATAATTTCACTCATAAAGCAGCAAGCATATTCTCAAGAAACAAGCTTGACGAACAATTCTTAGAAGAATTATCTGTCCTGCTCTTAACAGCAGACACAGGTGTAAAAACTACAAACGAGATAATAGACAAACTTAAAAATGATATAAAAAAACAAAAAATAGAAACGCTCGAACAAGCAAAAGCAGAGCTTGAAAAACTATTATTAGATCATTTAAAAGAACACACCTGCGCACAAGAAACACCAAAACTTCTACTATTAGTTGGCATAAACGGTAGTGGCAAAACAACCTTTGTTGCAAAATTTGCAAATAAACTAAAAAATTCAGGAAAAAGAGTTTTACTCGTTGCAGGAGATACTTTTAGAGCCGCAGCAGTAGAACAATTAAAAAGTTGGGCTGATAAAATTAATGTCGATATTTTTATTGGTAAAGAAAATCAAGATCCCGCATCTGTTATCTTTGATGCATGTAAAAAATTTAAAGATGAAAATTATGACCATATAATTATTGATACAGCAGGAAGATTACAAACTAAAACCAACTTAATGAAAGAGCTTGAAAAAATAAGAAAAGTTGTTGGCAAAGTTTTGCCTGATGAACAGATAAGCACATGGCTCACAATAGACTCTATGTTAGGCCAAAACTCCTTTGTACAAGCCGAGGTTTTTAATGATACAACAAAGCTTGATGGACTAATTTTGACAAAACTTGATGGAACAGGAAAAGGTGGTATAGTCTTTTTGATAACACAAAAATTGAGGTTACCAATTTTATATGTTACATTTGGTGAGCAGTTAGATGATATTAAAAACTTTGACCCACAAGAGTATGTGTCAGGGTTATTTGAAGAATAAATAAATTATATGTAGTAATCGAAAAGAAAAGAGAAAGGGAGATTGTGAGAAGCTTAAATAAGCTATTTCTATGCATACTTATTTTACAGGTTATAAATTCAAATTATCTTTTACCTAAAGGCATCAATCTGAGTTTAAATAGAATAAAGAAAAAAATAGAAACAGCGGTAAAAGATTCTGTAAAACAAACTAAAGAGTCTATAAAAGATTATATCAAACAAGAAGCTAGAGACATTGAAGCAAAAGAAGCTGACAAGCTAGCTCTTGCTAAAGCAATCTCAATAGTAGGTTCAGGATCTGTTCAAGGGCTTGATCTATTATCATATCCAATCAAAAGATTCTTAAAAAAGTTTAATACTTTTTCATCAAACGACAAACTCTTATGTAATCAACCAGAGTTTGTAGAAAAGCTAAACCGAGCTTTTAAAAGCAATAATATAGATAAGTCTCGTAAAATCTTATACGAAAAAATAATAGTACAATATCCTGATAACATATCACCCTTTTTTAAGTTCGCATCAGACATAGATAAACAAGAAACTGAACTTACAAATCTTATAAAAGAATTACAAGATTTGATAAATAAAAAAGATGAAATTAAAAATAAGAATCAGTTAGAAAACTTAGAACAGGCTGTCATTAAACTGGATAAAATAAAAACAGATTTTGAAACTTTATATAATATCGCAAACAAACTCTTAGTTAGCTTTTAATTTTTTTTAGGAGAGTTACATGAAATTTAAACTAAAAAAACTTATCTTTTGTCTCACAGTAGCAAGCTGCTACCTCAGTATGGTACAAAGTATAGACAATGCACACTTTTATAAAGCCCCAAATGTTTACGCTTGGCCTAATGCTTGCCGGTTTGATGGTAAAAAACATTATGATGTTTCTGATTGGGAAACTAAGATTGATTTTTCTTATGGATATGGAAGTACCAAAAAAGCCTGGGATTATTCTGGTAAGTCTACCAGTCTTTTGAATACACCTGGAAACCAAAAAATTATTTATATAGACCAAGGAATACCTACAGACCAACTAACAAAAGAATTAAAGCTTTACGGACCTTTTTTAAGAGATGCTAGAAACTATGTTGCAGAACCAGAAAATGCAAATTCAACTCTATGCCAACTTAAATTTGACGGTAAATTTAAGCTTCACGATTATAACTTAAATATAAGACAAAATTTATTCTCAGGACTTTATTTACAACTTCTTGCACCAATCAGACAAGTAACTATAAATAATATCAGCTTCGAAGACCTAAGTAACCCAGAAGAATTAGAGTTCACTAAGACATCTACGATCTGGAAAGAATTTAAAAAAAATGGTCTAAACGAAATTCTAAATAGTTATGATTTTAAAGATTGGGAGACCCCATATTCAAAGACTGCACCTAGCGATATAACATTTCTTGTAGGCTGGCAAGGATATCCAGCATCAAATAAAGAAAAGGGGATAGATATTGGCCTGGAACTTAAATTGGGTTTACTTATGCCAACAGGTTCAGACATAAATCCAAACTACGTATTCTCTGTTCCAACAGGATATAACGGCCACTGGGGTGTTTCTTTTGAGGGACAAGCAATTATTGAATATAAAAAATGGCTTTCTCTTAATCTTAATGTTGGCAGCACATATTTTATTAATACGAAGAAAACTATGCGCTTAAAAACTGATTTAAACCAACAAGGTTTTATAAAGCTTATGAAAGATAATCCTAGCGTAGAAGAGGGTTTACTCTGGCACATGGATTTAAACGCAAAACTTGATCACATTTTCATGGGCTTCTCTGCTTTGGTTGGTTACTCTTTTACTAAAAAAGAAAATAATTATTTATCTGAACTCCCAACTCTTACCAGAGTTTCAGGCACAACTAGAGTACCTGTTTACACAAAAAAAGTTGTAAACTCTGACACAGTAAATCAAGAATGGTACCTGCATACTATACACTTCATGATTGATTACGACTTTAGCGTGCACATGCCAAAATCAAAAGCAGCACCCAGACTAAATTTCTCATATAACTATGTATTCGACGGTAAAAACGCATACAAAAATGATATCTTTGGTGGCGGCCTAGGCCTTGATGTCAGATGGGCTTTTTAAGTATTTAAGTTTTTAATATTTTTTTAGGAGAAAGTAATGAAGCTAAACCTCAAAAAAATATCTTACTGTCTTTATACAGCAAGTTTTTTTTTAAGCCACCTTTCAGCAAATAATCCAAACTTCTATAAGGCACCAAACTTATACAGTAGAAGCACAAGCTGTAGATTTGATAACGAAGAACATTACAATGTAAAAACAGGTTATACAAAATTAGATATTACTTATAGTTACGGTAGCACAAGAAGCGCATGGAAGCATTCAGGAGGCTCAACAAGTCTTTTAAACACAACTGGCAATCAAAACATGCTGTATCTATTTGAAAATGTAAAAAAACTTCCAAGCATAGACGACTTTACGACTTTTTTGGGTGCAGCACAAATTAACCATTCAAAGACCAACAATACTTTTGGTCAACTAGAATTTGGTGGTAAATTTACAGTTCATGATCTTGAGATAAACCTAAGACAAAATCTAACCTCAGGGTTCTTTGCAGAATTAATAGTTCCATTAAAAAAAGTAGAAGTTAAAAATATACACTATATTGATAAATCTCCAGAAGCCGGACTTTTTAGTCAAAACACGTGGGAATGGAAACAGTTCAAAAATAATCTTAACGCTATCTTAAATAATTTTGGTCTACGAGATTATAATACACCATACTCTGCATCAGATATGGGTGACCTAAATGCAATTATTGGTTGGCATGACTTTCTTACACAAGACAAAGATAATGATGTACAAACAAGTCTTGAGTTAAAAGCTGGTGTAATATGTCCAACAGGACATGATGGAGATTCTAGTTGGATATTTGATCCCTCAACAGGACACAATAACCACTGGGGTATAAATTTTTTAGGGGAATTATCTTTAACATATAAAGATTGGTTAACCTTTAATTTACATGCAAGCACAAATTTCTTTTTCGATAAAACAAAAACTAAAAACATGAAAACCTTCAACAAACAAAATGGTCCAATAAAACTTGGTCAAGGTAATGCTAAAGAAGAAAAAGGTTTATTCTGGCATGTTGGACTTGATGCAAAAGCTGATCACTTTATTGAAGGTCTTTCTGCATGGATAGGTTACTCTTATAACAGACAAGAAGCCGACTTTTTATGGCCAGAAGATACTTTTTATTTTAATAGCACAACTGTTAATAATGACACAGCTTTAGCTGCAAGTTATGTAAATGTATTACATTTGATGCTTGACTATGACTTTAGTGTTCATATGCAAAACTCAATATGGGCACCTCTATTAAGTGCCTTTTATAACTATCCATTTAGTGGACGTAATATTTTTAAAACAGCTACTATTGGTGCAGGATTAGGTTTTGATATCAGATGGAATTTTTAAAAATTTAATTTAAAAAATTTAATTTTATTGGAGATTAATGATGAGAAATAAAAAGTCTTTTATCTTGCTTGCTGCATGCATAAGTTTTTTTTACTCTTTACAACCAACAGAACAAATTGGCCAAGACAGCACAAACACTGACTTTCAAGAAGATATTTCAGTAAAAGCTTTTGATCGATATGACGGTACTTTTTATGTCGGCACAGCTGCTGCCAACGGCGATTACTCTATTGCTAAAGCTGGCAGAACCGCAACTGTCTTTACAGGTATTTCAACAGAAGCTGGGGCACAAGGTAAAATTGATTACATGGCTTTATGTAATTACGGTGGCAATGGAACAACTTATTTACCATTTAATCTAAATGGATCCAACGAACTACGCTTTATAAAATTAAGCGATAATTCTATTCCCGGTAACATGACAAAACCATCAGGAACTGTAGCTTCTGGTAACATCTGCGATGCAAATGGACAACCTGCATATACTGCAAATCCCTACACGAACCTAGCAGGAGGTTCAACTACTGATGGCTCTAAAACCTATGTTTTTTTAAGAGTAAATGGTAGCGGAGGACTTAATGTAGGGCAATCAGGAATACTTGCCTACGAAATTGAAACCGGAGATACTGTTACAAAAATCGCAAAAACTAATGGTAACGCAGCAAAGCTTGATAACAAAAAAGGGCTAATAGCTGGTGATGGAAACTTTCTAAGACCTGGAAGCACCAGTGCTGAACTAAATGTAAAACCTATTATTTCTGATATGTATTGGGACACAACACTTGGAACACTTTTTATTTCTACAAATAGTGCAGTACCCAAACAAACTGATAATCGAGTTATGGCTATAACCAAACTTAAAATAAATGGTGGAATTTTAGCTCTTTCCGACCTACTCCCATTTGATTCCACAATACCCGCTAACTCCGTTAATCCTGCTCAAAATGATTTAACAACAATTTTTGCAGGTAGATCTTCAACAGCTACAGTTGTCACCCCAAGAATTTTTAAAATCCGTACCATGCACACAAGTACAAATAAAACTTATTTAATTGTTAATGGGGCTATTGGCATTGAGGGCACAGTAGAAAATAAATTTCATGCTTTACGATATAATTCCTCTTCAGGACATATTGTTGCGAATGATGAAGACGGAACAACATTAGTTGACGGCTTTGTTATACACACGGATACTGTTGCCAACAAATCGCTTGACGGATTAAATACAGACTCTCTAGTAATCGGCGGCGAAGATGCACCGTGGCAGGCTGGGGCTAACCTCTCTGCTTCAGACATGGAAGTTATTGGCGATACTGTTTATGTTTCATTTGCAGGTGCAAATAGAGATGGAGATAATGATCCTGGAATATGGTCATCACAAGCACTCTTTGATAATGATGGCGTAATAATTGGTTGGACAAAATGGGAAAGAGTTTTTAGGTCAGAAAACAGTGATAATAAAGACAAGGCTAAATTCTTTGCAGTCGATGCAACAAACGCAAAACTCTGGCAAGTAAATAATGATAACGGTAGTAATCCAACAGTTGTAAGAAGAATGCAATGGCTAACTAGCGATTTTGGCACAGCTGCTTTATCAACAAAACTAACTAGTAGTTTGAGTGATGGTTGCACTTGTGTTTTAGATTTACCAAAGAAAACTCCAGGGTTAGGGATTCCAGCAGGAGCTAATAAAGATAATTCATTTGCACTTTTTGGTGGCATTGAAAAAATAGTTTTTGCAAGAACAAAAAAAGAGAATTTGAACGAAGTTATTATTAACTTTAGTGATGAAAATTACAACCTAACAACTTTGTCTGGCGCAGGAGTTGTTAGATGTCTTGGATATTCAAGAAATAAAACAGATAATACTCGTGGATATTTTCTTGCAGGAACTAATAACGGGCTTTATGTTTTTGCAAGTTCAACTAAAACAGGTTTTAATGGTAGCACTGGACTTACAGATTTAAACTCTGCACCGTTTGATACTTTTACCTGGCAGCGTATGGCTGAAAGTACAATTACTGGAGGCATAAGCGCAATAGAAAGTGATGGTGAATATCTATACGCAATAGAACAAGATATCAATTCTATAAATTCGATAACTTCAAGGCTCTGGAGAATAGAAATTGGCAATACTTATAATGCTAATGCCCCAATAGAAATAGCAAAATCAGATTCAGGAGATCTTCCTGAAAATTCAATATTTACAGGAATTAAAATTATCACCGATGTAACGGGCACAGAAGGACAAGCTCGCGGAATACTTTGTACAAATTCAGGTATTTATAGATCACCAGCTTTTTTATCTGTTACAGCACTAACTGACGATTGGCAAGCCATAGATGAAACAAATGCATACTATGCACTCTTTAGTCCAAAAAGAGTTCCAACAACCGTTGCCCCATATGATGGCACAGCTCACAAAGTTTTAGGCATAGCATTTGCAGATGACGGGACAACATATTATCAACAAAGTGATTTTTTGCAATTCAATTCTAATAATGCTATGAATGCAACAACAGAACCAGCTGATGCAGCTTACACAAATAAAGATATGGCAACAGGAACAGATAAACTTGAATACTTAGATAGATCTTTATATCTTTATAGCGACGGTGGACGCAGACTTTATACAAGATTCAGTGCATCTGATGGAAATTATAATAGCTTGCAACTTTTGCCATATAGCGCAAATGAATGGAACATGATCGCTCCATCAAAAATTAGCGACCTTTCCGATGTTACAAGAATACACTGGATAGAAAATATCTCTGGATTAGGTATAATCTTGTGTGGAACTGATACAGGAGTTATTGCATTACAATGAAAAAAAGTGTCTCTAAATTTATAGAAGAAATAAAAACAGCGTTATCACCTAAAACAACTAATGCCCAACAAGAAGCATGGTGGATACTGCAAGAATTAACAAAAAAAAGTGACGCTGAACTAATAACTTGTGATCATCTAGAACTTACCAAAGGGCAGGAAGAAATTCTTGCCCTTTGGATAAAAGAAAGAGTTCAAGAAGATAAGCCGTTACAATATATTTTCGGACACATACCATTTTGTAATTTAGACGTATTAGTAAAAGAGCCAATACTAATACCAAGACCAGAAACAGAAGAATGGACAAACTGGTTAATAGAAAAAATAAAAAAACTTGATCAAGATGCACAAAAAATTAAAATCTTAGATATGTGTACCGGAAGTGGGTGTATAGCGTTGGCATTAGGCCAAGAATTACCAAATGCACAAATTACCGGAGCAGATATAAATCCAAAAGCTATAGAACTATCTAATGGAAACAAAGTACATAATAAGATTAATAACGTTAATTTTATAAAATCTAACCTTTACAAGAATATAAAAGAAGATAAGTTTGACATTATAGTTAGCAACCCTCCATATATAAGTAAAAAAGACTGGCAAGACCTAAATCCAACAGTCAGAAATTGGGAAGATGAAAGAGCCTTGGTTGCAAAAGATAATGGCTATTTGGCTCTTGAAGAGATTATAAAAGGGGCAAAAGATTACTTAATAGAGAATGAGCAGCTAAAAGCACTAAGAATACCCCAAATTGTGCTCGAATTTGGTCAAAGCCAAGAAAATAAGATTAAAACCATACTTGAGAGCCATAATTTCAAAAACATTGAAATATGGCAAGATTTGAACAGTATTCATAGATGGGCAAGCGCCACCCTTTGACTTTTTGGCCGAATTCAAATATCTTAATGAAACAGAAAGAATGCTATATTTCAGCATAAAATTACAGAAAGTATTCTTATTATCATAACGTGTTCGCTATAATTAGCTTTAGCAAACTTATTAAGTAAGAAATTAACAAAAATTAATAAAATGAGAGGCTTGGCTTTATGTTTATAAGAAAAAACGCTTATTTTAAATTTTTATTCGGAACTGTTGCAGTAACAGCAGTTGCTATTTCCTGGCTAAGCTCAAGCAACAATTTGAGCACAATTAAAAAAGAAATTTCTATACAAGCTTTTGATATCGTAAAAGATGCAAGAGCAAATATTAATGAAAAATTAAACCAAAAACATAAACCTTATCTAATTCGTAACAAATTTAAATTCGATAAGGATAATAAGCCTTTAAGCTCTACTTTAAAATCTTATTATCCAGGGTACAGAGAAGCTTGTGATTTTAAAGAAAAACACTACCAAACAGATTCAAATCTAAATATAGATAGAACCGAGATATTCGTTTACAGAAGTAGCGATAAAAATCAAATCCTTCAATTCGACCCAAAACACAGAAGTAAAAAAACATATCATAAGTTTGAAAACGTCCAAACCGCATAAAATAGTTAAATAAAAAAAGGGGACCGTAATGAATAACTATATGTGCACAATCTGCGGCTTTATATACAATGAAGAAACCGCAAAACAGAGCGTAGAAGGTAATGCCATTAACTTTGAAGACATTATTGATAGTGACGTTATCGATGAGGCATGGAAATGTCCAAATTGTGGTGCAAAAAAAAGATTCTTTGAAAAAATTAATCCAGGCAACAAAATAATTAATAACGATAAAGGGTTTGAATAACATGGAAAACAATGACAAAACTAACAAAAAAAGTAGATTCGGGTCTTTATTAAAAAATGTTTTTTACCTGTTATTAATTCTTCAATTTGCTCCATCAATCATATCAAATCTCAAAAAACATATATCTGAAGCAATGGTTCCAAGTACTGAGGTTGCATTACTAGAAGTAAAAGGCTTAATAGATAACTCATCCTTTTACGTAAGTAAAATTCATGAATACTTAAAAGATCCTAATATAAAAGGGATGCTTTTAAAAATAGAATCTCCTGGCGGCCTACCCGCAAGTAGCCAAGCAATTTTTAACGAATTAAAGCTTTTTAAAGAAGAAAAACCTATTGTTGCGTTAATAGAAAACGTTGGCGCCTCTGGTGGTTACTACGTAGCTTGTGCTAGTGATCATATTATTGCAAACCCTTCTTCCTTAGTTGGTAGCATTGGTGGCTACATGCAACTGCCAAATGTAAAAGGCTTAATAAACGATTGGCATATAAAATTTAATTATATTCAAAGCGGTAAATTCAAAACTGCAGGAAGCCCATTAAAAGATCAAACGCCAGAAGAGCTAGAATATTTGCAAGGTCTTTCTGATAACAATTACAAACGTTTTGTAGAAGATGTTGCTGCAAGTAGAAACCTTGATATTAAACAACAAGATATTTGGGCCAATGGCAAAGTATTCACAGGTGATCAGGCTATAAAAATAAAATTAATAGACGAAATTGGTTCACAACAAGCTGCTATCAATAAAATAAAAGAACTTGCCAAAATTGATACTGAAATCAAATTCATTAAGCCTGCAAAGCCTTCAGCTTTTGCAAAACTCTTTGGACAAGAAGAGGGAGATGTTCAGGTTTCTAACTATTCAGAAACTACTGCTACATTTTTAAGCGAGGTTTATAATAAATTCTGGAATAAACAAACAACACCGCTAAACTAAAGCACAAGAGCACACCCTTTGGGATCGCTCTGAGCTTACTCATAACGTTACTCCTTGTTTTCAGATAACCCCAAGCCTAGGATCTCTATTTTACGATATAAAGTACTACGACTTATTCCAAGAAGCTTAGAGGCCTGAAGGTAATTTTGTTTAGTCTCTTCTAAAACAAGAGTAATAAGAATCTTTTCAATCTCTTGCATTATAACAGGATAAATATTACCTTTTTCATTTCGGCCAAAGCTGCAAATCATTTCCTTCAAATCTCTCTTTAAGAGCTCGTGCAAAGAAAGCGACATAGAAACCCACCCCTTTAAATGTTTTTTCTTGTGAAATGCTTAAAATAAAAAAGATCAAATAAACAAAAGGTTGACCCATTTTTGTAAGCGAAATCAATATTGTATATCATTTGATGTAGTTTCTGTAGTTCGGATGGGGAAAAATTCTTCCAATCTTTCTGAATAAAAGTAAAAGGCAATCGATAACTTACAGATCTTGCCGCCGTAAAATTGTTATTTTTTAAGAATTTTACAACATAAAAGGCTTTCCATATTTGTTCTGACCAAAAAGCCACCCAAAACATCTCAGAGTAATCTTGATGGATTTGTTCCCAAACCTTAAAAAAAGCTCTAGTTTGTCGTGTAAAAAAATAACCAGAAAGAGCGTATAACGAGGGCTGAACGTCTAATAAAATAGACGCTAAATAATCATAAGAATCATCAACAAACTTTGTATTAGTTAGCTCTAAATGCTGTAAAAGCATGCAACAAGCATCAGGAGTTAATGTTTTGGATTCTCTAAAAAATTTATCAACTAAACTTTGTTTCTTTAAGTTTAAATCTTGTTCACAAATTTTTAAAATATTATCGAACTCTTTTTTGTCTATTTTATCTTCTAATTCTATAATATCTATATTTTTCAAAAAGGTCTTTGCTCTTACGGGAAGTTTTTCGTCATTTAAAAAGAAAGCAACAAAGTTTGGGCCTTTATATTCTGTTAAAAATTTTAATAGCTCTAAATCTTTTTTATCTTTTGCTGTTACCTTTAGTTCTCCAAGCCAGTAGAAACTGTTTTGTCCTAGAAAACTTTGCTGTAAACCACCATAAATTTCTTTTCGCTCAACTTGGTTAATTATTAAACTTTGATATTGTACATCTATAAGCTTTTGATTCTTCAAATAATCTATTATTTTGTTACAAAACAAAAATGGATAACTAGAGCCTTTAAGACACAAGACTCGCTTAGTTTTAAAAAAATCTTTATCTTTAATTTGTTTTAAAAATTCTGCAAATACCATATTTAATCTATAATTTTTAATTATTTAATAAAATATTTTCTGAAATACTGTTCTACTTTGGGGACAGATCTTCTGAGTAAATTAGTATACTCATAATCCAAAAAACCTGAATTTAGTATAGGATTTTTAGGCTTACTTAACAATGTAAAAAAAGAAAAAGACTTGCTTGCTAATAATTTATTATTAACATCGAAGAGGGAACAATCAAGCTCAAGCGTAATATTTTGATCATATAATAAAAGATCTGGTGAAATAAACTTCTGAACAGGCTCTAATCTTTTTATCTTAACTTTAAAAACAAAAGCATTTTTTGTGCTATTTGAATGCCTGTAACCTACTCTAGCAAAGTAGTTATAAATAGATTTGTAAACAAGATTGGAAACATTCTGAAATACCAAAGAATTTTCTGGCATTTGAATAAAAACAGGAGTTTTAACTTTTTGTGCTACTATGTTATGAGAAAAATTCTTGTAGGCACATGAGTTAACAAAAATGAGACCAATAATGGTAAATATTAATTTAGAAAATTTAAACATAATCTTATGGGTTATTTACCCAAACGACTAGCTAAACTAAACAAGGGTTGCTTTTGTATTCTATTATTACTTGTACTATTAATATTCTTATTAGAAAAATGTTCAGCTTTTCTTTTTTCATTTAAGCCATCAAAAACATTGAAAACCTTACTAACACCCTCTATGGCCAGCTTTTTAAGATCATCAAATTGCTGCCAATTTAAAGGTGTTTTTTCTGCAGTACCCTGAACTTCTATAAGTTTACCGGACTTGGTAAGAATAAAATTGAAATCAGAATCAGCTTGGCTATCTTCAAAAAAACATAAATCTAACAATAACTCATCTTTAACATAACCAAGAGATATAGCAGCTACTTCTTCTGTTATAATCTTGCTTTTAATAATTTCTGATTTAAGCCAACGTCTTTGAGCAACATGCAACGCTAAGCTGGCAGCAGTAACACTTGCAACACGGGTACCTCCATCAGCTTGAAGAACATCACAATCTATAGTAATTGTTTTTTCCCCCAAAAGAGAAAAGTCTACTACTGTCCTTAAAGATCGGCCAATAAGCCTGGAAATCTCTACGCTACGAGGATTTCTGAAGTGTTGGCTAGATTCTCTATTAGTTCTTCTTTTTGTAGCACACGGAAGCATTGCATACTCAGCAGTCAACCAGCCGGTTTTTTTTCCACGTAAAAAACGAGGGACGCCATCCTGCAAAGTAACCGAAGCTAAAACTTTTGTTTTTCCCATACAAAGTAAAACAGAAGCGCTGGCATAACCAACATAATCATAATTTACGGTGATAGGGCGAATATCATTATTCGCCCTATCATTTTCTCTTTCAAAAGACATTTTTATATTTTCTCTTTTTAGTTTTTATCTCTGGCGATATCGGGAGCAATTAAATATGCTCGACCTGTTTCTCTGTCATAGTCTACAACTTTGACTTTTAACGGATCACCAACTTTAAATAACTGGTCCATATTTCTTTGTTTACTTGGATCTATTTTAGAGATATGAACAAGACCATCTTTACCTGGTACAAGTTCGACGAACATGCCAAATTCAACAATTCGTCTAATAATACCATTAAAAACAGCTCCTACTTCTATATTTCCAGCAAGAATCTCTATCCATTTAACGGCCTTATCAGCATCCTCGGAACTCTTGGCATAAACCATGACTCTACCGCTATCTTCGATATCAATTTGTGTATCGGTTTGAGCAATAATGTCTTTAATAGTTTTACCGCCAGGCCCAATAATAGCACCAATTTTATCGGTAGGAATAGTGAAAGAAAATACCCTAGGAGCAAGGCTTGAAACTTCTTTACGAGGAGCTATCATAACCTTATTCATCTCATCTAAGATATGTAAACGGCCTTCTTTAGCCTGATTTAACGCATCAGCCAATAATTCCTTTGTAAGACCTGCTTTATCTTTAATATCCATCTGAACAGCCATGATACCATTCTTTGTTCCGGTAACTTTAAAGTCCATCAAACCGAAAGCATCTTCTGCGCCTAAGATATCAGATAAAACATAGAATTTTCCGGCTGAGTCTCTCATCAAACCCATTGCAATACCACTTACCATATCTTTAACAGGAACACCTGCATCCATCAATGCCATAGTAGTAGAACAAACAGTTGCCATTGAAGAAGAACCATTAGATTCTAAAACATCTACAACTGAACGGATTGTATAAGGAAATTCAGCTTGATCAGGCAAAACATTTTTGAATGAAAATTCAGCCAAATAACCATGCCCAATTTCTCTACGACTTACAGAGCGCATCATTCTAACTTCACCTGTAGAAAACGGTGGAAAGTTGTAATGCAACATGAATTCTTTTTTTTCTTCGTCACCGATTAATGGCTCTATTCGTTGTCCATCTTGAGCAGTTCCTAAGGTAACACTAGCTAAAGCTTGTGTTTCACCTCTAGTGAAAACAGAGGATCCGTGTACACATGGCAACACTGAAACTTCTGTTGATATTGGACGAACTTGTCTAAAGTCACGCTTATCAATTCTATAACCATTTTTGCTAATAGCATCAGGTAAAACTTCTTTAACTATAGAGCCAAATAAGAAAAGTATTATAGATTTGCTAATAGCGTCTGACTTAATATCTTTTTCAAAATGACTAATTAAATCAGAACGAAGCTTATCCATGAAGATACCACGTTCTGACTTTTTATCAGTAAAAAAACCTTCTGCAAGATTAGAAGGCAAAGCGTTTTTAATTTTTTCTTTCCAAGAAGCCCAATCGATAGATTGTTTAGGCTCAACTTTTTTAACCCCAAGTTCTTTTTGAATTTCAAGCTGCCACTCAACTTGTTCTTTTATAAGTACTTGAGCTTGAAAAAGCAAATCAACCAAATCTTCTTCCGACATATTATCAGAGTAGCCTTCTACCATGCATATACCGTCGATTGTTCCTGCAATGATTAAACTAGTTTTTGTATTTTTAATTTCTGGATAACCAACATTAAACTTCCATTTTCCGTCAATTTTGCTCGCTTGAACGGCGCCAATTGGACCTAAAAATGGTATTTTTGATATAGTCAAAGCTATGGAAGAACCCAAAAGAGCTAATATATTTGTAGGGAACTTACCATCAGAAGAATAAACAGTAGATTGCAACTGAACTTCATTAAAATAATATGCTGGAAATAATGGACGAAGAGGTCTATCAATAAGACGTGAAGTCAAAACTTCTTTATCTGACAATCTACCTTCTCTTTTTATGTAGCCACCAGGAAATTTTCCTGCAGCAGATGTTTTTTCTCTATATTCAACAATCATAGGAAAAAAACCCATAAAATCTTTAGCTTCTTTACTTGCAACAGCTGTCGATAAAACAATATTATCACCAAGTTTAAGCCAGGCGGCCCCATCTGCTTGACGAGCATACTTTCCTACCTCTAGCTCTAAACCTAGTTGAGAAAATTTAAACGTTTTTTGCATTTTATACCTTACTAATCAATAAGCAAAAATCAAACAGCCGTACAATTGGTCAGTTCTTTTCTAGCTTATTTCTTTTTTAAAAAACCTTGTACGAAATTAAATTTCTCTTTATTATTTTTCTTGAGATAATTTAAAAGAGATCTTCTTTTTCCCACTATTTTAACTAATCCGAATCTTGAATGTTTATCTTTTGGGAAAAGCTTCAAGTGAGCAGCTATTTGTACAATTCTTTCGGACAATATACCGATTTGTGCTTCAGAAGAACCTGTGTCATTTTCTGTTCTAGCAAATCGCTTTATAACTTCACTCTTACGTTCTTTACTTAACATTGGAATAAAACTCCACACAAAATAATAATTAAAAAAATAACAATTAAATGGTAGGCACGAGCGGATTCGAACCGCTGACCCTTGCTACGTCAAAGCAATGCTCTGCCAACTGAGCTACGCGCCTACACCTAACTTAACTAACTTCTTTCCAAGGAAATATTCTCAAGACCCGCTTCAAGCTCTTCTTCGGTACGAGCCTGTTTTTCAAGGTCTGAAACATCTTCACCTAAATGTTTTAATCTAAAAGATGATATTCCAGTTCCTGCAGGTATGAGTCTACCAATTTGGACATTTTCTTTCAAGCCATAAAGGTAATCAACTTGACCCGCAATTGAAGCTTCCGTTAAAACTTTCGTCGTTTCTTGGAATGACGCAGCAGACAAGAAGCTTTCTGTACCCAAAGAAGCCTTTGTAATACCCATAAGTACAGGTTTAGCCATTGCTATTTTTTTACCTTCTTTTGCTATCATTCTATTAACAGTTTGAAGATGAATCTTATCAATTCTGTCACCAACAGCAAAACTGGTATCACCAGCATCTAAAATTTGTACTTTTCTAAGCATCTGTCTTACTATCATCTCAATATGCTTATCACTGATTTCTACACCTTGTAAACGATAAATCTCTTGTACTTCTTTTACCAAGTACTTCTGTAACTCTTCAGGTCCCAATATTCTCAATATGTCATGCACGTTCGGATCACCTGAAGTCAATGGATCTCCAGCTTTTATCTGGTCACCATCTTCAACATTTAAGTGCTTACTTCTAGGAACATTGTATTCAAAGATTTCGCCTTCTTCAGATGTAACACTTATTCTTCGCTGACCTTTATGTAGTCCACCAAATTGTATCTCACCATCGATATCTGCAATCACAGCAATATTTTTAGGAATACGTGCTTCAAATAATTCTGCTACTCTAGGCAAACCACCGGTGATATCTCGTGTTTTCTTCTCTTCTCTTGGCAATCTTGCAAGAACATCACCACCAAGAACCTCTTGTCCATCTTCTACAATCAGCGTTGCACTTGTAGGGAGATAATAACGAGCATGTTCTTCACCGGAAGCATCTAAAACAACCATATAAGGCTGTCTCTTTTCATCTCGCCTCTCAAGAATAGCCTTACTTGTTTGACCAGTTTCTTCATTGTATTTAACTTGATATGTAACATTTTCAATTAAATCAACAAACTCAATCTTACCAGGTTTTTCTGTTAAGATTACGCGTTCAGGATTTAACTCAGAAATCTTCTGACCAACTAGTATTTTGACTTCATCTTCAACAAATAATAATGTTCCGTACTCTAATTCAAATTCTTCAAGCTCTCTGCCATCATCAGCAACAATAGCAAGACTAGCTTTACGATTTATGACAACTAAAACACCATCACGGTTTCTAACAACTTGAACTTCTCTATATTGAACGTTACCCGCAAACTTGGAAATGTTAAAATCTTTTTCAACAAGACCACTAGCGGTACCACCAATATGGAAGGTTCTAAGTGTAAGCTGCGTACCTGGCTCACCAATAGACTGAGCAGCTATAATACCAACAGCTGTTCCAATATCTACTAATTCAAGAGTAGACAAATCCATACCATAACATTTAGCACAGATCCCTCGTTTAGACTGACATGTCATAGCAGATCTAACCGCAACTTCAGTAACAGCCGATTGTCTAACCTTGGCTGCTAACTTAGAGCTTATAAGCTCACCTTGTCTTATCAATAATTCACCACTGAGAGGATCCGTTAAATCTTCGGCAGCAATACGTCCAAAAATTCTCTCTTCTAATGCTTCTAGAATTTCACCAGATTCTTTGAGATCACTTAAAGTCAAATACCCCAAAGTATTACAATCGGGCTGAGTAACAACAACATCTTGAGCTACATCAATTAATCTTCTTGTTAAATAACCAGCATCAGCAGTTTTTAAAGCTGTATCAGCAAGACCTTTTCTTGCTCCGTGAGTTGATATGAAGTATTCAAAAACATTCAAACCTTCTTTAAAGTTTGCAGTAACTGGCGTTTCCATAATCTCACCAGAAGGCTTGGCCATTAAACCTCTCATACCAGCTAACTGTCTAATTTGCTGTCTTGAACCTCTAGCTCCAGAATCTAACATCATGAAAACCGGATTAAAGGGGACACTGTTGCTAGCTTCATTCTCCGAAGCTTTACTATCAATGCCTTCTAAAACGGTAAGCATATCATTAGAAACATTCTCAGTTGCTCTAGCCCAAATCTGAATAACCTTATTATAACGTTCACCATTTGTAATGGCGCCGTCTCTATAAAGTTTTTCTGCTTTTTCTACTTCTTTTTTAGCTTTTTTTACAATTCCAATTTTAGTATCAGGAATCACTAAGTCATTTATGCAAAGCGATATCCCACCTAAAGTAGCATTTGTAAAGCCCAAACTTTTTATTTTATCTAAAGCTTCAACGGTTTTTTCAGCTCCAAAAAATTTGTGCAACATTGAAATAAGTTTTACTAAGTCTTTTTTCTTAACAGCTTTATTTATCCATTCAAAGTTAGTTCCTTCAGGAAGAGCCTCATACAAAAGAACTCTACCAACAGTTGTTTGGATAGGGTTAGACCCAAGTTTTAAACGTAAGCTGATAGGAGCTTGAACATTGATCTGACCATGTTGATAGGCATAAACAACTTCTTGTATGTCTGAGAAAATTAACCCAGAACCCTTCACATTCTTACGACCTTTGGTCATATAATAAAGACCTAAAACCATATCTTGAGAAGGAGTTGCTACTGGCTTACCACTAGAAGGAGACAAAATATTCTTGGAAGAAAGCATAAGGTTATTAGCTTCTTGTCTTGCCTTTTTACTCAGCAATACGTGAACAGCCATTTGATCACCATCAAAGTCAGCATTAAATGCAGAACAAACCAACGGGTGAACTTTAATAGCCTTACCTTCAACCAAGATTGGATAAAAAGCCTGGATACCTAATCTATGCAAAGTCGGAGCACGGTTTAATAGTACTGGACGATCTTTTACAACCTCTTCCAATGCATCCCAAACTTCAGCCGTCATATTTTCAACCATACGCTTGGCTACTCTTAAGTTTGGAGCATGCTCTCTTTTTTGTAATTCTACGTAAACAAAAGGCTTAAATAATTCTAAGGCCATCAGTTTAGGTAAACCACATTGATGAAGCTTAAGTTCCGGCTCTACAACAATTACAGATCTTCCGGAATAATCCACACGCTTACCAAGCAAGTTTTGTCTAAATCTACCCTGTTTACCTCTAAGCATTTCACTCAAAGATTTTAGAGGTCTTTTATTCGAACCTCTTACGGGCTGGCCTCTTCGACCATTATCAATTAATGCATCAACAGATTCTTGAAGCATTCGTTTTTCATTTTTAATAATTACGTCCGGAGCTTCAAGCTCTATTAAACGACGTAACCTTATATTTCTATTTAAAACTCTTCGATACAAATCATTTAAATCAGAACTAGCAAAACGACCACCTTCTAAGGGAACCAAAGGTCTTAAATCTGGTGGAATAACTGGTAAAACTTCTAATACTATCCATTCAGGCCTAATATTAGCATTAGACAAACCAGATAAAACTTTATTTCTTTTTGCTAACTTATGTCTTATTGCAACAGAAGCCGTTTGACCATATTCTTCTTCTATTTTTCGAACTTCAAAATTAAGGTCGATCATAGAAAGAAGCGTCCTAACCGCCTGGCCGCCCATATCAGCACTAAAAACAGTGTCTTCAGGGTGAGCAGCAAAGTAGTCTTCATACTCCTGAGGTGCAAGTAAGGTTTTTTGTGGATAAGGAGAACTACCCTGATTAACAACTATATAACTATCAAAGTAAATAACGCGTTCTAAATCACGAACAGTCATATTAAGCATCAAGCTCAAATAACTAGGAATCCCCTTTAAATACCAAATATGGCAAACAGGAGAAACAAGGTTAATATGCCCCATTCGTTCTCTACGAACTTTTGATTGAATTACCTCTACACCACATTTTTCGCATGTTACACCACGGTGCTTCATACGCTTATATTTTCCGCAATTACATTCCCAGTCTTTTACCGGACCAAAAATACGTGCGCAAAATAAACCATCACGTTCTGGTTTTAGTGTACGATAGTTTATTGTTTCTATCTTTTTAACTTCACCATAAGAAAGAGAACGCATCTTATCCGGAGAAGCTATACTCAACTTAATAGCATTAAACTGAGTTGTATTTATATATTCACGAAATCTTTCAAGTATTCTATTATTCACCAACTCGCTCCTTGCTAGTCTTAAATAGATCTACCTGCAGACCTAAACTTTGCAGTTCTTTTACTAAAACATTAAATGATTCAGGTATCCCAGGCTCAGTTACTTCTTCACCTCTGACAATAGCTTCATAAGCTTTTATTCGCCCATTAACATCATCAGACTTCACTGTTAACATCTCCTGCAAGGTGTACGCTGCGCCATAAGCATACAACGCCCACACTTCCATCTCACCAAGACGCTGTCCACCAAACTGTGCCTTACCGCCTAATGGTTGCTGTGTAATTAAAGAGTATGGTCCAACGGAACGAGCATGAAGCTTATCATCTGCCATGTGATTAAGTTTCATCATATAGATGCAACCAACAGTCACAGGCTGACCAAAAGGCTCACCTGTCTGCCCATCATAAAGAGTATATGCTCCACTAGGTGATAAGCCTAACTCTTCGAGTAATGGCACAATCTCTTTTTCATAACTAGCACCATCAAACACCGGTGTACTCATAGACACACCATGCTCAGCTGTCTTTTTAGCAAAATCTATAAGTGAATCTTTGCCATATTGTTTTTCTATACTGTCTACCACGTCACTACCATAATATTTAGATAGGGCAGCTTTGACATTTTTATGACTAAGATCATTTAGTTCTTTTGCAAAATTAGAACCCATCTTTCTACCGGCCATACCTAAAATAGTTTCTAGAATTTGACCAACGTTCATACGACCAGGAACGCCAAGAGGGTTAAGTACTATGTCAGCAGGAGTACCATCTTGTAAATAAGGCATATCTTCAACATTAACTATTTGAGATACCACACCTTTATTACCGTGTCTTCCCGCCATTTTATCACCAACAGAAACGTGTCGTTTCATTGCAACATAGACTTTAATCATTTTTAAAACACCAGAAGGAAGTTCATCACCTTTTCTAAGTTTAGATAACTGTTCATGTTTCAATGCAGTTAAAACATGGATCTGGTTATTAAACATCTCCTGATATTGCTGTATTTTTTCATTTATTTTTTTATCTGTAACTTCGATTTTAAACAGATCTTCAGCGCTAGCTTGCTCAAGTTTTTGCTTATCAAAGAGACCTTTTAAAGAAAAAGGCTTGTCTTTGGCTGCTTTTGCTTGCTTGCCATCTAAAAGTTCTATAATTCTGGTTATTGCACCTTTTTGCAAAATGGATACATGATAATCAAAATTTTCTTCTACTTTTTCTGTTTCTTTAGCTACAAATTCTTTATATCTTTTATCTTTTCGAATACCGCTTTTTGAGAAGACCTTAACACCAATAACGGTCGCGTCTACTCCAGGCGGAACCCTTAAAGATGTATCTCGAACTTCCCTTGATTTTTCTCCAAAAATAGCTCTTAATAACTTTTCTTCAGGAGATACTTGAACGTCACCCTTAAGAGTTACCTTACCAACTAAAATAGCTCCAGGCCTTACCCTTGTACCAACACGGACGACACCGTCTTCGTCAAGAGCTTCCAAGTCCTTTTCACCAATATTAGGAATATCTCGAGTAATCTCTTCTGCTCCAAGCTTTGTATCACGAGCCTCTACAACAAATTCTTCCACGTGAACAGAAGTAAAGACATCTTCAGCAACAAGGCGCTTGCTAAGAACTATAGCATCCTCAAAATTGTAGCCATGCCAAGGCATGAAAGCGACAAGAACGTTACTACCTAAAGCTAATTCTCCATTAACAGTTGCAGCACCACATGCCAAAACATCATTTACTTCAACTTTGGCTCCAACTTTTACATTAGATACATAGTGAATCCATGTATTATGACTGGATCTTGCAAATTTCTTGAGAGCATAGATATCAACAGGTTTTGAGAACCATTTGTGTTCATCCCTAGCATTGTCATATAAGCGAACCACTATCTTATCTGCAGAGACATATTCGACGACGCCTGCATTTCTAACAAGAAGAGAAGTACCTTGCGTTGATCCTATTTCTTTTTCCATACCAGTTCCAATAATAGGACTCTGACACTTAATAATAGGAACAGCCTGTCGTTGCATATTAGATCCCATCAACGCTCTGTTAGCATCATCATGCTCTAAGAATGGAATTAATGCTGTCGGAACAGAAACCAATTGGCGGGGAGAAGCATCAACAAAATCTACATCTTCAACAGGAACAGTAATCAAGTTACCATCTTGCCTAATTAAAAGATCTTTTTTAGTTATATGCCCTTCTTTATTTATAGGTATAGCCGCCTGAGCAACACGTTTACCGATCTCTTGATAGGCATCCATATAAACAACTTCATCCTGAACAACATTTTTTATAACCGGTCTGTAAGGCGTCTGAATAAAACCAAGCTCATTAACTCTTGCATAAGTTGCAAGAGAAGATATCAAGCCAATGTTTTGACCTTCAGGAGTTTCAATAGGACAAATTCTTCCATAGTGAGAAGTATGAACGTCACGAACTTCAAAAGTCGCTCTTTCCCTTGTAATACCTCCGGGCCCAAGAGCAGACAATCGTCTTTTGTGCGCCATCTCAGCTAAGGGATTAGTTTGGTCCATAAACTGTGATAATTGCCCAGTTCCAAAGAACTCTCTTAATACTGCAGCCAAAGGCTTTACATTTAAGAAATCATAAGGCATTAAAACTGCATAGTTATCCTGCAATCTAAAACGCTCTTTAATTATTCTTTCAATGCGAGTTAAACCTGAATAAAGCTGACCCTGTAGCAATTCGCCAACCAATCTAACCGCTCTATTTCCAAGGTGATCAATATCGTCTAATTCACCTTCTCCTCGCTCTTTCAAACCTACTAAATACTTTATAGCTGCAACTATATCTTCTTGTGTTAACTGTGTATTAGATTGATCAATATCAAGACCAAGTTTTCTATTGCAGCGAATTCGACCAACAATTGTTAGGTCGTAAAAACGTGAATTATAAAAAAGATTATCCAAGTATTCTTCCATAATTTTCGCGGAAGGAACATCCCCTGGTCTTAATTTAGAATAAACGTCTTTGAGAGCTTCTTGTCTATTGTTTGCATGATCCTGAGCAAAAGATAAAGCTATAGATGATTGCAAAACATAACCGGAAGAATGAATTATGCTCATTGAATTATTTTTCAATAAGGCGACCTGATCAACTAATTCTTCGGTTAAAATTGTGCCCTGCTGAGCAACGATCTCACCCGTATCAGTATCAAAAACATCTTCAGCTAGAATCCTATTGATAAGGCTAGCTTTCCTAACAAAAAGATCTTTCACACCTTCTTTTAAAAGCTTCTCGATTAAACTTTTAGAAAAACGTTGACCGATAGTAAACTCCGACTCAACATTTTTTGGAAGAGCACCAATTTCTAGTCTTTGACCAACTAAACCGTTATTAACTTTTCGGCTAAATTTACCACTTTTAATTTGAATAGTTTCAAAGTCATAAAACATAGGCAAGATTTTATCTTTATCTATACCCAATGCTTGTAGAAAAGTTGTAACTAAAATCTTTTTCTTTTTATCTATACGAACATAGAGAACATCGTTTTGATCAAATTCAAAATCTAGCCAAGAACCTCTACTTGGAATGATTCTAGCTATATGACAAGCTTGCCCCCTAAAGTCTTTGATTTTTCTGCTTACAGAAAACATGACACCGGGAGCTCTATGCATTTGACTAACAACTACCCTATCAACCCCGTTTATAACGAAGGTTCCATTGCTTCCTAGCTTATAAATACCGCTCTCATCCTCATATAAATCGACCATGATAGGAAGATCACAAAAAAACACTTCCTGTTCTTTTATCTCTCTTACAACCCTAGACGCGGTATCTACATCTATATCCCAAGTAATAAGCTGCATTTTAACTTTTAATGGCATTGAATAAGTTTTGCCACTATAGCGACTTTCATCAACAGTTATAGCAGTTTTTACGCCCACTCTTGAGAAACATTTTTTACATACGATATAAGCTGCTGTTTCTTGCCCGCAATTCGTACATATATGATCTATTAATTTACTACAACCAGCTTTTTTACAAGCAGAACACTTCCATGAGTAACGGTTAGTAATCCCTGTGAGATTTCCACAGGTACATCCCCAATCACCCAACTCGTAGCTTACATATTCTAAGGAAATACGATCATTATGCTCTATAGGAAAAGTATCTTTCAATACTTTTTCTAGACCAAAATTTTTTCGTTCAGAAGGCAAAGAATCAAGTTGGACAAAATCATTGAAAGACTTAGATTGTATTTCTATGAGGTTTGGTAGACTAACAACCTCCTTGATCTTACCAAAAGATTTTCTTAAAGCACCTTTTCCAGTTTGAATTTGAGACATTCAGCAGCTCCCAAGGCATATTAATTTTAATTATGTTTTTTTAAAACTAAAATTTACGTCTCCCCCTACACAACCACAAAAGAAACGAAAGGGTTAACCTTTTAAATATAGTAAAAAATTAAATATTTAAAAAGTTAACCTTATTTTTTTTATATTTCTTTAAGTTTTGTCTATTTAAGACAATTCAACCTTTGCGCCAGCGGCTTCTAAGGCATCCTTGATCTTATTAGCATCTTCTTTATTTGCAGCTTCAGCAACAACCGCAGGGGCTGATTCTGCCATATCTTTTGCTTCCTTTAATGCCAAAGAAGTAACAGATCTTAAAGCTTTAATTACTTTAATTTTTTCGCTACCAATATCTTTTAAGGTAACTTTGAATTCTGTTTTTTCTTCTGCTGGTTGAGCATCTGATGCTGGAGCTGGGCCGGCTGCTGCAACTGGCATTGATGCAGAAACGCCAAATTTCTCTTCCAATGCCTTTACCAATTCAGCAACTTCCAAAAGAGACATTTTTTCTATTTTCTCAATGATTCCAGCAATATTCGTTGTTGACATTAGAACCTCACGTATAAAATTATATAAATAAACTAAACAAATAACTAATTAACTATAAAAACTAAACGTTTTGTTGTTTCTCTGAAACCTGTTTTAAAACATATAGCAAGCGGATTATCATCATATTCAAAAGCATAGCCAACTTACTGGTAGGACCCTGGATAGTTCCTAGAAGCTGCGACAACAAGACTTCTCTTGAAGGCAGATTAGCCAAGAAATTAATATCAGCATCAGAAATCACCTTTGATTCAAAATAACCTGATACTATTCTTAATGCTTTATTACCCTTAGAAAACTTCACTAACGCTTTAGCAACAGAAGGAACTTCTTCATTTGCTAAAACTAGCCCTACTTGATCTTTAAGTTGGTCGTAAAAGCCTTGGATTGCATCAACATCCTTGACAGCTATTCTCATCAATCGAGCTTTTGTGACCTTAAATTGACCACCTATTTCACGTAAATCCTTACGTAAAGCTTCTAGGCTTGCAACATCAATCCCCTTGTAACCGACCAAAAAAGCTGCTTGAGCATCTGAAAACAACTTTTTCACATCACTAACAACAGCCTCTTTTTGTTGACGATTCATCTTGAATACCTTTTCTTATACACCACTTTAAACAATTTCATCAGGATTTAAAGCTACACCTACCCCCATAGTAGATGAAATCACAATTTTCTTAATAAACTTACCTTTAGACGTAGGAGGCTTGCTCAATCTAACCGCATGAACTAATGCTGTAAGATTTTCCAACAACTTATCCTCTTTAAAAGAAATCTTACCAAAAGGAGCATGTACAACGCCGCCTTTATCATTTCGATAAGATACTCGACCTTTTTTTAGGTCAGAAACGATAGTTGCTACATCAAAAGTAACCGTTCCAATTTTCTTGTTAGGCAATAAACCTTTTGGTCCTAAAATTTTAGCAACCTTACCAACCATACCCATTAGATCTGGAGTAGCTACTGCAACATCAAAACCGGTCCAACCACCCTGAACTTTTTCAATTAGATCATCAGCACCAACAAAATCAGCACCTGCATCTTTAGCTGTCTGCTCATGATCACCTTTAGCAAAAACAAGAATTCGAACAGTTTTGCCTGTGCCATTAGGAAGTAATACTGAACCTCTAACGGTCTGTTCACCTTTAGAAGGATCTATTCCTAAAACTAAATCTACATCAACCGATTCATCAAATTTAGTATGTGCATTTTTAATTACAAATTCTAAGGCTGACTTAGCATTTGTAATATCTGTAGACTCTAATAAATCTTCTACTTTTTTATGTTTTTTACCAATCTTGCTCATTGCAAAATCCAATTCAAGTAATTACCAAATTAATCAACGACATCAAGCCCCATGCTTCTAGCACTACCTTCTATGATCTTTTTTGCAGCTTCCATATTAAAAGCATTAAGATCAGGCATCTTAATCTTTGCAATTTCTTCTATTGCAGTTCTATTAATAACACCAGCAACATCTTTGCCAGGATTACTAGAACCTTTTTTCACGTTTGCCCTTTTACGAATCAATTCAGATACCGGAGGAGTCTTTAATATGAAATCAAAAGTCCGGTCTGTATATATAGTTATAAAAACAGGAACAGTTTCACCCTTACGCTTAGAAGTAGCAGCATTGAATTTCTTACAAAAATCCATAATACTGACACCGTGCTGACCTAAGGATGAACCTACTGGAGGAGCTGGAGTTGCAGCACCACCCTGTAGCATCATTTTTACGCTAGCTTTAATTTTTTTTGCCATAACTTAAACCTAATTTAATTAAGTGCACTATTATCTTTTAACCTGATCAAACCCCAATTCAACAGGGGTAAGCCTACCAAAAATACTTACCATAACAGTAAGCTTTTCTCGCTCTTCATCAACCTTGTCGACAATTCCAACAAAACCCGAAAACGGTCCTGAAGAAATATGCACTTCATTACCCACAGAATACATCTCTTCCTGGGTAGATACTGGAAGTTTTCCACTCATCTGAGCAAAAATACGTTCGACTTCTTTATCTGAAAGGGATACAGGATTTCTGCCTCCCAAAAACCTAGAAACTCTTGGTGTTGAAGCTACAACACGGAAAGATTCGCCATTCAATTCCAGCTGCACAAGGAGATAGCCAGGAAAAATCTTTTCCTTTTTATCCTTGGCATCATCATCAGCCGCAAACAAACTCACGACCTCACTAGAAGGAACTAGAACTTCTCCAAACAAATCTTGCACATCTTCTTCTTCAATGCGCTTTACTAGATCCGCCCTAACAATATCTTCAAAACCTGTATAAACCTGTATTACATACCAACGTTTCATTATCCAACCGTAAATTTACTGCGAAATTAAAAAATCCCTAAAAGCTGATGAGTTTCTTTATAAACATACTGATAACAGCGTCCATGCCACCCAAAAGAATTGCAAACACTATAGTCAGAAAGCAAACTATAATTGTAGCACCTATCAATTCGTCTTTGCTTGGCCAGGTTATCTTATGTATTTCAGCTTTAACCTCATTCAAAAAAGCAAGAACCTTATTCATTATATCCCTCAATTCTAAATCTAGCAACCAGATAAATGGCAGGCCAGGAGGGACTCGAACCCCCAACCAGCAGATTTGGAGTCTGCTGCTCTACCAATTGAGCCACTGGCCTTCCTACTTAGTCTCCCTGTGTTCCTTGTGTGATCTACACTTAGAACAATATTTGCTTAAGTTTAATTTTCCAAATTGTCTCTTTTTGGAAACTCTTTTCCCGTAATTTCGGGATTTACATTCCTTACATTCAAGATGTATAACTATTCTAGCTTTTGCCATATCTTTAACTTTCCCTAAAATTCAAATGGAGCCCGCGACCGGCTTTGAACCGGTGACCTCTCCCTTACCAAGGAAGTGCTCTACCAACTGAGCTACGTGGGCCCTCACCTATCTTAATTAACTGGAGCTGGCAACTGGATTCGAACCAGCGACCTGCTGATTACAAATCAGCTGCTCTACCAACTGAGCTATGCCAGCATATTCAAATTTAGTGGAGCGGGAAACGGGGGTCGAACCCGCAACCTACAGCTTGGAAGGCTGTCGCTCTAGCCAATTGAGCTATTCCCGCATTCTATTTTCATTCACTGCAATAACTGTCAAATAAGCACCAATTAGCCCACAAACCACCCATAAGTTTTATTATAGCACAAATTTTGGGCATACCTATTAAATTTTTATCGAACGGAATCTGTTCTCTTTTGCTATTTATTTAGATGGTGGGGAGGACAGGATTCGAACCTGCGAAGGCTGTGCCAACGGATTTACAGTCCGTCCCCTTTAACCACTCGGGCACCTCCCCGTATATATTTCACCATTTAATCTAGCAAATTTAATACGAAAACAATAAATATAGGATAGTGGTTTTCTTCAATATTTCAACTTTTTTTTTAAAAAAAATGAATCAAATTTCTAATTTATTATTTTTCAAAGATTTTAAAGTTCTTACATAAATTTTTCATACAATTTATTTACTCAAAACCCATGTATTATATTGACTATTATAAAATATAAAGTGTATTCTAAGTATAGAAAATTAATTTAAGAGGGGGCAAAAATGAACAAATTTATTATTATTTTACTAAGTATATTTTTATGTTTTTCTAATACATTTTGTATGGAAGAGGTTGATTTCGATAGCCTCCTTGAAGGATATAAGCCTTTGAAGACATATAGCCCTAATGGGTCAAGTCCTAGATCTGTCCAAGAGTCTGAAGAGGGTTTAAATAGCACTACACATTCTGTTTCAAGTCCTCACAGTCCCACAGAAAGCAATGGCCCGGTGGATTATGATGATATCGAAGATATAATAATAGAAATGAAAAAAAACAACTTCCAAAGATTTAACCAGTTAGACGATTTTAACAAGCATTCAGCCAGGGTCGACTACTTCCATGAATATAAAGAGATCGTTATAGACGATAGTGACATCGAAAAGCTAAGAACCAATCTAACTCAATATGCTAACGAAAAAAGAAATCTATTTGATGAGCCTAGACCCATACGAGGACTTCTAGATTTATCAGATACAAATCTAATAAGTAAAAAATTAAATGCAATCTTCGATTTGCTAATAGATTTAGAGCTAAGTGAAAGTATCAAAACATTAGACCTTAGAGATAATAAACTCGAAACCTTATCTGGCGAAATAAGCTATTTCCCTAACCTAATCTTCCTACGCCTGGGTAACAACAAACTTAAAAGCTTGCCCCGCTCAATAGGACAACTAAGTAAATTAGAGAAATTAAGCGTTAGACAGAATTTATTAGAATCACTTCCTGATTCTATGGGCGACCTTACAAAATTAAAATTTCTATTCTTACAAGGAAATAAATTAACAACCCTGCCAGAATCCATTACGAATCTCAAGCAATTGGATAGAATAGTACTCGAAAGAAATCGTTTCACCAAAGAAGAAAAAAGAAGAATTGGAATTATGCTTAAACGGGAGTTCCCTAAACTTGTTGTAAAATTTACCCAAACTCCAATCATGAGGAGAAAAAGATCTCTTGATTGAATTCCAAGAAGCTGTAGAGGCTGAATTACGTAAATAAAAAGTAAACAATAGAGAGGGATGGATTTTTATCCGTCCCTTTTCTAAGATCATGCAATCTCAATAATCCGACATTCTAGATCATCAAGATCATAACTTAAAATAATCTTGCAGGTGTTATCTTTAATGCCTGCTTGACCTAAAAAACTCTCTATAACCCCAGGCCATTCAACCAAGCAATAACTATTTCGTTCAGTTATATCAGAATAGAAGTATTCATCAAAACCGGATTGGAAAAATTCATCCAAACTATTAAGTCTGTAAAGATCAAAGTGATTAAAAGTCTTATCATCAAGAGTTTTATAAACATTCACATAGTTAAAAGTTGGACTGGTAATAATCTCGCTAATACCAGCTTGTCTTAGAAACTCTTTAATAAGTGTAGTTTTACCCGCACCCAAAGGACCTTGGAACGTAAAAATCGTATATTTATCTAATTTAGGTAAAAGATGCTCTTTTACGATATCTTTTATCTGATCAATTTTAAATTTTATCTTCATAACATTTTTATTTTACAGCTTTTTTATCTTCTTATAAACTTTTTTTTCTTTTTTAGACAAAGTCTTAGCTTTACTCTTCCTGGAAGCAAGATCCGAATAAGTGTCATCTTTTTTAATAGAATTTAGGATCGTTTGCTCCATAAGCATATCTATAGCCTGGGAATCTCTATGCTTATTACCGTAATCATCAAAGTGCGCATCAAATGAACTAGAATCATCTAAATCATCAAATTTTTGAACCTGATCTGTTTTTTGTGAAAAGCTTTCAACTACTTCTTCTAATAAGCTGTTTTGCACCAAATCATAAAAATCCTTAACGCCTATATTATCGACACCATAATTGGCACACTTATCTTTTAGTTCGTTATCCATAGTGACTAAAAGCATCTCTTTTTCTTTATTCTTTTTAACAAAGTCTAAGATC
>Ga0075121_1000367_pt1 | contig 31491 bp, 11 predicted proteins | sample AntAceMetag02UKG_FD_69793 | JGI IMG/M metagenome (GOLD analysis project Ga0075121, IMG submission 69793) | Saline lake microbial communities from Ace Lake, Antarctica - Antarctic Ace Lake Metagenome 02UKG | ecosystem: Environmental > Aquatic > Non-marine Saline and Alkaline > Saline | place... | reverse complement strand
ACCAGCAGGAGTAATTCTTGCCCATCCACCAGTTTCACCCAGTAGATCATGCATTAAGTTTTCACCTAAAATACCCTTAGCCTGATTCATTGCCCAAGAATTACTGGCTGCATTAAAATTGAGTTCCAATGTTGCAGTTGTAGCCCAATGATTATATGAATTTTGAACACTTACTCCTGTAACACCTGAAAGAACAGAATATGAAAAAGGAGAATTTATACATTTATTGGAGTCCAAATTTTGATTTTCATTTTTATTGAAGTAATTCATAACTCAACCTTAGAATGAGGCAAAATCAATTTTAGTAGTCTCATACATTTTTTTTAAAACACCTAATTTCTTGTAACTATCATCTACATCAATTTTCTTCTTAGGACCTTTAAGTGATTTATATAAGTACTCAAAAACCTCTGAATACATTCTATTTATTTCAAAAGAGAGAAAATTAGTTTCAATTGATCCTAGGTGTTTTATCATAGCGTCACCTATTTGAGATTTCTGTTTTTTCATTTTCACAAGATTTTTTGCAATCTTTCCTGCATCAAGTGCATTTGTAATTGTACTGATTGCCCATTTATTATACCTGTCTTGTTGATTCTTTCTGATTTGTTGAATCAATTTCTGTATGTCATTAACCAATTCTATCATACTATCATCAGTTAAACACCAGGTATTCTTTGTTCTGAAATTCTGTATTTCTTTCATTATTGTTTCAATTCTTAGTATTTTTTTATGGGATTCTCCTTCATTTGCTATTGCAGGAATTTCTTCTACGGCAGATTTGTCTTTAAGATGATCAATTTTTGTTTTGATCTTACTAATAAAGTTTTTAGCAGATTTCTCTCTTTCTATGATTACTGTAGTTTTTTCTTTTTCATTATTCAACAATTGAAGTATGGATAACTGCTTTTCTGCTTCAATTTGTCTTTCATTATCAAGTGAAATGGATAATAATACAAGTTGACGGATTAATTCATCAGCATGTTGCATAAGATATACTGATTTTTGCTTTTTTAGCGATTTTTCAATGTATTTGAATGTTTTTTCAATTTCACCAAGTAAATTAGCAAATTGTTTTGCTTTAATAAGGTCTTCTAAATAATATTTAACTCTATTTGCAGTTTTATTTTTTGTAGTAGTGATACTTAACATTTCTATTCTTTCTGATAGTTGACTGAATTTTTCAAATTCACATTCTATATCTTTGACATCTGATGGGATAACTCCGAATTTATGTTCTGTTTTTTCAATTTCTTCTAAAAGAATTTCAAATTCATTCTTAGTTTTTTCTTGCGTTATACTATCTGGAACATTAGGGGCTATGTCATCCATAGTTTCTATAGTATTATTCAATTCTTCCATATAGGTGAAAATCATTTCTAAATCTTCTGATTTCACCATAGGTATTTGTTCTTGATAGAATATCCCTAACCATGAAAGTTTCTGCTCAGCAACGTTTAAATTTCTTTCCTTAAATAGATTATCTTTCATAGAAAAAATAATAATCTTAACCATATTAATAAGTGAAATTTCACCTGGATATTTTCCTAACCCATTAAGAATCCAAAAAATCGCCCTGTCAAAATTTCCTTCTTCTTTACATTTCTCACTTTTCTTGATTAAAATTTTAATCTCTTCAGATTTTTCCATGATATTTCCTCCTTGTTCTGTGTTTTCATAATTTATTTTTTACTTCCCAGCCCGTTTTCTCAATGTATCTATCTTTGTATCTTTTCGAATTTTACGAGCCATTATTAAACCTCCATTTACGATATAACTGCAAATCATTCTCAATTAGATGAAGACATACTCCAATCACGAAAGCATCATCAAGATAACCGATTACAGGAATAAAATCTGGTATCAGGTCAATGGGGCTAAGTAGATAAATTAAAGCAAATGTAACTGATGCTATTACCCACCAGGGAACTTCTTTATATTCCCCCTTAATATAATCTATTAACATCTGCAGCATCACAATGATATCCTCAAGATATCTTCCCATCACTGGTATATTCCTAACCATTTCTAAAATCTTTTCAGATTTCGAGATTACTCTTTCTACGTCATCAGTCGTAATTTTTTCGGCTCCCTTGTTAACAAAATCTTCATTAATTTTGCTTTTAGCATTTTCAACTCTTTCACCTTTTGACATGTATCCTCCTATTTAATAAATATTTTCCTTTGTTCTTCCAACTTCATTTTACCTGCAATGCAGAGCAATGCTCTAACCCCGTATGTTTTACCATATTCGGTGTATAATTCAATATGCTGATCTAATGTCTTTGATTTTTTAATCTCAACTACACGCAATAAATGCAATAAAATGCTTGAAAACGTAGCTACTGGCATGGCTATCATCGCCATTCCTACAGATGATGATAATAACATTGACCCCCAGCTTTTAAATCTTTTTTCCAAATACTTTAAGTGTTTTGTACTGCCCGATAACAGTAATATCAAGGCATAAATAACCGTCTCTTCTTTAATTTCTTTGGTTTTAGTTGCTTTTTCGTGTAGCCAGGCTAATGTTTCCAAAAGCAAACTGTCTTTCTCCTTCATTTCCAAAGGCTCTTTCCCTTTATGTTCATCTTCCCAGCGGACAATTGTTGCTTCACTCACTTCCAGCATAGCTGCCAGGTTCTTTCTGGTAAGATTCATCTCTAATCTAAAATTCTTTAATTTTTCAGGACTCAAAATTCCACTCCTTCTATTTAAACTGAGACAATTCCAAAATTAAAAATATATATGTCAAGAAAATTTATTATTAATTAACAATATATATTTTGTCCTGACAAGTTAATAATATAGAAAATGATGCCTTGATCTATTCCATACCGCTCATATATCAGAAATGTAAGGTAAGCATATTTCACCACCCAGACCATTTTGATCTGAATTTATCTTGAACTGGATATTTTATCAAGCATGTAGATCAATCGTCCCTGATTGATTTCAATGGACTTAATCAAGGACGATTAAGCTACATCTTCTTATCCGTGCAAATCCGTGCCATCCGTGGCAAATCGAGTATGGCGATATTAGGATTCCTCTCACCAAACCAACTATTGGGAAAGGAAAAACTTGATGAATAAATAGACTGAGTTAAATAATAAGGGACAGACAAATTGCCCGTCCCTTCTAATAGCAAGTATCCAAATCTATTTCAGTAAAATTATCTTCCTGGTTTCCATTATATTCTCTGATTGGTACTGCAGCAGATATATTCCACTGCTCTGCTCTGAAGCATTCCAGGTCACTAAATGCTTACCTGCTGTGAATTCATTAGAAATCAGGGTACAAACTCTCTGACCTTTGATATTATACACTTCAAGTAATATATACCCAGATTCCTCCAACTCAAAACTGATGTTTATTTCCGGATTAAACGGATTGGGATAGACAGTTAAGTTATTGACCATCTCAATATTATCACCCAATTCTATCTCATAATACTGCTCATTGGCAATCAGCTTTATTTGTTGATAGTTCAGTTTTACCGGAATTGATAGAAATTCTCCGGTAATCGGGTATGCTGCTGCTAATGCTATCCGGTTTTCATTGCTGGCTGATATTATATTCTCCTGGCATTTATAGTTCTCAATTTCTTCGTCTAATGTTAGATATAGCGAATACAACTCGCTATTGCTTGTAAACCGTAAAATCCCATCTTCCAAAGTAACACTAATATCAGCTTTCTGACAGACAATCTCCTCGCGGAAAGTTTCTACCGGAAAGGCATAAATGAGTCCCACAAAATATTGAATTACAAGTGAAGCATCATAAGCACCAATCTCCAGATTCCCACTCACGTCAGCAGCAGTGATTTGCCAATCTTCCCAAGGCAAAGGTGCTGCCGGCTCTGGATCAATACCTACCACGTATTGCAGAATTAAAGCCGCATCATAAGCTTCAACAGAGCCATTATCATCAATATCACCGTAATGATGTCCCCATAACTCGTTAACAATTACCAGAGTAGAGTCCATATATTCGGGACGACATATTGCGTCATCAACCATGAAAAATACATATTCACTGCCAGTCCAACCTGGCTCTGCTGAAAAGGTTACCTCCAGATCAATAGTTTCAACCCAAATATTTTCCGCAGGTTCATTAATAATCAATAAAGAATCTCCATCTGCATCATAAACAAACTGGTGAAAATCAACCGTCAGTGATGATCCCTCATCAAATGAAAAATTATCCGGTAAATTAATCTCAGGCGTGTCGTTGATAGGAGTTACTATTACTATTGTTTCATCTGAAGCAGTGGTTCTGCTTTGATTGTCATTAATTGTAAAAGTAATGATTTCTGATCCATTCCAGTTAGTGGAAGGAGTAAAAGTTACCCCAAAGCCGTTAATTTCAATATCAATATTTTCATGAGCGTCAGCAGTTAATTCAAATTCATCACCACCAAGGATAAAAAACGCGAAATTAACATATAATTCTGTATCCTCTTCAAGTGTGAATGAGCAGGGCAAATTTATTAATGGAGGATACATTACTGCTTCAACGACTATATCAACTTCATCTGTAGCTATTTCCCTGCCTTGCTGATCGTCAATAGTGAATGTCAAAAGCTCAGATCCATTCCAGTTTTCCATTGCAGTAAATGTCACAATCAGACTGTCTATATCAACATTAATATACAAATTCCCCGCACAGCTAAGCAGTAAGTCCACATCGTCCACATCGTTCACAAATTCACCGAAATCCACCACCAGACTTTCATCTTCCAAAAATGTAAAGTTGTCCGGCAAATCAATAGTCGGTGGATCATTCTCGGGTTCAACAATGACATTCACGATATCATTGGCAGATAAACGAGCCTCCGTGTCATAAACAGTGAAGATAATTGTTTCAACTCCATACCAGTTTTCAGAAGCTGTAAAAGTGACTATATGCTCTTCAATATTGACAATCACATGCACATAATTTTCCGAAACTATAATCAATTCATCGCCATCAATATCATTAATGTATGGTGCAAAATCCACTACCAGGCTTTCATCCTCATTAAAACTGAAACTCTCAGGCAATTCTATCTCCGGTGCATCGTTTATTGGAGTTACAATCACTTCCACACTATCAAAAGCTACTGCTCTGCCTTGCTGATCGTCAACTGTAAATGTCAATAGCTCAGAGCCAAACCAGTTCTCAGTTGCCGTAAATGTCACAATCAGACTGTCTATCTCAACACCAATTTCCAAATTCCCAGCACAGCTAAGCACTAAATCCACATTGTCCACATCATCCACAAATTCACTGAAATCCACCACCAGGCTCTCATCTTCCAAGAATGTAAAACTATCCGGTAAATCAATTTCCGGGTCATCATTAACTGCTATTACTTCAACTGTGAAAATATCTGTCGCTGTAATCCTACTCACATTATCGGTAATGGTTACAGCTACCTCCGTCAATCCATACCAATTAGCGACAGCACTGAAAACTACCTGCAGATCTTCATATATGGCAGACAGGCTATCTCCTTCAAATTCTACTGCAGCTATCGTAAGTAAATCAAGATCAACATCATCCACATAAGATGTCAGATCAAAGTTTAAGCTCTCGTCTTCAAAAAAGGTAATACTCTCCGGTAAATCTATCTCCGGTGGATCATTAACCGGTTCAATGGTAATCTCTATATCCAAAGAAGCCGCTACTCTCCCGGAAATACTCTCATTTGCTTTAGAAAAGATATTCCTCGTTGATCTGGAGTAGTCCTGATTTTGTTTTTCACTTATAAGATCATTCCCTCTCTCTATGTAACCATCATCAGCCGTAAAAGTAATGACCTCGGTGCCATACCAGTTCAAACCACCAGACAGTATAACAATCCCATCCTCAATTTCTACCATAATACTATCATTGCCTGAATTATAAAAGCTCAACGAATCACCATTCTCATCAGAAAAGATGTAATTCAAATCCAGGTTGCTATCAATCATATCTTCATCAAATGACACTGCTGTTACCGGATTTTCCACAAAGGGTGGTGAATTGAGTGAAGTAATGTAGTTTTCCTTTTCTATTATTATCACATCCAAACCATAAATCGCATTCAGGGTAACAGTATAAACGCCAACCGGGAATTCCCAACTCACGCTTTCACCAGCAGCATCTATAACTTCATCATTATCAAAATCCCACTCGTAAACATCTGCAGGATAATTAGCCGTAACTGTAAATTCAACAATCAAAGGAGCATTACCAGAAGTTATATCGGCAGAAAAATCTATCTGTAATGGCTCTCCCTGATATTCATAAGCTCCTATATCAATAATTGCATTTTCACCTGCAAAAACACGCGGATTTCCATTTAAGTCATATTCAGGTAAATTCAAACCTGTTGTATCAGGAATTCCGGCATTGATACACGGTGAAATATACCGCAACTGGAAATTCTCATTTGCTGCATCCACAAAGAAAGGATTCGCCCCCAGAACATTATTCCCTTCATCTATTGCTCCAGGTGGAAAGGTTTGATCTTCTAAAAGGCAGTAACTAAGATGAGGAGAACCGGATTCAATATAGATATTAGCACCTTCTTCAAAAGGTCCATTGCCATAGACTAGCGAATTAGTGATGTATGGGCTTGATGATTCTTCGCAGTAAATACCATAAAGCAGATTTCGGGTGCTCAAATTGAGTGATTTTTCATATTCACCAGCATTAACTTCAATTCTGGTTCTGTCGAGTCTTCTTTCGCTGACGGAAAGTGAAATTGTGTTATTGATCAGTGGAGGACTTGAACTGTAACATCTGATCCCAATACCCCCATAGGTTTCATTAGCAATATAGCCGTTATTATAAATAGCGTTTCCGATGATTTCCGTATTGGAACTTGACCAGCAGAGGATACCACCATAAATATTATAATGAATTTTATTATTGCGAATAATGGGCTCAGAACTATATGAGATATCAATTCCGTAGTAGCAATTGGAAATATCGCAGTTTTCCACAATAGCAGATGAATTATTAAAGGAGATTCCTCCGAAGAAGATATCACTGGTTATCAGAGCATCTGCATATTCAATATTGCAGTGAGAAAGAATACTTGTTGTATCTGCTGTAGAAGTGAAATAAATCATTCCCCAATAACCATCCTCGCCATTTCTTGAAAAAGTAATCGGACTTTCTGATGAACCAACAGCTTCCAGCTTACCATTAACCTGCAACATCCCCTTATCGAAGTAATCCGAACTTACAGTATTCATTGAGCCGGTTTTAAACTCAACTTCTACTCCTGGTTCTATAGATAACGTTGAACCTGCCGGGATAGTTGCCTTACCAATTATAGTATAAGGAGAATCATCTAGTGTCCATATTCCCGAAACTTCTTCGTTGTGCTCAATAATATTTCCTTTGATTGAGAATGTGTTATCGGATACATTTGTTATCTCATTATTACCATTATCAGTTATTCTGATCAAGCAATCATCAGAATCAATTCCTGGAGCAATCCAATCATTATATTCACCAGTATTTACAGCAGAATTACTAATTGTTGACCAGTCAGCTCCATCAAAAAACTCAATTGTAACTGTAGAACTTGTATCACTTCTAATCCAGGTAATAAGAAAAGAAGAACTGCTCTCAATAAACTCTCCTCCTAAAGGAGATGTTACCCAAAGCCAATCTCCGGTCTGCTGATATTCATAAGCTCCAATGTCAACTCTGCCGTTACTGATACGCGAATTACCGACTAAATCAATTGAATCTAAGTTAGTTGCATAGAATGAACCAGCGTCAATGGCGGGGGAATCAGATTGCAATTCAAAATTACCGTTTAATGGATCATCGAAAAGAGGATCTGTATCTAAGATGTTACCTCCAATATTATTAATTAATTCTGGTAATTCACTTCCTTGTATCAATGAATTACAAACATAAACAAAATAATTAGCATCGAAGGATTGAGAATTATCCCAAATAATAGAATTAGCAACATTAACATATGAGCCAGAGTAATTACCAATAGCTGTTGATTGATTGTTAATAATTGTGTTATTGATTATAACTGATGATGCACCCGAAATAGAAATAGTCCCACCAGTTAAGTTGTTTGTTATTAAGTTATTGTAAGAATTACAGATACCACCATAGTTATAAATCCCGCAGGTATTATCTGCAATTATACAATTAATCAAATTGATCACACCATAATTTAACCAAACCCCTCTAGCTTGGTTATTGGCAATATAGTTATTTCTAACATTAACTTCACTAGATTGACTATATATCCCAATATCATTAAAAGATATTGTATTACCAATAAGAGTTATTCCATAATCAGATATGTTATCAAAACATCTTACACCTTGATCAGAATTTTGAGAGATTGTATTATTTAATATTATAGGGAATGAATTATTATGGATATAAATACCACTCACATTATTTTTTATTATACTATTAGTAATATAACCACTTGATGACCGCAACCATAAACCATTATAGGAATTATTATTAATATTACAGTGATCAATTTTTGAATCTGATGCTAATAAACTAATTGCTCCATTACACGCTGTAAAGTATGGACTAAGATTTGAGATTGATGATCCTCCTGTTATTTTACAATATTTAAAACTAGTACTATCGCTACGATTAGTACAGTAAATAACACCCCAATAACCTGTAATTCCTTCCCTATTAAAAATAATTGAGTCTTGCTCAGTGCCTTCAGCAATTAATGTACCATTTACCTTGAAAAATCCCGCATCAAAATCATTAGATAAATAATCAAAATTATTTCCTGTTTTAAATCTTATTTCTACTCCTGGTAAGATGTTTATACTATCAACAATTGATATTATTGCCTCTCCGTTAACAAAATACGGAGAATTTGAAAGAATCAAATCATCTGTTAAATATCTACAATTAGGTATTGTTGTAATTTCATTTATACTAAATGATCCATCAGTAATATCAAATATGTCTTCGTTAATGTTACTTGTTATTCTAATATTACATTCATCGGATAAAATATCTGGCACTAACCAATTATATTCATTACAATCGATAGCTGATGCGATTATTGTATCCCAATTACCAGTATCAGATTGATATTCTATTCTAACATTATCAATATTGCTACCCCATTTAATTGTTTGAACAGTATTCCTTTTCCAACCCTCTCCTGTTCCAGGTAATTGTATATAAATAATATCATTACTATATTCAAAAGCACCTATATCTATATTATTTCCATGGATTCTAGGGTTTCCTGCAATATCTGTTTCGGGTAGAAATAATCCTGTTGTATCTGGTGTGCCTGCAAACAAAGCTGGTGAATTACTTTGTAAAGTATATTGGTATTCTCCATTATTTGTAAACATCGGATCAACACCTATCATATTATAACCATAATCTTCAAATACATAATTAATTCTACTCGTAAATAATGTATGTGATATTATCTTATGTCCAACCAAGAATAAATTACTTTCTCCTATAATTGAATTTATAATTTTAGCATTAGATATTTGAAGTGAGTAATTATTGTCAATAACTGTATTATTATAAAGCCTTGGATTAGAAGACTCAGCTAAAATTCCAATATTATTATTAGTAATCAAACTGCTTATAATATGCGAACAACCATCATCGTAAGGTTGATAAAAATATATTCCGTAATCATTATTTTGTATTACACAGTTTATTACAAATTCATTTTCTCCATAAGAATAATAACTACATAATCCATGAGAGTAGTTATCTCTAATTATACAATCTTGAATATTTATACCACCATATTTTGTAAAAATACCATTATTATTATTATTTAATAACATGCAATTCAAAATGTTGGGATAAGAATATTCAAAATACATCCCATCATTGTTATTCATTAGTATGTTGTTATTAGTTATGTATATTGTGTTTGTTGTATATTTACACTCGATTCCATTTATACCATTACATTTTATTATATTTTCATTTACTATTACATTGCTTTCTTCACCAAATATACAGATACCATTTTTATTATTATTCATTATTAAATTATTTTCAATTAATGCAGTGGATTGATAGAATGATATTGCACCTTGATGTTGTGACCAGGGTCCTGAAAAATTCACGTTATAATTAGCATACTCAATGATTGATTTACTTATCACTGATGTAGAATCTGATGTTTCACTAAAATAAATAATACCCCAGTATCCAATAGAATCATTTCTTGTAAACCTAATTGAGTCGCTTTCTGTCCCAATTGCTTCTAATTTGCCATTAACAATCAAATGTCCATTTGAATTATTATGATTTTGCGAAGGTCCTATCTGAAATTTTACAGTTACTCCAGGTTCAATTACCAAAGTAGAATCTTCAGGTACAATAGCCTCTCCTTCAACAATATAAGGAGAATTCTCATAAGACCAGGTTCCATACACATTGGTACTATCTTGAATTATTGTATCAGCAAATAGTGTTATACCGAAAGCAATAAAAATAATAAAACAAATCAAACTTCTCTTCATCTTTCCTCCTGAAAATATTCCATTTCTAAAGCAATTTCAGTTTTCCAAATAATGACTCCACACATTGCTGTTAGTTGCCCCTTTAGTATATTAATCTTTGTTTCTCCCATATTCTGCAAATCTTTGGAGAATATTATTCTTGGATGTAAGAATACCTTTTTATTTTTTATATGTCAAGAATATTATTACAAACCTGTTTATTAAGATGATTTCTTGATCTAGTCTCTACCGCTCATATATTAGAAATGTAATGTAAGACTATTTCACCACCATTGTCAGCAACGACGGAGCGACTACACGACAAGAGGGGGGAAGATTTGAAGATGAGAAGGGGAGAAGGGGTGAAGGGGTGAATAATTGAAAATTGAAAATGGTAAATTGAAAATTAAATGTAATCTAATCAGAGCTGGGGAAAACGAAGGGGCGAAGGGGGGAAGGGGAGAATAATTGAATCAGCCATAGGCTGACAAGAATGTAATCCACCCAGGCGGACAAGAATATTAATTTGAGCTAACCGAAGCAATTCTTTTTAGATAATTTCAATAATCACTTGGGGCTTTGAGAACTGTCTTTATTATATTTTAGCTTATATTCAGTAGTTTTGATCTTTTTTTCCAACTCCTGTACTTCAGCAAGAGTAAGCACTTGTGAGCCATCTATCTTTTTTGCATTCATAAGTTTGACTTCTTCAGTAAGTGATTCAGGGCTTATTTTCAAAACCTTTGTTGTGAGCCCTGGTTCGGAAATTATCCTGATCTTTTTATAATCAGTCAGCTTAATTGTGAAGGCAATATTATAAGGAAACTTTCTATCAGCGAGAAATGTGCAGATCAGACGGTATATTCCGGGTTCTCTATAGCGTAATTCATAATTGATTATTTTCTCCAGTTTCTCAACTTGTGACAGTTTATCCAGTTCTATCGAACCATCCAGGTATCCGCTTAGTTCAGAGAAATTCTGGGTTTCCAGACTATGCTTTAGTTTACGGATAAAATACATGATATTGCTATTGAGGTGAGTTCCGGCAATCTTTGGTATCATCTTGAAAACAGTACCGAAGCGGAGAAATAGAATGATTTCCTGCTTTATATGATAGATTTTTTCATTAATGCTCTCATAAGAAATGGAATATTTCTCCAATAACTGCTCCAGTTGGATGCCCTTCACAAAATAATCTTTGGCTATATCTTTTTCGGTCTCAGTGAGAAATGAGTCTGGCACATCGTCGAGTACTGCCTTCAATTTAGGCATTTCTAAAAGATCCGGGTAGTTTTCTTCTTGAACAGTCAGTTGCAGCTTTTTCTTAAGATCGCCTTCTATTTTATTTGATTTCAGGAGCTGGAATGCATAGTTACGGGCAACCTGATATATCCACTGATCAGGCTTCTGCACCTTATCTTTCCAGAGAAACAGCTTAATAGAAGTCAATTGTGCAATTTCCTGGGCTAATTCATTCGTATGGCAGAAATATTGACCGATAGATAGTGCTTTCTGGTAATAATGATCATAAAATTGCTCTTCTGAGAATTTTTTTTGCCCGTTTTCACCCATAATCTACCCCTTCCCATATCTACTTTTATGGAGGTAGATATAGTGTTAAAAAAATTAGCCCTTTTGCTGGCGATTATCTTCTTATTCACCAATATTTACTGTCAAGGTCAATTTCCTGATTATCCGGTTATTACTCTGGAAGATCTGATCGGAGTAGAATACATTATTTTCCTGCAGCCTGCCAGTGGTGAATACATGGTTGTTATTATCGAAGGTGAGTATTTTTTAGTTTTTTTAGAGTAATAGATATGCAAATATGGCATTACAGTACGATCCGGTGTATTTTCATAGATGCGCATCTGCTTTTGAATCCGGCGAATCATCAGTAATGATGCTGAAACTATATGAGTTTTGGTTCAACTCCTTTCACCGGTTGAGGAGGATATATTTTTAAGTGTACATTATGCCATGAGGGCAGACCTGCGGGTTTGCCCTTTTTTGTTGGTTTTTTATGGACAATAGGGGAGTAATTTTGAGTTTTGGATTTTGAATGTTGATTGAATATAAGCCAGACTTGGAGAGGTTTGTGGTTTTTTAATCAGAGCTGGTCATCCGTCGCTTACGCTGTTCAAGACTATGGATGATTTTCAAAAGCTCTGGGTACAACGGGAGAACTGGGGAGTAATTTTGAATTTTGAGTTTTTAATTTTGAATGTGAATTTTGAATGGTGAAGATTTCTATAAAAAAACTACAATATTCAGAAAAAAGATTTTGACAAAAAAAAGGGTGTAGAGAAATTAGCACTTGAAATAGTTAATTGCTAATTTTAATAAATAAGGAGGTAATTATGGCAAAACAACTGAAGTTTAGTCATGATTCCAGAACATTACTCAAAAAGGGAGTTGATGAACTCACTAATGCAGTAAAAGTAACTTTGGGACCGCGCGGTCGCAATGTTGTTTTGGATAAGAAATTTGGCAGTCCTGTGATCACTAATGATGGAGTGACCATAGCCAAAGAGATCGAACTGGAAAATGAATTTGAAAATATGGGAGCGCAGCTTTGCAAAGAAGTTGCAGAAAGAACTCATGATAATGCAGGAGATGGAACTACAACCGCAACTATACTTGCTCAGGCAATCATAGAAGAAGGTCTTAAGCATGTAACAGCCGGTGTGAACCCGATGTATCTTAAACGTGGACTTGAAAAAGCAGCAAAAGTGGTAACAGCAGAAATCCATGAACTAAGTACAGAGATCAAGGATAGCAAAGAGATCGCTCAGATAGCATCAATCTCTGCTAATAATGATCAGGAAATCGGTGAATTGATCGCAAAAGCAATGGAAGAAGTTGGACGTGATGGCATTATTAATGTAGAAGAAGCCAAATCCATTGAAACTTATATGGAAAAAGTGGAAGGAATGCAGTTTGACAGGGGATTTATATCACCTTATTTTGTAACTGATCCAGAAAAAATGATCACAGAATTTGAAGATCCTTACATTTTGATGTATGATAAGAAGATCAGTGTGATGAAAGACCTTCTGCCTATCCTTCAGGAAGTAGCTCAGTCAGGAAAGCCCCTGATGATCATCTCAGAAGACATCGAAGGTGAAGCGCTGGCAACACTCGTGGTAAACCAGCTTCGTCATACAATAAATGTAGTGGCAGTAAAGGCTCCGGGATTTGGAGATCGTCGCAAAGCCATGATGCAGGATATTGCTATCCTTACAGGTGGCAATGTGATCAGTGAAGAGACTGGCAGAAAGCTTGACAGCGCTACTATGGAAGACCTGGGTTCAGCTCGTAAGGTAGTGATCGATAAAGATAACACTATCCTCCGTGAAGGTGCTGGAACCAAGCAGGATCTGGAAGCACGCGTAAGCCAGATCAAAGCTCAGATCGAAGAAACAACATCTGATTATGATAAAGAAAAGCTTCAGGAAAGATTAGCTAAGCTTTCCAGTGGAGTAGCTGTGATCAAAATAGGCGCTGCAACTGAAACTGAGATGAAAGAAAAGAAAGCTCGCGTGGATGATGCACTTCATGCTACCCGTGCAGCAGTGGAAGAAGGAATTGTAACTGGTGGTGGCACAACTTTGATCTATGCCTCCAGAGCAATCGATAATCTTAAATTAACTACTCACGAAGAAAGAGTAGGTGCTCAGATATTGAAAGCAGCTTTAACCAAACCAGCTTATCAGATCGCAACAAATGCCGGTGAAGAAGGCGCAATCATCGTGGAAAAGATCAAAAAGACCAAGGATATTCACTATGGTTACAATGCAGCGATCAATAAATTTGAGAACCTGTTTGAAGCCGGTGTGATCGATCCAGCCAAGGTAGTTCGCTGCGCTCTGCAGAATGCTGTATCCATAGCTGGACTCTTACTCACTACAGAATGCATCATCACAGATATCAAAGAACCTGAATCACCAATGCCAGGCGGAGCACCGGGAATGGGTGGCGGAATGCCGGGGATGTATTAAGACGTGAATCGTGAGTCGTGAGACGGAAGACGGGAGACGGGAGACGGGAGACGTTAATAGTTAATCGTTAGTCGACAATAAATAAAAAACCAGCCGTTGGGTTTTCCAGCGGCTGGTTTCTTTTTTATACTTTGCTATTAATCTTTCGTTGATTGATTGTTGATATTGCGATTTACTTTGCGGGTGACAACCGGGGCTGGTTCGCAGGGGAAGTAATCAATCAATCCCACAATATACTGCAGAATCAGCGAAGCATCAAAAGCTTCCATATTGCCATTTGCATCTACATCTCCCAGATACAGACGCCAATCTTCCCATGGTGCCGGATCAAGTTCTGGCAGTGGGTCTAAACCTACAAAGTATTGCAGAAGTAGAGCAGTATCATAAGCATCAATCACACCGCTTTCATTAATATCACCAAAACTGACTACACCATTATACCAGGTAAGAGCTTCGTTTGATGGCAAAGTTTCACCGCTTTCTGTATAATATGCTGTTACGTAGTAGTGATATTCACCGGGCAGATATGGAGTATGAATAAAGCTCATTTCCGTGGAAGTTCCAGCAATCTGGTAGCCTTCACCATTAAAATCTGCATAGATATTATAGTACTCAATATCACGGCTGATCTCCTCAGAGCTAAGCTCCCAATTCAATAAAACTTCGTCATCCGAAGCTACGGCAATAAGATTCTCTGGCGAAGGGATAAAGCCAAGCATGATGTTCTGAGTAGTTGTCTGGGTTTGAATAACCTGAATATCATTAGCGATAAAATCTTCATAACCAGGCAGAGAAGCAATAAGATCATAAGTACCCGATTCCAGGATCATTGTATATTCTCCCATTGAGTTTGGATGAACAACCTGGTCATCAACTTCTATAAGTACATCCTGCATATTGCCTGCACCACCAATACTCACAGTTCCCTGTATATAACCAAACGGCTGTAAACTGACTCCTTCGATCTCCACATCATCAATATACCAGTCATCTATATAAAATGAATTACCTGAGAAAGTGAAGGCAAAATAAAACGTAGGAGAGCCTACATCAGAATTATTGATATTCACATTACTGACAGTTGCACCCTGATTTTGAGGAGGCCAGGTGGCTGCCTGCTGCCAGGTGTTACCATTTGAGGAAGTTTCCAGAGCGAGTGTATAAGTCCCGTTGTAATGATCTACGCTCTGTCGGAAAGAAAGATCTATTTCACTGGAACCAGAAGTAGAGAAGGGACCGCAAACCAATCTTTGATTTCCAGTGACTGAGGGACTCCAGTAAAATTTAGCTTCAGGAGCTGATCCTCCAGCATAACTGCTGGCTCCGCTTTGCCAGTTTTGCCCATCAATATACCATCCGTCTGGCGGGAAATTACCAGTAAAATCTTCATCTATCAGCACAGGGACCTGGCTGATAACAAAAACGAAGTTTCCACTCTCTGAATAATCCTGTCCTGCATTCAAAATCCAGTTTACAGTGGCAGCATGTCCCACAGGTGACCCCGGAGCAGCATGAAATTCAAAAATCCCTGTTGCTATTGCATCACCATTGATATTACCTGGATTAAAAGTATTACCATTTATAGAAAGATATGAGTCACTGGTAGAAAGTGTAAATTGAGCATCATAAACAGGAGCTCCACCAGTATTAGCAAAATTTACTAAAACATCAGCAGTCTCTCCTGCATCCAGAATATTATCAATACCATCATTTACAAAATAATCACTGTAACCGATAATCGGAGCGTTGAGTTCAATTTCCGTGAAAAGTTCCCACGTGCCTTCATTTGATGAAATCGTAACATTAATTGGAGCAAGATGACCATCAGGGACTTCATTATCCACTGTCAGATAAAATGCCTGATTATTAGGTTCCATAGTGCCTGCTGCAATATCAGGATAGGCACTACTATCATCTATCAGATCAATCCAGGTATCATATGTAGAGATATTTACTGAGACATTGTGAGCTGTTTCTGAACCGACATTACTGATCGTCAGATCAAAATAGATATTTTCACCATAATCCGCTGCACCATTGCCATTTTCATCATCAAGCTGCATGGCACCAATAGTTAAGAATGGTCCATCAGGAGGAATTGGCATTGTGGAAAATAAGATGGCACTCTCATCAGTAATTGTCCTGGCAGCAGTTGGATAGCTGTTATTAAAGGTGTATTCCAAACCTATCATACCAGTTTGATCTTCGAGTCCAACAGTGCAAAACTGTCCATGATCTGCTCTATAGGAACCTTGATTGACATTATTGAATTCTTTATACTGGATCTTTATCTTACTATCCATAGTACTGGTTGGATAATAATTAGCGTCATAAAGAATGATCTGGAAGGTTTCTTCGGCATTACTATTCTCATTCTGGAAATTATCCCATTCAATAATGTAATAATGCATTCCTGGATCATAGTAAGTATATACGTGTCCTGAGCCATTATGCAGATCATCCCAGAAAGCTGCTATCATTGGACTTGGTCCATGAGCATCTGGAACATGCCAGTTCATGAATGATCTGATCTGAGTACCCCCTGGAGCTATCCAGCCAGCCGTGCTGACAGTGAACATTGTGTAATGTTCACCGTAGAAATTAAATGTAAAAGTTCCCGGGAAAGTAACATCTTCGATATCACAATCATCACCATATTGGATAAACAAACCAGTATCATCACCAATAGCATTGATCTCTATCCAGCTATATGTAGGACACTCAAGATATTCATCATCCTGATCATCATAGGCAAGGTAACCATAAGCATCAGGTCCTACTGGGTCATCAATTGTTACAGTACCAACTTCAAGATTGAACATTATATCCTGCTCAAATCCTTCTGAGTTAGATACAGTCATTGTCAATGGAAGCAAAGTACCAGGAATAGCCAGTGAGTTAAGGGTGATTTCAAAATTATTGGCATCGTTGTCAGCAGAATTACCTGGCATGATATTGCTGTAAGCTCCCGTATCATCGTCTATGTTTATAAAGGAATCTTCAGAGGAGAGAATTGCTGTCAATTCACCGCTGGCAGTATCTCCAAGATTTTCTATTTCCACTGTAAATCCCGCTGTCTCTCCGGGATCAATAACTCCACTCACACCACTTAGAGTGTAACTATTAAAAGAAAGAAAAGGAGCAGCAACTGATATATCCAAAATCCCATTGAATTCCTGAATTCCGCTGCTAATAGTTACTTCCAGTTGGAAAACTGAACCACCAGTAACAGCCGGATCGATATTCAGCACAAAACTGCTAAGAGGTGCAAGTTCAGCTCCAGCACTGATATCAGGATAACTTACTTCTGAAGTGCTGATTTCAACCCATGATTCATGGCAATTGATCAACCCAGTTACTCCAGTAGCAGTTTGAGAGCCTGAATTATTTACAAGAATATCAAGTTCAATGGTCTCACCATTATTAATAATGCCATTAGCATTTCCACTTGATAAACCTAAATTATCATCATCAACATCATAATCACGAGGATTTAATTGCACGTTTTGAGCTGCAATTGTGAATTCATCCTGAAAACTGATATAATCATGTGATGTTACCGTAATAGTGACATCTCCAGATTCATCTTCAGAAATAGGCAGCCAGATCTCCCCGGCAGCATTAGTAAATCCTGTGGCAAAGATATCATCATCACCTTTAAGTATTGTAACCCAGGCATTTTCTATGCCTACTCCCTGAGCATCAGTTACTGTAATCGGAACATCTAATGCTCCTAATCCGACAATAGAGGGATATTCCACATCAATTGTCTGAGGAATACCGGTATATAAACTCACACTGGGATCTCCCATCAGGTTATTCCAGTGCGAAAAAGAATCAACAAAGTTACTGGGATTCTGAGGATAATTCATATACAAATTATATTTCCCATTAACCAGTGCCCCACCAGGAGAGAATATATCAAGATTAAATATCCCTTCATACATACCTGCTGTTACGCAATTATTAAAGCAGGTATGGGTACCAGAAGTTGCTGTTCCTACGGCAGCGATAGCTCCTTTAGGATTTGAAGGAGTTCCCGCTCTGGCAAAAACTTCGCTGCGGCAGGTTCCGGCAAAGCCACCAGTTCCACAGGTCAAGATCGTGGCAAAGGGCAGCATCCACCCGTTATTAAGTGAAGTTATATTGTTATTACCAAAGCCACTCATTCCGATCCATCCTCTATAACAGAAATATAGAGTCCCTCCATTTAAGGCATTGCTCATCAGGGATGAATAACTGCCACTAAAAATCTCATTATAGCTAAATTCGGGATTATATGCCTGCGTGACTTCCTGTACATAACGGCAGGTGGAAATAGTGGAAGGACCTGACGAACTTGGATCTCCAACCAAAGTGATCGTCTCCAGCCAGTCTGGATTTGTCACATAGGGTTGTTTCTCATAGTTAATAGATTTTGCAATCATGGTTTGCAGTTCAGTTATATTGCCAAAGGGCATTCTACCCACAATAACATCTGCCAGCACGTCACCGCCTGCCAGTTGGCTATAAGGCTGATCTCCTTCACCACCGTAAGAACTCCAGGTATTTGTCCAGGTGGGAATATTATAAGAGCCGCCTGCATCACCTACTAATACAACATATTCGGGAGGGTTTTCCCAGTTATTATAAGCAGATTGAATATAGTTTTTAATGGCTGTACTTGAGTATCCGGTCTGAGTAGTACTGACTGTGTGCACTTCAAAGCCACGTTCATGTTTCCAGTCTGTGAGATATGCCAGAGCTGAGGTGACCGCAGTATTATTTGTGTGAATAAAGAGAATACAGGGTTGCTGAAATTCATCTCTTGTTTCAGAAGCTTCATAATTTATAATATTACCTTTATAGAAAGGTTCAAAAGCTCGTGATATATAATTATCATCATTCAGCTCATTGATCCCTGGCTCAGGAGTCATACTCACCTGCAGAGCAAATTCGCTGACAATAGTCAATTCCCGGCTGACAGGGTCCCAGCTAAAGGGGCAAACGGTAACCGGCACCAGTCTTACATCGCGCATAATAGCTGGTTCACCCATAAAAGCTTCTGTTTCAGGAAAGATACTGCCACTGGCGTAATACTGTTCATCGCGACTAAATTCATCTCTAGCAGGTTCACTTTCCAGCTGTAATTCCTGACGGGGAAATATCGTCACATCTGATAACGTGGAAGAATTTAAAACTTCATAACTCAGTTGTGGTGTACCAGTTCCTGTTATTGCTACTAAAGTAGTAAATACCGGCAGATCCGGCTTACCTATCTGCAGCAGATCCCCTTCTTCCGGATGAGAAATTTGCAGATATTCCTGCCCTGCTTTTTCTAAGGTTTCAATTTCATATCCATCAAGTTGAAAATTCAGCTCTGTAATACTACGATCAGAGCTCTCACAATTAAATAAGTTGCTTTCACTGCTCTGCAGACTAACCCAGCTTGCCTGAAGGCTCCAGATCATCAGCACGATCACTATTAGAGATAATTTTTTCACTTATCCTCCGCAATTTTTATTTTCGATCTAAGCTATACATTAAGATGATGCACTCATCAGAAATGCCTGCCCCGAATATTCAGAGCAGGCATCTTAATTCAATATTCTTTTATTTTATTAGTAACATTTTTTTAGTGGAAACATAATCACCGATTATGCTTCGATAGAAATAAACTCCACTTGGCTGTGAATCTGCATCCCAGATCAGAAGATGATTTCCTGAGCTGTACACTTCATTTGTAAGTGTATTCACTAATTGCCCTTTGATATTGTAGATATTGATCTTTACAGGAGTATTATCTTCTTTGACGCTGAATGAAAGAGTAGTTTGGGGATTAAATGGATTTGGATAATTACCAAATAATTCATTAGCATAGATGATTTCATCATTATTTTCATCCACAGTACTGAAATCAAAAGAATATTCTCCCCAGTCAGATGCATTTATCTGCATCATGAATTCCTCTTCCCCAGCCTGAGAATCAAGTTCTACCGGAATCCGCACGATCACCTGATCATCTGTAAAACTATAAGCATTGCAGCAAGACAACATCCAGCCGTTCTCATTTTCATTCCAGGCAAGCAGGGCATTTTCCGTTTCCATCAATTCGGGTGTACCCAGGCTAACCTGCTCCATCTGCTCAGCTGTCATGCTGAATGAATATATATCTCCATCTGCAATAACCATCAGATAAAGTTCATCATCAAGCAACTGGCAATCTAATCTGATATCAGCATCCGGCAGATTCACTGGATCCCCGTTTTGAGCCGGGAATTCCGTAATAAGCCCTACTACAAATTGCAAGATCAAAGAGCCATCATAAGCTTCAATAGTATTATTATTATCCACATCAGCACATTCTATCCTTTCTGCTTCCCAGGGTATCGGGTCAAGCTCCGGCAGGGGATCGAGTCCCACAATGTATTGCAGCACGCAAGATGCATCAAAGGCATCCACTACCTGAGAATCATCAACATCACCATAAATAACGCCACCTCCGATAATTAAATTTACCGGAATGATCACTGTCTCCTGCAGAGGATCGTTTGTATTGAAGATCAGTTCACATACATATTCCCCAGCTTCCAGCTCTTCAGTGTGGGCTGTTAATTGCAATATGATCTGATCATTCATTATTATCTCACCACTGGTTGCAGATATATCCAGCCAGTTGATTACTTTGTGAATATATATAGCCAGCTCATCTTCCAGATAATTATCGTTATGTAATATTTGCAGTGCATCTGAAGCCTGGGCATCCTGAATACCTATCGTGCAGGTATCAAGATCACCATCTAAACTATTATATTGGAGTTTGATATCACCTGTATCCCAGATGACAACTTCAAACTCATAAGTGCCATTAAAATCACCAGGATAATGGATAACACCATCGAACATCACCACCAGATGATCATCAAAACTCTCATAATATACATTTCCGCCACCATTTCCGCCAATCGCCGGATAAAGATCATCCCACAAAGGCATAATGGCAGGTCTGGGAGCATCAGCATCTGGCAGAGAAGAATTTGACCATTCTTCATTATCCGCCCCAAAGCCTATCCAGCCATTGGGATTGATCAGAAATTCATCATAATCTGCGCCATAAAAATTAAAGGTGAAGCCTATTGGCATCAAAGCTGTCCCCACATCATTATGAGTAAAACTCACCTGAGTTCCGGTGCTTGAGATATCTATCCAGTCAAAGTCCACAGCTCCGGCTTCATTGCTGTCCAACCACATGTATCCATAATCATCAGGACCACCACTATCTCTGCTTTCCAGATAATGCCTGGTGACATTCCAGATCAGATTTTCTTCACCTTCATTGGCAATCTCCAGATTAGCATATCCTGTTTCACCTTCTTCCAGCATAAAATTAAGTTCTTCTGTATCCATCACCATCTCTGCAGGATCAGGAATTCCAATTGCCGGGAAAATTATATAATCAATCCAGGCACAATCAGAGCCGCTGGATACATTACTATCCTTTTCATATCTCCATTGTATGGTGTGTTCACCCTGTGAAATATCAAAGCTTGCCTGAGACCAGGGTAATTCACCTGACCAGGCTCCCACTTCTTCACCATCAATATAAAATCTCAATAAGTCATAACCCCCTTCGGAAGACACTTTGTATCTGAAACTGATCTGTCCTGAGAATAGAACATTAAGATCGAGCAGAATCCTGCTGTTTTGATTATTACTGATCGTTCCTGATTTCGCACTGTAATCTCCTTCATAAGCCAGATCGTCTATCTGCCAGTCACTATTGCCACCAAATGTCCAATCATAACCACTAAAATCCCCACTTTCAAAATCTTCGAATATTAATCCCACCGGTTCAACAAATTCTTCCAGGAATGAATAATTATCTGCCGAGCACACCAGAGCAAATTCCACTGGAGTTCCGATCTCTATATCAGTACCCACATTTATTTCAAATATCCCTTCTGCCTGATCATTAGCTGCTATCACGCCCAGATCAAAAGTCTGAACCAGGATCGCTATTTCGGCATTATTACAGGATAATTGCAAACTGGCATAAGGTGAATCGCTTTGCCCATTATTTAAGATCTGCAAAGTTACTATAGCAGATTCTCCAGGGTCAAGTATTCCGTCATTATCCCCGGATATACTGTCATCTATATTGATTCCACCATAGATAAGAGATGGGGCATTTAAAGTCATCTGAAAATATGATACCCAATCTTCCCTGTCATCACCAGTCACTGTAATCGTGAAATTTACTACATGCTGATCAGGAACATCATCACTGATCATAAAGCTAACAGCATCTATAAGTTCAATTACACTCTCTGCATTGATCTCACCTATTACTTCATCAGCATCCAGCATCGTGATATATTCATCATCAGTACTAATATTTAGTACAGTATTAAGGGCATTTTGATTTCCCACATTATAAAGCTGAAGATCAAGCGAAATCTCCTCATTATAATCCGGTAATCCGTTATTATTTCCAGCACTATCATTCAGAGTATAACCCTGATATACTACATAAGGCTGATCAGAAACAACAATGATCACACCCTCATAACGATTATAATTATGAGCAATTATTGAAATGTCCAGAGGTGATGGACTGGATACCGGTTCTTCCAGATTAAGGTTCAGCATTCCATTGAAGCCTGTTAATCCTCTACCCAGTAATTCTCCATCCTGCAAAATTGCTACTCGGGCATTATTAACATTGGTTTGAATGCTTATCTGTGATACTCCTATTGATACTGAAACCGGTACTGATGCTTCTATATCATCAGGAATATCTGTCCAGATATCAAGTGAGGGGTCACCAAAAAGGTTGGTTTCATAGCATGCCCAGCGCATATTGCTGTTTGTCAGCATATAGCTTACATCATCTTCATGAGAATATTGATTTACTAATCCTATCTCAGTTATTCCTTCTCCAAATATACCGTCAAAGAACATCCTGTCATAATATTGCGAAGAACTGTTTGTGCCTCCCGGCATATACCAGCCATAACGTGAATTTGCAATACAGGCAACATAGCCGCCTGGTATTCCATCAGTTATCTTTTCGGCAAAACAATCCTCAGTTAAATAATAACCACTATAATGCCAGTTATCAAATGAGCCATTATAACATCCCTGGGAATAACCTATAACAAAACCCCGTGTTATTCCATTATTGGTAAAATTCGCTGCAGTTAGATCGCTGTTATCCATTTTCATATTATAAGTGGGACTGCTGTGTCCCAGATGATTCAAAAGGTTAATTCCTGTATCGGAAAATTCGTCAAAAAGGTCATATTTACTCCAGCCACCATCACGGTCATAAAAGGTGTTAATATTAATATTGGCTGTGAAACCTGTTGTGCTGTAGCCATCAAAATAACCGCCGGATACTATTTGATCCTTATAATTTCCACCATAGGTCCAGGGGCTGTTATTCAGCTCTTCTCCCACCATCACAGCTTTAACTATATCTTCTTCCACGGGGCTGTTTTGATAAAGTATATGCTTATTAACCAAAGTAGCAACTTCCGAAGCACTATCAATACACATCCTGCCAATGGCCAGCTCAGCATATTCATCTATCTCGCCATATTCTCCCCAATTGCCATCTCCATCATTATTCCAGTTTCCATCCAGATTACTGAAATACATGTCTGAGGGCAGGGATGGATCATCAGATACTGCAAATCCCCGGTGAGGTACGATTGCTGCCTCATTAGGATTACCAGCATCTCCACCCAGTATCACATAATCTATTCCATAGGTTAGATAATAATTTATAATACAGTTTCTCACCTTTTCCGCATCATCTACTCCAGGATAATCGGCATAAATATCACTGGTTGTTTCCACTGCCACAGAATATCCGGTCGAGTTCTTATAATCAATATATTCCTGAAATTCATCTACAAATTCACTTGCTGTGATCAATAATAGATCATAATCTGAAAGTCTCTGCGTATTATACTGATATTCATTTAATACTTCAGGATTATCCACTATCCGCTCTATTCTGGATTGCACTTGCTCTCCGCCTCTCAGCTTTGCGGCCAGTTCATCAGATCTTTCCACTGCTGATGTTTCAATACTCAAAGTTATGGATTTAATAAATCTTATCGTATTCTGCACCGGATTATATTCCACCGGGCAAATATTCAAGCTGCCAATACTGTGCCCACAAAGATAACCTGTCCCAAAATCGCTCAGATTGTTCTCTGGATATGCCGCATCCGTCCCATAGATGCTGACATCAGGTTCCGGATGATAATTAGCTGGTGCTGGCTGAGAAATAGGAAACGGCCTTGCAGAAGGCTGGATCATCCCTCTTGATATATCGGTATAATATTTTATGTCAAGAATGTTTACACTTGATAATTGCTCATTAGGAGATAATAACAGATTGATCCCTTTCCAGGGCATAAGCGGTGCACCCTCATCACCAAATGACATACAGTCATCATATCTTATTTGCACATATTCACCATTATCATCTATATCAGGCAATTCAAAACTTTTGTTATATTCAAATTTGTCTGCTGATAATACTGCTAAAAATAGTAATAACAAAAAAACTACTCCAATCTTTTTCATCTTATACTCCCTTTTTATTTTCTCAATACCTTTATTTAAGCAATTTTCATTCCGCAATATCGCATCAGGACTGTAAAAAGAGAAAGCACTGTGAATTTCGAATGAGATGTGAAATTATCTATAATTGCCTGAAATATTTATAGTACCCCCCCCAGTGAACAAAGTCACCTGATTCTTTCCTGCTTCGTTCACTAAGTTTACTGAGTTTACTGCGTTAACAAGCTATTTAATTAAAACACACTTCCGACAGAAACTGCCCCCATCATAAACTAATCTAGCAAAATATATTCCTGTACTAACTGCCTGCCCAGCAGCATCATCTCCCTGCCACAATATCTTCTGGTTCAAATCTGTTTTCCATTCATCACATAGAGTTTTCACCTTCTGCCCTTTCAGATTAAATATTTCCAGTTTCACGTTACCGGGCTTTGAAAGAGCAAAACTGAAAATCGTCTCTGGATTAAAAGGATTTGGATAAGCAAATATATTAACAGTACTCACCAGCATATCCTCATCTTCTGACACATCCCCGCCTATAGCAGTTATAAAGGGATAGCCGTTATTCAAGCCGCTGTCCATATCCCAGATATCTTCTGTACCATTTATTTCTTCATCAATAAAATCCCAGCCCATATCAAGATAATTTGCCAATACCTGCATCTCACCACTTGTCATTCCCTGCAAGTCATTGATATACCCCTCATCTAGTCCCACTCCGTCTTCCTGGCCAGAGGATTCTACATTCCAGACACAATGATAAATACTGCTGCCATCATCATTCTCACCTGCAAAGCCACCAGTATTTTCCCCACCATTCACATTACCAACTGCATAGGAATTTTCTATGGCAGCATTATTATTAACTCCCACAAATCCTCCGGTAGTGTATGAACCATTAACGTCACCAAGAGCATAACAATTAGTGATTTCTGCCCATTTATTTATACCTGCAAATCCGCCAACACCTCCGACACCCGTCACTGTACAAGAAGAAAATGAACTCGTTACAGAACAATCATTATCAATTACCCCTATTAATCCTCCCGTAAAATTTTCTCCGTCCACTTCTCCCGAGCTATAGCAATTAATAATTTCCGATGATATTGCACAGCATCCTATCAATCCACCTGTACTATAATAACCCGTAAGGTAACTTTCAGCATAGCAATCCCTTATTTCAGTATTAAATGTTAAACCTGCTAATCCGCCATTATAGTATTTTCCGGTTAACTGGGCATTAATTACACCCAGGCTTCTTACCAATGCACCATTTATATGCCCAAATAATCCCAGAGTACTATTTTGCAGCCCTGCAACCTCCAGATTTGCTATGCAATGACCATCTCCATCAAAATCAGCTCCCAGATATGGGATATAAAACCCCGTCATTTCCCCCAGATCAAGGTCATTAGTGAGCTTAAAGGCGATTTCCGGCTCTCCCCCAAATACCAGAAGTGTCTCCAGATCCTCCGTATCGCTCACCAGATAACTCCCTTCTTCCTCTTCTAAATAATCTGATATATCCAGAGAATATTCATTAGCTAACCACGCATTATACAATTCCGTTGGAAGAACCCCATAGCTGTAATGATGCTCTCCATTGATCAAAATCTCGTCATAATTATAATGACTGTTTTGATATTCCTGCAGGAATCCATGTCCAAAAAGCCCACCTATTTCCACTTCACCTGCGATACTGCCAGTGGCATAGCAATTATTCAGCTCTGAATCAGAGTAAAATTGTCCCATAATACTGCCTACACCCCAGCTCCCTGTAATATCAACATTAATTAATCCCAGATTCTCTACTATTCCGCAATTACTATAACCAAACATACCGACTTGGTTAACTTCTGGTCGATTGATATACAACCCGTCAATTATATGATCATCACCATTATATCTCCCGGAAAACGACCCCTGATCATAATTGCCTATCGGACTAAATCCTGCTCCTTCGTTCCAGTTCACTGTATCTGAGGCATCAATATCTCCTGTCTGAATAAAATAACAATCCCAGTATTCAAAATGGGAACTCAGCCAGTAAAGGTTATCCAATGTTTCTATCTGAAACGGATCTGCTTCAGTGCCACTGCCAGCAGGTATGTTTCCCCCAAAGATAACACAAATATATGACTCACGGGTTACACTATCACTTTCCCCGCCTGAACCAGAAATAGTCAAACTCACATCGTAAATCCCTGATTCACTGTAATTCCAGACCGGACGCTCTTCACCGCTGTCTATAATGCCATCATTATCAAAATCCCATTCCCAGCTTTCTATCGCCCCGGCTGATAGATCAATGAACTCGATTTCCTCTCCGACAAATACCTCCAAAGATGATCCGACAAACCAGGCATAATAATCTTCCTCAGATACTGTCCACCCTAAATCTGCCAGGTAAGCAAAACCGCTATTCATATCCTCACCTATATTCCAGATGTCTTCTTCACCGTTCGCTGTTTCATCCTCAAAATCCCAACCCAAATCTGTATATGTGAGTGATTCCTGCATCTCTAAGGTAGTTTTTCCCCATAGATCGATAGCTGTTCCACCCTCATCATTGCCTATGCCCATTTCCTGTCCGCTGCTCTCCAGATTCCAGATACTGCAGTGTATCTCAGAATCATTTCTGCCAGCCAAACCACCCACAGCACTTTCACCACTCACGCTCCCACTGGCATAGGTATTAAAGATCACTGAATTGTCATTATCTCCCACCAGACCACCGACCTTTTCAATCCCGGATACGGCTCCCACCGCATAGCAGTCCCTTATCTCTGAGGAATAATTATAGCCAGCAAAACCACCAACCCTGAACTCTGCCGTCACATCCGCATCAGCATAGCAACTATTGATTTCCGAATCAAAACATACATTGCCCAGCAGACCTCCCGAATATTCTCCCCCGGTCACAACTCCTTTGCCATAACAATCACTTATATATGAGTGCTTGCAATGCCCTGCCAACATCGCTGCTGACCAATCCCCGACAACTTGTCCCTCTGCCGAGCAATCGACCACTGTCTCATTATTCAGATATCCTGCCAGGCAACCGATATAATCATCACCTGTCACATCAGCATCTATTAACCTGAGCCTTTCCAGTCGACCACTTTGCGCATAGCCAAATAATCCACATCCGTCCTGCTCAGGTCTGTTTATAAATAAGCCTGTTATCTTAAGAAAATATCCATTATAACTCCCTCTAAAAGGCTCGTTATCCATACTGCTTATCCACCAGCCTATCGGACTGAATCCCGCCCCTTCATTCCAGCTCACCGTCTCACTGGCATCTATATCCGAGGTCTGCAGATAATAGCTCTCCCAACCCTCAGGATTAGTGCTCAACCATAATAAATTATCCAAACTATCCACAAGATATGGTTCAGCCTCAGTCCCCATCCCTTCAGGCTGCACCCCATCAGCATAAATACTCATCGTGATTACCAAAATAATTAAAATTATTAATCTCGTTTTCATAATTCCTCCTGTTCTCCTGCATATTTCATTAAAATCTTCTTACTGTCACGACTACACGACTGCACGACTAAAAAAATTCGACTCACGACTAACGATTCACGACTAACGGATTGAAAATCCTCACATTACATTTATTTTTCAATTCTTGTCCGCCTGGGTGGATTACATTCTTGTCAGCCTACGGCTGATTACATTTTCAATTATTCTCACACCCGCAGTCTTCCCTTCTACTCTGTGCTCTCTGTGGTGAAAAATCTTACATTCCCTTCTCACTTCTCACTTCTCACTTCTCACTTCTCACTTTTCCCTTCTCACTGTAAACCTACTTCAGCAATATACATTTCCGGCAGTAACTGCCCCCATCATAAACTAATCTGGCAAAATATATCCCTGTACTAACCGGCATTCCTGCCTGGTCATCTCCTTGCCACAAAATATTGAGCTCCGATTCTGTTTTCCATCCATCACACAGAGTTTTCACTTTCTGCCCTTTCAGATTATAGATTTCCAGTTTCACGTTTCCTGGTTCATTTAGTGCAAAACTGAACATAGTCTCAGGATTAAAAGGATTGGGATAATTAGTAAGTTCTAAATTAGCAACTGGCAACGATTCATCAATAGCATCTCCCATTAAACTACTATCCCAGAATAGAGGAACTTCAAAAATCCCCTGATCTGTAAATACGAACATAGTGTTGTAATGAAGTTCACGCCCGGCATCTGGCATAGGTATCAACATTATGATCTCACATAAAAGACTATCACCAGGAGCTAGAACCTGCGAAAATTCATTCTCAAACATAAAATCGTAGCTATCGAAGGCAACAGTTGATACATATATGTCCACCAAAGAAATATTCTTCATTGTTATATCCTGACATATATCATCATAAGTGAGAAAAAACAGAGTGTCAGGACTAAATGCCAGATATTCTTCCGGCTGATAATATTCCAGCTCAAAATCTATTCCGTTAACTGTCTGCCCCCCAGTCAGCATCACATCTTCTATAGTTTCTGGTAAATAATTCTCTAGCCAGGCTGTAACATTACAAGTCCCCTCCCCAACCGGTGTAGTGATCAAATAGTTACCAGATTCATCAGGATGAACGGGTGCCCCCACCCCTATGCAGGCATCTTCTATATCCCCATTTCCGCCAGTACGGCTCACACGGCCCGTGATAAAGGCTGGATTGGTTTCCGTATCTGCCTCATAGCAGCCCATATCCGGTATCAGTGCACCATCCCCGATCCCATCCTGAATTCGGAAGTTGCCATCTATATCAAACAAGGGTATTTCCAGATCGGGAATTTCTGCTGTTCCAGCATCAATGCAGGGACTGTGTGCAGCTAAACGATAATCATTATTTTCTTCATCAATAAAACAGGGATACCGGGAAGTATTACCACCAAAATCTATCTCTGGCATTACTATTCCACCTTCAAAGCAGGAATTATAGATCCCCACACTGGCAAATGTATTTATATTAGGATGGTTACCCCAGGATATGCAATTAATGATTCTCTGACTATCAAAATAAGCACAGTAGAAACCATAAGAAATATTATTAACCACTGTGTTATTAATACATAGGCCATCCACCATTGTCATAACTATACCAGTATCACAATTATAGACCAGGTTATTAACTATCTCACAGCCATAAAACCCGTCAATCTCCATACCTCTACTCACACTTGAAATTCTGTTATTATAGATATATACCCCGGGACAATCATCAAAGACATGAATACCTTGTGATGGATAAGTCATGTTTCCTTCAATTACATTATTTGTAATTAAAGGTACTGCCTCAAAGACCATTATTCCCGTAGACATCATATTATCTGTCAAAGATATATGATTATTAGCTATTACAGCCTGAGATTCACCACCAACCTGAATGCATCGTCTGGGATTTTCGATATAATTCCCTTCAATATAAGGCGAAAGGAAGAAACCATCACATTTTATCCCCCACGTTCCAGCCACCGAAATATGATTGTTTAGTATCTGCGGTTCAGCAACTTCACATAATATCCCATTAGTATCAAAAGTATTCCTGCCTATCGTAAAACCAGTCAAAACAGCCGCACTGCTTTCATTATTCGCAAAAGTTACTATATAACCATCATTCGCCACCTGATCTATAATTGTAGTTGCTATATATGAACTATCAGCAGTTGTGAGAAATAGTGAACCCACCACAATGTCTTTGCCATTAAAATTAATAGTTTCCTGATATAATCCCGGCTGCACAAGCACAGTATCACCATCCGCAGCAGCAGTTATCCCACCATGAATAGTCGTCTGATCCGCAGGTACATTAATGATAACTCCCATCAGGCTGTGTATTAGTACAATAAAAATCAGCAGTATTACCTTTTTCATAATTTATCCTTCACAATTTATTCTAAATAATATCCTCAGATCATAATCCAAGTTATTCACTCGCAAGCTTTTCACAACAGGTAGCTTCCAAATCCCAATCTATAATTATCTAAAACTTATGTCAAATGTATTTTTATTTATTATGTTCTTCTTTGTCATAAAGAAAACCGTGCCATTACTTCTTTTGCAAAAGATAGACCTTCACCCTTTCGTTTTTCTCTGATTTGGATTTGATATTGCCCTCTTAATTTTCACTCCTTCCCTCAGTCACTCAGTCACTCAGTCACTCAGTCACTCAGTCACTCAGTCACTCAGTCACTCCTACACCCCTTCGCATTTTCACATCTTCACCCATTCACCCATTCACTCCTTCACTCTTTCCCCTGTTCTGAATTATATTAAACACATTTAATTTTACATTTTCAATTTTCAATTTTCAATTCCCTTTCCCCTCCCGATCTGGTGTCAATGGCATTTTAAATTGGTACAGTTTTGGCACTCGTAACTGGTACAGATTTTCAGTTAATTTTGCCCTTCATTCTATAACTGTCACCAGCCATAA
>Ga0075121_1000362_pt1 | contig 31641 bp, 29 predicted proteins | sample AntAceMetag02UKG_FD_69793 | JGI IMG/M metagenome (GOLD analysis project Ga0075121, IMG submission 69793) | Saline lake microbial communities from Ace Lake, Antarctica - Antarctic Ace Lake Metagenome 02UKG | ecosystem: Environmental > Aquatic > Non-marine Saline and Alkaline > Saline | place... | reverse complement strand
TGTTGTTAAAAAAAATTGAAAAAGTTGTTATTTTGGGGCTAAATTCAAGAAAAGTTTACGAAACAGCAAATCCTCACATCGCTATTTTAGGGCACTTTAACCATAAGCGGGAACTGCTGTGATGGTATCAATCCATGTGCTATGGACTATAGGTTTTATTTTAACCATTTCACCTCATATGCACTAAGAATCAATCCATTTTCGAGGTTAATCTCATGATCCAACAAAACATCCTTCACCTGGTCTTTTTTTAGTTCATCTTTTATTAAATCGACATTCAAGCTCACTTCCTTCTCGGTTACATTTGTTATGGCAAGCAGACTGCCGGAATCATTACGGCGAAGTATCGCCACGACGGAAGGGCTAAGATTTAATATCTTTTGACCGGCCAACGGGGAAAAAAGCGGTTCATTGATTCTTGCTTTGATCATTTTAGTATAACCGGTGTAAACTTTATATTTATTGGAGTTAGAATCGTTTAACTCTGCCACTAGGCTATCATAGTTAAATTTTTGTCTATTAATTGCTCGGCTATAGCCAAGTTTTTCAACACCTTCACTCCAATTTTTCGCACCTATAAAATTGTTAAAATAAATCAAAGGTACGCCCTGAATGGCTAATTGGATTGACTGGCTGGCTAAAAAACCCTCTATTGAACCAATCGCGCTTGGGAAGGTTATATTAAACTCATAAGGCTCTTTGCCTCCGTCTTCGCTGGTACGATAAAGAACTTTTCCGCCCTTGGTGACGCATTCATCGGCAATTGTCTGCAATTCTTCATTATTTAGAACGTCACGGGCCGGGCCGGTATGAATGCCGTCATGAGAAATGGATAAATTGAGAAGAGCTGTTTCATTGCCTGTTTCTCCGATCGAGCTTAACCACTCTGTGGCCTTGCTTGAATCTTGCTGTAAAAAAGTGTGAAGTAATAGAGTTTCGAGCACGAAATTATAAATGAGATTTGCTTCATTATTTCCATCGCCAAAGTAAGAAGTATTTTCTTTATGCGGCAAAACCGTTTCCGTAATCAACCAAACGTTCGGATCCGCTTCTTTGAATACATCATGAATCAATTGAACAAGGGTATGTAATTCAGGTAAATCAAAGCAGGTTGTGCCGAGCTTTTTCCAGGCATAAGCAATGGCATCCAGACGAATTGCATCGATTCCGTTTTCAATATAAAACAAAAGAACTTTTACCATATCGAGAAATACATCCGGATTAGAATAATTTATATCAACCTGGTCGTCTGAAAATGTAGTCCAAACGAATTTTTTCCCTTCATTAGTTTCAAACGTTGTAAATAATGGGCTGGTACGAGGCCTGAATACGGTGGAAGTGTCAACTTCTTTATCAAAAGCGATAAAAAAATTTTTGTATTTTGCGTCGCCTTCTAAAAACTTCTTGAACCATTCGCTTTTAACAGAAACATGATTAGCTACACAATCAGCCATTATGCTGAAATCTTTGCTTATCGACCTTAGATCTTCCCAGGAACCGAATGGTTCATTGACCGCATAATAATCAACCACTGAAAATCCATCATCGGAAGTGTAAGGAAAAAAAGGTAAAAAATGTACCTTATTAATAATACCTTTTGCAAATTCCTGTAAAAATTTATGCATGGTTTTAAAAGTTTTGATAGCCGGCTCCGACACATGATCGGCATAGCAAACTAGTATTACGTCCTGCTCCGTAAACAGGGGTTTCACTTCAGTCTGTGTTCTCTTTGATTTAAAATCGTCAATAATCCGAACCAATTTATCATGGACTTCTACAGCTTTTTCAGGGTAAAGTGTTTTTATTTTTTGTAATAAATCTCCCATAGTTTTGCCCCTCCATTTTGTTTAAATTGACTCGACCGTTTTGAGCGGGCCCATTGATATTATAAAAGCGTTACTTTAATAATATCATAAACTTATACCCATATAAAAACCATTATCGAGTCAACCATGGAGCCGATCAATTTGCTAACCGCAAAAGCCATATTAACGGTATAGAATCATTTTGGGCTTTTGCTAAAGGTAAATTAGTCAAATTCCATGGTATTTGTGATTCAACTTTTTATTTGCATTTAAAAGAATGTGCGTTTAGGTTTAATTACCGTAATAAAAGTCTATAAAATTATCAATAATTTAAAAAATAAGATAAGGTTATCATGAAAAAAGATTCTGATTTTAGAGAATATGTTCGATCGCATGTCTTTTATAAAATAACCGATATTGTGATGGAAAGAGGAGAAGGTATTTATCTTTATGATATTGACGGCAAGAAATACATTGATACCGCATCCGGTACTTTCAACATGAGTATGGGATACAGTCACAAAGAAATCCTAAACGCAGTTAATAATCAAATTGGTGATTTGATCCATGTTTCTTCGTCATTTCAAACAAAGCCGATTTCTAACCTTGTAAAGAACATAATAGATATTACCCCGAAAAATTTAACAAAAGTCCATTTAAGGGTTTCCGGTGGGTCTGAAGCAAATGAGGGGGCCATTAAGATCTCACAATATAATACCGGCAATAATGGTGTTATCAGCACGTTTCGAAGTCATCTGGGGCAGACTATGATGATGATGAATGTTTCAGGGAATGCTTTTCGAAAAAAAGAATTTCCTACTGTTAACGCGGATATTTTAAATGTCCCGGATGCTTACTGTTACCGTTGTTTCTACAATCAAAAACCGGAAACATGTAATTTACTTTGCGTGGAAGCGATTAATGATATCCTTGAATATGGGAGTTGCGGTCGAATCGCTTGTTTCATTATTGAGCCAATTTCCGGTAATGGTGGTAATATCGTTCCACCTAAAGGCTATTTTAAAGCATTAAAAAAATTATGCGAGGAACATGGAATTTATCTTATTTTTGATGAAGTGCAAACAGGATTCGGAAGGATCGGCGAATGGTTCGCTGCTGATTATTTTGGAGTAAAACCGGATATTATGACGCTGGCAAAAGGAATGAGCGGTATAGGATTTCCAATGGCGGCAATTGTAGTTGACGGCAAAATTAAACAATTTGCTTCACACGATCATACTTTTACATTTGGGAATAATGTATTGGCCGCTACCGCTGTAAATAAAACAATTGATATTTTAAGAACCCCGGGATTTTTAGACCATGTCAAGGAAGTTGGAAAGTATATTACCGAAAGGCTTACCAAAATGCAAGAAAACCATTCCTATATTGGTGATGTACGGGGTGTCGGTTTAATGCTCGGCATTGAAATTATCGATTCCGAGGGAGGCAAGAATGTTGAACTGACAAATAAAATAGCAGATAGGGGCATGCATTATGGTATGATTCTAAGAACATCCCAATATGGTTATGGAAATGTTATAAAAATTCGACCTTCATTGATTATTACCATGGAACAGGCTGAGGAATTATGTGATGTTTTGGAAAAAGTATTAAATGATTTTAAGCTTTAAGATTGTTGTCGAATCCATTTAGTCCTTATTAAGCGAAGCCTTATAATGAGATTTTTCCAACAAATATTTTTTTACATTTAAAGAGAATGATAATAATGAAAGCTGTAATTTGGGATATGGATGGAGTATTGATCGATAGCGAACCGATATATTATGAAATATATCAAGAGCTTTTTAAGCGGATTGAGATAAAGGCTTCCTTTGAAGAATTTACAAAATATATGAGTTTAAGCGATTCGAAAATTTGGGAAATAATTAAGGAAAAAAATAACTTAACTCAATCCTTGGCTTGGTTGTTAAAGCTTCAAAAAGATGCTGAACGAGAATATTTTCAAAATAATGATCTTGAACCTATTCCAGGGGTTATTCCCCTGCTCAAAGAGTTGCAAGCTAAATGATATCAAAATAGGCCTCGCTTCATCTTCAACAATAGAACATATCGAATTAATTACATCAAAACTAAATATTATTGATTACTTCATTATAAAAATCAGCGGCGACATGGTAAAAAAAGGGAAACCTGAGCCTGATATATTTATTGAAGCAGCAAATAAATTAGCGGTGTCTCCCAATCACTGCGTCGTTATCGAAGACACTGAAAACGGTTCAAAAGCCGCTGTTAGCGGGAATATGAAATGCGTAGGCTTTCAGAATAAAAATTCAGGCAACCAGGATTTATCAAGAGCTGATTTAATTGTAGAGTCTTTAACCGATTTAAATGTAAATATGTTAAAAAGTATGTTTAAGGAGGTAATTTACAATTAAATTACTTCCAAGATCATTTGATTCCAAGTCCTAATAATATAATATTTCGGTCATCTTCAAATTCCGGGCCTTGAAAATGGTTTAGCAAGCTTATAATATAATCTTTAGCGGTAAAAATAACATCTTGATGAGCTATGATATTTTGTAGTGCCCGATGCCGCAAATTTCTATCCATCGAAAAGCTATTAACCACACTCCACCGGTAACTATCAGCATGTTGAATCGTTGTTAAGAATAAAGACAATGAATTTCTTAGTTCATCCGAAATGATATTCTCCAAGGATTTCTCAATATTGACATATTGAAAGGTATTTGCCCGAGAAAGTTCTTTTTGAATTGTTGCGTTGATTTCCATCTGAGAGTCTATTTTATTTTGTATTTCTTCTACTTCTTTCAATGTATCAGAACTCTGTTGATAGACTTTAGTGCTCTGACTGTAGAGGTGAGAACTTTTACTATAGAAATAAGCTGCAACAGGAATAAGGAGTGCAGTAGCAATTGAAAATAATAATCCCATTACTGCGATAACAACAGATGAAAATTTTTGAGATTCATTAATGGATGAAGCAAATTTGTTTTCCAGCAAATCTATTTTTTTCAAGTCATCTCCTGAGATTTTAGAACAATCCATTCTTGCTATATCGGATAAAGGGACCATTTTTTTTTCAATGACATATACTCTGTTTAAGAGATAAAATAAGCAACACACCAATACTATAAGACCAACTGAATAAAGAAAAAGAGTAATTCCTCTCGAATGTTTTGGGTTAAATGATTCATTTGTTATTAGATTTGGTGAGTTCATGATAACAATTTCCTTAAGTCTTTAAATTTGGTTGGTTTTGTTATAAGCGAACAAATATCCTCGTTTTCTTTTAAATACTTTTCGACTTCCTCTTTAATTCTTTCTCCTTTAACGCCCATAATTACGGTAAAGAATATGATTTTAAAGTTATCATTAATCTCTTTGTAATTACTTAGTATATAATTCGCGATCTTAAATCCAGTTAGATAACCATATAAAGTCTCTTCTTTTGAAAATGGCTTCCATGGAATAATCATGATATCCAGCAAGAAGTAATCTACCACTTCACGCTTCTCAATAAACCTTTTAATTTCATTCATTGCATCTTGAGCATCAGATGCTTTTGTAACACGATAATTCTCAAGCGACAATATTTGGGACCAATAATTTAAAACACTTTCCTCGTCTTCCATGTAAAATATGTGCAGTTTCTTGCTCATAGTAAACTCCAAAATGTATGATATTTTATTCAAAATATAACCGAAAAATTGTAGGGTCATCATTATTAATAAGTACTATATCCCCTTTTTGCGCTTCCATTATTCTTTTTGCAATATATAACCCTTTACCTTGTCCAGGAGCTCGCCATCTGGAACTTTCTCCTCTATATCCCAAGTCGAAGATATTTTTTTCATCCTCTTTATCAATACCAATTCCAACACTGCTTATTTCAATAGAATCGGAACATTTAGGCGGAACATGACCTCTATAGATATGAATCAAACTGTTTCGTTCAGAATATTTAACAGCATTCATAATTACGTTATAAAGAACTTGTTTAGTCGCCTCTCGATCAAAGGATTTAATGCCAATATCTTTTATCTTTTCGTCATAAGTAATCGACTTGTTGCCTTTATTCTTTGCATAGGGACGAAGCATGTTAACCACCACAACAACCATAGAAAAAACTTCTAATAGTTCTATACAAGGCTCCCAATTCGGATCACTAAATGTCCCCTGCTTTCCCACAAAGGAGATTTGGTCTATAGTCTCATTAAGATTATTATAGATATCTCTTACTTGACATTCTGCCTCTTTCCGGGGTGAAGTTATTCTAGATAGAAGTTCAAGTCCTGATGATATGATCTCAAGAGGAGAACAAATCTCGTGAGCTGCTATTGAAACAGCAATTTTTTCCCTTTCAATAATTTGCTCAATTTCATTAATCTCGCGTGCATTTTCAATAGCGATGGCAGATTGATTGGCTAACATATATGCTAAATCATAATCTTCATCGGTGAATACGGGGGAACCAACTTTGTTAACAGCTGTGAGGGTTCCTATGATTTTATTTTTGACTGTGAGTGGGACGACTATTATAGGTCCAGTACGATGCCTTTCGGCCTCTTTCTGTGGGGTGACTCCCTGTCTCCAATCACTTTGAGCATCTGCTATGTTAACACCTTCACCACTTGTTAAGACCCAGCCGCTAATACCATCCTTTATTTGCTGAAAAGAATAATTATCTATATGCGATTGCGTGTAATTATGACCGGTTCCTTTAATAAATATACGCTTTTGCATGTCAACCAAGAGAATGAGGCTTCGGTCAGCATCTAATAGGTCAACGATATGTTCAGTTATATTATTCAAAATTGCCTCAAGATTGAAATTTGATGCAATATCAGCACTTATTTCTTGAAGTATCTTATATTTTTTCATAAGGCGCGTGTTATAAATAGCTGAGGCAGCCTGATTTGCAAAAAGGGATAATATTTCAATCGCTCTTTCTGAGAATGCTTGTTCCTCATCATAGTATAGGCACATAACACCGATAATTGAATCACGGCTAATCATTGGTAAATAGTGGCTGGCTTCTATACCTTGCTCTTCAAGAGCTTTATTTATACTAAGACCCTCTTTACGTTTGCTTATATATTTGTACTTTCTATTTGCCAAAACTTCATAAGTAAAACCATTAGGACTTGGTTTAACGGTATCACCAGAAACAGGCTTGTAACCAAATGGGATATGCTCCAAAGGCTCTTGTTTAAGGCATAATTGGGGATCCTGAGCATCTTTTAACAGAAGAATGTCTGCTGCTTTGACCTCGCTCACTTCAATAATATTTTGAATGGTTTGCAATGAAATTTCTTTTGGGGATAAGTTCCCCCTATTAAAATCTATCCCCAAATTATGGAGAGATTTTAATTGGTTTAATTGGAGCTCTCGGTCGATAATTCTCCCTATAGCCCTAGATACTCGATTGAGAAAAGCATTAAGTCTCAAACATTCTGTATTATCTGGAAAAACCTTAAAACCACTTATGGCAATTATCCCTAATCTCTCATTTCTCTCCTTTTTAAGTGGAATAATAAGAACCTTTTCATCTGAGGGGAATCGAGTTAAAATAGAGTCTTTTTTTTTATACGCACTTGTTACTGTATGATATTTATCGCCATCTAAAAAAAATTCTTTTGGGGCGTCTTGATTAGAACCATTATATTCGACCAATACCAACTTGGTCCTTTCTGGATTTTCGATATAAATACTGAACTTATTAATGCTAAAAATGAGTTTAAGTGCCTTGGCTATTGATGCATATACCTCTTGTTTACTCGAAGCAGCATATATTGAATGCACAACTGTTCCTAAATAAATCCATTGATAATTAGAGCTATCTTTAGAGCCATCTAAAATTTCATTTTCTAAATATGTAACAGCTTTCCTCCACTGCCCTGCTGTTGTAAGGATATTGACAATCTTTTCAGGCTGAAACTGCTTTCTAAAACATTCTTCATAGATTTTATTCCGAACAATGTATTCTAATACATCTTTATCTTCTACAACTTTACGTCTAATGGCTCCTATTATTAGTAATTTATTAATCTTTGGCTGCCATTCTTTATGTACTCTATTCTTCGTTATTTTACCTTGTTTTAAAATTTGTAGGATTAATAACAAAGATATAGTATCAGCCTCTATAGTTCTTATACATTTCTGAAGCGGTTGATAGTCATTGGCTTCTTCATTTATAAACCATGAAATCGCTTTCTTAACTTCCTGCCTATTAACGATTTTCTGAAGCTCGTTTTCATCAATTAAATCAGACGAATATTTGCAAAGTACTGAAATCAGGTGTCGATCACCCGCTGTATTATCAATTATATATTGGTGGATATCTGAGGTGATCCTATTATCCCTTTGCTCAAAAATACTTTCTATCAGTTTTGCACTTGCTTGCGTAGAAAGATCTTCCATAAAAGTCTCATGGTCTGCTTGAAAAAAAGAAATACTTTCATCTGCTGAAAACGAACTGGCAATTACGATTACAAGCTGTTTGTTGTTCTCAGATTTAATTTCATTTAAAATTTCAAGGAGTAATTCGATAGGCTTGGTTCGTAATTTCTCGAAATGGTCTATTAATAGTATTAATTTTTTATTAAGTAACTCTATGTTTTCGTAGATAAATCTATGGAGAGAATTCTTATCCATAACGTCACCCGGCAATAATGATGTGGCGACTTTGGCATGTTTTGTTAATTCTCTTTTGAATAATTTTGCAAATTCATAAGAGAATCGCTCATCAATTTCATAGCCTATGCATTTAAAATCCAACAATATGCAAACAGTTTCAATATCATTTTTTAACTTCTCATTAACAGTCTCAAGGATATAACTTTTCTGGGATCTTGGAGGACCTATAATAGCACAGCAGTTGCCATTTCGGACATTGTGTATAATATCGGTAACGTCATCTTCATTCAATATATACCAGTCACTCTTGTTAGAATCATCAGAAGACTTTTTAAAACAAATCTCGAAGCCAGCCTCATTTTTCTTATATAACGCCATGGTCAATTTATTCCTATATTACTTTGTCCAATAATTATTAAGCTCTTTACCCAGAACTATTGTTTTGCTATCGCTACATTTGGGAAATAAAGGCTCTCTTTTTAATTCGAGCCTGTTCAACACTTTTAAATGTTAATAAATACATTAAGTTACAAGCATGAAAAAAGGAAGTTGCCCCCAAAATAGTACATTTCCGGGGAGGCACTGCTTGGAAACACAATGTTTTTTAAAAAGTTACCCCCAAAGTTTAACGTTTTCTACCCTATGAAAGTGAGGGTTATTTAGAAATACCCTTTAGTTTTCAACATGTTTACTCTTTTTCTCAATATTGAACAAAATGGTCATTTTATGGGGTGTTTCGGGTTCCAATACAATTTATCGAACGCTGAATCTTAATTATTGAACAGGCTTAATTCAGGATTATAGTTAATAAGGTTATATGTCAACTTCTAAGATATCGCAAAATAGTGTGAAATTATTCAGTTGTTCGTTAATATAGAAATCATACCAATTAAATAAAAACGGCTTTTAGTTCCATTTATTGAATTTGATTCATTTCATCTTCAATGGTACAGTTCTACAAAACTATTGTGGAATTTATATTAACTAATTGGTACAGCGTTAAAGTAATTGAACGCTACCAAGAACGACTCCTATCAAAATGTGGTAAATACAAATAAATGTTATCATACTGCTTGGCAGTGGCTGCAAAAACTTCGTCGTGCGATTGTGAGGCCCGGTCGAGACAAGTTGAGTGGTTTGGTCGAAGCCGACGAGACTTATGTCGGTGGAAAGAAGCCAGGCAAACGCGGCCGTGGCGCTGAAGGAAAAGCACTCGTTGGTATTGCAGTGGAAGATAAAGGAGAAAACGGCATTGGGCGTATTCATTTGCGGCACTTGGAGGACGCTTCCAGCGCCAGCCTGACGCCATTTATTGAAGGATTTGTGTTGCAGGGCAGCACAATCCGTACTGACGACTGGTTGGGATATAATGGGCTTAATGAGAATAATTTCCGACATATTGTGATACAATCCAAAGATCTGAAACTGGCACATTTGATTGCTGCACTGATGAAACGCTGGCTTTTGGGAACTTATCAAGGCGCTGTGCGTCCATCGCATTTGTCGTATTACTTGGATGAGTTTACATTTCGTTTCAATCGTCGCACCTCAAAATCACGGGGCAAATTGTTCTATCGGTTAGTACCAAGCTATGATGGTAGAACCAGCCCCCCTCAGAATGCTAAAGGGGCCGGCGTTGCCATTTCTTGAAGGAGCGGCAAACCTTAATCTTGATCCTATCGACGAAGATCAAAACCACAACATATAGTAACTATTGGAGTGAAATGCATACCCCAGAAAGTAAAAAATCGTTGTATGTCATAGCACAGGTCCACAAATTATCGTGATCAGGCGGCCATCATTTATCGTGATCGCTCTCAAGATGTTCCACAGAGAAAACAGGGCTTGGTCAAATTTTTTTCTTACCCATGAATTTTAATATACGATCATGCTGTGTTAACAGAAGTCATTTTATTAAAAATCAATGCCGTGATCGGGTTTGCAGTCATATGACACTGGATATTAATCACTCGAAGCGGGATCGGTATCTGTTTTGAGATGAAACACTGGTGTGGCGGTTTCCTGCGTGGCAACCACTATTTCGGCGCCGCAGGTGACAAGGGCGGGCGCAACTTCGTCCATGGCCTTTGTGGAGGTGTTGTTTTTGTCGCTGAGGTGGGCCAGAATCACGTGCTGCAGACCGCTGTGCCGGATCTCGGCCAGAAGGTCCCGGGAAGCGCTGTTGGAAAGGTGGCCGGTACGTCCCTTTATTCTCTGTTTCAAATGCCAGGGATAGGGGCCGGCAAGAAGCATTTCAGAATCATGATTGGCTTCAAGGACAAGCAACCGACAGCCTTTCAGATGTTCCCTGACCATGGCGGTGGCGATCCCAAGGTCCGTTGCAATAGCGGTTTTGGACCCGTTTTGCATGAACGTGAAGCCGGCCGGGTCTGCCGCATCATGGGATATGGAAAAAGGATGGATGGCCAGTTGGTTGATGGAAAATGTGCATCCGCATTCAAAATTTTGATATTCAAAGACAGTACCGAGTTTGGACTCGGCAGCTTCCCGGGTTTTTTTATTGATGTAGACGGGAAGCTGATACCGCCTGGAAAGAACTCCGACGCCGTGAATATGGTCCGCATGTTCATGGGAAACAATGATGGCGGTAAGGTCTTCGGGGGCCAGTCCCCTGGATTTCATGCGGCGTTGGATTTCGATCCCGGAAAGGCCGGCATCCACAAGAACGGCTGTGTCGCCGTCTGAAATATAAACCGCATTACCTTTGCTGCCGCTGGCCAGAACACAGACACACGAGTCGCAGGAGGTTGGGCAATTGGATACGCTCGAGCTCAAATCGGTTATTTGCCTGTATGGCCGAACCCGCCGTCGCTGCGGTCGGTTTCATCCAGTTTGTCTGCAATTTCGAGTCTGGCCTGATATACTCTCTGGATGATCATCTGGGCGATTCTTTCACCGCGCCGGACAGTATAGGCGGCATTGCCCAGATTGATGAGTGCGATTTTAACTTCGCCCCGGTAGTCGGCGTCAATTGTGCCCGGGGAGTTGACCAGGCTGATGCCGTGCTTTACGGCCAGGCCGCTCCTGGGGCGGATCTGGGCTTCAAATCCTGGTGGCAGGGCCATGGCAAAACCGGTGGGAATAAGACGGATTGCACCGGGAGCCAGTGTTGTTTCATTTTCCATGGCGGCGCAGATATCCATGCCGGCTGCCAGCGGGGTCATATAGCACGGCATGGAGATATCTGTATCGACATCCGGCCGTAATTTTAAAAAGCGGATGACGGGATTTGAATTGTCCATTAAAATCAAACCATGTATTTGAAAAGCTGGGATTTATGTTGCTAAAAAATTTTAAACGGCTTGTCCCCGGAGACCGGTCCGAGAATGGTCAGTGCTGCCTGGTCGGGTTGGAAGATAAGGTCGGCCAGTTCAATAATATCCGCCTCGGTTACCGTATCGATTCCTTTGACAATTTCCTCTATGGGTACATAGCGGCCAAAATGGATTTCGTTTTGGGCCAACCGCACCATCTGGTTGTCAACACTTTCAGAGGCCAGCAGCAAATTCCCCTTGGTAAATTCACTGGCAGCATGCAGTTCGCTGCCGGTTACGGCCTCTTTTTTAATTCTTAAAAGTTCCTTTGTAATCAGATCGATGGTTTCCGTTACCTTTTCAGGTGCCACACCGGCATAGACCCCGAATATGCCGGTATCTTCATAGGAGGATATAAAGGAATAAACAGAATAGGCAAGCCCTCGCTGTTCCCGGATTTCCTGAAACAGCCGGGAACTCATGTTGCCTCCTAAAATAGTGCTCAACAGGGAAAAGGCATAACGGCGGGGATCGGTTATGGGAAAACCACGGGCATTACAACAGATATGAGCCTGTTCGATGTCCCTGCTGTACACGGCAACGTTGGAACAGCCTTCCGAAGGCCGGCGATGGGGAAAGTTGTTTGTCTTTCCGATGGATTCAAAAACCGGTCCCACCAGGTCCATAAACCGGCCATGTTCCAGATTGCCGGCCGCTGAAATGACAATGCGATCGGGCTGGTACAGGTGATGAAAAAAATCAGCAACCGTGGAGGCGTTAAATTCCAGGACATTTTCCCGGGTACCGAGTATGGATTGCCCCAAGGGGTTTTCACCCCAGTAATTGGCCCCTGACAGCACGTGCACGTATTCTTCGGGAGAATCCTCAACCATGCCGATTTCCTGGCAGATTACCGGCCGCTCTTTTTCCAGCTCATCCTGGCTGAACCGGGAGTTCAAAAAAATATCGGTGAGTATCTCGGCCATGGTTGCCAGATGGGTATCCATGACCTTGGCATGGTAGCACGTGCTTTCCATGGAGGTAAATGCGTTGGTTTGCCCTCCGATGGCATCGAATTCCTTGGCGATCTGAAAGGCGGAACGCTTGGTGGTTCCCTTGAAAATCATGTGCTCGATCAAATGGCTGAGCCCGTTTTCAGCCGGAGTTTCATCACGCGCCCCGACATTTACCCAAACGCCCATGGAAACCGAATGTACATGGGGCATCTGGTGGGTCAGTATCCGGATGCCGTTGCCCAGTACCATTTTTTTTGTCACGGTGGTCATCAAAGATTATTTATCCTCTTCCAGAACGGCCTTGCGGCTTAAGCGAATTTTGCCGTCTCTTCCGATTTCAAGCACCTTAACCTTGATCACATCCCCCTCCTTGACCACATCGGTGACTTTGGCGACCCGCTTGGGGGCCAGTTGGGAAATATGCACCAGGCCGTCCGTGCCCGGCATAATCTGAACAAAGGCTCCGAAATCGGTGGTTTTGACCACGGTTCCCTCGTATATGACGCCGACCTCCGGTTCCGCTATGATTTCTTCAACCATTTTTCTGGCAGCATCACCCTCCTCTGCTGAAAAAGCAGCGATTTTAACCAGGCCGCTGTCATCGATCTCAACCCGGGTATTGGTTTCACTCTGGATGGAGCGAATAATTTTTCCTCCAGGGCCGATGATTTCACGAATTTTGTCCGGTTTGACCTGAATGGTCACTATTTTGGGGGCGTAGGGGGATGTTTCGTCCCGGGGCTGCTCAATGGCCGCCACCATCTGTTCAAGGATATGCAGCCGCCCGGTGCGGGCCTGGGCCAGGGCTTTTTCCATGATCTCCCTGGAGAGTTCATGGATTTTAATGTCCATCTGAAGGGCGGTTATGCCTTCGCGGGTGCCGGCTACTTTAAAATCCATATCACCGTAATGATCTTCATCACCGAGGATATCGGACAGGATCGCGATGTTGCCATCCTCTTTGATCAGGCCCATGGCAATGCCGGAAACCGGAGATTTTACCGGAACTCCGCCATCCATCAGGGCCAGGCTGGCCGCACACACGGTACCCATGGAGGAAGATCCGTTGGATTCCAGAACTTCCGAAACGATGCGGATGGTGTAGTCGAATTCTTCCTTTGGCGGCAGGATTTTTTCTACGGCCCGGGTGGACAAACCGCCATGGCCGATATCTCTGCGACTGGGGCCGCCCGCGCGTTTGACCTCGCCCACGGAAAAAGGCGGGAAATTATAATGCAGCATAAAAGGCCTGTATTCCTCCCCGCGAAGGGTCTCGACCCGCTGTTCATCCGGACCCGAACCCAGAGTCAGCACACCCAGGACCTGGGTTTCTCCGCGTGTGAAAAGTGCGGATCCGTGAGGCCTGGCCAGAATGCCCACTTCACAGCTAATGGGCCTGATTTCATCGAATTTACGATTGTCGATCCGGCGGCCCTCCTTCAGGATAAGGTCCCGGCAGATCTGATTTTGCAAATCATCGAAAATTGCGTAGACTTCATCCTTGCGCTCTGCATAGGATTCTCCCAAATTTTCGAATATATCCGCTTTCACCTTTCTCAGGGTCGCATAGCGCTCCATTTTTGCAGGCACCAAAATGGCATCGTGCAACACGGCAACAGCTTTGGATTCAAGCAGTTGAACCAGGGCCTGGTCTTTTTCAGGCGGTGTAAACTCGCGTTTGGCAAGGCCGACAGTCTTTTTCAATTCTTCCTGCATATCAATGGCCGGCTGCAGGGCTTTGTGTCCAAAAAATATGGCTTCCAGCATATCCGCTTCGCTGACGATCTCTCCCCCGCCCTCAACCATAACCACTCCGGTTTTTGATCCGGCAACAATGATATTGATATCACATTTATCAATATCGGAAAGCTGAGGATTGGCAACGAGTTCACCGTCAATACGACCGACCCGGACACATGCGATGGGGCCGGCAAAAGGGATGTCTGATATTTCCAGAGCAGCCGAGGCACCTATCATGGCCAGAATATCGGGATCATTTTCCTGGTCCATGGACAGCACTGTGGCAATCACCTGGGTTTCGAAGCGATAATTTTTCGGAAAAAGCGGACGGATAGGCCGGTCGATAAGCCGGGCGGTCAGGGTCTCCTTTTCGCTGGGCCGTCCGATTTCACGCCGGAAATAATTGCCCGGAATTCGTCCCGCAGCATATATTTTTTCTTGGTATTCCACGGACAGGGGCAGAAAATCAACCATCCGTTCATTATTGGCGGAAACTACTGTTACCAGCACTGTAGTTTCCCCATACTGTACCACAACCGATCCGGATGCCTGTTTGGCAACTTTTCCGGTCTGGATGCTGAGAATTTTGCCCCCGATGTCTGCTTTTAATAAAATAGTCATGTTGTCTCCTAAAAACAAAGCGACTTGATTTTGAACTTACGTCAAAAGTCGCTTTGATGATCAATTGCTTGATTTAAAGTATGCTCCGAAGCACTTTACGTTTGATTGTCACAGAGCTTTAAAAACGGTTCGCCCGTATCCCATGGCTTTTATCTTCTAAGCCCCAGGGTTTCAATGATTCCCCGATAACGCGTCACATCGTTGCTTTTAACATAGTTTAAAAGCCTGCGACGCTGGCCGACCAGCATTAAAAGGCCCCGGCGGGAATGGTGGTCTTTTTTGTGAATTTTCAGGTGTTCGGTAAGATAGGAAATACGATGCGTCAAAAGCCCTATCTGAACCTCCGGTGAACCTGTATCCATATCGTGAAGTTTAAATTGATCGATCAAATTTTTTTTATCTTCCGCTGTGAAAACCAATTTTTTATGCCTCCTCTTTTTTAATAAACTTATATATGTGGTATATATTCATTAGTCTGAACAAACAACATTTTTTGTCGATAATCTTCTTTATGAATGAAAAACACAACAATATTCCAGTTTTCGGCCATCTTTTTTGTGCTGCAATACTGCCAGAAGATTGTCGTTCTCGTCAACAATTTTGACTAAATTCTCCGAATCCGTCAAAGCGGCAGCGGCAATATTTTCCGCGTCAATGGCCTGGCCGGTCATTATTTTTTGTTTTAAAACCGTATCGGCCGTGCATTCAGGCATTTTTTGCAGCGCCTTGTTCATCGGTATCATTACGCCGACCACTTGCCCGGTACGGGCAATTTTTTCAAATTCTTCAAGTCCGATGGCATTTTTAATATCAAACCCGCTGCTGCTGGTACGCCTCAGTTCCTTGAGGTGTCCGCCGCATCCCAGTCTTGCCCCGATATCGGTACACAGGGTTCGGATATAGGTTCCCGCCGAACAGGTTACGTCAAAACGAATTTCCGGCAGATCTATTTCGATAATTTTTATCGATGAAATATAAATCGGACGCGGTGGTTTCTGCACCGGTGTCCCTTTTCGAGCCAGTTTATAGAGCGGTACCCCCTTGTGTTTTAATGCCGAAAAAATCGGCGGGTGCTGCTGCAACCGCCCCTCGAATTCATTGAAGACCGAACGCAGCGTTTTATCCGAAAAATCTATCATATCGCAATGCGCAAGGACATTGCCGGTTGAATCCTGCGTGTCTGTTGTAATGCCTAACCGAAGATCCGCCCGGTATTTTTTTTCCGAGTGCAGAAAAAACCGTGCCAGCCGCGTGGCCTGATTGATGCAGCATACCATAACGCCGGTTGCAAACGGGTCAAGCGTGCCGGCATGACCGGCCTTGCGAGCCCCGAGCGCTTTTTTAATGCGGGCCACAACTTTGGCCGAACTTATATCGGCGGGTTTGTCGATAATCAGAACACCGCTTTGATTTTGCTGCATCTGTTTAATCTATATTGTCCGTGCCAGTTCAAAAATCCGTTTTTTCAGGTCAACTATGCCCGAATCGATGTTGAACCCGGCGGCGTTGAAATGTCCTCCGCCACCAAAGGTTGCCGCAATTTCTGAAACATCGATCGTTCCATCAGAGCGCAGGCTCACATGACAACGACTGCCGGGCCTTTTATTCTTTTTGCCGGAAAATTCCCGGATCAGAACCGCTATCTTGATATCTTCAATGCGTTTGGCGTAATGAATAAATCCGTCTGTATCTTCCGCATGGGTTCCGGTTTCATCCAGCATGCTCTGATAAAGTGTCATCACGGACAGCTTGCCGTTTTCTGAGATTTCGATGGAGTCGATGGCCAGGTTCAACAATTTTATACGGCCTAGTGAATAAGTGCCGTAAACATGCTGAGCCACATCATAGGGATCAACTCCCAGTCCCATCATCTCGGAACAGATATCAAAGGCGGCCCTGCTGGTATTCGCAAATCGAAAAGACCCGGTGTCGGTTAAAATCCCCGTGTATATCGAAAGCGCCATACTCCTGCTGATCATAATCCCCATGCGACGGATAAGGCGGTATACAATCTCGGCAGTCGCACTGGCCGATGTGTCAATAAAGTTGAGATTCCCAAAACCGGTGTTGGTGATATGATGGTCAATGTTGATCATAACCGGTACCCGGGAGATGGCCGAATGAATATGTCCGATACGCTTAAGGCTCCCGCAGTCCAGAATTATAGCCGTATCATAATCATCCGGAGCATTCGCCTGTCGAACAATACGATTGGCCGACGGCAAAAAACGATAAACTGCCGGAAGGGAATTCTCATTGTACATGGTTACATTCTTGTTCAGAGCCCCCACCGCAAGTCCCATGGCGATCAGCGAACCAACGGCATCTCCGTCCGGGTTGATATGGCTGGCCAGAAAAACATGTTTACTTTTCAGCAAATGAGCTATTATTTGATTCATTATCCGTTTCGATGGATTTCAACACGTTGTCTATATGTGAACCATAGTCGAAAGAATCATCATAAAAAAACGTGAGGTCCGGCATATACCGAAGTCCTAGCTGACGGGCCAGAATACGTTTTAAAAATCCCCGGGCCGCTTGAAATCCCTTAATTACTTCATCTTTGGCAGTTGCGGAACCGGAGACGACAAAATATATTCTTGCCAGCCGCAAGTCCGAGGACATTTTTACGCCGGTGATTGTGGCCATGGACAGGCGCGGGTCTCTAATTTTTCTGGCCAATACATCCGACAGTGTCTTTTGTATCTGCCCCCCGACCCGGTCTCCTCGCGTAAAGGGTTTCATATATTGATCATCTCCATTTGGGTATCGATAATTTCGGCAAGGCCGATCTCGTGTGCCATGTTAAAAATCTTGTCCGTTTTGGAGTTTATCACTTTTCGATCATTTCCCACCAGGGCAAATCCTATTTCGGCTTTCCGATAAATATCGTTGGATCCGACTTCTGCAATGGACACATTAAAATTATTGCGCAACCGGTTGATCGTCGCTTTTACGATCCTTCTTTTTTCTTTCAGACTGCGGCAGTCGTGCAGCCTGAAAGTAATAATTCCGAGCCCGATAACCATAATTTTTGCCCATTTTGTTTCCAACGAACAATTAATTTCGGGTATTTCAAGCCATTTCAGGCTTTATTTCTTTCATCAGGTAACATTCGATGGTATCGCCAAGTTTGATATCATTATATTTTTCAATACCGATACCGCATTCATAACTGGTTTGAACTTCTTTGACGTCGTCTTTGAAACGCCTTAAGGAAGAAATTTTGCCGTCATAAAGAACAATACCTTCCCTGAGAAGGCGGACCTGCCGGTCACGTTCGATTTGGCCATCGGTGACATAACAGCCGGCAATGGTGCCTATTTTAGGCACATGGAATACCTCCCGAACTTCGGCCCGGCCCAGTATTTTTTCCTCGTAAGTGGATGACATCATCCCTAAAATGGCGTTTTTCATTTCCCCGATAACATCATAAATAATATTATGGTAACGAATATCCACGTTTTCTTCAGCGGCCATATCCGTCACCTTGGAGTTGGGCCGGACGTTAAACCCGATGATGATTGCATCGGATACCGTGGCAAGGGATACATCCGATTCCGTAATCGTTCCGGTGGCCGAGTGGATTACGTTTATGTTTACTTCCTTGTTTGACAATTTTACCAGAGAATCCCTGAGGGCCTCTATGCTGCCGTCGACATCCGCCTTGATGATCAGGTTGAGATCCTTGATTTCCCCCTCCTGCATTTTCTCAAAAAGGCCTTCAAGGCTCAATCGGCTGTTTTTGGCCAGGTCCAGAGATCGCTGTTTTTGCATGCGGTGCTCGCTGACCTGTTTGGCGCTCTTATCGTCGGCAAGGGTAACCAGTTCGTCACCGGCTGTGGGAACACCCGTAAGCCCGATGATTTCCACGGGCATGGACGGCCCCGCCGAATCAACCGCGTCCCCCCTGTCATTGAGCATGGCACGTATCTTACCGTAGTGAATACCACACACCACCGGATCACCGTTATGCAGGGTACCTTCTTTAATCAGCACCGTGGCTACAGGGCCGCGTCCGGAGTCGAGCCTGGCTTCAACCACGTGGCCGACGGCATGTTTGTCCGGATCCGCCTTGAATTCCAGCAGTTCGGCCTGAAGCTGTATCATTTCCAGCAGTTCGTCGACCCCCGTATTCTGTTTGGCCGAGACTTTGACAAAAATGGTGTCACCGCCCCATTCCTCGGACATCAGACCCACGTCCGCCAGTTCTCGGAAGACTCTTTCGGGATCGGCATTGTTTTTATCAATTTTATTGACGGCTACAATAATCGGCACATTCGATACTTTTGAGTGGCTGATGGCCTCAAGGGTCTGAGGCATAACACCGTCATCCGCCGCCACGACCAGCACCACGATGTCGGTTACCTGGGCTCCCCGGGAACGCATGGCCGTAAACGCCTCATGGCCGGGAGTATCCAGAAATACGATCTGCCCCCTGTCGGTTTTAACCTGGTAGGCGCCGATGTGCTGGGTAATACCACCGACTTCAGACTCAGTTACCCGGGTTTTACGAATAACATCCAGAAGGGATGTCTTGCCGTGATCGACATGCCCCATTATGGTGACGACCGGCGGTCGTTCAGCCAGGTTCTCCGGGCTGACCTCTTTGGGTTTCAACAGGGTATCTTCCTCAAACGATGCCTTTTCCACCTCATAATCAAATTCGGCTGCCACCAGTACGGCGGTTTCAAAATCAATGGTCTGGTTCACAGTAGCCATAACACCCATGGCCATCAGTTTAATGATCATTTCATTGGCCTTGATGCCCATTCGTTTGGCCAGCTCGGAAAGAACGATGGTTTCATCAATTTTGATGCGACGTTTGATGGCTTTGGGGGTGGTGATGACGGTTTTTTCAAACTGCTGCATCCCTTTGCCCTTGGCGCCTTTGTACCCCTTGCGGCCTTTCCGGCCCCGGCCTTTTCCATTATAGAGATCCCGGCCTTCCACCACGGCCTTGCGCCGGAAGGAAATTTTTTTCTTGAAAAATTTCTTATCCTCCCCGGTTTCTCCGGTTTCTCCGGTTTCTCCGGTTTTTTTCTTCCAGCCCTTTTTCTTTTTATCCGTATCCTTTTCCACAGTTTTAGGTCCGGGGGGGGATATCGTCTTCCGGGAATCGTCCTTTGCCGGTTTCCGGCGAGTGCTTTTCGGAGCAACCGGTGGTCGCCGGGTAATCGTCGGCGTCTCCGGCGCCGATTTTATAATTTTAGCGGCGGATTCTTTCTTCTTTTTTCGAACCGCTTTGGCCGGTTTTTGGGGTTTGACAACCGGTGCTTCGGCTTTTACAGGCGTTTTTGGCGGTATTGGTTCTTCGACCGGCGTCTTGACTGCTTTTTCTGCCGGAGGCTTCCCAATCGTAATAATTTTGGCGGCATCCTCTTTGGGGGGGGCGGCCCGTTTTTTTACCGGGGCCTTTGGTGTATCGGGCACCACCGGTTCGGCGGGTTCGACAACCGGTGCTTCGGGAGCAGGCATGGAATCCGTTTCAACGGCCGATGTATCGCCTTCCGGTTTAACCGGTTCCTCGGGCACCACTTTTTTGCGCCTTCGAATCACCGTGGATTTTACACGGGTAACTTCAACAGTATCGGGCTTTTTACCGAAAAAATATTCCCTGACTTTCTCCTCTGCTTCCTTATCCAGAGAACTTGCATGGCTTTTTACTGGAATATTCAGCTCTCTTATCGTTTTGAGAAGCTCTTTATTGGTCCTGGTAAGATCCCTGGCAAGTTCATATACTCTGATATTTGCCATCCATCCCCCTTCATGTATCTGTTAGAGGTCGTTTTAAATCAATCAACCCCGTAAATTATATTTTTTATGCTGCCCACTTTGAATTTAAAAGGAATTTGTTTCCCGGTCGATTCCAATTTAATTCTCATCGGGTATTCATTGCCCGTTTGCATTTCCGTTTACGCCTGCCTGTTTAAGGAGTATCCTTTGGATCGGCAGTATTTTCATCCGGCTTTGCATCGTCTGCCGGCTCCGGTTCGGCAGCGATTTCATGCGGCGTTGCATTGTCTCCCGGTTCCGGTTCATCAGCGTTTTCATCCGGCTTTGCACCGTCTGCCGGCGCAGGTTCGTCAGTATTTTCATCCGGCTTTGCATCATCGATGGACGCCGATTCATCTCCAACCGAGGAAGTTTCCAGTGAGGCGATTGAATATTCAATCAGTCTGGCGGCCTTTTGGTCACTTATACCCCGAATCTGGGTCAATTCCTCGATGGATACCTGTCTCAATTCATCAGTGGAAAAAATACCTTTTTCATAGAGTGCATCCGCCAGGCTGATGCCGATTCCCGGCAGGGCGAGCAGCGAATCATATCCTTTCTGCATGGCCTCGCTGTATCTGGTTTCACTCTTGACATCCAGATGCCAGCCGGTCAGTTTGGATGCCAGCCTTACATTCTGTCCGCGTTTGCCAATGGCAACCGACAGAAAATCGTCCGGCACGATCACTTCCATGGACCGGTTGTCTTCATCAATGATGACCCTGGATATTTCGGCGGGCGCCAGGGCATTGCAGACAAATTTTGCAGAATCGATATGCCATGGAATAATGTCGATTTTTTCTCCGCGCAGTTCCTGGACGACATTCTGCACCCGGCTGCCTTTCATACCCACGCAGGCACCCACCGGATCAATGTCGGAATCATTGGATGCCACGGCAAATTTTGCCCGGCTGCCCGGTTCCCGGGCCGCACCTTTGATTTCAACAATGCCTTCACTGATTTCAGGCACTTCGGTCTTGAACAGGTCGATCAAAAAGTTCGGATGGGTCCGGGATAATATAATCTGGGGGCCGCGGGTTTCGTGGAGGACATCCATAATATAGGCACGAATCCGGTCTCCCCGGCGATACGTCTCCCGGGGGACCTGTTCCCTGGAGCGAAGAACCCCCTCTGTGTGGCCGAGATTGACGATAAGATCACCCCGGTCGATCCGCTGAACAATACCGTTGATAATTTCTCCCTTGCGATCGATAAAACTGGAATATACCGCATCACGCTCCGCATCCTTCATTTTTTGTATAATAACCTGTTTAGCTGATTGTGCGGCAATGCGGCCGAAAGTGCTGGTATCGATTTTGGTGCCCAGGCTGTCTCCTATGTCGCATTCCGGATCCAGTTTAATCGCCTCTTTAAAGCCGATTTGAATTTCCGGCTCGGTGATATCCTTGACCACCTCTCTGAATTGAAACACCTCGATTTCACCGATTTCAGGGTTGTACTGAACCTCGATATCGACTTTGTTTCCAAATTTTTTTTTGGCGGCAAACTGCAATGCTTCTTCAAGCGCCTGGATGAGAATATCGCGGTCGATTCCCTTGTCTTTGCTGACTTGTTCAATGACACGCTGTATATCAGTTATAAGCATTAGTTTTCTCCGTTATAATTAAACCGCGGGTTTTTACCCAAGCAGTGCATATCCGTTGCCCATTTATAACAAAATGTTCAACTTGGATTAAGTCTGGCCCTGACGATCTCCTGAAAAGGAATTTGAACGACTTTGCCATTGACTTTGAGTTTTACAACCCCGGGCGCCGCTCCCATCAGGGTACCCTTGAAATTTTTCTGTCCGTCAATTACGCTATTCGTTTTTATTTTTACCTCGCTGTCTTTAAAACGCTCAAAATCAGCCTGCTTCACAAGGGGGCGGTCAAATCCCGGAGATGATACTTCAAGGTTGTATGCGCCGGCATCATCTGCAAGGTTAATATCCAATAAAACACTCAATTCGCGACTGAACAAAACACAGTCGTCCAGTTTAACGCCTCCGGGCTTGTCTATATACAGACGTAATTTTCGACCTCCCGGCTCCCGCACATATTCAACATGTACCAGTTCAATTCCTTCGCCATCACAAAGCGGCATGGCAATTTCCTGCACCCGGGCAATAAGGTGAGTCGGGTGTTCATGCGCACCGGTTTCCATGGGTTTGCGGTTACTTATTTTAGCTTTCTTTTTCGTTTTTCTTTTTAATTTCAATTAATTCCAGCCTGCTGTCCCTCAAAAAAACAAAAACGGGCTCATCGCCCGTTTTCCAGTACTAAGGTAATTCTTTTTGGTAAAAAGCTAAATTTATCAGTTCATAATTATAACCATAGACTAAGAAAATTAATCATAACCGCACTTCACCAAAAATTCTACCCATTACCGACCATTACCGTCGAAAAAGGCGGATCGTTATGGAGCGGGCAACGAGATTCGAACTCGCGACACCAAGCTTGGGAAGCTTGTACTCTACCAACTGAGCTATGCCCGCCTACCAAACAAAAATAGTTAAATAAAATAAAAAAATATCCATGTCAATCTATTTTAAAAAAATAATTTACAAAAATTATGGATAAATTGGAACAATTGTTAATAACACTTCAAATCTCAATACCCGAATAAGATCAAAAGTCAATTGGGAATTTTAAGCATTGTGATTTAGCGTATTGAGAAAACCCTGTCCTTTGGGCGTAACGCAATACCGGCCCATTTGGGGTCGGAGTTATATTTTTTTCGATTACGGTTTACTCAGGATATCTCGGATGGTCTGCAGTTCGGTACGAATTTCATCGAAGGTCGGGGCCTGATCAGGAGCTTTTTTTCTATTTCCGGTTTTTAATCTTTGTCTGGCACCCTTAATCGTGAATTTTTTCTCATACAGCAATGCTTTGATTTTGAGAATCAGCTCAACATCGCTTCTGCGATAGAGTCTTTGCCCGGAAGGGGTTCGCTTGGGGTTAATGCGTGGAAATTCGGTTTGCCAGAATCGCAGGACGGAAGTCGGAACGTCTGCGATTTCACTGACCTCCCCAATTTTAAAATAGAGTTTGTCCGGAATTTTTGATTCCAAAGGCGTCATTTTTTTTAATCATTTGGTTTGCTGCCTTTTTATCAAAGCATATCAGGACGGCAGTGTTGCGTCAAATCGGGCTAAAAGCCTTTTGGTGATGCTCCTGTGCAGGTGGTTTACCGTATCATCTTCCAGAGTTTCATCGGATGAACGGTAAGTCAGCCTGAATGAAATGCTTTTTTTCCCCTCGGGAATTGGATCTCCTTCGTACACATCAAACAAACGTATATCTTCCAGCAGGGTCTCGTCAAGACTTTTGACGGTAGCCAGTATCAGCCCGGATTCAATATTTTTGTCAAAAATCAGCGTGATATCCCGGGCCGTTGACGGGAACCTGGGGATCGGCCCGGCATGGATATCCTCGCTTGCAACCGTCAACAGGTCATCAAGGTTCACTTCCAAAACAAAGACCGCCTGTTTGAGGTCATAGGCGCCGAGTACCTCTGAATGAATTTCTCCAATAATACCCATGGATTTCCCATTGATGGAAATTTGAGCACTGTGACCGGGTTTCGTATAGCAGCAGGTGTCGTCAGGCAGTCCGGTAAACGCAATATCCCGGCAGTTCAACCCACGGAACAAAGCTTCGGCAACACCTTTAATATCAAAAAAGTCACACGCCCGGGATTTTGTATGCCAGGCGGCATCCACAATGTTTCCAGTCCAGAGGGCGCCCATTGCTTCGGTTTCCCGGGCCTGTCGGTCCTTGCCCCGGTTGATGAAAATTTTGCCGGATTCCAAGATCGTAAGATTCTTTTCCTGGTAGGTGTTGTTCAGGCGGGCGGTCTCAAGCAGACCGGGTACCAGCGAGGTTCGCAGCGCCGCCTGATCTTCCGTCAGCGGATTTAAAATCTCAACTTGCCGCCGGCGCGGATCATTTGCTGCAAATCTGAGTCGATCGCAGGAATGGCCGCTGATAAAGCTGTAATTGATGACTTCCATAAATCCGAATCCGGTCATAAGATTCTTGACGCGCTGACGAAGGGTAAGCTGCCTGTCGTCCTGCCGCCGGGCCTCGGAAGGGATCCGAGGGTTGGTAGTCGGAATCCGGTCATATCCCCAGAGACGGGCCACCTCTTCCATAAGATCAACCGGTTTGGTGACGTCCACCCTGAATGTCGGAACCGTAACTTCAAGCGTATCGAGTGTGCGGTTTTTAACTTTAAACTCAATGGAAGTGAGCAGGTCGGCAACTTTTTCGGCGGTAATATCCGTGCCCAGAAGGCGGTTGGTATCCTTGATATTCAAGTTGATTATTCCGGCATTTTTATGGCCGGGGTGTTCATCGATAATTCCTTTGACCAGGCGGCCGTGGCCGATTTCAGCCATCAGCAGGGCGGCCCGGTTCAAAGATGTGACTGTACCGTCAGGATCCACGCCGCGTTCGAACCGGTGAGACGCGTCCGTGTTCAAACCGAGCTGTTTTGCGGTTTTACGAATGCTGACCGGATCAAAACAGGCACTTTCGATCAATACCCGGGTGGTCGTCGGCGTCACCTCGGAGTTCAGCCCGCCCATAACGCCGCCCACGGCTATCGGCCTGTCGGCATCGCAGATCATCAGCATTGTGTCTGAAAGAACTCGTTTTTTACCATCCAGGGTCTGAAAAGCTTCGCCTTTGCCGGCTCTGCGTACAATGATTCTGTTTTCAGCCAGTTGGTCAAGGTCAAAGGCGTGAAGCGGCTGGCCGGTTTCCATCATCACGAAATTGGTTATATCCACAATGTTGTTAATGGGCCGCAAACCTATGGATACAAGATGGTCCTGGAGCCAGAACGGTGAGGGGCCTATAGTGATATCTTCTACGATTCGGGCCGTATATCTCGGGCAGTCGGACGGGGCCTCGATGGTGACGCCGGCCAGTGCGGATATTTTGTCTTCGCTGTCTTTAATATTCGTGTCCGGATAGTTTACATCCGACCCGTTAAAAGCCGCGATTTCCCGGGCCGTTCCCAGAATGCTCAGACAGTCGGGGCGATTGGGTGTCAGGTCGATATCCAGAACCATATCGGAAAGATTCAGTGCTTTTGCCAGGTTGTCTCCGATAGAGCAGTTATCCTCCAATGCCATGATGCCGCTCTCATCGGTTCCCAAGCCTATTTCAAATTCACTGCACAGCATTCCGTGTGATTTTTCACCACGAATGACGCCCGCCCTTATGACGGTTCCATCGGGCATAACGGAATCCGGCAGAGCCAGCGGTGCCAGCATACCGGGTTTCACGTTGGGAGCGCCGCATACCACTGTAATCTCGGTGTTGTTACCGGCCTGTACCCTGCACAATTTGAGCTTATCTGCATTGGGGTGATCCATGACGGCGGAAACACGCCCCACAATAATTTTTTCCAGGTAGGCATAACGGTCAAAGACCGCATCTACTTCAAGCCCGGCCATGGTCAGCGCATCGGCCAGTGCCTGAACGGAGTCTGTGAAAGAAATATAATTTTTTAGCCAGCTTAGACTAACTTTCATATTAAAACTGCCTTAAGAACCTGAGATCGTTGTCATAAAATTTACGAATATCATCAATGCCGTATTTAAGCATGGCGATACGTTCGATGCCCATGCCAAAGGCAAATCCGGTATAGCGGCCTGTATCATACCCAACGATGCCGAAAACATTGGGATGAACCATGCCGGCGCCGAGAATTTCGAGCCATCCGCTGTGGGAACAGACCCGGCAACCCTTTCCGCGGCACATGACGCACAGGATGTCCACCTCGGCACTGGGTTCGGTAAAAGGGAAAAAGCTGGGGCGGAACCGCAGGGAAATTTTGTCGTCAAACATCTGATGGACAAAGGTGGTCAGCGTTCCTTTAAGATCCCCGAAGGAAACGTTTTGATCCACAAGCAGGCCTTCGACCTGATGAAACATCGGGGTGTGCGTCAAATCTGAGTCACATCGGTAAACCTTGCCCGGCGCTATGATGGCGACCGGCGGGGGCTGTTTTTCCATAACCCTGATCTGCATAGGCGAGGTCTGGGTCCTCAGAACGATATTATCCGAGATATAGAAGGTGTCCTGCATGTCCCTGGCCGGATGAAATTTCGGGACATTCAGCGCCTCGAAATTATAGTAGTCGGTTTCGGTTTCCGGACCTTCTACGATGTTGAATCCCAGGTGTGTAAAGATGTCACACACCCGTTGTGTGATCCGGGTAATGGGATGCAGTGAGCCGCAGGGGGCACTTCGGCCCGGCAGTGAAACATCGATCCGGTTGTCGGAATAACTTGAACCGGCCTCGATTTTTTTTAATGCGGCCTTAAAAGCCGTGTCCAGGGCTTTTTTGGTTTGATTGGCTTTTTTACCGGCCTGGGGCCGCTGGGACTCGGGCAGGTCGGATATACTGCGCAGAAACTGAGTGATCAGTCCTTTACGGCCCAGGAAACGAACGGAAAGTGCATTGATGCCTTCAGCATCTGCAACGGTCTCAATCTCCTTTAAGGCGTCCTGGTAAATGTTTTCAATGCTGAGCTTCACTGTGGTTACTTAGTCCATAGAGTCTATGTTGTAAACGCAAAACGACTGTGTCCAATAAAAGCGATTTAAATTTGCAATATGCTGAAGTGCTTGGGAACACAGTCGTTTTGGAAAAAGGCGGATATAATGTAAGAGTCCCTTCGGCTTTGGCCGGCACGCCGGATGCCGGGGACAGTGGGTTTTGTTTGAATTTATATCTGCTGGGCCGAAATTTCAACCAGTTGGGAAAATCCGGCCGAATCCGATATGGCCAGTTCAGCCAGCACCTTCCGGTCAAGCTCGATGCCTGCCTTTTTCAAACCAAATATGAATTTGCTGTAAGTCAAGTTGTTTATCCGGGTAGCAGCATTTATCCTGGCAATCCAGAGCTTCCGGAAATCACGTTTGCGGACCCTTCGGTCCCGGTAGGCATACATGAGTGCCTTGTCCACGGAATCGGCGGCGGTACGAAACAATTTGCTGCGTCCGGCGCGAAAACCTTTGGCGAGTTTCAAAACTTTGTTCCGGCGTTTTCTTGCTTTAAATCCTCTTTTAACACGCATTGTCGTTCTCCTTCTATCAAAACCTGCCCGAAAAATCAGGTTATCCGTTGGGCAGTAACAGTTTGATCTCTTTTATGTTGGTTTTGTCGATAATCTGGCTTTGTCTTAAGGCCCGTTTTCGTTTTCTGGATTTTTTAGTTAAAATATGGCTGGCATGGGATTTGCCAAATACATATTTGCCGGTGCCGGTTTTTTTGAAACGTTTGGCTGCGGCCCGATTGGTTTTAATTTTCGGCATCGATATTTCTCCTTACCTTTATAATTAGGCATTCAATAAATTTTAAATATACCGGCAACATCAATATGAAATCTTTGATGAAAAAAGTCTGACGTGCCGCATCTTATAAAAAATAGATGGCGTGAGCAAAGAAAATAAACAGCCCACGCCAATATAATTGACAAAATTAAAAAAAACAATACAACACTGCCCAAAATGATTTATTGCGGTTTTTAAACAGAAAGATGCAATAATAATAATTATTTGGGCGCCAGGATCATGATCATGGTACGTCCCTCAAATTTAGGATACTGCTCAACAACAGCGGTTTCCTGGACTTCTTCAGCTATTTTTTGTAATAAATCCCGCCCTAACTGGGAAAGCGTTATTTCCCGGCCCCTGAACACCACAGTGACTTTGACTTTATCTTTTTTCTCAATAAACTTCTTGATATGTCCCAGTTTGGTCTGCAGGTCGTGTTCGCCGGTTTTGGGGCGAACCTTTATTTCCTTGAGCTGAAATGTCGTTTGTTTCTTTTTGGCCTCCTGCAATTTCTTTGTCTGTTCGTATTTATAACGCCCATAATCCATAATTTTACAAACCGGTGGATTCGCATTGGGCGAAACTTCTACAAGATCGAGACCAAAATCGGCAGCAATGGCCAGGGCTTTATAGATTGGAATGACGCCAACCTGTTCTCCGTCAGCATCGATTACCCGAACTTCTTTTGCCCTTATATCTCTGTTTTTTCTAGTTCTATCTTTGGTTGGTCGCGTTGATCGCCTCGGAATAGCTATGCTTGTCACCTCCTAAAGCAGCAACTGAGTTGCTGTTTTTTTCAAAAATATAGTTAATACCAATATATTCATCCGTATATGAAGCAGGAAAGATATATAACGCAATTAAGAAATGCAAGCAAAAAATACAAAAATACAATAGGATTTTAAATAAAGCCCAAACGGCTGCCGGTTTCCCACCGGCGGTTGCTGTGATTCTGTCTCTGGGTTTAAGCTCATATTTTGGTATCCCGGGGTATCGCCAAGCAATCAGGCAAGTTTCTGCCGATAGCGTTCATCATGGGTATCGGCCAGGGCTTCGCCGGTAATACAATTGGTGATCCTGCCAAGGATAAGATGGTGATTTTTCATTGCTGATAACCTTAAATAATTCTTTACAATTGTGTATTTTATGCATAGAAATACTTTTTGTATTTTTATCTGTAAAGGGATTGTCATTAATTTTAGATAAAAAATCGTTTTTGAGCTATACGCAGGCCCATCCACAACATAGAGGTTGAGGGATTTATGTCGATACGCGAGGATTTCGAGAAGCATGAAAAAAATTTCATGTCTTCATTTGGTTGTCTCAGCGCCGAATGCCGTGGGCGAATGAGAACTGAAAAACCCAATCATGTTCGAACCGCCTTTCAACGCGACCGTGACAGAATTTTGTACAGCAATGCCTTTAGACGGTTGAAACATAAAACCCAGGTTTTCCTGTCGCCGCTTGGGGATCAATATCGCACCAGGCTCACTCATACTTTGGAAGTCGCCCAGATTGCGCGTACAATAGCCCGGGCCATGCAGGTGAACGAAGATTTGGCGGAAGCCATTGCCCTGGGCCATGATCTGGGCCATCCACCCTTTGGCCATAGCGGTGAAAGAGCGCTGCAAGAGATATATTCCAGTGAATTTTCACATCAGCAGCAGAGCCTGCGGGTAGTGGATAAGCTTGAAAAAAACGGCCGGGGATTGAATCTGACATTTGAAGTTCGGGACGGTATTCTGAAACATTCCAAAGGATATGGCAAGATTATGCCTGATAATTCCGTAAAACTGGCAGTAACTGTTGAGGGTCGGATTGTAAGGATTGCCGATATCATGGCCTACCTGAATCATGATCTCGATGACGCCATTCGTAGCCGGGTGATCCAAAAGGATCAGGTGCCCGAAGAGTGCAGTAAAATTTTGGGCCATACCCACTCACAGCGGGCGACCTCCATGATCAGGGACCTGATTTTTCAAACAAAAGAGGTGAATGGCCAATTGCAGTTGAATATGAGTGAGACAGTTTATTCCGCCATGACCAGATTGCGCGAATTTCTTTATAAAAATGTCTATCATTCTCATAAAGTACACCAGGAATTCATCAAGGCTAAAAAGATATTGATCGAATTATATTCTTTTTTTTTAGACATAGACAATGGCGATCTGCTGGACCGGGGACTTGCCGTTATGGAGATGGATCAGTGCCATGGCCCCGATGATTCCCGTGAACGGGTTGCCTGTGATTTTATTGCCAGTATGACCGATCAGTATGCGCTGAATTTATACACCAAAATATTTTTCCCGTCCCCGTTGGTGTAGGACAATATCATGTTGAATATCAGGGGAATTTTAATAGACGACCGGGAAACCGCAGAGCCGTTTCTGGAACCTCTGAAAGATATTTATGCCGATATGGACAATGCTTATACCCGGGCTGCCGCTTATTACGGGTTTGACTGCAGGGGGTGCTCCGACAACTGCTGCCGGACCCTGTTTTATCATCATACCGTGCTGGAATATTTGTATCTTATAACAGGGTGGGCCGGTCTTGTCGAAAAGCAGCGGACTGCAACGGCAGACCTGGCATTTTCCGTATGCCGGCAGATGCCCACAGCCCTTGCAGGCCCGGAACCGGTACATCTCATGTGCCCGCTTAATCTTGACGGCCTCTGCCTGCTTTATTCCCGGCGTCCCATGATCTGCAGGCTGCATGGAATTCCCCATGAGCTTCATACCCCGGGACAGCCCGCTGTTCATGGCTGCGGGTGTGATGCGTTTACCTCTCAGTGCGGGGCGAAAGAGTATTTCAGGTTTGATCGAACCCCCTATTATGTCAGGATGGCGCGACTGGAAAAGGACTTACGCAAGGCCCTGGGTATTTCGGGAAAGTTGAAGATGACCGTTGCGCAGATGATCAATGAAAATGCAACGCTTTTACCCGGAAACCAATCCCCTTAACCTCCGAACAGGACTTTTTTTACCCCTTTTATTCCCAGCATCAAAAGGGCTATATCATCCTCTCCGGCTGCGGCTAATTCATCGGCATCAAAGGATTGGCCCCAGCAGACCTCGGAAAGGTCGTTTGCAGATGAAAACAGATGATTGTCAATAGTAACTGTATCCTTACGGGTTTCGTGAATCATGCCCGCACCACATCCGGTAGCATTTTTACGGACTTGTCAATTTAAATTATACTGTCAGGTTTTTTCGTCAAAAATCGAAATTTCGTAAAAAATATTTTTTTAAAATTGTTAGCTCAAAAGTTCTTGACAAGCTAAAAATCGGATGATAATCCTCTCCTCTGGCTGATATAATATGGTATTAGATTTAATGGGTATAATTTTTTTTAAAATCGGCATAATATGCACATAAGTACTCATCGTTTTTAATCCGTTGGAAAAAATGGACGCAAGCTGTTTTTAAAGACG
>Ga0075121_1000357_pt1 | contig 31747 bp, 34 predicted proteins | sample AntAceMetag02UKG_FD_69793 | JGI IMG/M metagenome (GOLD analysis project Ga0075121, IMG submission 69793) | Saline lake microbial communities from Ace Lake, Antarctica - Antarctic Ace Lake Metagenome 02UKG | ecosystem: Environmental > Aquatic > Non-marine Saline and Alkaline > Saline | place... | reverse complement strand
GCCATCTTCGTCAGTCCGGCAGTCATAATAAGTCCACCGCCGCTGCGCACAAACTCATCAATATACTTAGTCAGCGTAAAATCTATCCGCTTCTGCTCAACACGATGCATCAATGGCAAGACCAATACCTGACATTGATCGATTAGGGCTTTATTTAAAGGAGATAATAGTTTAGTATCTTTTCCATTAATCCCCCGAAGAAATTCTAAAGTCAGGGGCTGGGCATCAATACCCTCAGCCTCACGAAGTGTTTTAAGGATGGAAGTCGAACCACAGCCGCCCTGAATAACGCCAACCTTTAAACCCTTGCCTGTAAATATCTGGTTGTCTGCATTTGAAGTGTTATCAGCTCTTACAGTTAATGAGACTGTTAAAAATAAAAAAGCTACCAGTAAAACTAAAACTCCTTTCATCTGCTTAATGAAAAATCTTCTACTCTTTATCATTTTAAAACCTCCTGTGTTATTGTTTAATCGTTACAGTTTAACTAAAAAAGGTCATGGCAATTCAAATTCTTCGCCCCTCCTTTCCCGCCTTGACTAACCTTGGTATATATTATCATTTTTCTGCAAAATTAAAAGAAGTATTCATAACTCTTCTAACCAAAGGGCTAACTCCCGAACTCTCCGAACAATTTAATCTGCGCCCATTTCAAAGACTGCCAAAGCGTTATCAATGTGTTGTGTTGTTCGTGCTCCGATCAGAGTACTAGTCACCGCCGGATGTCCCATCGCCCATGCCAGTCAGGATGGTTATGCGCATCTATTATCATAATGTCTTAATTCCTTCCCCTTTCTTTTATTTGGCCAGATGTCAGCAAAAGGCGGTTTCCTATTTGTAGCGCACCCAAAGCTCCAGCCCTGTCACTATAGAGGCCAGACGCCCTATGGAATTTGGACCGGGAAGAATCACGATTTTATTGATTCCTTGCCGCAGAGGCGGCGCATGGAGCAGTGTCTCAAAAGAATCTTTACTGATCCGCTTTATATTATCTGAGGGCACCTTATTGTTGTTTATCTTGATATTTATTCCTTCAACCTGATGCATATTGTCTACGTCCACCTTTAACAGCAGCTCTTTGACTAACCCTTTTCTAGCCGCCTCTTCTATATCATCACCTACCATGATCTCAATGGCCGCCCCGTAAACAATATGCTTCGGAAAGGGATCAGGCGTAATGACATAACCACGATTACTTCCATAATAGACAACTTCGGGCCGGTAACACTTGTCAAACCCCACCAGAGTATTGGGTGCACCAATCTGGCTCAGCCATCCCCCTGCCTTCATTTCCTTCATCCAATAAGGAAAGTTAAAAAGGTATATCCCATCAGCTCCCATAGCCCACAAGTTGCTGGCTATGCTGCGTATCTCCACTTCTGGATCACCGTGCGGCTCCCAAAGATTCGCACTGTGGCACAGGTAAACGGGCACGCCATAGCGATGTCCCATATCCACAAACTCCTTGAACCTGGTAAAGTAGAGCGAACCTTCAGTGGTGGGTATAAGCAGCTCTATCAAACCTTCCCGGAGCCACTTTTCCACATCCAGACCGGTCCGAAGGGCTAACTCCGGAGTAGGAGGGACACGAGCGGCCAGAGGATAAGGCCGTCCACGCTTTTGCCCAATTTCGCTGAGGGTGGCTCGCACCTGGTGCATAAAGTCGGTCATCGTGTCCAGGTTCTCCCCTTCTTCACCCAGCTTGAAATATAAAGGCATACGCATGAAATCCAGTTCCAGTCCGTCCCAGTCGTATTTGGTAGACAATTGCCGAATAAAATTCAGGCGGTACTGACGCACTTCCGGCTTGGCGAAATCAAAACCGGCCCAGAACTGACCCAGTATTGACTCCTGGGGATATCCTCCGTCATAACAGGGTTCTTCTCTGCTCAAGAGGTGCGGATACTTACCCGACCAGTGTTCCCCGCCGATAAGCAGGTCCGGATGCTTCAGTTTAAAAGGTTCGACAATACCGTTTGAACCGCAGTGAACATCATTCATCCGCAAAGAACCGAATATCTCCATCCCGGTTTTGTGCGCCGCCTCAACAATAATCTGATTCGCATCGCCGAAGATGCCGGCGCTTTGCCGCGCTTTCGCAAATGGTCCTTTTGGGAACAGACTCCCATCCTCCCTCAACCAGCCATCCCCGTAGTTGTAGAACCAACTGTCAACCTGAGTATTTACGCACGAGTTGAAATACGCTGCCAAAAATCCCTCTACGCTCGCCCCGGGATTATAAACCGGCTTTTCAGCCGCTCCATCATCGTTGTAAATAATCCGCCTCTGTTTGCCCATTTTAATCTCCTTTTGCTCAGAGAGCCTTGCTGCCTGTTTGTTCTATTTTTCAATTTGACGTTATTTTAGCAAATACTCCCTCCGTTTATCCACCTTTTTCCTTTAGGTAACCAGGCGGTGCTACTATAAGCGCCGCCTTTTTCACAGGATGATGCATGTCCATCAGCAAACAGAACATTTGTTCTTCCTGAATGTCTGTACGCAATATACGCTGCACGGTTATTGACATACACACAAGGCGCATCGTTCAGTCCATCCAGGACCCGATCCTCTTTACCATCGTAACTCGGACCCAGACCAAAATCAATCATCAGGACGAATGTATCGGGAGTTTCTATTTTGGATAATTGCAATCCATACCCTGGCGCTGTTGATATTATATAATTATATGCATATCCTCGTGCTGCGTAAGGTTGCCTAGGTATATTTGGTTTCCCACTTAGACAATGGAATATACTATAATCTTTTCTGGAGTACATATTAGCAGAATCATAATCCACATAAGGACACAGCAGGTAATCCCACAGCTTATAGTCTGTAATTGAATACGGCATCCTTCTCCTGCAAGCCTTCCTCCTCCGACTGCCGGGTCATGCATCCAGTGTGTCGTAGAAAAAGGAGCTTGAATACGATGATATATAAGTTTTTTCTTATCTATTTCCTTAATCAAATCCCTTGATTTTCTAATAAGAGGTGCCATTCCCTTGTTGTATCCTACAGTGTATTTCACATTATTTGCTTTCACTGCGGATGCAATGTCCTTACACTCTTTCGCATTCAAACCCATCAGCTTTTCACAGAGAATATGCTTCCCTGCATTTGCAGCCTTTATGGGATTTGCAGAATATTGTCAAAAAGACATTGTGGAAAATAAGTATGATCAGTTTTTGCAAGGAGCCGAACTTAGAGCAAAAACAGAAAGAAAAGGAATGTGGACTAAAATATTAAAAGGAGAAATATGATGGCTAAATTAGTATATCTAAAATTGAGTTTATTGAGTCTTCTGGTTTTTTTATTAGCAGGGTGCGCTTGTGTTTCGGGAGGTATTTCAGCTTCAAGCACACCTCTTAACAACAAACCATATCATACACTTGGATATACCTCTGCAACTGATAGTAGATTTCTCCTATTAGGGATTATTCCACTAACAGGAGGCAACTCAACAAGAGACGCGCTTAATAAGGCAATTAAGAAGGCTGGAGCGGATGCGTTAATTGATGTAACAGTGGAAAGTTATGGGCAATGGTTTATATTGTTCTCAAGGATTGCGACAAAGGTGGAAGGAATTGGTATTCGATTTGAATCTTACAAGCAGGATCCGGAGAATATAGGTGTAAAGAGCAAAAATACGGACAGTGAAGCCATTGCAGATTATATTACAGAAGCAGTAAAAGAAAAGAGAGAACAAAAATAAAAAGCATTTGCTAAATGAGTTGGAGAACAATGGGAAGTCCAAGTAGAAATTAGCGAAAAGCATAAAGTGTTGTATTTTACAGAAGAACCAATATCAAAATATCAACCGGCAATTCTAGATAGTTTTTATTTCTCACTTGAAAGAGAATAAAGAATAGCAAGCAGTAAAGAAAACGTCCATTTTTTCATTAATCTGGCATGGCATGTTAATAACTACACATTATTGCTTCTTTTAAACAGTGGTGGGTCACGATGCACCTGTTTATTTTCAGATGTATTTAAAAATGGTGTTGACTAATTTAAGACATATAGTAAATTAGTCATAAATAATAATAGTATCTTGAAATAAGAGGTCAGAGTCCAATATATATTGCCTTGCAGGCTGAATGAAGAGCTGGGAAAACTGGAGGGTTCTATTTGAACAGTAAGGACTTTGATTACTGTTTCAGTTTTTCCCGGATTGCGTGTGTAAGAACGCAACTTTAAAAAAACAGAAATTGGATGATAAATAGTTTATGGACTTAAATGTATTAATTAAGAAATTTGGATTAGAAGATTACAGGAAAGTATTGATACCGGAATGGGATGATTCTGGGAAAACTTTTCCTGAACAGGGAATGCTTTTTTTTCTTACAGCAGAATATATAAACAAGGTTTCCAATAAGGCAGGGCTTGGTGATGAGACAGTTATTAGTTTGTTGGATATTGTAAAGCGGGTTGCTGCTGATCGTGAGTTGTCTCGGCTGGTATGGCATATTTACCATCTCCTGTTTGTAAGTGAAAAAGGCAGTGAACGGAACGGGGCGGAAATGCCTGATTTCAGCGAAGTGTTGGGTGCCGATGTGTCGGTATTCAATTTACTATTGGCATTATCTGGATTCAGGACTGGCGAAGCACTTTTTTCCAAGCTCGGCATCCCAAACGAGGTTGCCAATGGTACGTTTAGGGATATATCAATCTGGTGTAATTATTTCCAAAATGAATTAAATTTTACTGGGATTAATCTGCGCATCCTCGGTTGGACTCACAAATTATTATACGGTAGTCTTTACCGCTTGGGGCGTCTGCAATTCGGGGTGAGGCCATTTCATGGGGAAGTCTATGTTTTTAGAAGGAAATCCGACGGCAGGGTACATACATTGGCAAAGGAAGGTATCAACTTTAATTCTGCCGGGCAGTATAACGGCGTCGATGGTCTTTTCGATACCAGCGGAGTTTGGCATTCGGAACTACGTCGGAAACACAATGCTGTCACGGGCAATCCGATATCACCACGGGGATTTGCAGAAAACCGGTTTATAACCCTTGAACTGACTGAATGGGATGAAGTATTAGCACAAGGAGACCCAATACTTGACATTCATATTCCCGGTAGTGGTAGGATGACGGTTGGAGCATGTGCCGAATCTATTGCCATGGCAGCGGAATTTTTCCCAAAATATTTCCCTAATAAACCGTTCAAAGGCTATGCCTGCCATTCCTGGTTCCTAGACATTCAGTACGAGAAACTCTTACCGGTAACCTCCAATATCCTGTGCTTCCAACATGAATTTTACCTTTATCCGATAAAAGAAGGTGCCAGCGAGAGTCTGTGGCGGATTTTTGGTCCTAATGGGCTGAAAGGTGGACTTGCACATGCCCCACGCAAAAGCCAGATGCAACAGATGGTTGCGACGTTTTTAGAACAAGGTGGACATTTACGGGGCGGCGGAGCATTTTTTCTGACAGCAGACTTGCCTTGGGGGTGGCAGGTATATAGAAAACAAAATGGGTGCGCCAAGCAAAAAACTAGTGTAAGCAAGCTGGACAATCCAGCACGTGTAAGGGCTAACCACTGGCACGGAACTAAACCATACGTCTGAAGATATAACGAATCATGCGAAGCTATGGCAAGGGCAGTTTTTCAGTCACAATACAAGTGGAGGTATCGAGCCTCGAAATTATTCTTGTTGGGGTCACAGGGGTGTTAGGGTATTACCAAGAATAGTGTAAAAATGTGACTTAACGGTTCGAAAAAACGCCCATTTTTTCGGCATATAACATACCTTGAACTAAACCGCTACGCGGTAGAACTCCGTTAATCCCACCCCAGTCTTCTATCAACATTGGCACAATCTGATATACTTTTTCTCCGGAAGAATGTTCATGGTGAGCATTCATTAAACTTCAACAGTTTAAGGAGAAAAGTATTATGAGTGCCCTTCGTAAAAAAATGATTCGAGACCTGGAACTCCGAAGGTTTTCAGTCTCAACTCAAAAGTCGTATCTTGCGGCAGTGAGAGGTCTGGCAAAATATTACATGATATCTCCAGACAAAATCAGCGAAGAACAACTCCTAGATTATGTTCATTTTCTCATAACGAAGCGCAAACTGTCCTGTAGTTCTCTTAATGTTGCCACAGCAGGCTTACGTTTTTTCTATAAAGAAACGCTGGCATGTAATGCTATGGCGATGGCTATACCGCCTCGGAAAAATTCAAGAAAACTGCCGGAGATTTTCAGTCATAACTAGCTAAAACGACTTTTCGCAAGCACGAACAACCAAAAACATCGCCTCATATTAATGACCACATATTCCGGTGGACTGCGGGTCAGTGAATTAATCCATTTGAGAGTAAGAGATATTGACAGCGAACGTATGACTATCCGCATCAAAAATAGAAAAGGCGGAAAAGACCGTTACACTATTTTGTCCCAAAGACTGCTTGATGAACTTCGCTGTTACTGGAAAAAATATCGTCTGGAGAATTTTCTTTTTCCAAGCGCATTTAGAGATAAAGTTCTTGTACGGCAAAGTCCTAATTTGGCATTCAAAGCGGTCAAGAAAAAGGCAGGCATTACTAAAAAAGTCACCTTTCATAGCTTGAGACACACTTTTGCAACAAATCTGCTGGAGGCAGGAGTGGATATCAGGACAATCCAGATTTTACTGGGGCATTCCGCTATTACCACAACTGCTCGTTATCTTCATGTGGCAAGAAAGAACATCAAAGCAGTAAAAAGTCCCTTGGATATGTTTGATTTGCCTGACACAGATAGGTTTAAACGGTTGAATTCGTGACTGTTTTCCCTGTTTCAGCGACAGAGAACGATCATAATGCAAAGCCGTCAGAACCGGAAGTGGCCGATATTTTCCGGATGCGTTAATTGATGTAACAGTGGAAAGTTATGGGCAATGGTTTATATTGTTCTCAAGGATTGCGACAAAGGTGGAAGGGATTGGTATTCGATTTGAGCCTTACAAGCAGGAGCCCGAGAATATAGGCGTAAAGAGTGAAAAAGATGCAGGTTCGGAATACAAAAGTAGCTTAAAGTAGTGGGAAACAAGAAGAAAAATTTACCACCACTAATTTTCTCAAAATAGGATATTTCTATTTTTGATTTGACACTTTTATTTGCATTTTTCAGAATTTTGAGACTCTAATAAATAAGAGATAGTGAAAGGCTCCTGCAAAATAGGGAAATAGTGGAAGACAGGTAGGGAAACTGAGAGTAAAAAAGATAGAAATGCTAAGGGAAGATAGAAAGAAAAGAATTAAAAGATTTCTAGAAGAAATTGGGCGAATTAAGACATAGTTCGCCTGTTGTAGATACATTGTTCTTTGAAAATTAGTGTCTGTCAAGCAGCTCTGGACAAGATAAAATGGTTAGCTAAGGTGCGATAGCGTCTGATTTTCTCAGGTTGTTTTAAGAGAAGAGCAGCAGCGCAAGCAACCAAGCTCAAAGAGAGATGAGCAATAGTCATCTGGTTCTGGACAGAACGGAGTTTGTAATGAGTGGTTTGTTCAGCTTCTCTGTTACCAAGACGAGCAAAGTATCGCTCAACTTCAGTGCGAAGATTGAATGTATCTTTAAATAGTTTACTGTCTCTGGGCACTTGAGAGTGAGCGTCATTGGTTATGTCCAGATACTTAGTGCATCCGTAAGCTTTGTCTTGAGAGAATTTAGAATGAGAAATTGGACAACCTTTCGGATACTTTTTGGCGACTTTAGGATTGGTTTTAATAGGACAGCGGAATTTAGCTCTTGTTCTGAGACCTTCAGTCCAAATGCCATCGGATTTCATTTCTAGTCTAGCATCACATAAAGGGCAGCCATGAGAACCAAAGGTTTTTGGCTCTTGCTGATTTCTTGGATTTATTGGGATAAAAGCTTGGCACTTTAATTCATCAACAATAAAGCTGTAAAGTTCTTTCTGATCATATGCAGCGTCAGCAATAAAGATAGAACCTTTTTTAAAGCCGAAAACACGTTTGAGTTTTCTAATAAGTCTTTTTGCTACTTTAGCATCTGGAACATTGTTGGGGAGAGTAAGTTCAACAAGGGCGATGCCTTCTTTGGAGACAATGGCATGAGTGCGGTAGCCCCAGAAAAAGATAAGGTTGTCTTTCTTACCATGAATTTCTTGGCAGGAATAATAACCTAGAGTTGCAGAAAGATTACGTTTAGGTTTTTTGTATTTATTCCTTGCTTTTTGGTACCTTTTTGCTACTTCTCTACTTACTGCTTTTTTCTCTTTCATTGTTAATCCCATAAGCTATCTCTTTTAATTTTTCCCCCGACTTTATATCAGGAGATAGTCTATAACCTGAATTTTTGTGTAGATTTTTACGTGAGACAATGATACAATTTCGTATAGGTTTTTGATGAGGCAATTCGAGATATGGATGTTATAATTGAAGAAATAAGAATACGTTATAAATGAAACGGGAACATATATTTATCAGATCAGAAGTGGGGCTTCAGTCTTTCAGCTCAAGACTCAGGAATCCAATAAGAGTCAACTAATAAAAGGAGAGATTAGATGAAAACAGGTGCATTTATTGATTCGCATGCTCATTTGGCGATGAATTATGATTCAAAAGAACTGGAGAAAGCGGTTGAGCATCCTACCTTGAAGCAGGTGTGGCTCTTGGCTCTGGAATGCTATACAGACAGAGGATTTGCCGGTAATAAAAAGGTTTTGGAAGTCGCAAAACGTTATCCGGGTTTTTTTGTTCCTTTTGGCTTTATTGATTTTAACGGTACAGCAGAACAGATTGATCGGATGAAAGACGCTGGCTTTGTCGGCTTAAAAGCGCTTCGTTCGCCTGAAAATTATGATTGCCAAAAATATTTTCCGATTTATGAACGAGCAGAGACCTTAAAAATGCCCATTTTATTTCATGTTGGAATAATTTCAAAAAGTCCTCAATGTGGACTTACGGCCAAAAACTATTGTACAGGACCAACAAAAATGCGGCCGTCAATGCTTGATGGTATTTCTGCTGCTTTCCCAGACTTAAAACTTATCCATGGACATATGGGGATTCCATGGGCGAATGAACTTTTTGAATCACTTTTTTATTACCCAAATATTTATGCGAGTATTTCTGGCTTAATTGATTATAAATGGCTAATTGAAAACCTTGATCGCAGAGCTGAGGATGGTAGAAGTTTTACTAAAAAACTTATGTTTAGCGTTGATCGCTCTTATGGCTTAAAAGGAACTTTACAAAAAATTATAGATAGAGCTGAATTTACTTGGATGTTTTTCGAAAATGTTGGACGAACTTATCATTGGGGACAGAATGCAACCAGCTATATGTACAATAATGCCAAAAAATTTATTGAACCTTTTATTTTATAAGGTAAGCCAAGGCAAAAAAAGATTAAAAGAAAACTCAGTAAAGATAAGAGTCTTTGTTTGTCCATGAAAAGAATTGGTGCTGTCTGTAATCCTGCTGAAATTTACCATCAATTATGAACAATTCCGGTTTAATGCAAGATCTTTTTTCATGTTAAAATCCTTTAGGAATTATTTTTTTGAGGATATAAAATGGAAAAAGAAATCACTATCAAAGTAAAAATAGACTTGGAACAAATCAACGGATTTGATGATATTGCAAAACAGGTTGCCAATCAGGAGCTAAATAGGAGTGCCTTTATAAAATGTGTAGAAATCCTCGACGAAAAAATGACAGAAGAGCTTGCTGGAGAAAAATATTTAAGAGCCAAGAATATGAATTATAGTAGAAATGGAACAACCCCGTTTTCAATCTTGATTGATTTTGGAAGGATTGATTTGAACTTGAACCGCGTCAAAAGTGAAGATACTGAAGACCAGCCCAAATATAAAACGGTAATAGAATAACTTACTGGAAAAGGTGACGCACAATTAACAGAGGATTTTAAAAATTCAATCAGAAATATCATTACTCATGTTACATATCGACGTACTTCTGAGATAATGGATCTTTTATCCGGATCTGGTTTCAAAAAAGATGTATTGTGGAATATAGTTCGAGAAATGGGGATATCGGTTAGCGAGATATATTCCGCAAATCCTGAAGACTACGATATTATCATGGTTGATAGCAGTGGAGGAAAAGGGACGCACATATGGTACACATTTATAGGCTTGAACAGTATAACAGGAAAGATGTTTCCTTTACATCATTCCGTCGGTGTTTCGATGAAAGAAATAAAACCTGAATTAGAAGCTACCGGAGTAGTGAAAAAAATCATATCATTCTTGTCGATGCCGAGTTGGGCATTTACCGTGAATTCAAAGGTTATAAAATTCAGTTATGCACATACCATTTTGAGCAAAACACCTGTTATAAGCTTTGGGAAGACGGGATGACACTTGAAGAAAGGAAAATAATAAACAAGGAAGTTCAATGTATTATGAACCTCTGAAGAACTCTGTAAAAAAGAATTAATACTTCAAGAAAGAAACTGCTTAAGTTGGGAGCAAATTTATCTAAACGTGGATTCACAAGAGTTGAGAAGTACATTACTAAACACACTGATACTTGCCACACCGAACTGCTTGAGGTTACTTACGCATTTTATCCTTCTAGCCGATTCCCTTGCCTTACTAAGTGCCGGCAATAACATTGACGCGAGCAGAGCTATGATTGCTATCACAACCAAAAGCTCAATTAGCGTAAAACCATGTATTTTCTGTACAAAGTCTCTAATTTTTTTACTCATTTCATTTCTCCTTGTTTTATTGTGACCGTTGAGGTCGTTGGTTTTTACCACTGATTCTAGAATCTGGTTAGTATCAGGGTTTCTGATATGTATCTCTTGAATGCTGTTGAAAGCCATCCTGCTTTTTCAAACTTTTCTTATTTTCTTCAACATATCAACACCTCCTTTCTGTCATGTTACATCTTAGAATAGGTCTTTAAATTACTGATTTCACTAATTCTAAAACGCTCGAGATTCCCAGAGAGTTTTTTGCTTTCAGCATCTCTAATATTATGCCGTTCTTTGTATCAAATATCAATTTAAATAATACTTGTTTAAATTTGTTACATTCTTTGGCAAATGGTGTTTTTGTTCTCCCCATTATATAACTTATGAGCTGCGCATTCTCTGCGCCGGCTTTTATGTATTCAACAATATCCTTTCCCGTATATATGCCTCCGGTTGCGGATATAGGAATTTTTATTCCTTTTTTTCTTATATTCCTAATTGTTTTTAAGTTAATCTCTTTTAGTTCTTTTCCCCCATGAGCTGATTGATACTCTTCTTTATACATTCTGTTTGCAACAACAACTCCGTCTGCTTTCCCTTCAATAGATGCTTCCACCATTTGTATCTGAAATTCATCTCCCCACTCTGGATTTAGTAATTTTGGAAAAACCTTTATTTCGCCAGAAACTTTCTTCATTATTTTTGGCGCCTCTTTATACCAACGGAGTACTGTCTCTTTATTCCTTGCAATATTATTACTCTTCAAATATGGACAAAAATCAATCTCAAAAGTATGATAACCTAATTTATATAATTGCCTTGTTGTATATATCCATTCAGACTCTATCCATTCTTCTTTTTTCTGAGGAAAATGGCAAAGAATAGAAGCAATAGCACACATTCCTGATTCTCGACCTATTTTATGAGCATATTGTGCAAATGGCTTATATAGATTAAAGTCTCTTACATCCAATCCCCCTTTCCAGTGAATTATAGGACACTCTCCTTTTATATCATCCGGCTCATAGAAGGTTTTAATCCATTGAGGCTTCATGCGAAATTCGCTCATTGAACAATGCTCGTTTTGGTCTTCTCCAACAAATGATTTAAGAACAAATCCACCATATCCAGCTCTTGAGATAAGATTAACGTGTGATGGGGTTCTTGTAATTTGCCCTGGCGCAACAATAATAGGATTTTTTATAATCTTGTCATAGTATTTGGAAGTAATATCAATCTCAAAGTTATTTTTAATGATCTCTGTAAGATTTTGGGGGATTTCATGTGTTTGATAATATCTATAAAAATCCGAAACAGCCTTTTTTTGCTTAATTGTAATGTAATTTTCCATTGTTATCTTTTGTTAAATATTTTTAATCTCTTTCACAAAGTCTTTAGCTCTTTTTGTAATTTCAGCATAATTTTCTTTTTCTACTGCCTCTTTTGGAATAAGATTGCTGCCCATGCCCACAGCTATTGCGCCTGCTTTGAACCAATCTTTAGCATTGGATAAACTCACTCCGCCTGTAGGTACTATTTCTATATCGGGAAAAGGACCTTTTAAAGCTTTTATATATTCAGGCCCAACAACTGACCCGGGAAAAAGTTTAAGAATCTTTGCGCCTGCTGATATTGCATTAAAGGCTTCGGTTGGAGTAAATATTCCTGGCATACACAGGATATTATTATTCAGGCAGAATTTTAAGACCTCTTTTACTGTACATGGACTCACAATAAACTTCGCGCCATTTTGAACAGCCTCCTCTGCCTGCTTTAGCCCTAAGACAGTACCTGCGCCCAGAAGAATGTCTTTCTGAGATGAAAGACGTTTTATAACTCCAATTGGATCTGCCATTGTAAATGTTATCTCTATTATATTCACTCCGCCTTGCTTAAGGGCATTTACTGTTTTTAAAACTTTCGCAGAAGAACTTCCCCTGACAACAGCAATAACCTTTGATTCTTTAATTTGCTCTATCAGAAACGGATCCATTATGTTCGGCTCCTTATCTATTTAAATATGCTCTTTTTCTTATAATCCACCCATGTGGTTTCATACCATGAATTATCTTCAGGTAAAGGTCTTACGTCCTCACAAGATATACTTAATTTGTCTTTATTATAATTGATATACTGTATCTTATTTTTTAAGGGAATATCTTCCTCTCTGTATTTAAAGAGTTCTCCTTTTTTACACTTAACTCTGCTTTTACTACGAGAATCAATTATTACAAAAGATCCTCGGCTGCCTCCGCCATTTCCTATATAGTCTGAGATGGACTCCAAAAAACACAAACTTGTTAAAGCAAGATGATAAACCTCAAAAGCAAGAGGGAGCTCGCTAGTATTTGTATTAAATCCATTATTCTTTATTTGGTTAAGAATTTCTTTTGCTTCTGATAATGCCTGTTTTACCTCAGGTTCTGAACGCATAAACGCAGCAACTTTACTCATGCGTTTTTGAATGTCCTTCTTCATCTGTCTTAGAGAGATCTTCGAGGAAGCGTTGCTCTTATCCATGAATTCATATAGCTGTTTCACAGCATTGATGGCTAAGGTTTCTTTTTCTTTGGGATCTGAAAACTCTTTGTAAACATTAGAAATATACTGGGCCGCTCTTATTCCACCAACTTGTCCCGAGTTGAGCGCGCTTCCTCCCGGTCTTATTCCATGGGTTCCTGCAGCTTCTCCTATTACAAATAAATGTCCTAGACTGCTCTCCCACCATGTATTTACTGCCAAACCTCCATTGTTGTGCTGAAAACATACTGCCACTCCAACTGGTTTTCTTAAATCTATGCCATGTTCAGCATAGATGTCAATACTTTCCCTATTCATATGTTCTAATCTATCATAAGGGGTTTTCTGGAGCGCATTTGAACGCTTTAAATAGTGGAATGCTTCTTTAGGTAAGGTTTGAAAATTAAAGATTTCATTATTTAAATATGGATTTCTTGTAAAATCAAGATATACTTTTCTCCCTTTTTTCATTTCAGCATCAACAGCAATATCAACTAAAGAGGATCCGAAATTATCAAGATGTTTTACATTAAACGGCCATTGGTAGCCTTTCAAAAATATAGCTGAACACATATCCTCTAAAGTCTGAAAATACTCAGCTAAAAAATTATGTTTTTTCATGCCTTCATCAATACTAAAATAGGATGGTATAACCTGCTGATATGTACCTGAAAGATTCCACCTGAACTTAGTTGTGCCAAGTCCGAATTGTGATTCAGTAAGATTACATGCCAATGCTCCTTCTCTCAGAGCTATTCCGTGCGAGCCGGTTTGTCCTTGGGGATAAACGCTCAACTCATATAGTTCTCCGGGACCGCCTGTTGCCATTACAATATTTTCAGATAAAAAAGCAACTAGAGAATTTATCTTTCCAAATCGTCCTTTTAGGTCAAGAGCTATTACACCGCATACTTCTTTCTTTGAATTTTTCTCCACGGTTATAAGCTTTACAGCCATCATGTTATCAAATATAGGGACACCAAGATGTTTTATCTTTTGTAGAGATGTCCTGAACATATACATGGAAGTCCTTGGACCTGCGCTTGTAGCTCTTTGTTTCGGGTCATGATCAGTCTTATAACCGACAAACGCCCCGTATTTGTTAAAAGGAAAAGGCACTCCATTCTCTACGAGATGATAAAAAGCAGGAACCGAATACAATGCCTCTATATATGCTGTATCCCCATGCATCATGCCTCCATCAAAAAGCGCATGTGCCATATCAATTGGGCTATCAGAAACATTGTCAAATATACTCATTTTGTAATAAGTTTGTTTATCTGAACCTGAGTTATTGGACGTTCCGCCTCCAAGTTTATCAGTGATAACCAGAACATCTTTTATCCCCATATTGAAAAGCCGCTCGGCACAATTTAATCCAGCCGCACCACTTCCTATAATTACAGTATGGACTTTAAAACACGGAATCTTTTGTTCGTTTTCTAAAGATAAAAATGTTTTATCCATATTAAAAGCTATAACCTCCTTAAATGGAAGCCACCATCAATATTAAAAACTTCTCCAGTAGAAAAGGGGAAAGCTCCGCTCACAATTGCCGAGACAGCAGCAGAAATGTCCGCCGGTAAACCCCATCTTTTTAATGGAGTAACACCCTTTTCTATTAATTCATCATATTTCCCTTTAACAGATTTTGTCATATCTGTCATAATTATGCCGGGTCTTATCTCGTATACATTTATCCCATATTCTGAGAGTCTGTCTGCATACAATTTTGTCATCATACTTACACCAGCTTTAGATATACAATATTCTCCCCTGGCTGGAGAAGATGTATATGCAGACATTGAAGATACATTAATAATCACAGGATTCTGGATTTTTTCTTCTTTAAGCAGGGATATCATATATTTTGCTATCTTTTGAGTTAGAAAATACGGTCCTTTCAGATTTACTGATAAAACCTTGTCAAAACTTTCCTCTGATGCTTCCAAAATATCTGCCCTTGTTTTTGGAGCAATTCCTGCATTATTAATGAGCACATCTATTCTTCCAAATTTATCTTTGATTTTATTCAGAATCTTTTGCCTATCCTTAGCCAAACTTATATCTGCCCTAATAAACATGCTTCTCTTTGACAGTTTTGAGGCTATACATGCTCCTGTGTCAACTGGACAAATATCCGCAATTGCGATACAAAAACCTTCTTTTGATAATTTATTTGTTATTGCAAATCCTATTCCTCTTACTCCACCTGTGATTAATGCTACTTTTTTATTTTCTTTCATTGAATTTTCTATATTTTTCCTTAGCATCAGTTTCTCTATGTTGATTACATAATCATAAAACATAATTTAAAACAAGGCATATGTTGCTAAAATATGCGCATATATTGCTTTTTATCCCAAGTGATTTTTCGCTTTTTCGCACCTTTTAACTTTTAGGCGTAAAAATCCCTGTTGAACTCAATATGCCTGATTCATACGGTTCTAACCATGTTTTTAATGTCGTAGCATCCTGTAAAAACATTTCAGGAGCATCGTCTTTAACAAATTCAAGCAGCAGGAAATGATCGCGGTTGCTTGCTGCAATAACGGAGAGATAACGTTTCCATGCATCTTGTCCCTCGATTAGGGGACGACGTTCGCCGGATTGTCCCCAGTGGAATGTGTGGATATTAGTAACCCACGGAATTAGGCTTTTTAATCCTGCAAGACAATAATTCGCTTTACTGCCAACTATTGGCTGCCAGTAAATTTTGATCTTGTCATGGTTAACTTCTTCTAAAAGCATACGAGCAGAAATATTAGTATCGGCCAATGTTCCTCCATGAAATTCATAGGAGATGATTATACCTGCAGCGTCAGCCATATCAGCAATTCTCCGTGATTCACGAATTATCTTGTTTCTGTATTTTTTATCAGTTTTCACTGACCCGTGTTTTCCTGCCCAGACACGAATTATCGGAGCATGTAATTCACGGGCTGTATCAAGTACTGCGGCAAAAGAACCCTTCTTCTCTTCTCCTACACGATAGTAAGAACCATAAGAAGAAACTTTTAATCCTGCATCCGTGGTCATCTTATAAACATCGCGGGCTAATTTTAACTTGCCGGGCGGCACATGAATATCACCGCCCCATTCTATTGCTGTCAGACCATTTTCCGCTACCAGACTTACGATTTCCAGCGGATTAAGTCGACGAAATGTAATTGAAACCAATCCAGTGTAAATCGTCATTTTCTCCTGTTCTTATGCGAGGATTGTCGTCTGTTCGCGGGTAATATCCCAGCGCAGTTTCTCGCCTTGTAGGTAACTCTTTAATTCATCCACCATGTATTTTCCCATACGTCCGCCTTTTGAAAGATTTCTTCCAATGGACAGAGTTCCGCATCCAATCCCGCTGCCAACTCCGATGTTACAAATGGATCATGGGCTATAATTTTAAGATCAAATGGTTTGAGAAGTTTACATATACGGCGTCCTATCATGCCAAGCGATACAATCCCGACGGTGCTGTCATAAGCGCTGGTAATCAGAATGTCATGCTCCCAAAATGCATCCGTCACAGCACCGCGAATTGAACCGACTCCATAGAACACAGCTTTTAAATTCGGTGCGGCAGAGAGGAACTTCTCGTCCAGAACAGGAGCGCCCCAGCCAGAGAAAAGAATCTCCATTTGCTGCAGAACAGCCGGATTCGTTTTTACGGATTCGCTTGTTTGCTGCGGTGCGTAGACGTCAACCAGTTTATTAATTTCATTACGCTCAGACTGTCGATAGATTTTATGAAAGGAATCCGTACTAAGAATATATAAACCACTAAGCATGCCTATGCTTTCCTGTCTTTTTTACAAATTAATTTTATAATAACGCCGAAACCACTTGAGATTTTTTATGTTTTTCTTTAACATCAGCTTATCTTTATTAAATGATATTAAATCATAAGACATAATTTAAGGCAATGCATATGTTGCTAAAATATACGCATATATTGTTTTTTATTATTCTAGACGGCTTTTCTGATCTTATATTTGGTAGGAGAGGTTTTTGAGATTTTTTTGAATGTGTGGTTGAATTGGCTTATACTTTCAAAACCGACTTCAAACGCGATTTCGCTAATGGTTTTATTCGTAGTATTGAGAAGGTGTTTTGCATCATCTATTCTAAGTCGCTGAATATATTCATAAGGCGTTAATCCCAGATTTTTCTTAAATACATGCAAAAGATGATACTTGCTTAGAAAAACAGCTTGAGCAATATTATCTAAAGAAAGCTTATTTTTATAATTCCTATAAATATAGTTTTCTATTTGTTCCATCTTATCTGTTTTTTTTACATACTTATGAGGGAAAATGGCCCTTTTGTCCGAATTTTTCGTTATAATTCTTTTTATAGTAACCAAAAGCTGATTTAATAATGAAATCTCAATTTTTTTTATATTCAAGTTCTTTTTTAGAGTGTTCTTTAATTACATGTTTTAGAATAGCTTTAACATTTTGTGTTTTTGTATCTTTCATTTTTGAAATGATGTTATATTCTTTGGGAATATAAAGATTCTATATATTATTCTTCAGACCTATTCCAATAACTATTGTTTCAGAAGGATGTTTTTATCTGATTTAAGACTGTGATATTCAAAAGGGTTAAATATAAATATATCTCCCTTTGACATTTCAAAGTTCTTATCGTTAATGGATACGGGACCTTTGCCATCTATTACATAGCAGACTTGATAATTAACTATGATCATGTCTTTTAACATTATATCCATGTATGGGGGGATGTCCTGTTATTTCTATCAGCTGAATGGAATCGTCTTTGACTGTTTTTGTCCTCATTTTTCATTTTGGGGTTCTAGACATAGAACCCCCATAAGAGCACTATCATCGCAAACTTTAGCCACCTCTTTTGGATTTACATGACCAAATCCGGATATTTGAACAGCTGTATAACCTATATCAGTTATCTTCTTTAATATCTTGGCTATATCAGGAATAATCTTTGTAAAATCTCTTACTGTGTATAATTGCGCACCTAAAACATGTTTTGATATCTTTGCCTCCTGTACTTTATACTTCAACCCATGATTTCGTTCTATTACTTTTCAACACGGCGTCAGTAACCAATAGCTGCCTGTACCCTGATACAAAATCAGGTATATTCTCTGACGATTTACCATTAACGCATTTGTAATAATCTGCAAATAATGCTCTGAAAGCGTCATTATATCCTTCGTTATGTCCGCCTGGCAATGTTGCATAACTTCTTGCACTTTCAGGCATCAAAGAAGGATCTTTGAGAAGAATCTCATTAGCCTCATTTCTGTGCCCTATCCACATTTGATTTGGCTTTTCCTGTTCCCATATAACAGAAGCCTTTGAGCCGTATATTTCAATTTTTAATCCGTTTTTTTTACCTGCTGAAACCTGCGATACGGTAAAAACTCCTTTTATGTTATCTTCAAGATGACCTAAAACAGAGGCATAATCCTCAGTATCCACAGCTACATATTCGCTTTCTCCTCGACTTTTAGCAAAGGTAATTGCTTCTTCCTTTGGCTTAAGACGTGTTTTATGAATAGTTGATATATCCGCTGTTAGTGATTTTATTTTTTTATCCGTAACAAATTCTATGGTGTCGCAAAGATGAGAACCAATATCTGCAAAGGCTCTGCTTTCTCCGCTAATCTTTTTTTCTAATCTCCAGTTGTAATCTTCCTTATAAAACAGCCAATCTTGCAGATACTCTCCCTTGACCAGCCAAATTTCCCCAAGATCACCTTTTTTAATCATTTCTTTAATTGTTTGAATAAGAGGGAAAAACCTATAGCCAAATCCAACAGCTGTTGGTATATGTTTTTTAACAGACAGATCTGCCAGTTCCTTTGCCTGTTTATAATTTAATGCAAGAGGCTTTTCCGAAACAACGTATATTCCTTTTTCAAGAGCTTTTTTATTGACCTCGTAATGAAGAAAATTTGGGGTACAGTTATGAATAGCATCCACTTCTCCAGAATCAAGCATATCCGTATATGTTTTATATATCAGAGGAATATCATACATATCGGCAAACCGCTCTGCCACATTAGAACGCTCATCCACAACTGCTTTTATTTCTACTTGCGGAATTCTGCGTAATGCATCGTTATGCACCTTGCCCATAAAACCGCAGCCAACTATTCCAATTCTAGTTTTGTTCCTCATAACCTATCCTCAAGTTTTATATTATGAATTGTTTTAAATATTTGAGTCCGAGTTTTAATCCCTGCTTAATTTTCTCATCGTTTCCTGACCAGACAGGATCTTCATGCTCTATACTTAGAACATGATCATAACCATATTCCTGCAATGTTGAAATAAAATGACCCCAGTCTATCTCTCCTAATCCTGGCATTCTATATCTCCACCACCCGCTATGAGGCATAATAATGCCTGTTTGCTGAATGTTGTTTGAAACAATTTCCGTATCTTTTGCATGAACATGAAAAATTTTATCTTTATAATCCTTAGCAGCCTCTATATAGTCTATTCCCAACCAATGAAGATGCGAAGGGTCAAAATTTAGGCCAAAATTAGCATCAGGAATTCGATTAAATATCTCATCCCACATGAACGGAGCAAAGCAAATCTGACCAACAAGTCCCTCAAACTGCCAGCCTGGCATAGGACAATTTTCTATAGCAATCTTAACTCCTTTTTCACTGGCAAATTTAACTATTGGTTTAAAGACATCTTCAAATACAGGAAGATTCTCCTTCAACTTTCTATTTTTATCTCTTCCTATAAAACAGCTGACAATTCCTACATTTAATAGACTCGCCGCTTCTATTACTTTATACAGATGATTAATTTTTATGTCTCTTTCTTTTTTATCAGGATCAAGCATATTCTCACAATAAGTCAGGCAACTAATTTCGACATCTCTTTCTTTGCATTGACTCTTAATTCCTTCTGCTTCTGCTTTATCCAATTTGGCAACGTCAATAGTACTGCTAGCAAAATCTCTCTCGTTTTTTCTTGGCCAACACGCAATCTCTAAAGCCTCGAATCCTGACTCTTGAGCAAACTCAATAACTTTATCAAACGAATACTTAGGCAGACACGCTGTTAAAACCCCGATTTTCATAATAGTTTCCTTTTTATTTTATTTGTACTTCTTTTTTTGTTCTGGAAGACTCATAGATTGCGTCAAGTATTTTCATTATCTCCAAGCCATGCTCCCCTGTTGCCATCGGTTCTTTGCCATTAATCAGACATTCCACAAAATGCCCCTGCGCATTGCCCCATGGCAGACTATAGCTCTTGGGTATGATTTCAACACACTCTCTTGCTTCTTCTTTAAAAATCTTAGTTTCAAAATTATATGTATCTCCAAGATTCCTTTGCAAAGCTCCGCCTTTATCTCCATAAACTTGAGTAAATCCATCTTCCTGTTTTTCGCTATTTGATGCCCAGCTTGTTTCTACAGCCATTGTGGCGCCATTTTCAAATCTGATGTAGGCCGATGCTAAATCCTCAACATCATATTTTTTGCCCATTTTTTTAGCAATTTTATCCGCAATTTTCGTATATGTGGCTCCGCAAACTGAAACAGGTTTTGGATTATCCATAAACCACATTGCTAGATCAATTCTATGCACTCCCAAATCTATCAGAGGTCCGCCTCCCGACTTTTTTTTATCCATAAACCATTCCCCAAACCATGGGACGCCTCTCCTTCTATGCCAGCCTGTTCTTGCAAAATATATTTCTCCAAGATTCCCTGTATCAATAAACTTTTTAATATACTGGGATTCCGGGAAAAACCTGGAATTAAAATGTGTCATAAGTATCAAACCTTCTGATTTTGCAACGTCAACCATTTCCTGCGCTTCCTTTGCATTCATTGCAAGCGGCTTTTCGCACATAACATGTTTGCCAGCTCTAAGCGCAGCTATGGAAACTGAGGCGTGAAGAAAATTCGGTATTGCTATGCTCACAGCGTCCAATTCTTTTAGTTTAAACATCTTATTGTAATCCTTAAACGCATAAGGAATATTTAACTCATTCTTGCAGCTTTTCAATTTTTCATCATTAATATCGCAAATTGCTATCAAACTCGCATCTTTACATTTTAGATAATTTTCAATATGTGCTCTCCCCATTCCTAAACCTACAACACCCACATTTATCCTTTTGCTCATTTTAAAAATTCCTTTCGTATTTTTAATCAGTTCAACCCCATACCTACCATGCAATAGGTTAGTTATTAAAAGCTAATTTTTAAACTTTTTTTGCATTTTATTTTTATCTGAAAAAATGTCATTTAAAATTTAATCCCTCTTCTACCATAATTAGATAATTTTCCGGTGGAACATAATTTGCCACCGAGTTGCCAGAACCAAGTGCATAACCGCCTTTTGGAACACATTCTTTTAAAACATTTCGGATATATGCTCTTAATTTATCTTCAGGGAAACGACACAAAACATCAACATCAATACCTCCCAGTACTGCAATTCTATTCCCATATTTTTTATGAAATTCTGTTACTGGCATAATTGTATCTTCAAAAGAGTGTTTAGCATCTATTTTTACATCTTCAATTAAATCCTCCATAATATCTTCTAGATTACCACAGGCATGCAGGAGATATAAGAGATTATTCTTATGCGCAAGTGAAGCAATTTTCTTGTGCCATGGAAGCACATGCTTTCTTAAGAAAGCCGGCGGCATAAGAGTTGAAGTCTTAAACCCCATATCATCTCCCTGAAAAAATCCATAGAGATTGGGTAATCCAATTATTTTTTTATAAAACCCATAAATCAGTTCTCCTGTCTTTTTAAAAACAGCTTCAATAAGATCCGGCTGATCGTATATCCCATAAGCCAGCCCTTCATATCCAAGCAGCGTATTCAAAGAAATTTCTAGTATCCCACTACTTGGACAAACAAACAATCCCATTCCCTCTGGCAGATTTTGACTAGCGAATTCATATCTCCATAAGTCTATATTATCCAAAGACGGCCATGGATATTTCTCGAATTCATCCCAACTCGTAATAATTCCTTTTCCTTCCTCTGCCCAACTCCTTTGCCCTTTAGAAAGAGAACTAGTGTCACCCGTTATACGGTTCTTTCCTGGAAAATTTAATCCTCCTGACAAGCGAACATAATCGTATCCAAAACGATACCAGAACTCAATTATTGATTTAATGTTTCCTCTTTTTGAATCCCTATCGCCAGAAACAACATCAACCCATTTCGCTCTTGCTTTTTGCTCCATAAAATATTTCATTAATGTCTCATCTACAAATAGTTCAACCAAAGGCGGCCGAGGAGGAATTATCTCTCTTTTTATTACCTTGCAAAAGGTTTCAATATCTGGGTTGGGTTTCGGTAGAGGAACTTTTACTTTATTCATAGAATTCTTTCCTTTTTCTTTACAATTTATAGTAATATTTATCTCTTTCTTACATATTTCCTTGAATCATTTGTGGTTTAACTCCGCAATATTTTGTATACTGTGTACGAATTTTACCCAACTTTCTATAATACTAGTTTTTGATAGTGCTTTGATATTTTGAGAATTCCACCGCTCTGGTTGTAAAAATCATCATCCAAATTAGATAAGCCATCTTTTGTTTTCATCCATTCAGCTCCGGAACACGGATGGAACCTTAGAAGTTCTTCCCAGCGCTTGTAATTCTGATGACCGTTTGTTTCAAGCATTCCTATGTTCATACCAGGTAAAGGCGCAATCCTTTTAAAATTCACTTTTATAATATCATATACCACAAAAAAACAGTAAACATTTTTTCTATCTGCGAAGTGTTTTTACCATATCAAACATAGGAAGCAGCATAGAAGCCATAATAAAAGCTACCACCGCGCCTATTATAACCAAAAATGCAGGTTCAAGCAACGCAGTTAATTTTATTATACTATATCCGACAGCCTTATCGTGAAAATCGGATATCTTATTTAACATCCCGTCTAAATTTCCAGTTTTCTCACCTACCGCAATCATCTGCACCGTATCTAGCGGAAATTCCTCACTTATCTTTAAGGACTCCGCTATTTCTTCCCCTTTTTCTACACTCTCACGCGTGTTTTTCACCACACCTGCTATTACTTCATTTTCAATGATATCTCTTACTATATCCAAACACTGTAATATAGGAACTCCGCTTTCTATCATTGTAGCTAACGTTCGAGCGAATCTTGATATAGCTAACTTACGTGTCAGAGAACCAATAACCGGAAGTTTAAGTTTGAATTTATCAAACTGCAGCTTTCCCCTACCCGTCTTCACATATATCCTTATTCCAAGGATAATTGAAATAATTCCCAGTATTATGAGCCACCAATATTTTTTTACCATTATACCAAGTTTATAAAGTATCATCGTTGGCAAAGGTAAGTCTACTCCTGCCTCAATATTTCTCGTAACTTCACCAATAACTTTCCTTAATCTCTTATTTCCAATCTGTTCACGAATCCCTTTTAAGCTTGTTAATAGAATAGTTGCCGTTAAATACTCTTGAAGAAGCCCCCATGGTGTAGTCAATAACCCTATAATTACCATGTTTTAACACTATTTGCTCAATGTCCTCCATAATAGGATTAAGAAACATCTTATTACATAATTCGTCTTTTGAACCCTCCAGTAAGATATTTACTGTTACTGAAACAGAGCTGGTGAAGTGAATATCTATATAGAACTTTTTCTTTTCTTCACTAACTGCAACTAGTTTTGAACTTGAAGGTGTTTCACGCACAATTGTCCAATAACAATTCCGTTTTTCCAAATAATAATGACTCATAGTTCCTCCTTAATAATTATTGTTTACTCTTACAACCATTTTCAAAATTAAAAATTTCTCAATACTTTAAAATCCTGGCGGTTGATATACCAGTTTTTTTTATCGTTTTTTCTACAAATCTTATTCAACTCATACCACCCCCTATACTATATTATGCAAGTAGAAGGCAAAACGAACACCACCATGGCAATTATTCTAACTAATTTATTTACAATATATTTGCGTAACTCTTTTGCTATTAATAAATTACAGAGGAATTTTTAATAAAAAATATATTTTATTTTTTTAAACCAAAAGTAAAAAAGCATGACATGAATCTATAAATTTCGGACTCATGCCATTATATTATTTCGACAGTAAATCAGTTATTTTGAAGGTTATCGCATATCTTGAGATATTCTTCTTGGTTATCGTGCGGTTGTCAGTGGTCTTATTGTAATCGCGTGCAGATGGTTAGGCTTCTTCCGTGATTTGCCAAATCCTGATGGTTACGGACTTTGAAAGAGTTAGAAAAGCCCTGATTATTGATGTGTAATCAGGGCTTATGTAGTATCTTTAATTTGAGTTCGAGCTTATAAACTGGCTCCTCGGGCTGGACTCGAACCAGCAACCCCCTGATTAACAGTCAAGTGCTCCACCAATTGAGCTACCGAGGAATTTTGTATAAGTATAGCTATAAATATTCGTTTATGTCAAGATTATAAATTTAAAAATTTAGTATAAACTTGTTCTGTTTTGGAAACCATTTTATCAATAGGAAATTTCTCTTTAATTTTCTCCCTTGCAGATTCTCCTAGTCTTTGCCTTTGCGCAGGATCTTTTAAAAGCTTTAAAATAGCTTCAGCAAGCGCTTCTGAATTTCCGGATTCCACTAGCACACCATTGATGCCGTTGTCTATAATATCTTTTGATCCTCCTGCATCGGTTGCAATAACTGGTTTTCCAGCGGACATAGCTTCCAAGACAACATTCGGCATTCCTTCCCACAAAGAAGGTAAAACAAAAATATCTATACCTGATAATATTTTTGGAATATCATTTCTAAAACCAAGAAACTTAACTTTGTCTGAGATGCCAAGCTTAATTGATAATTCTTTTAATTGAAACGCCAGAGGACCACTGCCTGCAATGATAAACGTAATATTTGGGAATTGTTTAATTGCTCTTTTAGCCGCATGCAAAAGATATTTTATTCCCTTCTGTTCAGATAATCGAGCAACAGCGCCAATGACGAGTGAGTTATTTAGCTCCAGCCTGTCTGATGAGATTGTACTAAAGAATGTATCAGAAACTCCGTTCTCAATAACTTCAAGCTTATGCTCAGATATGTTAGCGTTTTCTATTGTAAAATTTTTGACTTCTTTTGATACGCATATCTCAAGATTTACCATCCAATTTGTGATTCTATCCATCCATAGATGATACAACTTTTCTTTTTCACACACGCGAATTGATGAAAGAATGACAGGGATACCAGCGAGTTTCCCGCAAATCCTTCCTATGATATTTGCGTGAAAAAGATAGGAATGAAGAATATTAAAGCGTCCCTGCCTCAGAAAGAAAACGATGCTCGCGAGTTTATATATATGCCATAACTTCTCAATATGAAAATATCTTACCTTTATTCCAAGAGCTTCCAGTTTCTTCCCGACAATGCCTTCTCCTTTTAAACAGCCGACCTCCGGAATGAACTTGTTTCTATCAATGCGCTGTACCAGTTCAAAGAGCATGCTTTCTGCACCGCCAATGTCTAACTCTGTTATGATATAGAAAATGCGTATAGGATATTTCATTTTATAAGTATCCCTGCATACCCGACTACCTGATCAAAATCTCCTGTCACTTCTCCGCTATTAGTATATTTTACCAATTCTGCATCCTTTGCGCCCAGTTTTTTACACGCTGTAAGCATAATGCATACTGATCCACAGCCGCACATAGAAATATTATATTTGTGAACCTTGCTAAAAAGTTCTGCCTCGTCTAATTTCAATATAGACTCAATAGCCAAATTATCTTTGGTTTTTGCGGTTTCAGCTGATTCATAATGTGTCATGTCGGAACTGGCTATAATAAGCACTTCCTCCTTAAAATCCTCTATTGCGCCGGCAATAGCGTGCCCAATCTCCTGATACTGTTCAATATCCGCATATGAAATCGCAATTGGAACAAATCTAAAATCACTCTTAAGATATTGAATAATAGGAAGCTGAACCTCTATTGAATGTTCGTATGTATGCGCCTCTTCATCCTCTTTTATCAAACTGGTTTTGCTCAGTATTATTTCTGCAAGTTTTTCATTAATATTGACGTTACCCATGGGTGTCTTCCATGTGCCGTGAGCCATGATAGAAAATCCTGCGCCGGCTCCGGTATGATTGGGACCCAGAATAATTATGTTATTCGGCAGCTCTGCTTTTGACAGTGTGAGCGCTGCGGTTTCCCCTGAACACATATAACCTGCATGGGGCGAGACGATACCTAATATTTTTTCTTTTGATGCTTCCCTATCAATATGTTTTTCTATTTCGCAAATGAGCTGCTTTTTCGAGGCAGGATAGAATTGACCGGCTACTACAGGATTTCTTAGCATAATAGTGCATCATCCATCTAGCTTTTTAAAAGCCTTAACTGCCGCCTTGACAATGCGAGGATCAAATTGCGTTCCGGCGCACCGCGCTAATTCAGCTAAAGCATATTCTTTATTAAATGCTTTTCTGTAAGGCCTATTAGATAACATTGCGTCATACGCATCTGCAATGCTGAATATTCTAGCAAGTAATGGGATCTTCTTATCCTGCAGCTTCATTGGATATCCTTTTCCATCATATCGTTCATGATGGCTCAGAATAATTGGTTTTGCTAATTTCATAAAATCTATGGTTTCAATTATTGTTGCTCCAATACGCGGATGACCTCTAACATTTTTCCATTCTTTTTTAGACAGACTGGCTGGCTTATTTAACATTCTTATCGGAATCCCCATCTTCCCAATATCGTGTAAAACGCCAAACCGCTTTATCAACTCCACCTTTTCATTGGATAAATTTATTTCACTGGCTATAGCAAGAGCGTACTTGCTAACTCTGTCTGAATGACCTTGTGTATATGGCTCTTTTGCTTCCATTGCTTTAACTAAAGCTGTTATTGTATTAAAATAACTTTGCTGAAGTTCATCAAAAAGAAGAGCATTACTTACGGCTACAGCAGCTTCATAAGCTATAGTGGCAAGTATTGTCAGATCGTCTTTCGTAAAAGCAAGCCCTCCAACCTTTTCTTCAACGCTTATTATGCCTATTGTTTGTCCTCTGACTTTCATAGGCGTACATATAAGCTGTCTTTTTTCTTTCTTTTCAATAATTCTTCTAAACCTATGATCTTTGAGGGTATTCTTTATAAGAACTGGTTTCCCTTCTTTTGCGACCCAACCGGCAACGCCTTCTCCAATTTTAAATTTAACAGTTTTAATCTTTGTTTTTGTTACGCCCTTTGCAGCCTTTATTCGTAGCTGCTTTGTTTTTTTATCAATAAGCATAACAGAGATTTTTTCCGTTAAAGTTTTTTGGGAGATTAACTTAATAACAGACGCCAGTAACTTTTGTATATCTAATTGAAGAGTAAGTGTTTCACTGATCTTATGCAGAAGCTTTAGCTGCTTTACTTTTTTGTCGAGGGAGATTTTTGTTTTTTCCAGTTGTTCTGCAATTTGTTTAGTCTTGCTTACTACTGTTTTTTGAGCTTTTTCCACGTCCGTTATGATACGTAAATTCCATTTTTTGTCAAATCTCATTTCCTTTTCCCTAATTTTATGATAGTATTTCGGAACGAAAAAAATACATATTGCTAGGAGCAAACTAAGGAGGTTTTATTATGGTTCGCAAGATGGTTCCTTATGATGGAAACAGCGCTGTAGCGCATGTAGCGCATGCAACTAATGAAGTAATTGCAATATATCCAATTACTCCTTCTTCTGCAATGGGTGAAATTGCCGATGCGAAATCTGCAAAAGGAGAGAAAAATATCTGGGGAACGGTCCCCGTAGTTGCAGAACTACAATCAGAGGGAGGAGCATCCGGAGCAGTTCACGGCGCACTTACCACAGGCGCGCTTACTACAACATTTACAGCATCCCAGGGCCTGCTTCTTATGATCCCGAATATGTATAAGATTGCAGGGGAGTTATGTTCAACAGTATTTCACATAGCTGCCCGAGCTGTCGCATGTCAGGCACTGTCTATATTTGGGGACCATACAGATGTTATGGCAACCAAAGCTACAGGCTGGGGAATGCTTGCTTCCGGGAGCGTGCAGGAAGCAATGGATTTTGCCTTGATATCCCAAGCAGCAACTCTAGAAGCCAGGGTTCCTTTTCTGCATTTTTTTGAAGGATTTCGAGTTTCACATGAAATACAAAAAATAGAAGAACTTACGTATGAAGACATGCGAAACATGATTGATATTAAATTGGTTAGAGAACATAGATTAAGAGGTCTTTCTCCTGACCGTCCCAAACTTCGAGGGACTTCTCAGAATCCTGACGTTTTTTTCCAGGGACGTGAAAGTGTTAACAAGTATTACAAAGAATGTCCCGGGATTGTCCAAAAGGCAATGGATAAGTTCGCTAAGATAGTAGGACGGCAGTACAATCTGTTTAATTATATTGGAGATCCCAATGCGGAAAACGTGATTATAATAATGGGTTCAGGAGGAGAAACAGTTCATGAAACTGTTGAATACTTAAATGCAAAAGGGGCAAAAATCGGGGTTATAAAGGTTCGACTTTATAGACCGTTTGATGTACAGGCATTTGCATCTGCTCTGCCAAACACTGTAAAAAGAATAGCTGTTCTGGATAGGACAAAAGAACCGGGAAGCCTTGGAGAGCCGTTATATGAGGATACCCGCACAGCAGTTGGCGAGGCAATGGAGCAAAGGCTGATTAAATTGGATAGATATCCATTGATAATTGGTGGACGCTATGGACTTGGTTCTTGTGAGTTTACTCCTGCGATGACCAAGGGAGTTTTTGATAATCTGGCCAATGATAATCCGAAAAATCATTTTACTATTGGAATTGAAGACGATATTACAAATACAAGTCTGGAATACGATCCTTCATTTAGTTCTGAGAAAGAGGTATATAGAGCCATGTTTTACGGACTCGGTTCTGACGGAACGGTTGGAGCTAATAAGAATTCCATTAAGATCATAGCGGAAGAAACAGACAATTACGCTCAGGGATACTTTGTATATGATTCTAAAAAGGCAGGCGCTGTTACGGTTTCGCATCTTAGATTCGGCAAAAAAGCTATAAGAAGCCCTTATCTGATCTCAAAAGCAAATTTTCTTGCATGTCATAAATTCTCATTTCTGGAAAAATACGATATGCTTAAGCACATAATTGATAAAGGAACATTTCTTCTAACATCAGAGTATGATAAAAATACCGTGTGGGAAAAATTGCCTGCAAAAGTGCAAAAACAAATTATAGATAAAAATCTTAAATTCTATGTTATAGACGCAGTTAAAATTGCGTCAGAACTTGGGCTAAACGCGCGTATTAATACAATAATGCAAACCGCCTTCTTCCTAATCTCAGATATACTTCCTAAAGAAACTGCTATTTCTGCGATCAAGGAATCAATAAGAAAGACATACGGTAAAAAGGGAGAGAAAGTTGTTAATATGAACATTCAGGCTGTAGATGCAACTGCTGACAATATTCAGAAAATAGAAGTTCCCGAGTCTTTCATGGGACAGGTAGTTGAAAAGCCTGTTGTGGCTGATAATGCGCCTAATTTTGTTAAAGAGGTTACGGCAAAAATGATAAAGCAGGAGGGGGAAAGCATAAAAGTTTCTCAAATGCCTTCAGATGGAACATGGCCCACAGGAACGAGCCAGTATATAAAAAATAATATTGCAATCAATATCCCTGTATGGAATCCGGACACATGTATTCAATGCGGAAAATGTTCATTGGTATGTCCGCATGCTGCGATTCGACCAAAGATATATAAAAAAGAAATTCTTAAAGATGCCCCGAAAACATTTAAGCATACCAATCCCAAACCTTCAAAAAATATGGAAGATTATCAATATACACTTCAGGTTGCTCCCGAGGATTGCACTGGCTGTGGGGTTTGTGTTGAGAACTGTCCGATGAATAGTAAAGAGGCGATTAAAATGATGCCTCAATCTCCTATAAGAGAAGAAGAAGCTAAAAATTACGACTTTTTTCTCAATTTACAGGACACAGACCCTGATCTTTATAATAGAAACACTGTTAAAGGAAGTCAATTTATAAAACCTATGTTTGAATATTCAGGAGCGTGTGCAGGATGCGGAGAGACAGCTTACGTAAAGCTACTTACTCAGCTTTTTGGTGATCGCGCAATTATAGCAAATGCAACAGGATGCTCTTCAATCTACGGAGGAAATCTTCCTACAACGCCATATTGTAAACGTGCAGATGGACGCGGTCCGGCATGGAATAACTCGCTCTTTGAGGATAACGCTGAGCTTGCCTTTGGTATGAGACTGACTGTTGATAAATTCACGCAATACGCATATGAACTTGCAGATAAAATTATGGAAGATGGTTCCGCATCAAATGAATTAAGGAATATTATCTCGAAAATAAAGGATGCCGACCAATCAACACAGGCAAATATAGAAAAACAACGAGAACGAGTTGAAAAGTTAAATAACTTATTAAAACCCTGCGCCTTGTCTGATTGCAAGGAACTTCTTACGGTTTCGGATTATATGGTCAAAAAATCCGTATGGGGAGTGGGAGGAGACGGCTGGGCATACGATATAGGATACGGCGGGCTTGATCATATTCTGGCTTCAGGGAAAAATGTCAATATACTTGTACTGGATACTGAGGTTTATTCAAATACAGGAGGGCAGTCTTCAAAAGCTACTCCTCTCGGCGCTGTTGCTAAGTTTGCTGCTGCGGGAAAACCTGTTCCCAAAAAAGACCTTGGACTTATGTTTATGAGCTATGGATATATCTATGTTGCCAAGGTTGCAATAGGAGCTGATTCAAACCAGTTGGTTAAAGCGTTTGTAGAAGCGGAAGCATATAATGGTCCTTCAATAATTATTGCGTACTCTCACTGTATAGCTCATGGCATAAATATGACACGCGGACTTAAAGAACAGAAGAATGCAGTAGCGAGCGGATACTGGCCTCTTTACAGATACAATCCGCAGCTCACTGACCAAGAAAAAAATCCACTTATACTTGACAGTAAAGAGCCGAAGATCCCGTTCTCCGATTATGCATATAATGAGAATAGGTACAGAGTTCTGAAGAAGATAGATCCGAAACGAGCAGATAAACTGATGAAATTTGCCCAACAAAACGTTACGCAAAGATTCAAGCTCTACAAACAGCTTGCAGAATTGGATTACACTAAATAATTCTTAATTAACAAAGGATTAAAATGATATTAACAAATGTAATAAAAGCAAAAATCCATAAAGCGACAATTACAAGAAAAGAGCTTGCTTATAATGGCAGCATTGGCATAGACAAAGCGCTTCTTACGGCAAGCGGAATGATACCCGGTGAAAAGGTGCAGGTTCTGAATTTTCAAAACGGAGCCAGACTTGAGACATATATCATAGAAGAAAAAGAAAATTCAGGTATAATTGCGCTTTACGGTCCTGCGGCAAGACGCGGAGAAATCGAAGATGAGTTATGTATTATTTCATACGCCCTAATCACCAGTGACGAAATCCCGAATTTCAAAAGCAAGGTTGTATTTGTAGATAAGAA
>Ga0075121_1000354_pt1 | contig 31940 bp, 28 predicted proteins | sample AntAceMetag02UKG_FD_69793 | JGI IMG/M metagenome (GOLD analysis project Ga0075121, IMG submission 69793) | Saline lake microbial communities from Ace Lake, Antarctica - Antarctic Ace Lake Metagenome 02UKG | ecosystem: Environmental > Aquatic > Non-marine Saline and Alkaline > Saline | place... | reverse complement strand
AGCGGCGGATTTTCTGTGCAGGCTTCAGTATCTTATCAATCAGCAGATTATTAATCTTCAGACAGATAATGGTTCGGAATTCGCTAAGTACTTTGAGTTGGCTTCTATAATGCTTGGAATGGAAAGTATGCCGAGGCCACAAAGAGCATCGTCAATGGCGGGAAAGAAAACAATGTTTTGGAGAAATGGTACAGATGGATGGATCGCATCACGATTGGCTGGAAGGAAGAGGCCCTAAGCTGGTTTTAATGGGATACATAGACGATGCAGCAGGCAAAGGGAAGAATAGAGAGACTTTTTAAGACATTTCAGGATAGACTGATAAAGGAAATGAGACTTAGGGGAATTAAGACCAAAGAAGAAGCTAACAAGTTTCTGGAGGAATATTTACCAATCTATGACAAAAGATTCAGCGTTGAGCCGGCAAAGAAAATAAATCTACACAGAGCAGTTCCTGAAGGCGCAAATCTGGATGATGTTCTTTGCAGGCTTACTGTGAGAGTGTTAAGAAACGACTTCACAGTAAGCCATGATAATAAGCTTTATCAGGTAGAGAATAGGACAAGAGCAAAAAAAGTTATATTATGTGAGCCAAAGGCTGATAATTTCAAAAAACTAATCTATGTGGAATTGATGAACGACTATATTAGCAAGGACTGCACGACTGCTTCCAGGGCAATACCTTTGATTTTAGTCGCTCGTCATTTAGAGAGAATATGTGACCATTCCACCAATATAGCCGAAGATGTTATTTATATGGTTCAAGCCAAAGTAGTGAAACATCATCCGAAAAATTTAGTCATTTAGTTGTGTGACTATTCCACTGAAGTCCGCCGATAACAGCATCTGCAACATTATTCAGATGATCGCCTATCTTTTCAAAATTGCTCAGAAGATCAAGGAAAATAATGCCCGAAATGACATTGCATGCCCTTTTTCTCAATCTGGACGTATGGTTATTCCCAAATGTCTCTGTTAATTCATTTATCCTCTTTTCCCTGCCCCAGACTTTACGGGCAATTGTTACATCATTCAACTCTAACGCCTTGATTGTATCCCCCAGCATTGCTGTAACTTCCGAATACATCTCTCTTAATTCCTTAATTGCTTTATCGCTAAATAGAAGTTTTTTCTCAATCGCCCTTTCTCCAAGTTCTACGAGATTTTCTGAGATGTCACCTATGCGCTCTATATCATTAACTGAATGGAGAAGCGCAGGTATCTTCTCCGCCGTCTCCGAACTTAAGCTCTTTTCGGAAAGCTCAACGAGATAATGAGTTATTGAACTCTGCAAATTATCAACAGCGTCTTCTTTTTTTATAGCATCATGCATCAAACCTATATCCCTTTTGAAGAATCCGTCCATTGCTTTATCAACCATTGCCCTAACCATGCCAGTCATTCTTACAAGCTCTTTCCGCGCCTGCTCTATTGCTATGGATGGAGTGCTCAACAGATGCGGCTCCAGAAACTTTGGAGCATAATCAAGAGAGCTATCCCTGCCTGGAACAATTTTCTCTAATAGTCTGGCACAGGCCGCTGTAAATGGTAAAAATAATGCAGCAATACCAATATTAAAGATCATATGCGCATTGGCAATCTGCCTTCCAATATTACCTGTTGTATAGACAACCAGCTGTTTATATAGCGGCAAGATAGAGAGTATTATTATCACTCCTACTATCTTGAACATAAGATGAGCTACAGCGGCACGTCGTGCCCCGATATTAGTCCCAATGCTTGCTAACATCGCAGTTATACATGTTCCAATATTATCGCCAAGCAATAATGGGATCGCTGCATTTATATCAATAAGCCCTCCCATGCCAAGCGCCATAGTAAGACCTACTGTTGCGCTGCTCGACTGAACAACCACAGTTAGAATCGTCCCTGCAAGCACCCCTAAAATAGGTGTCCTGCTAAAATTGATGAGCATTTCTTTTGCTGCCTGGCTATTGCTCAAGTGCCGCACGGTATCCGTCATAATACTCAAACCTAGAAACAAGATGCCAAATCCAAATATGGCCAGACCTATTTGTTTTGGCACGCGCTTCTTGCAGAAAAAATGTAATGCAAAGCCTATCCCAATGACAGGAAGCACATAATTAGTTATTTTGAAAGCAATGATCTGAGCAGTGATTGTTGTTCCTATGTCTGCTCCAAGTATAACGCCCAGAGATTGTTTTAACGTCATAAGCCCTGCATTAACAAAACCCACTACCATAACTGTTGTTGCGCTGCTGCTTTGAATAATACCGGTAATCCCCGCACCTGCCAATAAGCCGAAAAAAGCCTTATTTGTTATTATGCCCAGGATTTTTCTCATCTTATCTCCGGCCGCTTTTTGGAGAGCATCACTCATTATGTGAATGCCATAGAGAAATAACCCAAGCCCGCCAACTGTGCCGAAAATTATATCTTTTATCATTTAAGCAAGCTCTTTGCTTTTTCTATCTGGGCTTCTACGCTTTTCAAGCATGTGCCACCAAGAGAGGACTTGGATTTTACTGAGGAATTGAAGGAAGTGAAACTTAGAATATCTTTGAAAAATAAGTTTGAAAATGTTTTAAATTCTAAATGCGTAAGATCCGACAAATATTTTTTGTTGTCTATGCAGTGTTTAACTATCCTGCCAACTATTTTGTGCGCGTCCCTAAAAGCCATGCCATGCCTTACAAGATAATCAGCTATTTCTGTTGCGCATGAAAAGTCCCTGGTTAAAACGTGTTCCAGTCTCTTTTTATTAAGTTTTATATTCTTTAAAAGCTTTGCGCCCGCTTTTAAACAGGTTTTGACCGTTCCAACAGCATCAAATAAAGCCGGCTTATCCTCCTGCATGTCTCTGTTATATGATAAGGGCAGTGACTTCATTAACGAAAGAAGAGTCATGAGCGAGCCATACACTCTTGAGGTTTTTCCTCTTATTAGTTCAGCGACGTCGGGGTTCTTTTTTTGAGGCATCATACTACTTCCCGTACAAATGCTATCATCTAATTCTATATACCCAAACTCCTCCGAAGAATAGATGACAATGTCCTCGCATAATCTTGAAAGATGCATCATGAGAATAGCGGAACAGGATACAAATTCCAGAATAAAATCTCTGTCACTAACCGTATCTATGCTGTTTTCTGTAATAGCAGAAAAACCTAATAGCTTAGCCACATATTCACGATCAATAGGAAACGAAGTCCCTGCAATTGCGCCTGCACCCAGAGGCATAATATTTACTCTTTTAAGGCAATCTTTGAGTCTACCCCTATCTCTATCCAGCATATTAAAGTAAGCCATTAAATAATGCGAAAAAAGAACCGGTTGCGCATGCTGCATGTGAGTGAGTCCAGGAATAACAACATTAATGTTTTTCTGAGCTGTATTAATAATTATCGCCTGAAGTTTTTTAATAAGTTCGGAGACTTCTTTCAGTTCGTCGCGCAGATACAACCTTTCGTCAAGCGCAATCTGGTCGTTTCTAGACCTTGCCGTGTGAAGCTGGTTGCCAACCTTTCCTGTTTTTTCCACAAGTATGCGCTCAATTGCCATATGTATGTCTTCGTCTGCAGACGTATACTTTAACTCTCCATTAGAAGCTTCTTGAAGAATTTCTTCCAGTCCGTGAAGTATTTTTTTTGCATCGTTCTTGGTGATTATATTAGCCTTACCAAGCATTTTAACGTGGGCAATACTCCCTTTAATATCATATTTCGCCAGCTTTACATCAATGCTCATTGATGATGAGAATTCTTCAATAAACGGATCCAAGCCCCTTTTAAATCTTCCGTCCCATAGCTTTTTCATATTTGCCTCCATCTCTCCATCTACACATCCAGGTTACTTACTTCCAATGCGTGTTCCAGAATAAATTTCCTCCTGGGTTCCACTTGATCACCCATTAATATTGTAAAGATTCTATCTGCTTCTATTGCGTCTTCCATCGCTACTTTTAAAAGCGTACGCTCCTTGGGATCCATCGTCGTTTCCCACAACTGAGAGGGATTCATTTCTCCAAGTCCTTTATAACGCTGTATAGTCAAGCCCTTTTTTCCCAATGCCTTTATTTTATCTAGAATCTCATAACCGCTCTTTGCCTCATACTCTTTATCTCCAACGCTAATTTTATATACCGCATTTTTGCTCCCGCTTTTAGGGAGAAGAGTGTCTGCTGCTATTCCTTTCTGCTCTATCCTCCTCAATATATCGCCAATCTGTCTAGATTCCGCAAACTCAGTAATTTCAGTGGTCGCGGACTCTGCGTTTTCAAATATATCAAGCTGCTTTCGCGCCTCATCTTGTTTCTCCTCTGTGGCAGCTAATTCCTTATCTGTGTAAAAATACTGAAATCCCTTAGTTGTGCACATCCTGTATTTTGGAAAATTACTTGTATTCTTATCTCTTAATTTAAGATAGTCTGCAAAACTTATCCCCCTGCGCTCAACCACTTTTATTAAACTCTCAAGCTGTGTAAGATCGATTGCTACTGCTTTTAGCTGTATATCCGCAAGTTCTTTTTGCTCGCTGAGAATTGTTACTTTTACGTCCTTCATGCCCGAAGAGAGTATAAAATCATTGAACGACTTGTCGCTTTTAAGATATTGTTCTGACTTTCCCCTTTTAACCTTATATAATGGAGGCTGTGCAATATAAATATATCCCTTCTCCAACAATGCTTTCATTTGTCTATAAAAGAATGTAAGTAAAAGCGTCCTGATATGCGCTCCATCCACATCCGCATCTGTCATAATTATTATTTTATGGTATCTAGCCTTTTCTATATCAAAATCTTCCTCTCCAATCCCTGTACCAATAGCAGTGACAAGTGTTCTTATTTCGTCATTATTTAATATCTTATCCAGTCTTGCTTTTTCCACATTAAGAATCTTTCCTTTCAGCGGCAATATTGCCTGAAAAACCCTGTCTCTGCCCTGCTTTGCAGAACCACCGGCAGAATCTCCCTCTACTATATATATTTCACAAAGCGCAGGGGACTTCTCTGAACAGTCTGCCAGTTTCCCCGGAAGCGATAAAGAATCAAGCGCCCCTTTTCTGCGGGTTAATTCCCTTGCTTTTCTCGCAGCATCTCTTGCTCTAGCGGCAAGAATAGATTTCTCTAAAATCTTTCTCGCTGTTGCAGGATTCTCTTCCAGAAAGTTCTTGACTTCCTCGCTTGCCACAGAGTCCATTATGCCCCTAACCTCTGTATTGCCTAGTTTTGTTTTTGTCTGCCCCTCAAATTGCGGCTCAGGTAATTTTACACTTATAACAGCCACTAATCCCTCTCTCACATCATTTCCAGACAGAGAAACGCTCTCTTTAAAAATCCCCGATTTACGGGCATAATCGTTCGCAACTCTGGTTAAGGCAGCTCTAAATCCAGCCAGATGAGTTCCCCCCTCTTGAGTATTTATGCTATTGGCGAATGCAAATATGTTTTCCACATAGGAATCGTTATATTGCATTGCAACTTCCACTGTAATGCCGTCTCTCTCTTTAGAAAAATATATAGGGTCTTCATGAAGAGCTATTTTGTTTTCGTTAAGATACTTCACAAAAGAAACAATCCCCCCCTCATATTGAAAAACATGTTTTTTGTCCTCTCGCTCATCTATTATACTTATCTTTATTCCTCTATTTAGAAAAGCAAGCTCTCTTAATCTATTTGATAATACGTCAAAATCAAAGTTAATCTCTTTAAATATCTTAATATCCGGTTTGAACGTAACTCTTGTTCCTGTATTTTTCGCCTTTCCTATAACTTCCAAAGAACTGGCTGGCTGGCCGATCCTAAACTCCTGTTCATGTATCTTCCCGTCTCTCTTAACCTCTACCCGCAGCCATTCTGAAAGGGCATTAACAACAGATACGCCTACTCCATGCAGCCCCCCTGAAACCTGATATGCTTTATGATCAAACTTTCCGCCTGCATGAAGCTTTGTCATTACCACTTCTACGCCTGGCTTTTTATACTCAGCATGGATATCAACGGGGATTCCCCGCCCATCATCAATCACTGTAACGCTGTTATCTACGTGAACAATAATTTCTATTGTTTTACAGTAACCTCCAAGTGATTCATCTATGCTGTTATCAACAACCTCATACACTAAATGATGCAGTCCTCTAGTCCCTGTATCTCCAATATACATACTTGGCCGCTTTCTAACAGCTTCCAGCCCCTCTAAAACTTGAATCTTTTGCGCATTATATTCGTCTTTTTTTACCTTAACCATCAAGTCTTCTCCTTATTAAATATTCAGCGAACTGCCTATATCTCATTTTCTTCTTTCAACGCTTTTTGTTCTGGGTTTGTAATGTTGCATAGCTTTTTCAAACTGTCCTTTCTGTCATTGCGAGTGTCAGTGAAGCAACCTTGCTTTTGCTGTGTAATTCTCTCGGGGTAAAGCTTCCATTTCATTATAGCTATTCCTCAGGTTTTGACAATTTACTTCTACAACACAAAAAACAAGCAGAAGGAAAGAAAAATGCAAAAATCTCATTGGTAGATAATGATTTTTAAGATAAATTCAATATTATTTCTGCCTTCCCTCTTTCTTCGTCAGATAAGTCACTAATAATTGGAATTAAATTTTCCTCTATTATTTCTTGTGTAGAAATTGTCCTTTCTTCATCATCTCTTGTCACTTTAATTTCGTCTTCCAAACCAACCATAAAAATTGGAAGCTTATTTAAAAATATATTTTTATCAATTTCTGCATATTTTTGTGCTGAATAAACAAATACAAGATAAAGAAGTTTTTGAAAAATATTTTTACTATTATCTGATTTTCTATTAAATAGTGAGAGTTTGAATCCGATAAGTATCTCAAGATCTTTTTTTGAAAGATAGTTAGAAACGAACCAGTTTTCAATATCACCAATAATGAAGGATTTATCCCAATTATCATTTAAGAAATCAACTAAAAAGTTTTTCAGATCAGGTTTAATTTTATTTTGTATTTTTTCTACAAATTCAGTTTCTTCTTCAATAAACATTTCTATTCTTGATTGTTTTTTATAGTAAATCTTACCACAAGCGTGTGAGCAGTTATTTCTAACCTCTACATGGTTTTTACAAATACCAATATCATTTATATGAAATCTTAAAGAACCGAGTAATTTTTCTAACGAAAATTTTTCTGGAAGTTGAGACAAATCAAATAAATTATTAAAATATGCATTTTTATTATGTTGTTGTCTAAAATTGCTTAAACTATCTTCTATTTCATTATTCCCTTGCTGTTTTAAAAACCACTTAGATTTATATATAAAAGTCATATATAACATATGAAAAGCTGTGAAGGAAAATTGATATTTCATTTTTTCAATGTTTTCTAAATAAGATTCTTCAAGGTATCGTAAAAATTCATTCGCTTCCTCGTCCATAAATTTGATAGGAAGATAATCTCGTATTTGATAAATATATTCTTCCATTGAAATCTCATTTCCCCCAAATAAAATTGAGTTTTTCTTGGATTTTATCTTTAAAAGTTTTAATTATTTCGCTATTCGATTCGATTAATTCTTGCTCCGCTTTAATTTTTTCACTAATTTCTTTTTGTTTTTCTAACGGAGGGATTGGCACTTTTAGTCTTTTTATCACATTAGCATTAAATTGAGGCTGTCCCGTACCTCCAACTAAAGATGTTGCTTGCCTCCAATAATCATCACTTTGTGCAAATATCCAATAAAAAGAAGGAATAATTTTTGTTGGGTCAAGAGCAATACGTATTAAATATGAAGCAAAAATTGCTTGACTATCTTCTTGGAAAAGCAAGGTTTTCCCAAAAGTTGCACCAGTGCGCGCTACTAACAAATCTCCTTTTGTTAGTTTGTACTGTTTATTATCTTTTGATAGTTTTATATATTTAATATCATCATCTTTCAGCTTTCCATTTTCATCAATATCTGTGATTCTGATAAACCTTACATCCCCTTTTTCTTTAGCTGTAGTAGTAAACCCATACTGAAAATCACCTAATTTTTCTAATGAGACAATTTCCCAATTTTCTTCAATGTCTATTTGTGGTTTATATTCCTCCATCATTCCACGAGCATGATTAATAATTTTCTGATAGCTATCTAATTCATTTGCAATTTCTTGTTGTATTTTTATTGGTGGTAAAGGAATTTTTAAATTTTTTATAATCATTTGAGATATATTCGGTTGGGCGCCTCCAATACTTAAAGATAGCAATTCTTTATACTGAGACTTCAAAATCCAATATAAATATTTTGGAATTGCTTTTTCATTAGGCAATATTCCACATATGGCCTGATTTGTTGTTGCTTCTATCTTTAGCAAGCCTACTTGACCAGCAGTTACTCCATACATAGCAACTAACACTGTATTGACAGGCAATACTTTTGCAGAGGATTCTTTTAATCCAAGTTCAGTAATAAATTCTTCTGATTTATAAATCTCGCCTTGTGAAACTTCACCACTTTTAAGCCATGGAATTTTCCCGTTTAAATAATAGTTTTTATTACTTCTTAATGGAGTTCCCCCCGATGTTGTTTCAAAAACATTACCTATTTTAACTACTTCCCATTTTACATTACTGTAATCAAATATCTTTTTATAGCGATTCCCGCTTAAAATATAATCATTTTTTTTTACTTCGTCCATACTGATTTCGGAAAAACCAATCTCCAAAACATCCTTCTTTTCCTGAACATCAGTATTTCTGTAAGCTAAAAATTTCTGTAAATCATTTGTCCCTTCAATTTTCCTACGATGACGATCTAGGCTATAACCATCATTTTTCACATCAAAATACCAAAATTTTTCTTGTTTTATTTTTTTCTTTATATCAGTACAATATAAAATATTCGTCTTTACTCCTGTATATGGTAGAAATGCCCCTTGTGGCAGAGAGATAACACTTCTTAAGTAACACCTATCAAGTAAATATTCTCTTGTCTTTTGCATATCTTTACGGAATAAAAAACCTTCTGGAACAATAACTGCTATCCTTCCTTTCTCACTCATTTTGTCAATTGCTTTTATACAGTGTTGGATACAAACACTGTCTCCTCTATTGCTTGGCAAATCATAATATGAGCCGTATTCTGTTTTTTGGGAATATGGCATATTTGTAATAACTATATCATATTTATCTTTAATAGAATCTGGATCCGCTAAACTATTTTTTTGTTGAATACCGCTATGCCCATCACCGATTAAAATCATATTCATTTTAGTAATTCTTGCTGTGCTTGTAATTTCATTTCCAAAAATAGTCTCTTCTCGTAATATTTTTAAGTTTCTTTTGTTTCTCGGCATGTTGTTGTAGATATGCCTAAAGCTCTCAATTAACATTCCGCCTGTACCGCAGAAAGGATCATATATTCTTTCGCCAAATTGAGGATTTACGAGTTTCACCATTGTTTTAACAATATGACGAGGAGTAAAATACTCTCCTAAATCATTTTTTGTTGCAGTTGATTGTTTCAAAAAGTACTCAAAAGAGTCCCCTTTAATATCAGAATCAATATTAATGAGTTTTAAAGACTCTAATTTGTCAATAATTTTTTTGAGGATAGTAGGGTTTTTGATAGCAAGGGGTTTAAAAATATTAGAATCTTGAAATACCCTACCCGTTTCCTTTAAAACAGTATCATTTACAAAACCTAACAGTTCATCCCCATTTTTATTTTTCCAATGATTCCAGCGAAAATCTCTGCTTACTAAAAATTCTTCCCCTTGTTCTTCTTTTAAATCTTCTATTTCTCCAAGAAGTTTAAGGAAAAGGATATTTGCAAATTCTCCGAATCTCTCGATACCAGCTCTCAAACCTTCATCTCTCAGGAGATTATTGGCATCCTCAAAAATTTTAATAAGTTCTTGCCTTGAATATTTTACCTCAGTTGAAATTGTCTCAACTTCATTGTTTTTAAGAAACTTAAGAGCTTCAAGTTCTCTTATAAGTTCATCTACTTCCTCACTATTTAGATAGAGTGGCTTCTGAAATTTCGCATGTAATGTTTTATAATAAATTCCATCTGTAGCAAAAACAATTGGAGCACTTAATTGTTCAGCATACCAATTACCTTGCCTAATAGCCTCATTAAGATTAACGCCTGGTTTTTTGGTCTCGATAATTACTAAGGGTTCTTTTCTATGTGTCTCTTTACTGGAATAGAGAACATAATCAGGTCTTTTCCCTTTTAATTTTTTTCGTTCTTCGTTTGTTCTTGGCTGCTCTTGAAAGACGTTACACTTTTCCCCACATTGCAGATTCCAACCCAAATTTTCTAACTGACCGTCTACTAAAGTTCTTACATTTTGTTCTATTTGAAATGTTTGCATGGTCATACCCTATAATATCTTATAAGTTACCGCCCCTAATTTTGTGCCACGAAATTTAAAATTAGCGTTATTAAAGAGTTTTTTCATTTCCGTTTATCTCCTAATAACATTCACTTTCTAACAAGTTTAAGCTTTATCTCTTTTACGAGATCTATTTTAAATTTCGTATTAATATTATTTAATAAATCCTGTTTCATTAAATTTAATTCCTGAAGCCATGCTGAATTATCAACGCCTATATGTAAACTCCCCTTCTTTAACTCACGTACTTTTATATGCCTCTCGCTTTGCTTTCCTAATATTTTTATTATATATTCTTCTATTTTTACTTTTTTATTCTTACCTTCTTTTTCTTTTATCCTAGATATTATATTATTAACAATGCTTTTTATATGTTCTGGTCTAGTATATCGGGCCACTAGATTTTTATTGGCATTATTACACATAAATAATTATCTGAGTTTACTTGCCTAATAACCCCAGGGTTTTCATCATCTATAAAATCAAAGTAAATTTCTTCATCTCTAATATTCTTTAAAACATCCGTTATATAATTAGGATCAAACGCTATCGTTAACTCTTCTCCTTTATAATCTATTTCTATTTCCTCTCTCGCCTGACCAATTTCAGGAGACTCTATTAATAAAATCATCACATCTTTCTTAAGATTTATTTTTATATAATTAGTTTTATCGCTTACTAAAAGAGCAACCCTCTTTACTGATGTAATAAACTGTTCAGTATTTAATTTAATTCTCTCTTTGTGTTTTTTAGGTAATACTTGATTGTAATCAGGAAAATGCCCTTCTATCAGCCTGGATGTTAGTAAAAGATTATCTGTTTCAAAATTAATTTGTTTTTCCCCTATTATAATTTTAACATTTTTCCATTCATCTATAATTCTAACTATCTCTTTTATTGTTTTTGATGGAATTATCACTTTTTTAGTGTAATTATTAGGTATATTTATATTATTAAATATATATGCCAATCTTTTTCCATCCGTAGCTACAGCGCTTAATAAGCCCTTATTTTCACCATCTTTCCCTATTTCTAAATAAACTCCATTTAAGACATACCTTACTTCATCATGTGACATAGCAAATGCTGTCTTACATATCACGTCCTTAATAACACTTGTGTTTATATTAATACTTTGTTCTTTTAGTGAACTCGGAAATTTAGGAAATTCATCTTTTTTTAGACTATTAATACTAAATAATATCTTCCCACTTTTTATTTTAATTATATTATTTTTTTCCTCTATTATTTCTAATTCTCCTCCTGGTAATTCCTTTACTATATTAGTTAAATGTCTTGCAGGTAATGTAATAATACCTTCTTTTATTACATTGCATTTTATAGTGTATTTCATTCCTATCTCTAGGTCAGTTGCAAATATTGAAAGATTATCTTTCTTAGCTTCTATTAAAAGATTAGATAGAATAGGCAATGTGGTTTTTGGAGTTATTGCTCCTATAATAATTTGAGTAGCTTTAAGTAAATCTTTTTTTAGACAGTTTATTTTTAACATTTTACTTACTCCTTTTATTTATTTACTTATATATAAGAGACTAGTAATAGTAATAAGACTGTTAATTATGTTAAAAACTCTCTAACTTACTACTATCACTTTAAATATATAACTAATAACTTATTAATAAAAATCATACTTATTTAATAAAAAGAACATATAAAAATTTTTATCAATAATTATCCACACCTATACATAATTTATTAACAGGTTATAATTTGTGTGATTTTATCTATTATTTCTCTAAAATTATTATCACTCTTTATCTTTTCTTTTATTTTAGTACACGCATGCATCACAGTAGTGTGATCTTTTCCACCAAACGATGCTCCAATTTCCGGTAGAGATAAATCTGTTAACTCTCGTGATATATACATTGCAATCTGCCTTGGTAAAACAATATTTCTACTTCGCCTATTAGAAGTAAGATCCGAAGGTCTAATTTTAAAATGCTCTACTATTTTTTCCTTAATAAAATTAATATTTATATCTCTATTTTTATTATAATTAATTATATCTTTCAAAGCAGTATTAGCAAGATTAATATCAATTTTTTCCCCAGTTAGGGAGGCAAACGCAATAAGCCTAACTAAGGCACCTTCTAATTCTCTTATATTACTTTTTATGTTATCTGCGATAAGGTATGCAACATCCTGAGGCATAGAAAGACCCTCAAGTTCAGCTTTTTTTTGTAATATAGCCAAGCGAGTTTCTAAGTCAGGAGGTTGAATATCTGTAATTAATCCCCACTCAAATCTTGAGATAAGACGATTTTCTAAAACGGGAATGTTTTTTGGATGTTTATCACTTGAGATAACTATCTGTTTATGAGCATCATAAAGGTCGTTAAAGGTGTGAAAAAATTCCTCCTGTGTGCTTTCCTTCCCGGCTATAAAATGAATATCGTCTATTAGAAGGATATCTACTTTTCTATATTGTTTTCTAAATTGGTTTATTTTTCCATTTCTAATAGCATTAATAAACTGATTTGTAAACTTTTCACTAGAGATATATACAATCTTTTTCTTTGTGTTTTTACTTATAATGAGGTGCCCAATTGCCTGCATTAAATGAGTTTTTCCCAATCCGACATCCCCATAGATAAATAAAGGATTATAGGCTTTTGCCGGAGATTGTGCGACAGCAAGGGATGCAGCATGCGCAAAACGATTATTGGAACCGACTACAAATTTATCAAAGGTGTATCTAGAATTGAGTATGCCGTCTATGTTGGAAGCGTGTAATTTATCTTCAGAGATAATTCTTTTAATACTATGAGTTCGTTTCTGCTTTGGAGTAGATTTAACTTCAGGTGTAGTAAACTTAATAGAAGCAGATTCGCCCGTAACGCTTACAATGGATTCTATGAGTAAGTCCATGTATTTTTCTCTTAACCAGCTTTCAATAAAATCGCTAGGCACCTCTAAAATAAGTGTGTTTTTAGCAAAGGATATAGGCTTTATTGTTTTTACCCATATTTCAAAGCTTTGTCCTGTGGATTTTTCTTGAATATACTCGACCATTTTTTGCCAGAGAAGTTCTGAGTCTATATTCATATCTAAATTCCTTATTAACTACGAGTTATCCACAAACACATAAATAGCGAAACCTTCACGGGCGCAAGCCATTAGATAACATAAAGGCTTAAAGCCCTTATCGGCAAATATAATCCTGTCTAAATAACCTAACTTACTGAATAGCAAAAAGTTAGCAAAAAACAAAAACAAAGTGAATGTTTGCTCAACGGCAATATGCTCATTTTTTATAAGGGAAGAATGTTTTGCCACATAAGAGAAGTTATCCATAAGTTATCCCCAGCCTGCATTTGGACGCGGCGCGCATTTGAGCACACAAAAACGACTAACAAATTCTATCAAAAAAACATTTCTCGGGCAAGTGTTTTCTCTGTCGCTTATGTTCTTTGATAGATTTTTATGATATATTTATGCGCATGGTTAATCCGTTTAAAATAATCCATAAAGATAAAACCAGTAAAGCAAGAATTGGGAAACTTGTTACTTCTCATGGCGAGGTTAACACCCCAATATTTATGCCCGTAGGTACGCAGGCAACCGTAAAAACTTTATCTCCTGAAGAGCTTATTAATATCGGCGCAGAGATAGTTCTTTGTAATGCCTATCATTTAGCTCTAAGACCTGGGGCAGAAATTATAAAAGAAGCTGGAGGACTACATAAATTTATGCATTGGGATAGACCGATACTAACAGATAGCGGAGGATACCAAATCTTTAGTCTTTCAGATTCGAGAAAAATCACTGATGAGGGAGCTGTGTTTCAATCACATATAGACGGCAAGAAAATTTTCCTAACACCTGAAGAGGCTGTCAGAATTCAGAACGATCTTGGCGCAGACATAATAATGACCTTGGATGAATGTATCCAGTATCCATGCGAGCATGATTATGCCGAAATCGCCATGCAAAGAACATGTAAGTGGGCAGAGAGATGTAAAAAGGCGCATGTTGACGAAACGCAGCTTTTGTTCCCTGTTATCCAGGGAGGGATGTATAAAGAGCTGAGAGAAAGATGCGCAAACGAGTTAGTTGAAACAGGTTTTCCCGGTTATGCTATTGGTGGTTTGAGCGTAGGAGAAGATAGGTCATTAATGTGCGAAATTGCCCAACACACACTTTGTTTTATTCCTGAACGCAGGGTTCGTTATTTAATGGGAGTGGGAGACCCTCGAGATCTATTGGAATGCATAGCTATTGGTATTGACATGTTTGATTGTGTGATGCCTACGCGTAACGCAAGAAATGGGACAACGTTCACAAGGGGAGGAAAGCTGATTGTGAGGAACGCAGAGTATGCAAGAAACCATGACCCCATAGATTCTAAATGTGGTTGTTATACATGCAAGAATTACTCCAGAGCATATATTCGGCACTTATTCAACACGCGCGAAATACTAGGGCTCAGACTAACCTCTATTCATAATTTATATTTTCTAATGGAGCTTATTAAAGATGCTAGAAAAGCTATCTCCGAAAATAAGTTTTTGGATTTTAAGAAAGCGTTTCTAGAACAGTATGGGGGAAATTAGTTCTTTAAGTTTATTCTCAAATATGTTATTCAATAAGTCATTAGGACGATTTTAAATAAAAGGAGATAAAAATGCTAAGTATGCTTTATGCAATGGGAAGCACTGGAGGCGGAGCTCCACAGCAGGGACAGGGAAATCCGTTCGGGTTTTTAATTATGATGGCGCTGATATTCGGGATTTTCTATTTTTTAACGATCAGGCCTCAGCAGAAGAAGCAGAAAGAGCGCCAGAAAATGATTTCCGAAGTAGAAAAAGGAGATAAAATAATCACCAGCGGAGGCATTTACGGCATGGTTGTAGGAGCAAAAGAGAAAACGTTGGTAATAAAGGTTGCTGATAATGTAAAGATAGAATTTGCAAGAAGTGCAATAAGCCGCGTAGAAAACAAGGCTGACCAAGTGTGATGAAATCTCTCAAGTGGAGGATAATATTAGTTGTAGCAGTTGTTCTTGTGGGCATAGCGTGCAATCTGCCGTTAACAGGAGTTTATGGATATTTTCTTCCCGTGTGGCTGCAGGGCGCGTTTCCGGAAGATGGAATAAAGACAGGTATAGATAAAAACGGCTGCGGTTATTTTTCTCTGGAGCTTGATTTTGAAAATCTTCCCAAGAATGTAGAGCCGATCACAGCATTCGGCAGGGCTTCAAATATAGTAAAAACCCGTCTAGAAAAACAAGAAATACACAAATTATCCACTCAGATCGACGAGAAAGAAAGCGTCATTATATTTACACTGCCGGCGGTTAAGGAAGCGTTCGCAGTTAATGATATTTTAAAAAACGCGAAGCTCTACGGCAATATCCCTATATTCTTAAAACGATTTTTACCGCAAAAGCTTATTAATCTTGGCTTAGACCTTCAGGGCGGAAGCCATCTTGTGCTTGCCGTTGATACAAAAGGATTGTCAGGAAAGGAAGCAAAAGATGTCCAAGAAAGAGCGCTTATAGTTATACGCAACCGTATAGATGAATTTGGAGTCGCCGAACCAGTTGTAATACCTGTCAGGGGAAAAAATAGAATAATTATAGAATTGCCGGGCATTAGAGAGCCGGAGAGGATAAAAGAAATTATAAGGCGTCAAGCTGTGCTTGAGTTTAAGCTTGTTTGCGAAGACAACAATAAACTTAAGCAGGCTTTAGCGGGGAAAGTTCCGGATGGATATGAACTGACATATCTTTCAAGAACAAAAAATGACGGGACAATTGATAAAGAGCCATATCTCTTGGAAGCAAAATCTGCTCTGTCAAGCAAGAAAGGAGAGCTTTTAGTAAATGCCTACATAACATACGGGCAAATGAATCAATCTATTGTGGCAATTAAGTTTAATAGAAAAGGCTCAAAGGCGTTTGCAAGGCTTACTGGTACGCATATTGGGGAAAGGCTTGCTACATTGCTTGATGGTAATTTGAAGTTAGTTGCAACAATAAATGATAGGATTGTCGGAGAAGGGCAGATTACAGGCATATCTGCTCAGGAAGCGCCTGATCTCGCGGTTGTTCTAAAGTCCGGCGCCCTGCCTGCGAAAGTTGAAATCCTGGAAGAGAGAACAGTTGGTCCTTCTTTGGGAGCGGATTCTATAAGAAAGGGCATAAGGGCAGGTATTCTGGGGCTGATAATTGTATTCTGTTTTATAATGATTTATTACATGTTTCTTGGCGTAATTGCGGGAGTTGCTCTGTGTCTTAATTTAATTATAATAATGGCAGCGCTGGCGTCTCTTGGTGCCACACTCACCTTGCCGGGCATTGCAGCCATTATATTGACAATTGGTATGGCAGTAGATGCAAATGTGCTTATTTTTGAGAGAATAAGGGAAGAGCTTTCAAACGGCAAGACCATTCGCGCCGCTATTGGAAGCGGATATCAAAAAGCATTTAGGACTATTATAGACGCGAATGTAACAACGCTCATAGCGGCAGTTGTGCTTTATCAGTTTGGAACAGGGCCTATAAGAGGTTTTGCTGTGACGCTAACACTAGGTATTCTCGCAAGCATGTTTACTGCGATTGTTGTAACCAGGCTCATTCTTGATTTGTTTTGCAGGAGAAGAAGCTTTGTTAGCATAAGGATGTTGCAGCTTTTTCAGAAGCCTAATCTGGATTTTGTTAGTAAGCGTTTCATCGCCATTGGTCTTTCGTTAATACTGATTTTGGTTGGAATGACAAGCTTTTTTATTAAGGGAGAAGAGAATTTTGGCATAGATTTTACAGGGGGAAGACTTACGCAGCTTAGGTTTGTCCCAAGTGTGTCAATAGGAGCAATAAGAAATGGGCTAAAGAAGGCAGGCTTTGGAAAAAGTGTTATACAGAACTTTGGAAGCGAAAACGATTTTATTATTAAAACCTCTCTGGAAGCAAAGGATAATATTGCCGATCTACTAAGAAGTACTTTTAGTGGCGTAGAGATAACGGCGGAACGAACGGAAATGGTTGGGGCTCAGGTTGGTAGAGACTTGAGAAATCAGGCAGTGTTGGCAATTCTCTTTGCTATGATAGGCATTTTGGCATATGTTACATGGAGATTTGAATTTAAATTCGCAGTTGGGGCAATACTGGCGCTTATGCATGATGTGCTTATTACAATGGGCGCATTTGCTATTATGGGAAAAGAGATAACCTTGCCTATAGTAGCTGCTCTATTGACAATTGTGGGATATTCTCTTAACGATACAATAGTTGTATTTGACAGGATAAGAGACAATGCGCGTTCCATGAAGAAAAGCAACGAGAAAGAGATTATCAATGCCAGCATAAATCAGACATTGTCCAGAACAGTGCTGACTTCTGCTACCACTCTTTTTGTAGTTGTGTCTTTATTCTATCTGGGCGGAGAGGTCATTCATGATTTTGCTTTTGCCCTGATAGTTGGAATAATTGTGGGCACATATTCCTCTGTTTACATAGCAAGCCCCACCCTCCTGCTGTGGAATAAATTCAAATCAAAGAGCTAGAAACCATGCCGACATATGAATATGAATGCAAGGATTGTGGACACAGTTTTGAGAAGTTTCAGTCAATGACGGAAAAACGGCTGGAAAAATGTCCGCAATGTGGAGGAGTTCTAAGAAGATTGATAGGAAAAGGGACTGGCATAATCTTCAAGGGCTCCGGTTTTTATGCGACTGACTATAGAAGTGGCGATTATCTCAAGAAAGCAAAGGAAGAAGCAGGCAAAGTAGATAAAAAGGATGATAAAAAAGCCACATCTGAATCTAAACTCAAGAAAAAGAAAGATGAGGAGAAAAATTAAGATAGAGACGTATTGTAATGCATCTCTACTGGTTTTATTCTGCGTGTTTTTTTTATCCTGCGCAGGTTTTTCTGAAGGATTTAAGAAAGAGAATAAGGTTGCTGGGTTTCATTACAACATCAACTATCAACTGTCATTCTTTAAGCTGATAAAAATCGCAGAAGCTGAGATATTGATAGAAAAAGGAACATACGAAGGAATGTCTGCGTATCGGATTGTTTTTCAGATAGATTCATTAGATGAGGAAAATCCAATCATAAAGAAATTCTATATAATGCACAATAGAATGGAATCGCTTGTCAGAACGACTGATTTCAGTTCTTTGAGGCTGAAAAAAACAATTAATCAGAGGATTAGAAGATTCGGGGGCATTAGGGAGAAAAATTATTACGAAACAGTAGATTTCCCTTTAAGCAAAACAAGTTCTATTGTCATAGACAAATATGATAATAAACTTAGGAAAAGAGAGAAAATAGATTTGCAACTAACTGACTTAGAACCAGTTTCAGATATATTGGGGATTTTGGCAAAAGGTTATTTTGATAAAGGGCGTAAACTAGATAGCACAAAATTATACGCAAAACATGAAATCAGATCAGTTAATCTGCTATTTAAAAGAGAAGAAATAAATAGTAAATTATTCGGCAGAGTTGAGACAACGAAAGTCAGTTGCAGCGCAAAGTTTCCCACTATGGGTGGCAAAAAGGGAAACTTTATTATCTGGTTTTTAGAAGCGGAGAGACAAATACCCGTCCAATTACAGCTTGAACTGCCAATAGGATCAGCAAAAATCACTTTAAATAAATTCGAGAAATTTTAATGACAATAGAGAATATCAGGAATTTTTGTATTATTGCCCATATAGACCATGGAAAGTCTACATTGGCAGATAGAATTCTTCAATACACACACACAATAGAGGATAGATTGTTTCAGGAACAAGTTCTGGACGACATGGATTTGGAAAGAGAACGCGGCATAACAATAAAAGCTAGGGCGGTAAGGATAGATTATAGACACAAAGATAACAAGTTTTATACACTAAATCTTATAGATACCCCGGGACATGTGGATTTTAGCTATGAAGTATCAAGAAGCATGAAAGCCTGTGAGGGAGCAATTCTTCTGGTAGACGCTGCGCAAGGTATCCAAGCTCAGACAATGGCAAATCTTTATCTGGCATTGGACGCGGATTTAACGGTAATTCCCGTAATAAACAAAATAGATCAGAATCATGCAGACGTAGAAGGTACAAAGGCACAGCTCAATAATATCGGACTGGATACTAAAGATATTATATTGGCAAGTGCAAAAAAAGGAATTGGGACAGAGGAGATTTTGGAGGCAGTAGTAAGTAGAATTCCTTGCCCTGGGGGGAAGGTGGACGCTCCTCTTCAGTGCTTAATTTTCGATTCAAATTTTGATACATACAGAGGAGTGATTACATATGTTCGCGTTGTTAATGGAGAAGTTTATGCTTCAATGAAAATCAGAATAATGGGTACAAACAGAGTATATGAGGTTGATGAGGTGGGCGTGTTTAAGCCGGATATGGTGCGGGCGGACAAGCTTTGTGCCGGCGAAGTAGGGTATATGATGGCTAATATGAAAAATATATCTGATGCAACAATAGGAGATACTATCACTGGAGAGGCTTGTCCTGCTAAAGCTACTCTGCCCGGATACAAAAAAGCAAAGCAGTTTGTGTTCTGCGGTCTTTATCCGGTAAATTCTGCAGATATTGATGCTTTAAGGGATGCACTTGGAAAATTATCACTTAATGATGCGTCTTTTAGTTACCAACCTGAAAGCCTGCCTTCTTTAGGATATGGATTCAGGTGCGGATTTTTGGGATTGCTGCATATGGACATTGTTCAGGAAAGACTTGAAAGAGAATATAATCTCAATCTCATCATCACCATACCGAATGTCAGGTATCAGATAAAGAAGACTAACGGGCAAATTGTTGAGATACATAACCCATCCGAGCTTCCTGCGCAAGTAGAAAACATAGAAGAGCCGTATGTAAAGTCGATGGTTATTGTGCCAAAAGAATACGTTGGCGGCGTTATGGAGCTTTGCCAGAATAAAAGAAGCATATATAAGAGCATTGATTATATAAATGAAAGGGCGGCAATGTTGGTTTACGAGATACCTCTTACGGAAATGATAACAGATTTTTACGATCGACTAAAATCTATAACTAAGGGATATGGTTCAATGGATTATGAATATATTGGTTATAGAGAAGCAGATATAATCAGGCTTGACATATTGATAAACGGAGAAATTGTAGTTGCAATGTCTTCCATGGTACATAGAGATAAGGCTTATTATAGGGGGAGGGAGCTAACAAGCAGGCTGAAACAGACAATACCAAAGCAGCTTATAAGCATTGCTATCCAGGCGGCAATAGGAAGCAAAGTTATTGCAAGAGAAACTATTCCCGCTTTAAGAAAGGATGTTATTGCGAAACTATATGGTGGAGATGTTACAAGAAAAAATAAGCTTTTAGAGAAGCAGAAAAAAGGCAAGAAGAGAATGAAACAGGTAGGAAGCGTTTCTATTCCGCAAGAGGCATTTGTGGCTATGATTAAGGGAGATTAATGAATATATTGATTAAAAAAGTGCCAATGCATATCTTTTATCTCGCGATAGGATTGATTGTAGCAATTATTGTATTAAGGTATTTTATTAAAAGAGACAAAGTCTCCTCCAAGCGTAAGAAAGCATTCAAAGTTATTTTTGAATATGTGGATTCTGCAAGATCGGCGTCTATTCTGGCGCTAATAATTGTTACTCTTATTGTGCAGACCTTTGCAATACCAACAGGATCAATGATTCCTACCCTGAATATAGGAAATCATCTTATGGTAAACAAGTTTATATACTATTTCGCAAAGCCAAAGAGGGGAGATGTTATAGTTTTTGTGTATCCGGTTAATTCTAAAAAGAATTTCATAAAAAGATTGATAGGTCTTCCCGGGGAAACAATAGAGATAAAAGACGGGAGTGTTTTTATAAACGGAGAAAAGCTGAAAGCTCCCAAAACAATAGCAGAGCGGCATTATTACAATGAGGGGATGTATGGAGAAGGCGTGATTAAAATACCCGCTAATACATATTTTGTTATGGGAGACAATACAAAAAACAGCAAGGATTCTCGATTTTGGGGATTTGTTCCTAAAAAAAACTTGCTAGGCAGGGCGTTTTTTATATACTGGCCTTTAACAAAGATGCGTATAATACGATAAATCTTAGCAATTTCTGCGATTGTAATACGAGAGTACTTCGTGTAGAATACGAGCAAATTTAGGAGTTAATTGAGATGGAAATACTAAGCAGTTTCGAGTTTTTCTTTATAGTTATAACAAGCGTAATTATTATTTTGCTACTTTTTTTAATAATAAGCTTGGAAATTAGAATGAGCACAATCACGAAAGAGCTCAAGAAAATATCGGGAAATGCTACCGAGTTTCTCAAGTTTGGACTTACTCATTTTTCCAAGCGGGGTAAAAAGTAATGCGTGTATGTGTGATAGGAACAGGTTATGTGGGGCTTGTAACTGGTATATGTCTGGCGGATATTGGCAATAACGTAATATGTGTGGATATTGACAAAGAGAAAATAGAAGGATTAAAGAAAGGAATTATTCCTATATATGAGCCCGGGCTAGAGGAAATGGTTGAGCGAAATCTAAGTAAAAAAAGGATTTCTTTTACTACAGAGATTTCTGAGGGCGTGGGAAATTCCGAAATAATCTTTATAGCAGTTGGGACTCCCTCAAAAAAGAACGGAGAAGCCGATCTATCTTATGTTGAAGCTGTATCTCAGGGCGTAGCAAAGGCAATGGATGGCTATAGAGTAATTGTTGAAAAAAGCACAGTGCCTGTACATACCGGAGCATGGGTCAGGCGAACGGTAAAGTTAAATAATGTGCATGGTGTTGATTTTGATATTGTTTCCAATCCTGAATTTCTAAGGGAAGGTTCCGCAATATCTGATTTTATGCATCCAGACAGGATTGTAATCGGGGTTGAAAGTGAAAAAGCAGAAAAAATAATGACAAAATTATATCAGCCGCTTAATGTTCCAATAGTTGTTACAGATATAAAGAGCGCAGAAATTACTAAACACGCGTCGAATTCATATCTTGCGCTCAAGATTTCTTATATTAATTCAATTGCCAATATATGTGAGCGAGTAGGAGCTGATGTTGAAAAAGTTGCGAAGGGCATGGGGCTTGATAAGAGAATAGGGAAAAGTTTCTTGCGTGCCGGCATAGGCTATGGTGGGTCTTGTTTTCCAAAGGATGTTTCCGCGTTTGTCAAAATAGCTGAAGAGACGGGATATGACTTTGAAATACTCAAGTCTGTTGAAAGCGTCAACAGAATGCAAAGAGAAGATTTAGTTAGAAAAATAAAGCAGGTAATGTGGGTTATGAATAACAAAACCATAGGAATATTGGGTCTTTCTTTCAAGCCGAACACTGACGACATGAGAGAAGCGCCTTCAATATATATTATAAACAAACTTCAGCAAGAGGGCGCAAAGATTAAAGCATATGATCCTGTGGCTGGGTGCGCAGCGAAAAAAATCTTAAAGAATGTACAATATTGCAAAGATCCTTATTGTGTGGCAAAAGACAGCGACGCGCTCGTTATTATTACAGACTGGCCGGAGTTTGAGAAGCTAGATCTTAATAAGATAAAAACTCTGCTTAATCATCCTGTAATTATTGACGGTCGTAATATATATGACCCTAAAAAAATGGAAAAGCTTGGTTTTGTTTATAAGAGTATTGGGAGACAATAGGAATGATATCAAACTCGCTGATTCCAAAAATAAAGAATAAAAGAGCAAAGATTTCAGTAATTGGGTTAGGATATGTGGGACTTCCTTTGTGTATGGAGTTTGCGAAAAAGGGGTTCTGCGTAACAGGGATAGATGTTGATAAAAAGAGAGTGGAAAGTGCCAATAAGGGAGTTTCCTATATTGGAGACGTGCAATCATCAGAGATTAAATTATATGTGAAGGAGAAATCTTTTCAGGCAACTACAGATTATGAAGTTCTTGGCAGGCAAGACGCTATTATAATGTGTGTTCCGACACCATTGAGAAAAACAAAGGAACCGAATATTTCCTATATAATTGATGCGTCTAAAAAGATAGCAAAGACTCTAAAAAAGGAACAATTAATTGTACTGGAGAGCACCACGTATCCGGGAACAACAGACGAGGTCATACAGCCGATACTGGAGAAAGGCGGACTAAAAGCAGGAAAAGACTTCTACCTTGCATTTTCGCCGGAAAGAGTGGATCCCGGAAATAAAAAACACAATACGGCAAATATTCCAAAAGTAATAGGCGGAATCAATGATCAATCTACTTTGGCGGCAAAAACTTTATACAGCCAGATCAACAAAAATATTATTCCAGTTTCTTCTTCACGCGTAGCGGAAATGGTGAAGCTTCTGGAGAACACGTTCCGCAGCGTGAATATAGCGCTTGTAAACGAGATGGCAATAATGTGTGATTGTTTAGACATAGATGTGTGGGAGGTTATAGAAGCCGCTGCAACAAAGCCGTTTGGATTTATGCCATTCTATCCCGGACCTGGCATAGGCGGACACTGTATTCCGCTTGATCCATTCTATCTTACATGGAAATCCAGACTTCATGGATATGAAGCAAAATTTATAGAGCTTGCCGGAGAGATTAATAAAGCAATGCCTAAATATGTAATAGGGAAAATAAGAGATATATTGAATAGCTTTAAAAAGAGCATTAACGGCTCAACTGTATTTATACTCGGAGTTGCTTATAAAAAGGATGTGGGGGACTGGAGAGAATCGCCGGCAATAGAAATTATAAACATGCTATTAAAAAAAGGGGCAAATGTGTGCTTTAACGATCCTTATATTTCGGAGATAAATATAGATAATGCATCAATGCGCTCAAAGGAACTCAGCAAATCATTCTTGAAGAAAGCTGATTGTACGGTTATTGTTACGAATCATAGCGCATATGATTATAAATTCATTATTAACAATTCACTAGCTGTTTTAGATACAAGAAATGCAACAAGTGACTTAAAGGAGACTTTTGAGAATGTATTTAGGCTGTGAAAAGGAATGAAAATGAGTATCTGCTTAGTAACAGGCGGGGCAGGCTTTATAGGGTCTCATATTGTAGAGGAGCTTTTGAGCCGCGGCAAAAAAGTTAGAGTAATAGATAATCTTTCCACTGGGAATATCAAGAATCTTTCCCATTTAATCAATGATATAGAATTTATAGAAGGCGATATAAGAGATGCAAAGCTTGTAAATAAAGCTATGAAAAGCATTGATTTTTGCTTTCATGAGGCAGCCCTGCCTTCTGTAGCAAGATCTGTTGAGGATCCGATAATAGTAAATCAGGTCAATATAGACGGCACATTAAACCTGCTTTTTGCTGCAAAGAAAAATAAGATAAGAAAATTTATCTACGCCGGTTCTTCCTCTGCATATGGAGACTCTCCTTCCTTGCCAAAAAAAGAAGACATGAAATCTAATCCGTTGTCTCCTTATGCTGTAAGCAAACTAACAGGCGAATACTACTGTCGTGTTTTTTATTCTGTTTACGGACTTGATACGCTATGTTTGAGATATTTTAATGTTTTTGGGCCCAGACAGGATCCAAGTAGCCAGTATGCTGCTGTTATTCCTAAGTTTATAACTTGTTTTTTAAATAATACTGCTCCTCAAATCTATGGTGATGGAGAACAATCCAGAGATTTTACCTACATAGACAATGTTGTTTCTGCAAATATGCTGGCCGCTGAAGCAAAAAACGTATCTGGCGAGGTATTAAATTGTGCCTGTGGCAAACAAACATCTCTTAATGATTTGGTTAAACTGCTTAAATATCTGCTATCAAGTAAAGTAAACCCTGATTATACCGAGCCAAAAGCGGGGGATATAAAGCATTCTTTGGCAGATATATCAAAAGCCGCAAATATGCTGGGGTATAGCCTGAAAACCAGTTTTGAACAGGGCGTAAAAAAGACCATAGCGTGGCATAAAGGTAATAAATTATGAAAACAGTCTTGATCACAGGCGGGGCAGGCTTTATAGGGTCGCATCTTTGCGATTTTTTATTAGATAAAGGCTATCGTGTAATCTGTATGGATAACTTAATAACCGGAAGCGTAGACAACATGGTTCATATGCGGCAGGAGAAGAATTTTACATTCATAAAACACGATGTTACTAAATATATTGATATCAAAGGCAGACTTGACTGTATTCTGCATTTTGCTTCTCCTGCAAGTCCAATTGACTATCTTGAGTTGCCCATTCAGACTCTAAAAGTAGGCTCACTGGGAACGCATAATGCACTTGGTCTCGCTAAAGAGAAAAAAGCTGTGTTTTTGCTTGCTTCTACGTCTGAAGTCTACGGAGATCCTCTGGTTAATCCACAGCCGGAGACTTATTGGGGGAATGTAAATCCTATTGGGCCTCGTGGAGTTTATGACGAGGCAAAGAGATTTGCAGAGTCTATGACTATGGCTTATCAGCGCTTTCATAAGGTTTCAACAAGAATTGTAAGAATTTTTAATACATACGGTCCTCGAATGCGGATAAATGATGGGAGAGCAGTTCCTGCATTTATAAATCAGGCTTTGAGCAATAAGGCGCTTACGGTTTTTGGAAAGGGAACGCAAACACGCAGCTTTTGTTACATCTCTGATCTTGTGGAAGGAATATATAGGTTGCTTCTTTCGGGCGTGAATACTCCTGTAAATATAGGAAATCCGGCTGAGATGACAATTCTGGATTTTGCAAAACAAATAATTCAAATCACAGGAAGTAAGAGTAAGATTACCTTTAAGCCTTTGCCTGTTGACGATCCAAAAGTACGCAGGCCTGATGCTTCCAAGGCAAAAAGAGAGCTCAATTGGGAATCTGTCGTTGGTATTCAACAGGGAATTAGAAACACAGTTGAGTATTTTAGAAATAAGGCTTAGGTTTCTATGAGAGATTTGGAAGGGAAAGTCTCTGTCATTATGCCTGCATATAATGAAGAAAAGCATATCTTTCATAATATAGGTGAGACCGTTAACGTCTTTGAGCAATTCGGCTGCAATTATGAAATTATAGTGGTTGATGATGGAAGCTCGGATGATACTTATAAAGAAGCAGTAAAGGCTAAGGATAGGTATGCAAATGTTATTGCAAAAAGAAACAGAATAAACAGAGGCAAGGGCCGCGCAATAAAATACGGCTTTAAATTTGCGCGGGGGGATTACATTGTATTTCTGGATGCGGATCTTGATCTGCATCCAAGTCAGATAAAAGGGCTTTTTAACGTCATGAAAAAAGAGAGCTCAGATATTGTAATAGGCTCAAAAAGGCATTCTGCGTCTGTTCTTAATTATCCCAAAAGAAGGAAAATAATAAGCTATGTCTATAATTTGCTTGTCAGGACGTTGTTTGCCTCTCAGATTAGGGACACTCAGACAGGTTTGAAGGTATTTAAAAGAAAGGTATTGGATTCTCTTTTTCACGTAATACTTGTTAAGCGGTTTGCCTTTGATGTAGAGCTTCTGATAGTTGCGCATCATATTGGGTACAAGATATCAGATGCGCCTATTGAGATCAATTTTGGCAGAGAGCAAAGAATCGGGAGGATAAAGGCTGTAGATATTTTGAATACATACTGGGACACATTGGCAATATTTTATAGGATGTATCTAAGGCGTTACTATATTAAAAAACTTTCTGCAAGGAGTAGGATATGACAAAAACAATGCAGGTCGTAATTCTGTGCGGTGGAAGAGGAACAAGAATGGGAGATCGTACAAAATTTCTTCCAAAACCTTTAGTAAAAATAGGACAAAGGCCGATTTTGTGGCATATAATGAAAATCTATTCTTTTTATGGATTTAACCGCTTTATTTTATGTCTAGGATACAAGAAACAAAAGATAGAGGAGTATTTTTCTCGCACTAGAGGTTGGCATATTACATTTGCAGACACCGGGCTGAGCACCAATACAGGAGGAAGGATCAAGAGAATAGAAAAATATATTGAGGGGGATAATTTTCTTGCAACATATGGTGACGGTGTAGCGGATGTCAATATAAATAAACTAATTCAGTTTCATAATAAAAACAAAAAAATAGCAACTCTTACAGCTGTAAAACCACGTTCGCAGTTTGGGGTCATGGATATAGGGACTAATAATGCGGTTAAGGATTTTTATGAGAAACCTATTCTCACTCACTGGATAAATGGTGGTTTTTTTGTTTTTAACAAGCGCATATTTAAGCATTTAGAAAAGGATGATATCCTGGAAAGAAAGCCTTTCTATCAATTGTCCAAAGACAAAGAACTAGTTGCTTATAAACATAACGGTTTTTGGGAATGCATGGATACGTATAAGGATAATCTTGAGCTTAATCAAGCATGGAAGTCAGGTGATGCTCCCTGGTCATTATGGAGTTAACTTCTCTCACAAAATCTGCAGGCAAGGTTGGAATTGCGACAATTATCAGCAGGGTTTTTGGCTATGTCAGGGATATTCTATTAGCCTCGTTTTTTGGCACATCAATGTTTGCAGATGCCTTTTTTGTTGCCTTCAGAATTCCAAACACGCTGAGACATCTCATTGGAGAAGATGCTTTTAACGGGGCGTTTATACCTGTTATGAGTGATTATCTCCAGAAACACGAAGAAAAAAAAGCATGGGATATGGCTGCGTCTATCGGGTTGTTACTGGTATGTATATTGATATTTTTTGTTGGTGTTGGAATTCTGTTTGCTCCGTTTATAATGAAGATAGCTGCTCCGGGATTTGCCGATACACCGGGAAAGATCGAGCTTGCAACAAAGCTCCTGAGGATAATGTTTCCATATATTTTATTTATGGGCACAGCCATTCTCATGATGAGCATGCTGAATTGTTTTAAAATCTTTTTTATTCCCGCTCTTGCTCCAAGCATTCTGAATATATGCATGATTACAGCTCTTATATATTTTTGTCACACGATGCATGAGCCGGTAATAGGATTAGCAATTGCGGTTGTAATAGGAGGCATTGGGCAGCTTTTGATTCAACTGCCTGTTTTGATAAAAAAAGGCGGGAGATTTTTCAAAGATCTAAGACCCAGATTTAATCATCCGGCAGTTAAGACAATAGGGAAACTCATGATTCCGATAATGATCGGATCAGGGGTTTATCATGTAAATATTTTTTTTGATACACTGCTAGCCTCGTTTTCTCATATAGTAGGAGAAGGAGCGGTATCAGCCTTGTATTATGCCAATCGCTTGATACAACTTCCTCTCGCAGTATTTGGTATAGGATTGGGTACTGTTATCCTGCCTTATATGGCAGGCTTTGCTTCTGAAAATAATATTAATAAACTGAGGCAAACGCTCAGCTTTTCCATAAGAATGATTATTTTCATCACAATTCCATTAAGTGTATTATTCATGATCCTGCGATTTCAGATTATCCAGCTGTTATTTGGATGGGGAAATTTTCAATTCGACTCTATAAAAGCAACAAGTTTTGGATTGTTATGTTATAGCTTCGGACTTGTCGCATATTCAACTAATCAGATTATGAGGCGTGCCTTCTATGCAGTGAAAGATACAAAAACACCTCTAAAGATTGCGTGCTTGAGCATGGCTATAAACATTGTACTTAATTTAGCGCTAATGTGGCCGTTGAAGCTGGGCGGATTGGCTCTGGCAACTTCTATTTCGGCTGCATGTAGTATGGTGGCGCTCTTTATTCTTTTCGATAAAAAGATAGGTCGAATAGATTGGGTTAGCATAAAGGATACATTATTTCGTTTATTGCCCGCTTCAGCAGTAATGGCAATAACCTGTTGGCTTACATTGAGATGGATGATATGCTTTGAAGGAAACCTGCTTACAGTGCGTCTTATTCAGCTTTTTGTCCCTGCTTTTGCCGGAACTATTAGCTTTCTTATCATATCCTATTTTTTAAAGCTCAAAGAATTAAGACACGTGTTTGCGCTAATAGGAAAATTCAGGCGAAGATAAGACATGGCTTATGTCAAAACACGTTTGGTGATTGTGGCTAAACGCATTGCATTAGCTGTAGCTTGCTGAATAAGTTTTTTACATTGACCTATTTGTTCTTGTGTAGTTAGAGGACTGTTAAATTCAGTTACTATTACATCAATTCCGTTTTTGTACACTTCTTCATATCCTTCATCCACCATTCCACATACTGCGATAACCGGTTTTCTATATTTTTTAGCCAGTCTGGCAACTCCTATAGGCGTTTTTCCAAATATAGTTTGTCCGTCTATCTTCCCTTCGCCAGTTATCACAAGGTCAGCATTCTGAATATGTTTCTCAAGACCGCTTGCCTTAATAACCAGTTCTATACCACTTTTCAGGTGTGCGCCGAGAAAAGCAACCAGCCCCGCTCCTAATCCTCCAGCAGCTCCTGCACCTGCTAGATTCTCCACTTTAACCCCAATATCCCTGCGAATTACGCCGGCAAAATGTGATAGAGCCTCATCTAATTTGGGTATTTGCGCCTTAGTCGCTCCCTTTTGTGGTCCATACACATATGCTGCTCCCTTTGAGCCGCAAAGCGGGTTACTAACATCGCATGCAACTTCGAAATCGCAGGCTTTAATGCGCTTATCCATAGAGCTAATGTCTATTTTAAATAGGTTTGATAAGTTGCCTCCTCCAAATCCTATTTCTTTACCTTTTTTATCAATTAGTTTTGCTCCCAATGCCTGCGCCATGCCTGCGCCCCCATCAACAGTTGCGCTGCCGCCAATGCCTATTATGAATCTTTCGCACCCTTTTCCCATGGCATATTTTATTAATTCACCTGTTCCGTATGTAGTTGTTTTAAGCGGATTCCTTTTTTCAGGAGGCACAAGCGGTAATCCGGATGCCTCAGCCATTTCAATAACAGCGGTTTTGTTATCCCCAAGAATTCCAAATTTGGCTTTAACCTTTTTCCCAAGGGGACCTGTTACAACTTTGCTGATTAACCTGCCTCTTGTGGCTGCTATAAGACTGTCAACTGTCCCCTCTCCTCCATCCGCCATTGGGATTTTTATGGTCTCTACTTCCTGACATACCTGCTTGATTCCACTTTCAATTGCATCGCATATCTCCAGAGATGAGACAGCTCCTTTAAAAGAATCCGAAGCTATGATAATTTTGCCCATGCTTTATTTTCTCTTTATTATATACACGTTGCTAATAGCTGTGTGTGATCTGAGAACAATATAGATATCTCCGTTTTCTGCTTCAAAACACAGTTGATTAAAGCTTTGATTGGCAGCAACAAGCCTGCCATACTCGGATGGTATGGTATAGCGCAATGTAGTCTCTCTAAAAGGCCGCTGTTTCACCCTGTTTTGCGCAAGTAATATAGACCCGCTGATCAATACCAAAAACACAATCGCGCTTATACTAATAACAGCTAGTTTCTTCATTTCGCCCCCCTTTTTTTATTAATGCCCTTTACCGAATATTTAATATAGCATATAGAATTTTCCCAGTCAAAGTGATACAATTTCTGTTATGACAGATGTAAAAGTTGTAGCAGCTAATAAGCGCGCAAGGCACGAGTATCATGTATTGGAAACTTTTGAGGCAGGGATTGCTCTTAATGGCAGCGAAGTAAAATCAATGCGTGCAGGTGGGGTAAATATAAAGGAGGCGTTTGCAAAGATTGAAAACGTAGAGGTTTTTGTACATGGCATGCATATAAATCCCTATGAGCAGGCAGGCAACTTTAGTCATGATCCTCTTAGGATTCGCAAGCTTTTGCTTCATAGGCGGGAAATAAGGCGTCTTATTGGGCAGACTTCCCAGAAGGGACTTACTTTAGTGCCTCTAAAAATTTATTTTAAAGGGGGCAGAGCAAAGATAGAAATTGCTCTTGCGAAAGGCAAGAAACTGTATGATAAACGCGATGCGATAAAGAAGAAGGTTATAAACAGGGAAACAGAGAAGGCTTTAAAACAGCATCAAAAAGGCATATAATAACAATAGATCATTGAAAATTTGGGGGTGATACGGCTTCGACAGAAGTAGAAGGTGCGGAAGTTGCATGTCGGGGGTGCTGGGTGGCCTCGAAAAAAACCTGGCAATACAACTTAATTGCTGACGAACAGTTAGCTTTAGCTGCTTAAATAGCAGTTACGTCTATCTTATTCTTGCCTGTAGAGTGGGAATAGGCGCCGATTAACAGGCTGGGTAGATTGTTTTGTTTGAGGCGATCTGTTGAGATTTTATCAAACTAGTTTCTATAACATCCTGTTCGCTGGAGGTTACAAGAAACGATATTTAAAGAGCGGAATAAACATGTAGACGCTACTGTAACTGTACTTTTGGACGCGGGTTCGACTCCCGCCACCTCCACTAGAAAATTATGATTAAACCATACTACGAAAAACCAAGATTTAAACTTTATCGAGCTGATTCTCTGGAATTTTTAAAAGAAATTCCAGAAGAGCCAGTTGATATGATTTTTGCTGATCCTCCCTATTTTCTCTCAAGCGGTACCTTTACTTGTCAAAACGGTAAAATGGTGAGCGTTAAAAAGGGTAATTGGGATTTAAGCAATGGTTTGAAAAAGAACTTTGAGTTTCATGTTGAATGGATAAAAGCATGTCGAAAAATTTTGAGTCCGAATGGAACAATTTGGATTAGCGGAACCTACCATTCAATCTATCAATGTGGTTTCGCTCTGCAAATGGCTGATTACCATATTTTGAATGACGTTGCATGGTT